>Ga0307374_10000242_pt1 | contig 102653 bp, 94 predicted proteins | sample OX3MG_FD_202532 | JGI IMG/M metagenome (GOLD analysis project Ga0307374, IMG submission 202532) | Soil microbial communities from Risofladan, Vaasa, Finland - OX-3 | ecosystem: Environmental > Terrestrial > Soil > Coastal area > Acid sulfate soil | place: Finland: Risofladan, Vaasa | collected...
AGAAAATCATCGCCACCTTCGGCCCGGAGCGTGGATTGGACGGCGCGCACGCGGCGCGGCCGAACGTCCTGCTGGGCTTCCTCGAAGGCGCGCAGAAAACGGAGCATCGCGCGCTGGAGGCCGTCGAGCCGCGTCGCGTAATCGCCGGATGTGGTCTGCATCGCGAATTCTCCCTGGCGTGGAATGTTAGGTGCGCAGATCGTGCCCGGACATCTCGGGCGGCGCAGCTATCCCGAGCATTCCGAGCAGCGTGGGCGCGACGTCGGCGAGCGTTCCGCCGCTTTTGAGCTTGCCCTTGTATGACGGGTCGAAAAGAATCAGCGGCACAGGAAAGGTCGTGTGCGCGGTATGGGCCTGGCCGGTCTTCGGATCGGCCATGAACTCCGCGTTGCCGTGATCAGAGGTAATCAGCGCGACGCCTCCGACGCTTGTGAGCGCGTCGATCACCTTACTCAGTGCCGCGTCGGTCGCTTCGATCGCCTTGATCGTCGCTTCGAGCGCGCCGGTGTGGCCGACCATGTCGGGATTGGCGAAATTAATCACGATCACGCCGAAGCCGCCCTTGCGGATTTCCTCGGCGGTACGATCGGCGATCGCGTCGGCGCGCATCGTGGGCTCGAGGTCGTAGGTCGCGACCTTGGCGGAAGGGATCAGGACGCGCTCTTCGCCGGCGAAGGGCTTTTCCACTCCGCCGTTGAGAAAATAGGTGACGTGGGCGTACTTTTCGGTCTCGGCGATTCGGAGATTGCGCACGGCGGCGCGCGCGAGCACTTCCGCCAGCGTGTTGCGCACATCCTCGGGACCGAAGGCGAGCGGCAGGCCAAAGGCGCGATCGTACTCGGTCATGCATACGTAGCCGACACGGGGAAAACGCGGACGGGCGAAGCCGGTGAAATCTTCGCGTGCGATTGCGGCGGTAAGTTCGCGCGCGCGGTCGGCGCGGAAGTTGTAACAGATGACCTGGTCGCCGTCACGCATCGGAGCGCCGCCAGCGATAATCCGCGGCTCGACGAACTCGTCGCTTTGATTGGCGGCGTAGGCGTGTTCGACCGCGCTACGGGCGCTGGCCTCGGGGATTCCTTCGCCCATTACGATCGCGCGCCACGCGCGCTCGACCCGCTCCCATCGCTTGTCGCGATCCATCGCGTAGTAGCGTCCGCTGACGGTTGCGACGCGTCCGCATCCGATCTGCTTGAGCTTCGCTTCGAGCGTATCGACGAAAGGTATCGCGGAGCGGGGCGGTTTGTCGCGGCCGTCGAGTACCGCATGAACCGCGATATCACGCGCGTTGTTCGCCGCAGCCATTTCGAGCAGCGCCAGCAGATGGTCAATATGGCTGTGCACGCTGCCGTCGGACAGCAATCCCCAGAGTTGAAGGGTGCGGCCGGTTTGCGCGGCGCGGCGAATCGCACCGAGCAGCACCTCGTTGCGCGCGAGCGCCCCGGTCTCGATCGCATTCGTGATTCGCATCACGTCCTGATAGATCGCGCGGCCCGAGCCGATCGTGAGATGGCCGACTTCCGAGTTGCCCATCACGCCGGGCGCGAGTCCAACCGCCTTGCCCGAAGCGTCGAGTTCGGTATGCGCCTGGGTCTTGTAAAGGCGGTCCATCGTAGGCGTTCGCGCCATCGCGATCGCGTTGGATTCGCGCGCCTCGCGCAGGCCCCATCCGTCGAAGATTATCAGCAGGGCAACCGGCGGACGGTTCATCGCGCGGCTCCGCCGGATCGCTTGAACACCGATTTGCCCGGCCATTTTGCGCGCGCACCCAGCTCCTCCGCGATTCTCAGCAGGCGGTTGTACTTCGCCGTGCGCTCGCCGCGGCTGATCGAGCCAGTCTTGATCTGTCCGGCGCCGGTTGCGACGGCGAGGTCGGCGATAGTCGTGTCCTCGGTCTCGCCCGAGCGATGCGATACCACGCTCGAATAGCCAGCCGCACTCGCCATCGCGATCGTGTCGAGCGTCTCAGTCAGCGTGCCGATCTGGTTGAGCTTGATCAGGATCGAATTGCCGACATGCTCGCGGATTCCGCGCTCGAGCCGCTTCGGATTGGTGACGAAAATGTCGTCGCCGACCAGTTGCACTCGCGCGCCGAGCTCGCGCGTCAACGCCGCCCATCCGGCCCAGTCGTCCTCCGCGAGCCCGTCCTCGATCGATACGATCGGATAGCGGCCGAGCCAGTCGGCGTAATAGCGAACCATCTCGTCGGCGCCGCGCGACTTGCGATCCGATCGGGCGAAGACATATTTGCCGTCCTCGTAAAATTCGCTCGAAGCGGGGTCGAGTGCGAGCGAGACATCGGCGCCCGGCCGATAGCCCGCCGCCGCGATCGCCTCGAGGATCACTTCGATCGGCTCTTCGTTGCTGCGGAGGTTGGGCGCGAAACCGCCCTCGTCGCCGACGTTGGTCGAATAGCCGCGCTTTTTCAGCACTGCGGCGAGGGCATGAAAGACCTCCGCGCCCATCCGGATCGATTCCGCGTACGAGGCCGCGCCATGCGGAACGATCATGAACTCCTGCATGTCGACGCTCGAATCGGCGTGCTTGCCGCCGTTGAGCACGTTCATCATCGGTACCGGCATCACGGAGGCGGCGCGATCGAGGCTTAGATAAAGTGGAAGCCCGCGCGCGGCTGCCACGGCGTGCGCCGCGGCGAGCGACACCCCGAGCATCGCGTTGGCGCCCAGCGCCGACTTGTTCTCGGTCCCATCGAGCGCGATCAGCCGCTGGTCGAGTGCGCGCTGGTCAGCCGCGTCGAAGCCGCGCATCGCCTTGGCGATACGCCCGTTGACGTTAGCGACGGCGCGCATGACGCCCTTGCCGCCGAAGCGGGCGCGGTCGCCGTCGCGCAGCTCGAGCGCCTCGTGGACGCCGGTCGAGGCGCCCGAGGGCACGGCGGCGCGGCCGAACGCGCCGCCAGCGAGGCGGACGTCGGTCTCGACGGTCGGATTGCCGCGCGAATCGATAATTTCGCGCGCCTTTGTCTCAGCGATTGCGGTATCGGACATCTTAGCGCCTCTCGTATGCGCCCGCTCGAAGATCAATGAATCGACAACGTCGCGGATGCCGGCGCGACCTGCGCAAGCCTCACGCTTGCGCAAGCCGCCCCAGTCAACGTAGGGCAAGGCGCCGCTGCGTGCGATCCCGCACGCGGCGGCGCCCTGCCGATGCGTCAATCCCGTCGCGCGACGCTCAGGCGGCGCGTCGCGGCCGCCGCACGTCCTTCGCCATCACGCGCTCGGCCACCGGCTCGAAAATGGTCGCCGATGCGCCCTTCAGATCGATCGCGTCGCTCAGCATCATCTCGGCGCCGCCGCTGCGCTTCTGCAGCTCGGCCAGGCTCGCCTTGATATCGTCGGTTTCGATCTCGTACAGCGCCAGGTAGGAATGGGGATGGTCAGCCTTGCCCATCTGCGCCCCGGAAACCTTGAAGCGCTGCGCAGCCACGAAACCGGGCACGTTCAGCACGTCGGGGATATGAGTGCCATTGTACCACTCATTATATTCGGCTTCTTTGCCGGCCGTTGGATTGGTCAGAACGACGAAAGTATACTTGGCCATCAAACTCACCTCCAATTGATTGACTATTTCATTGCTCCGCATGCCCGCCACTTTCCGCAACATAGCTTAACGCAGGCGATCCTCAAGCATTCGATATCCTCACGGCGCTAATACTACGCGCGAGTGCGAAGCGCTGTCCATTGCGCAAGGCGCTCCAGAATCTCAAATCGCTTCGGCCTCATGCAACGCCGCGATCTCTTCCCATGAGTAGCCGAATTCGAGCAGAAGCTCCTCGGTATGCTGTCCCCATTCGGGCGGCATCCGGGTCTCCATGATCGTCTCGCCGTTGTAGGTGATCGGCGTTCCCGCCACCAGCACGCGGCCGGCCGTCGGATGGTTGAGCTCCTGCAAATAACCGTTGACGCGCGCCTGCTCGCTGTTGAGCACCATCCGATGGTCGGCGACCTCGGTCACCAGGATATCGACCGCGGTGAGTTCGTCGAGCCATTCGCGAGTGGTCTTTTTCGGGAAGATCGCGTCGAGCACTTCCATGATTTTCCAGCCGCGGAAGTTGCGGGTCGGATTGTCGAATTCGGGATCGTTCTGCAGATGCTGAATTCCCATCACGCGGCAGAAGTCGGGCCATCGCTTGTCGTCGCATCCCGCGATACAGAGCCATCCGTCGCTGGTCTTGAACGCGCCCCATACGCCGTGGAGAAACTGATGGCCCCGGCCGGCGCGCTCGGTGTCCTTGCCGCTCATCGATACCAGGTCGAGCTCGAATCCCTGCATCGCGATAAGCGTGCCGTAGATCGACGCATCGACGCGCTGGCCCTTGCCGGTCCGTTCGCGGGCGAACAGCGCGCCCAGCACGCCCGCCGCGAGCGAGAGCGCGCCGGAATGGTCCGCGACCGCGATTCCCGCGGCCAGCGGCGGATCGCCCGGCATCCCCGTCTTGGCCATCAGCCCGCTTGCCGCCTGCGCGAGCGTGTCGCGGCTCGGCCGCATCATCCACGGACCCTTGGGCCCCCATGAACTCGCCTGCGCGTAGACGATCTTCGGGTTATCTTTCAGCAAATCATCGAAGCCCAATCCCAGCCGGTCGAGCACGCCGGGACGGTAGTTGGTCAGCAGCACGTCGCTCGTCCTGGCCATCCGATGGATAATCCCGACGCCGCCCGGCTTTTTGAGGTCCACCGTGATACTGCGCTTACCGCGATTCATCGCGGTGAAGTAGAACGAGACGTCGGCGTTGCGTGCCTCGGGTCCCGCGATCAGGCCGCACGTCAGCCATCGGCTCAGGTCGCCGGTCTCGCGGTTTTCGATCTTGATAATGTCGGCGCCCATGTCGCCCAGCACTTGTCCAGCGAACGGTCCCTGGATTTCCTGTCCGATTTCGATGACCTTGATTCCTTCCAACGGCTTGCTCATTGTCGGATCGCTCCCGGCGCGCAGATTATCTGGCGCAGCGCGCGAATTATTGATTGAGCCGAGCGTAATCTCAAGCGCAACGCCGGAATTTCCGCCGATTCTCCATCGATGCGCGTCCCGCTAAGCTGCGCGCCGTGGAGCCAAGCATCTATCAGTATCCATCCATATTCCGCCGCGTGCATATGGAACGGCCGGGCGAAATCGAGGCCGAAACCCGCTTTCTCAAGGAAGTGTGGAGTCGCCACCTGCGCCGTCCCGTGCGCCGCGTGCTCGACCTGGCCTCGGGCGATTCGCCTCACGGCGTGATCCTCGCGCGTGGCGGAATCCAGGTCGTCGGCGTCGATCGATCGCCAACGATGATCGCGGCCGGAAAGCGCGCCGCCCACAGCCTCGATTCGATCCGCTTCTATCGGCGGCCGATCGAGAAGTTCCGCCTTCCCGAGCGTCCCTTCGACGCCGCGTTTTTCATGTCCGAGACGTTCCCGGTGATGGCCGATAATCGCGCGCTGCTCTCCCATCTCGAATCGGTCGCGCGCCTGCTCAAACGCGGCGCCCTCTATTGCATCGATATCGACCGCCACGACGATGTCCGGCGCTTGCGCACGCGCAAGCTCTGGCGCAGCCGCAAGGTCCGCGTCGGCGGCCTTCGCGTCGACGTGCGTGAGTTCCATCGCCCGCTCGAATGGTGCTCGCCAATGCATTCCATCTACGAGCTCGAATGCACGATCCATTTTCCCGAAGGCCCGATCCGCACCCGCGACCTCGTTCCGGTTCGCTATACGATACCTGCCACGTTGGAGCTCGCCGCGCTCGCTTCGCGCCAATTCACGACGGTCGCGGCTTACGCCGACCTGTCCTTCACGCGACCGATCGAGGATTGCACGGGGCGATGGTGGGCCGTGCTCCGACGGGTCTAGGCGTTCCGATTCGCTGTTGATTCGCCGCGCATCGTCATCGCCGCTTGACGCGCTTCGGCCGCGATGGCGTGATCACTTTGTGGCGACCCGCGAATCCGACCGGCTGCGCATGATGACCGCCGCCGAGGCAGCGGCGCATCTCGATATCAAGGTCGGCACGCTCTACGCCTATGTGAGCCGCGGATGGCTGCCGAGCTTTCGCCGCCGGGTCGGCCGGCAGGCCCTCTACCGGCGCGACGATGTCGAGGCGCTGCGCGGAATCGTTGCGCCCGAGCGCGGGCGCCGCGGGCGCAGCCTGCCCGACGCTTCGTCGTGGGTCACCGTGGCGCAACCCCGCGGCAGTGAGACCCCCGCCAGCGGGATCATCGTGGCCGAGTCCGCCATCAGCTCGATCCACGAGGGCCGTCTCGCCTATCGCGGCTATCCGATCGAAGAGCTGTTCCAGCACGCCTCGTTCGAGGAAGTCAGCCTGCTGCTATGGAAGGGCGAGCGGCCTGACGGCGGCGCGGTCGCGGATTTGCGCCGCGGAATCGCCCGTGCGCAGATGCCGCCGGCGGCCTCCGCCTCGATCGCCGCGATGGGTGACAACGCGCCGCCATTGTTACGGATCGCAGCGGTGCTGCCCGTGCTCGCCTCGTCCGATCGCCGCGGCGATTCGATGCCCACGGTTGACCGCGCCGCGCGTATCATGGGGATGCTCCCGTTGGTCCTTGCACCCGACCGTGGCGCCAGCGCCGCCCCCGCTGGTAACCGCGTCGCAACGCGCCTGGTGAGCGTGGCGCTCCGCATCAACCCGCTTGACTGGGAAATCGCCGCCGTCGATCGCATCCTGGTCGCTTGCGCCGAGCACGAATTCAACGCCTCGACCTTCGCCGCCCGCGTCGTCGCCTCGACCGGCGCCGACCTGTACGCATCGCTGCTTGCCGCGGTCTGCTCGCTCTCCGGCCCGATTCACGGCGGCGCCTGCGATCGTATCGAGCAGATGCTCGCTGAGCTGGAAGCCGGGATGCGCCTTGACGAATGCCTGCGCACCGCGACGCTCCGATGGCGCCTGCCGCCCGGCTTCGGCCACGCGATCTATCCCAACGGCGACCCGCGCGCGGTGCTGCTCAAGAAGGAGGCCGCCGCGATCGCGCGCCGGCGCGGCGCCCGCCTGTTCGATGTGGCGCGCCTGGTCGAGGACGCGGTATGGCAGCGCGAGCGCCTGCGGCCCAACCTCGATTTCTATCTCACCGTATGCGCGCGGATGCTCGGCTTCGCGCGCGGACTCCCCGCCGCGATTTTCGCCCTGGGCCGCGTTCCCGGATGGATCGCGCATATCCTCGAGCAGTACGCCGACAACCGGCTCATCCGTCCGCGGATGCGCTATCGCGGCGCTCCGCTTCGCCATTGGCAATGACATTCCGTGCGAATATGCCTCCGTACCTTTGACGGCGGGCCATCGGCGGTCGTATTAAGATTCTGTCAGGGGGTGCCGTCTATGAAAGCGATCGCGAAGACCCGGCCCGCGCCCGGAGTCGAACTTATCGAAACGCCCGTGCCGCGCGTGAAGCAGGGCGAGTTGCTGGTCAAGATCGGCGCCTGCGGTATCTGCGGCTCCGACCTCCATATCTATGAATGGGAACTCGGCGCCGAACGCGCGGTCAACGGCTTCCCCAGCATCCTCGGCCATGAGCCCGCGGGCCACGTGGTCGAGATCGGTCCCGGCGTCAGCGGCTTCAAGCAGGGCGACCTGGTCGCGCTCGATCCGTTCGGCCATTGCGGACGATGCCGCCATTGTCTCGCCGGGCGCTTCAACTATTGCTCCGCGCCGACGCGCCTTAGCGGCGCCTTCGCCGATTACTGCGTCGCGCCGATCGCAAACACATACGCGGTGCCCAAAACGATGGACATGGAGAGCGCCGCGATGCTCGAGGCGTTCGGCACCGGACTCCACGCCGTCGAGCTTGCCTCGCTCAGCGCGGGCGACAGCGCGGTGGTCGAGGGCCCCGGCCCGATCGGCCTCAGCGTTGCGCTTTCCGCGCGCGCGCTGGGCATCACCTCGCTGGTGATAACCGGCCTCAAGGCTGACGAAGACCGCCTCGCGCTTGCCCGCCGGATGGGCTTCAGGACCGTATGCGCGAGCGACCGCGACTGGATCGATCAGGTGCGCGCGCTGATGCCCGCGGACGGCGCCGACGTGGTCTTCGACGCTTCCGGCTTCCTCGATTCGCCGCGCCAGCTCTTGCGCAAGGGCGGCGCGCTGGTCGAGGTCGGATGGCCCGCGCGCGATCTGACCGGCGCCGAGCTTCGCGGCTTCTTCTTCCACGGCATCAATATCATCAGCTCGCGCATCCGCATGCCCGAGACCTGGCGGCGCGCGATCGAGCTGGTTTCGAGCGGCACCGTCGATCTCAAGCCGATGGTGACGCATCGTTACGACCTCGATCATGGAATCGAGGCATTTGAACTTCTCAAGGCAAAGCAGGGTGTCAAGGCTCTAATCATTCCGCAGGCCTGAAGGCCGCCCGCGTATCGCGCGGCCCTGGGACCTGCCAGATCAATCTCCGAGGTGAGGCGCCATGAAAGACGGATTTAAGATTGTCGACGTTGACTGCCACATGATGGAGCCCGATTGGCTCTGGGAAAAGCACATGGAGGACCGCTACAAGGATGCCGGGCCGCGAATGGGCACGGCGCCCGACTCCGGGCGGCGCACCTTCCTCGTCGAAGGCGAACCTTTCACTCGCGAAAAGGGCAAATATCCGATGGCGGCGCCCGCATTTCTGAAGGCCGTCGGCAAAGCGATGAAGCGCTTCGACCGCGCGCGCGGCCAAGGGTTCAACGCTCAGAGCCGTATCGAGGACATGGACGAGCAGGGCGTCGACGTCCAGATAATCTACCCGACCGCCGCGGGCCAGATGCTCGGCAAGCATTTCAACGACGCCGAGCTCCTCGCCGCATGCTGCCGCGCCTATAACAACTGGAGCGCCGAGTTCAGCTCCTACGCACCCGAGCGCCTCCGATGGGCCGCGATCCTGCCGATGCAGGACGTCGACAAGGCCGTCGTCGAGGCCAATCGCGCCGCTAAAATGGGCGCCGCGAGCTTCTACATGCGCCCCAACCCGGTCTCCGGCTACAGCATCTTCGACGACTACTACCTGCCGCTCTGGACCGAGATCGAAAAGCTCGGTATCGCGATCTCCACTCACGATTCGGCCTCCTCCTCGGTGCCCTCGTTCGGCGATCGCATGAACACCCACGTCTCCGGCCATATCCTCTCCCATCCGTTCGAGGCGATGGCTGCGATGGCCGGGCTCATCTGGTACGGCGTCATCGAGAAGCATCCCAAGCTCAGGATCGTCCACGTCGAGGCCGACGGCGGATGGGTCCCCTACTGGCTCCAGCGGATGGAGCAGCACTGGAACTTCAGCGGCAACGCCGAGCACGAATACCTGTCGCGCCGTCCGACTGACTATTTCAAGAGTAATTTCTGGGTCGCGTTCCGCGGTGACGAACCGACTATGAAGGCCGCGGTCGATCTGCTCGGCGACGATAACTTCCTCTGGGATACTGACTATCCTCATCCCGACGGCACGTTCCCCTGGGGCGTCGAAGCGATGATCAAACAGCCGCTCACCGCCGCGACCAAGCGCAAAATCCTCTGGGATAACGCCGCGCGCGCCTTCAATCTGAACTAGGCGGTGGAGCGGGCTCGGCGGGTATATTCAGTCCGATAATCACTGTTCGCTGGAGTAGTTGGAGTAGTTAAGGAATGGATTTCGAGTATACCCCCAAGCAGGAAGCGTTCCGCAAGGACGTCCGCCAGTGGCTCGAGGCGAATCTGCCGCCGGAGCTCTGTATCGACGACGCCACCGACGAGCGCATCCCGCCCGACCGCGAGACCTTCGAGAAGCGCCGCGCATGGCAGGTCAAGCTCAACCAACGGGGATTGGTCGGCCTCGAATGGCCTAAAGAGTATGGCGGGCGCGCCGCCCCTCTGATGGAGCAGATGGTCTTCGACGAAGAGTACTGGCGCGCCCGTGCTCCCGTGCTGCCGGGCTACTCAGGCGTCGGCCTGCTCGGTCCCACCCTGATGTACTGGGGCACCGACGAACAGAAGAAGTATTACCTGCCGCGGATTCTGAGCGGCGACGATATCTGGTGCCAGGGTTACTCCGAACCCGGCGCCGGCTCCGATCTTGCTGGCTTGCAGACCCGCGCCGAGGACCACGGCGACTACTTCGTCGTCAACGGACAGAAAATCTGGACCTCGGGCGCCCATTTCGCTGATCGCATCTACATGCTGGTGCGAACCGATCCCGCGGCGCCCAAGCACAAGGGAATCAGCTATCTGATCGTCGACATGAAGAGTCCCGGTATCGAGGTGCGCCCGCTGGTCGTGATGAACGGGCATCGCCATTTCAACGAGGTCTTCTTCGACAACGTCCAGGTGCCGCGCAAAAATCTCATCGGCCCGCTCAACGAGGGCTGGAAGGTCTCGATGACCACGCTCGGCTTCGAGCGCGGGATGGCGGGTGGCGGCGGCCATTCTGCCCAAGTGCGGCGTCTTGCCGAACTTGCCCGGATGATCAAAATCGACGGCCGCCCGGCGTGGGAGCAAGGATGGGTCCGCCAGCAGCTAAGCCAGTTCATGATGGAGTGCGAGGCGCTCAAATATACCCGGCTGCGCTCGCTCACGCGCCGCTTAAAGGGACTGCCGCCCGGCCCCGAGGGCTCGGTGCTCAAACTCGCCGGGTCCGAGCTCGGCGTCGCAATTGCGCGCTTTGCGAGCGAGCTGCTCGGCCAGTTCGCGCTGCTCGGTGATCCAACTTCGGAGGTGCCCGACGCGCCCCGATGGCTCAATCGGGTGCTCAGTTCGCGTCAATACACTATCGCGGGCGGCACCAGTGAGATCCAGCGCAATATCCTGGGCGAGCGCCAGCTCGGCCTCCCCAAAGGTTGAACCCGGCGGCAGCCGCAATAGTCACAATAGTCAAATGAGTAACGGGGCGCGCGCGACATCGATCTCGCGCCCGCCCCCGTTCGCTCCCTGTCAGCGACTGTCGGACGCGCCTGTGCCTGCCCCTGCCGCGTTACCCGCTGAGCCTGCGCCCGATTCCGTACCCGGAGGCACCGCGCTGCTGCCATTGCCGATATCAGCGCCCCCTGAATTGGCACCCGGGCCCATTTCGCCCATGCCGGCGCCGGTTCGGCCCATGCTTGAGCCCGTTTGACCTGCGCCAGCGCCCGTTCCGCCCTGCGGGTCGCCCATACCCGCGCCCGCGCCGCCCATGCCAGATCCGTTATCGCCCATGCCGGCGCCCGCGCCGCCCATGCCGGCGCCCGCGCCGCCCATGCCACCGCCGCCCCCGGCTTGCGCGAACACCATCGCTGGCGCGAATGCCGCAACGGCAATCGTCGCCAGACCGCTAAAAATCAAGGCCGGTATTCGCCCGTTCTTGCGTCGCATTTTCTCTTCTCCTTCCGGCGCCGAATCATCGCGGCCCTTCCGCGAACCTCGCTGCCGTATAAAGCTAAGGCAGCAACCCGTGTGCCATCGAAAGAAGTCACGATTTCACTGCGATTATTGATGAAACGCCGAGAAAGTCCAGATAGTTCGGAAGGAAAATCCTACCGCCGCCGCCGCTCGTCCGGGACGATGTTCTCTATGTTATATACAGAGAAACGCGCAAGGCGCGGGTTTGTAGACCGGCAATTGACGGGCGGAGGTCGCCGGACTTTTCGGCATCAAATCGTCACGTTGCGCAGCACAGATATCTTGGGCGAGCGCCAGCTCGGCCTGCCTAAAGGCTGAACCCAACAACGGACCGCGCAGCCACAATAGTCACAATAGTCAAATGAGTAACGGGGGCGCGCGGCGGCGATCGCGCCCGCCCCATTACGTACTCCGCCCGTAATCAGTTCACCGCCGCGAGTCGGTTACGCCGGTCGCTGCCCCGGCCGCATTAGCCGGAGAGCCTGCGGCGGTGTAGGTTCCCGGCGGTAGTGCGCTGCTGCCATTGCCGACATCGACGCCCGACAAGGCTCTTGAGCGTCGCCGCGCGCTCGCCTGCGCCCCGCCGGCCCGCGAGGGCGTCGCGCCGTCGCCCGATTGGCTCTGGAGTGGTTGGCTCCCAACCGCGCCTTGGACCCTGCCAGCCTTGCGTATTCCGCCGGATTCCTCTCCACCAGATATCTGGGCTCGAACGATGGCGGGCGGCAACGCTCCAATCGCGATCGCTGCGAGGCCGCTGAAAATCAATGCTCGTACACGTCTGCTTTCGCATCGCATGTTTTTCTCCCTTTCCGGCGGGAGATTCGCGGCTTTCCGCGAACGTTCGCTGCCGCATCGAGATCAATAAGCAACCGCTATGCCATCAGCGGAAATCCGATGTTTTACAAGGTTAATCGCCCAAAACAGGGCGAAAGTCTCTCATCGTTCGAGGGAAAATTCTACCGCCGCCGCAACTCGTCCGGAGCCAGTTCTTGTCTGTTACATAACGAGGGCGCGCAGGGCGTAGGTTTGTAGACCGGCAATTGACGGGCGGAGGTCGCCGAGCTTTTCGGCATTAAATCGTCACGTTGCGCAGCACCGCTGCGTCATCGCTAGACGTTCGCATTCTTTACCCATATGTCGGAACCGCAAAACACCTTGTATCGATTGCACGGATCCCGTGGCGTTCCGTATCAATGCATGTCTGATTTGGCCGCGCTGCCTCCATTACCCATATTCGCGCCGCCCGAATGCATGCCCGTGCCCGTTTTGTCCTTAACCATGTCCGCTCGGCCCCTGCTGGTGCCCCTATGACCCACGTGATTGCTCGTATGACTCGCGTGTGCTGCGTTCATCTTCACACCGGTATTGGCGTGACCCATGCCCTTGCCGCCGTGACCCATGCCCCTGCCGCTGCGGCCCGCGCCCGCGCCGCTGTGGCCCATCCCCGCGCTGCCGTGGCCCATGCCCGCGCCGCCGTAGCCCATGCCCGCGCCACCATGGCCCATGCCCGCGCCGCCATGGCCGCCCATGCCCGCTCCGCCACCGCCAGGTTGCGCGAAAACCCTCGCCGGGGCGAATGCCCCAACCGCAATCATTGCCACACCGCCGAAAATCAAAGCCGGTAGACGCGTGCCGTTGCCTCGCATTTTTCCGTTCTCCTTCCGGCGCCAAACCATCGCCGCTCCCCGCGAACTTCGCTGCCGCATTAAGGGCGTTAAGGATTCAGACAGCAATCTGCGTGCCATCGGCAGAACGTCGCTATCTCCAGACCCGAGTCGCGATTTCGGCCACCAGTCTGAGCTTCGCCTCCTGCGTCGATTCCGGAATCGGATTACCTTCCCATACGGTTCCGAAGCCGCATTGGGTCGAGAGCCCCATCTGGTCGCGCGGAAAATGGCGCGCGGCCTCGTCGATCCGCCCGATGATCTCGGCGGCGGACTCGAGTCCGATACGCTTGGTCGAAATCAGGCCGAGCACGACCGCCTTGTCCCGCGGCACGTCGCTCAATGCCTCGAACGAACCCGACCGCCAGTCGTCGTATTCCAGCAGAAAGCAATCGAAGTTCCCGGCGCGGCTGAACACTTGTTTCGCCACCGCCTCGTAACCGCCTTCGCCGACGTAGTAGCCCCTGTTGTTGCCGCGGCAGACGTGGAGCCCGAACGAGACGCCCGCAACGCTCGCGACCGAGTTCACTATCTCCATGCCCTCGGTCAGGAGCCGATCCGGGTCCATCCCGAGGCTGGCAAAGTCCGCTTTGCGCCGCTCCGGGTCGCAGAGCATGCCAAGTTCGGGCGCATCGATCTGAATATACTCGCATCCCAGCGCCGCTAACTCCTGCGCCTCCTGACGCACGATCGCGGCCGCGTCGCGAAACAGCTCGAACGGGTCCGGATATGCCTCGCGCGAGTATTGCGGCGACCATCGGAGCGTCATCATCAGCGGGCTCGGCAGGGTGACCTTGAGCGGCCTCTTCGCGCTTCGGCGGGCGTAGGTAAATTCTTCGTTGGTCAGCGAGCGTGTGCGGCGGATCTTTTCCACCACCGCGTATTGCACCTGGATATTGGTCTCCTCGGCCTGCTGATTCCGCTCGTGCGGACGCCGCCAGACGCGCGTGAACGCCGGAATCGGCTTTACGCCCGAGATAACGTCGGTGAGTGGCGCGATAAAATGCGTGCGCCGCATCTCACCGTCCGTGATCACATCGACGCCGCAGTTCTGCTGCAGCGCGATCATTTCATCGACGGCGCGGTCCTCAACCTCCTTGAACTCCCGCGTGCTTATCTCCCGCGCTTCCCATCGCTTGCGCGCCTGCTTGAGATATTCGGGACGCAGCAGCGACCCGATCACTTCGGCGCGATACGGTTTCGCCATGGCCTGCACCTTTCCCTATGGAAACGCTCCAACAACCCGGAACTCTTGAGCCTCGTCGAGACCCGAATCCGGCGGCTCGTCCGCGAGGCGCCGCAACGGGTCTATCGAAGCCTCGCAGACGAGTCCGGCGTGCCGAGGCTCTTTCCTACCGGTTGAAGGCGGACGCCAATTGACCGCCGCCGGCCTTCGATGCCATCTCGCGCTCGAGCGTCGCGAAGCGATGCTCGAAGGCCACCCGTTGACTATCCTGGTTAGTCTTCAGTTCCGCGACCGCTGCCGCGAGCTTGCGATTTTCTCCGGCCTGCTTTTGCAACTCGTTGAGCAGCATCGCGGTCAGCACCGTGTAACGCACGCTTTGCACCCGCCCGTCGATGCCTCGCGTCACCAGCTCCGGATAGAGCTTCGCGACCTCTTCCGCGACCAGCCCGTATTGCAGCGTTCCCGCCGGGTCGGCCTTGTAGCGGAAGGTCACCGGGCGCAATTTCATCAGGTTGTCGCTGCTCTGGCCCATGTCGTGGATATCGCGTTTGTAGCGCGCCGAGGACAGCACCACGCCCAGTTGGCCGGTGTTGCTCACCATCACCGCCTCGCCGGTGACCAGGCTGCCGGAAATCCCCGCGACGTAGGTGGCGGTCTGGATGCCCTCCTTGCCGATTCGAATCGTCGCCGACTCCGCTGCCGCGCCCGGATTTCCGATGTCGACATTCTTGTTTCCGCTAGTGAGGTTGACGCCAGCGTTGAAACCCAGTGCGATGTTGTGATTGCCAGTGCTGTTCAGCAGCGCGTTATAGCCGACCGCGGTATTGTTGTTGCCCGCGGCGTTATTAAATAGCGCCTCGAATCCGCTGGCGGTGTTGTTGCTGCCTGTGAAGTTGGTCAGGAGGGCGCTGTCCCCGCTGGCGGTGTTGTTGCTGCCAGTGGTGTTGTTCCCGAGGGTGAGCGCCCCGCTGGCAGTGTTTTTGGCGCCAGTGGTGTTGCTAAACAGCGCTTGGAATCCGCTGGCGGTGTCGTCATTGCCCGTGGTGCTGGTCTGGAGGGCGAGGCTTCCGCTGGCGGTGTTATCGACGCCGGTGGTGTTGTTAAGCAGCGCATTGACGCCGGCGGCGGTGTTGCCGCTGCCGGTGGTGTTGCTCGCGAGGGCGCCCGCTCCGCTGGCGGTGTTATCGACGCCGGTGGTGTTGTTAAGCAGCGCATTGACGCCGGCGGCCGTGTCGTCGTCGCCGGTGGTGTTGCTGAAGAGCGCATCAGCACCAAGGGCGGTATTGAAAGCGCCCGAGGTAGGGCTGTTGAGCGCGTCGAATCCGAACGCGCTGTCGTACAAATCACTGGCCGAGGCGCTGGGAAGCGCCCCGGTGCCGAAGTTGGTATTTTGCGCTCCGGCCGTGCCTGCGCTCACCAGCGCGATCAATGACAACGACGCTACCATGATGTAAAAACCGACTCGTTTGCTCATGTTTTTTCTCCCCTATGTCGGTGCGTTGGATCTGCCGGCTTGCGAAGCGCGAATGGTACGAATCGGTCCTGGGTGATAGTCGCCACACAACGGCTCGCCGACGTTGGCAGCAAACATAAGTTACGGCGAGCTTGCAAACTGTCTGTCAAATGGAGGAAGGCTCTTTCCTACCGGTTGAAGGCGGACGCCAGTTGGCCGCCGCCGGCCTTCGATGCCATCTCGCGCTCGAGCGTCGCGAAGCGATGCTCGAAGGCCACTTGTTGGCGATCCTGGTTAGTCTTCAGTTCCGCGACCGCCGCCGCGAGCTTGCGATTCCGTTCGGCCAGCGTGCTATTCTCGCGGGCCTGCTTTTGCAACTCGTTGAGCAGCATCGCAGTCAGCACCGTGTAGCGCACGCTTTGCACCCGCCCGTCGATGCCGCGCGTCACCAGCTCCGGATAGAGCTTCGCGACCTCTTCCGCGACCAGTCCGTATTGCAGCGTCCCCGCCGGGTCGGCCTTGTAGCGGAAGGTCACCGGGCGCAATTTCATCAGGTTGTCGCTGCTCTGGCCCATGTCGTGGATGTCGCGTTTGTAGCGCGCCGAGGACAGCACCACGCCCAGTTGGCCGGTATTGCTCACCATCACCGCCTCGCCGGTGACCAGGCTGCCGGAAATCCCTGCCATGTAGGCGGCGGTCTGGATGCCTTCCTTGCCGATTCGAATCGTCGCCGACTCCGCTGCCGCGCCCGGATTTCCGATGTCGACATTCTTGTCTCCGCTAGTGAGGTTGGCGCCAGCGTTGAAACCCAGTGCGATGTTGTGGTTGCCAGTGCTGTTCAGCAGCGCGTTATCGCCGACCGCGGTATTATTGTTGCCCGCGGCGTTTCTAAGCAGCGCCTGGAATCCGCTGGCGGTGTTGTTGTTGCCGCTGATACTGCCGAGGGCGAACGCCCCGCTGGCCGTATTGCCGCTACCAGTGGTGTTGGCGATAAGGGCGAACCCTCCACTCGCTGTATTGTTGATACCGGTGGTATTGACGTTCAGCGCATTGAAGCCGCTCCCGGTGTTGTCGAAGCCGGTGGTGTTGGCGGTAAGGGCGAACGATCCGCTGGCGGTGTTGTCGTTGCCTGTGGTGTTGCTGAAGAGGGCGTCGAATCCGGTTGCGGCGTTGCCGTTGCCGCCGGCGTTGCTGAAAAGTGCCTGAGCGCCCAGTGCGGTGTTGTCGATCCCTGAGGTGGGGCTGGCGAGCGCCTCGAATCCGAACGCGCTGTCGAACAAATTGCTGGCCGAGGCGCTGGGGAGCGCCCCGGTGCCGAAGTTGGTGTTTTGCGCTCCGGCCGTGCCTGCGCTCACCAGCGCGATCAATGACAACGACGCTACCATGATGTAAAAACTGACCCGCTTATTCATTTTTCTCCCCCGTGTCGGGTGTGTTGAGTACCAACCGTTGGCCATGCGAGATCATCGCTGATACGTGCCGAGGACGGCACGCGATCCTCCCACTCAGGCCGGGATGACAAGAAAGAATCGGGATGAGACGGAACGCAGTGGTCGAACGGCGCATCGGAGGGTCTCGATCCTGCGGTCCGCCGGGTGTCGGCGCCTACCCGCCACCGAGTTTGCGGCGTAAAATCTCGTTGACGACCTTCGGATTTCCCTTGCCGCCCAGCGTCTTCATCACCTGGCCGACGAAGAATCCAAAGAGTTTGTCGCGTCCGCCGCGATACTCGGCGACCTTGGCCGCGTCCGCCGCGAGCACCTCGTCGCAGACCTTCGCGATCGCGCCTTCGTCCGAGACTTGTGCCAATCCCAGTTCGGCCACCGTCGCTTCGGCGCCCTTGCCCGACCGGCACATCGCCGCGAATGCGCTCTTCGCGGCATTCAGGCTGATCGCGGAACTCTCGACCAGCTTGAGCAAGGAGGCAGTCTCGGCCGGGCTCGGCACCGCCTCAGCAATCGGTCTTCCCGATTCGTTGACTACTCTGAGCACCTCGGTCATTACCCAGTTCGCCGCCGTCTTCGGATTACGCAGTCCAGGTATCATCGCCTCGAAGTAATCAGCGACCTCGCGCTCTTGTGTGAGCACGCCGAGTTCATATGCGCCAAGCCCATAATCGTGCGCATAGCGGGCGCGCCGCTCGGCCGGCAGTTCCGGCATCCCGAGCGCAATCTCATCGACCATCACCTGCGGCACGATCAACGGCGGCAGGTCGGGCTCGGGAAAATAGCGATAGTCGTTGGCGAACTCCTTCGAGCGCATCGGGCGCGTGACTTCGCGATCGGGGTCCCACAGATGGGTCTGCTGGGTCAGCTTGCGGCCCGCCTCGATCTCGCCAATCTGGCGCTCGACCTCGTGCGCAATCGCCTTTTCAACGAAGCGGAACGAATTGAGATTCTTGATCTCGTTCTTCACCCCGAGTTCGGTCTCGCCGCGCCGCCTGACCGAGATATTCACGTCGCATCGGAAGCTGCCCTCTTCCATCCGCCCGTCCGAGGCGCCCAGGTAGCGCAGCATCTCGCGCAGTTCATGCAGATACGCAACCGCCTCGCCCGACGAGCGCATATCCGGCTCGCTGACTATCTCCATCAGGGGCATGCCGGAACGGTTCAGATCGACCAGGCTCGCGCTGGCTTCGTGGATATTTTTGCCCGCGTCCTCCTCCATGTGGATTCGCACCAGCCGGATTCGCCGCGCCTCGCCATGGTCATCCGGCGGCAGTTCGATATAGCCACCGACGCACAGCGGCAAATCATACTGGCTAATCTGGTAGTTCTTCGGCAGGTCGGGATAGAAATAGCTCTTACGCGAAAAGATCGAGCGCTCCGAGATCTTGCAATGCGCCGCAAGGCCGGTGCGAATAGCCAGTTCGATCGCACGGCGGTTCAAAACCGGCAGCACGCCCGGCATCCCCATGCACACCGGGCATACGTGCTCGTTGGGCGCCGCGCCAAAGCCGGTCGAGCATCCGCAGAAGAGCTTCGATTCGGTCAGCATCTGCGCATGCACTTCGAGTCCGATTACGGTTTCGTATCCGTCGTGCGTCATCTCATTTCACCAAACCGATTCACCGAGTCCGAGTCAAATCACCGGGTCGCGCCGGACGAATGCGCCCGCGCGCTCGTAGGCGTCGCCGGCGCGGAGAATCGCCTCCTCGCCGAAGGCCGGTCCGATCAGTTGCAGGCCGATCGGAAGGCCGCGCCCGTCGAATCCGCACGGAATCGACATCCCGGGCAGGCCCGCCAGATTCACCGAGATGGTCAGGATATCGGAGAGATACATCTGGAGCGGGTCCGACATCTTCTCGCCAAGGCGGAAGGCGGTGGTGGGCGCTACCGGAGTGGCGATCACGTCGCAGTTCGCAAACGCCCGCTCGAAGTCGCGCCGGATAAGCGTCCGGACGCGCTGTCCCTTCAGATAGTAGGCGTCGTAATAGCCCGCCGAGAGCGCGAACGTGCCGAGCATGATCCGCCGCTTCACTTCGGCGCCAAAGCCCTCGGCGCGGCTCCGTTCGTACATCTGGATATTGTTTTCCGCCGCCTCCGCCCGATGGCCAAAACGGACGCCGTCGTAGCGCGCCAGATTGGCGCTCGCCTCGGCGGTCGCAACGACGTAGTAGGCCGCGATCGCATAGGCGGTGTGCGGCAGCGAAATTTCCACCGTCCGCGCGCCCAGGTTTTCGTAAGTGCGGAGCGCCTCGCGTACCGACTTCTCGACCGCGGCTTCCATCCCTTCGACAAAGAATTCGCGCGGCACCCCGATTCGCATCCCGCGCGCCTCGCCGGTCAGCGCCTGTTCGTAATCGGGAACCGGTCGCGCCGAGCAGGTCGAGTCGCGAAGGTCGCGGCCGGCGATCGCCCCCAGCATGATCGCCGCGTCGCGCACCGTCTTCGTAAATGGCCCCACCTGGTCGAGCGACGAAGCATAGGCGATTACGCCGTAGCGGCTGACCCGGCTGTACGTCGGCTTCAGTCCCACGACGCCGCAAAACGACGCCGGCTCGCGAATCGATCCGCCGGTATCGGTGCCGAGCGACGCGATACATTCGCCCGCCGCAACCGCCGCCGCCGATCCGCCCGACGATCCGCCCGCTACCCGTTCCAAATCGTAGGGATTCCGCGTCGGTCCGAAGGCCGAGTTTTCGGTCGACGAACCCATCGCAAACTCGTCAAGGTTGGTCTTGCCAACGAAGACCGCGCCCTCGTCACGCAGCCGCGCGACGACCGTTGCGTCGAAAGGTGGAACGAAATCGGCCAGCATCCGCGACGCGCAGGTCGTCCGCACGCCGCGGGTGCAATAGATATCCTTGATTCCGAGCGGAATCCCACACAGCGCCGGAGTTTCGCCGGTCCCGCCAAGCGTCCGATCGGCGGCATCGGCCTGCGCCAGCGCCTCGGACTCGGTGACAGTGATGAAGGCGTTGAGCCTGGGTTCAACGGCGGCGATTCGCTCGATGCACGCGCGGGTTATCTCGCGGGCGGAGAAGTCGCGCTTGCGCAAGCCTCGACTCGCGTCAGCTATCGTAAGCTTGGTCAGTTCCATTCCCATTTGGCAGTAATCTTAAAGTTTAACTTCAGTATCGTTAAGTGAAGCCGTAAATCCAGTCGAAATCACTCGATAATCCTCGGAACCTTGAAGAACTGACCGTCGCGCGCCGGCGCATTCGCCAGCATCGCGTCCGCCGCCGACGGGTTGACCGCCGCGTCGTCGCGCACCGGCGTCCCGGCCTCGCCAACCTGCGCCGTCGGCTCGATATCCGAGGTGTCGAGTTCGTCGAGCTTGTCGACGTAAGCGAGGATTTCGCTCAACTCGGCGCGCAGCCGTTCCTCTTCGACCGGCGCGAGCGCAAGGCGCGCCAGCCGCGCCACATGTCTCACCTGTTCGAGATCGATACTTTTGCTTGCCACGCGCTCCATCCTAGCATCGCGGGTCGTTCAAAGTCAGGGTTCGTGGCGCGGCTGCTTGCGGGAAAGAGGCGAGCCGCCTAGCTTTTAGGCTTGATGGGACCGCTCAGGCGAATCGCGCCCGCGTTCAGCCGATTGATCGAGCGAATCGGAGAGTTACGGGTCTGGGGTATCGGATCGCTCGCGGGACTCGATAGGATTGCGCTCGGCAAGCGCGGCGAGCGGATCGCCGAACGCCATCTGCGCCGATGCGGCTACCGGATATTGGAGCGCAACTATCGCGCGGCGGGCGCCGAGATCGATCTTATCGCGATGGATGGAGCGACGCTGGTTTTCGTCGAGGTCAAGGCGCGCCACTCGACTCGCGCCGGCATGCCGTCGGAGGCCGTTAACTATCACAAGACCCGTCACATCCGGCGCGCCGCCGAGGCTTACGCGATCCGCCATTGCCAATCAGATCGGCCGATGCGATTCGATATCGTGGCGATCTGCGACCGGGGCAACGGCGCGCGCCAGCTCGAACTCCTGAGGAATGCGTTCTGAATGCTCGATATCAAGCTCGTCCGTGAACAACCTGATTTTGTGAAGGCCGAACTGGCCAAGTGCGGCGTTGCGCCCGCCGAGATCGATCGCGTGATCGAATGCGACGCGAACCGCCGCCGCCTTCAGTTCGAGCTCGATGAGATGCGCGCGCGGCGCACTCGCGAGTCGCGCGAGCTGGGCAAGGCTGCGCCCGAGGAGCGCGACGCCCGGCGGTCCGAGATGCGGGCGCTGGGCGATCGGATCGCGGCCGGCGAACGCGAGTTCGGGGAAGTCGAGGCTGAGTTGAGTAATCTGATGCTTGGGCTGCGCAATCTGCCGCGCCCATTCGTGCCGGTCGGTTCAAGCGAGGCGGACAACCGGATTGTGCGGAGCGAAGGCGTGCCGCGTGAGTTCGCTTTCACACCGCTGCCGCATTGGGAGATTGGCGAGCGGCTGGGAATAATCGATTTCGAGCGCGGCGTGAAACTCTCGGGCACGCGCTTCTATGTATTGATGGGGCTCGGGGCGCGGCTCGAGCGGGCGCTGATCGCGTGGATGCTCGACCTGAAGACGCTCGAGCAGGGTTACACCGAGGTGATTCCGCCGCTGATGGTCAATACTGCCACCGCAACCAGCACCGGCCATCTGCCCAAGAACGCCGACACGATGTATCGCGATATCGAGGAGGACTACTGGTTCATCCCGACCGCCGAGGTGCCGCTGACCAGCCTCTACCGCGATGAGATTATCGACGGTGCGCGCCTGCCGATCTACCTCACCGCGTATACGCCGTGCTTTCGCCGCGAAAAGATGTCGGCCGGACGCGACGTCCGCGGGATCAAGCGGGGCCATCAGTTCGACAAGGTCGAAATGGTGAAGCTGGTAAGGCCCGAGACCTCGGACGAGGAGTTGGAGAAGCTGGTCGGCGACGCGAGCGAAATCTGCCGCAGGCTCGAGATACCGTTTCGGGTCGTGCAGTTATGTACCGGCGATCTGAGCTTCGCCAGCGCGGCGACCTACGATATTGAGATGTGGGCGCCAGGACTTGGCGAGTGGCTCGAAGTCAGCTCATGCTCGACCTGCACGGACTTTCAGATGCGGCGGGCGAATATCCGGCTGCGCCGCCAGAAGAGCCAGCATAAGGGACAGAAGGATGATCGGCCCGAATTTCTACACGCTCTGAACGGATCGGGGCTGGGACTTCCGCGGACGCTTATCGCAGTGCTCGAGAACTATCAACAGGAAGATGGCAGCGTAGCCGTACCGGCGGTGCTACGGCCCTACATGGGCGGCGTAGAGGTGATAAGATAACTTCGGATTTTCGGTTCGCGACGTTACATGGTGACGAATCAAAGGCGAATTCGGTATCTCCAAATATCCCCAAGCCGCCTAAACTCTGGTTTCCCGCTTTTAACATCCACGTAACATATGCGGCTTATCCTGCGCCCTGCATGCCGCTACGCTTGGTAGAGAAATCGTGGCTACAACTCCATCGATGCCGGGTAACAGGAACTTGAGCGAATTCGCGGAAGCTACAGCCGAAGGTACGGGCGACAGTCTTGCGGTAACCCGCCGGGTCACCCGCCGCGGTTCGTTCAACGTCCGGTTTATCGGCGATCGGGTCTTCAATTCGGTGACGCTGCTGGTTGCGCTGGTCACGCTGAGCGTTCTGGCGGGACTTGCGGTCTCGCTGATCGCCGACTCGATGCCCTCGATAAAGCAGTTCGGGTTTCATTTCCTGGTCTCGACCGATTGGGATCCGGTCAACGACAATTACGGCGCGCTGGCGTTTATCTACGGGACGGCCGTCACCGCGGCTATCGCGCTGGTGATCGCGGTTCCGCTGAGCCTTGGGGTCTCGCTGTGCCTGAGCGAAATGACGCCGCAATGGCTCAGCCGCAAGCTCGGATTTCTGGTCGAGCTGTTGGCGGCGATACCGAGCGTGGTCTACGGCCTGTGGGCCATCTTCGTGCTGGGGCCGTGGCTGCGCGACCATGTCGAATCGGTGCTTGGACGCACGCTGGGGTTTCTACCTTTGTTTCAAGGGATGGAGACCTCGGTCGGGATGCTGACGGCTGGTGTGGTGCTGGCGATCATGGTCATTCCGTATGTTGCGGCGGTTTGCACCGACGTATTCCGCGCCGTGCCGCAGACCCAGCGCGAGGCGGCGCTGGCGCTGGGTGCGACGCAATGGGAGATGGTGCGGATGGCGGTGCTGCCGTTCGGCCTTTCGGGAATTATCGGCGCGATTATCCTGGGACTTGGGCGAGCGCTCGGCGAGACTATCGCGGTGGCGATGGTGATCGGCAACGCGCCGCAGATTTCGGCGTCGCTGTTCGCGCCGGCGGCGACGCTCGCGAGCGTTATAGCCAACGAGTTCGCCGAGGCGACCACGGCGCTCTATCTTTCCTCGCTGATCGAGCTGGGACTGGTGCTGCTGGTGCTGGGACTGATTCTGAATGTGCTGGCGCGGCTGATGGTGCTGGGCGCGACGCGTAATCGCTTCGGAGATGCGAAATGAACGGGGGGGCCGTCAGGAAGACCACGTACAAGGCCAGGAGCGCGCGCGTGCGCGAGTTCAAGAGCCACTTCATGATGGGCGTGACCGTGGCGGCAACGATCCTGACCCTGCTGCCGCTGTTCCTGATTCTGGGCTATCTGATCACCAAGGGCGCTTCGAGCCTCAACGTGGCGTTTTTCGTCCGGATGCCGGCGCCGGTGGGCGAGCTGGGTGGAGGGATGGCCAACGCGATCGTGGGCACGCTCGAGCTGATCGGGCTGGCGAGCCTGATTGGAGTGCCGATTGGAATCGGCACGGGGCTCTATCTTTCCGAGCATCGCACGAGCCGGTTTGCGGACGCGATACGGTTTTCGGCCGACGTGATGATGGGAGTGCCGTCGATTGTGGCGGGCATCTTCGCATACGCGGTAGTGGTGCGGCCGATGGGCGGGTTTTCGGCGCTGGCGGGTGCGATCGCGCTCGCGGTGGTGATGATTCCGCTGGTGACGCGGACGTCGGAGGAGATGCTGCTGCTGGTGCCGCACGAGCTGCGCGAGGCGGCGCTGGCGCTGGGCGTTCCGCGCTGGCGCACCACGCTCTCGGTGGTGCTGCGGACGGCGACCACCGGTATTGCGACGGGCGTGATCTTGGCGATCGCACGGGTTGCGGGCGAGACTGCGCCGCTGCTCTTCACCGCGTTCGGCAACCGGTTCTGGTCGACTTCGCTGACCGCGCCGATAAGCTCACTGACGATGCAGGTGTACACGTATGCGATCTCGCCTTTTCCGGACTGGCAGCGCCAGGCATGGGCGGGCGCGCTGGTGTTGACCAGTATCGTGCTCGCGCTCGAGTTGGGTGTGCGATGGTTCACGCGGTCGGGAGTGAGAGTCGCCAGGTGACCACGCCGGCCGTCCACGCCGTGCAAGCAAGCGGAGATATCCATGCCGGGAATGCGTCACACTATCGGGCGAGGGGCGCGGGAAAAAGCATGACCGACAAGGTCGTGGCCCGCGGCCTGAGCGTCTGGTTCCACCAGACCCGCGCGCTCAACAACATCAATATTGGGTTTCCGGCCAACCAGGTCACGGCGATAATCGGGCCTTCGGGATGCGGCAAGTCGACGCTGGTGCGGGCGATCAACCGGATGCACGACCTGATTCCGGGCGCGCGGGTCAAAGGCGAGATACTGCTGGACAATGAGGACGTGTACGGCCCCGGAGTCGATCCGGTGCAGGTGCGGCGGCGGATCGGGATGGTGTTTCAGAAGCCGACGCCGTTTCCGACCATGTCGATCGAAGACAACGTTGCGGCGGGGCTGAAGCTCAACGGCGTGGCGCTGAAGCGGGCGGAACGGGATCGAATCGTCGAGCACAGCCTGCGCCAGGCGGCCTTGTGGGAAGAGGTCAAAGATCGCTTGAAGCGGCCGGGCGCGAGCCTTTCGGGCGGCCAACAGCAGCGGCTTTGCGTCGCGCGGGCGCTGGCGGTCGAGCCCGAGGTGCTATTGATGGACGAGCCGTGCTCGGCGCTCGATCCGATTTCGACGGCGCGGATAGAAGAGCTATTGTTGGAGCTTAAGGCCGAGTACACGATAATCCTGGTAACCCACAATATGCAGCAGGCGGCCAGGACGTCCGATATGACCATTTTCATGTACGCCGGAGAGCTAATCGAATTCGGCGAGACCAAGCAGATTTTCACCAACCCGGTTCGCCGCGAGACCGAAGACTATATCACCGGGCGTTTCGGTTAGGTCTCCAGGAGGCGCTAATGGACACTTCGCAGCCGCAGCAGCAGCATACCAACCGTCAGTACGAGGAGGAGCTGCGCAGCGTGCGCGCCAACCTGCTCAAGATGGGCGGCCTGGTCGAGCGCCAGATAACCGACGCGATCGAGGCGCTGACCGAGCGCAACACCGAGAAGGCGCGCGAGACGATCGCGCGCGACGCCGAGATCAACCGGCTCGACGTCGAGACCGACGAGAGCAACGTCCGCCTGCTTGCGCTGCATCAGCCGACCGCGAGCGATCTGCGCTTCATCACGACCGGACTCAAAATCACCACCGACCTTGAACGGATGGGCGACAACGCGGTCAATATCTGCGAGCGGGTAATCGAGTTGAACGACGAAGAGCAGCTCAAGCCGTATATCGATATCCCGCGCATGAGCGAGGTGGCGCAGTCGATGGTGAAGGACAGCCTCGATGCGTTCATGCGCAACGACACGACACTGGCGCAGGAAGTTATCGAGCGCGACGACGAGGTCGACCAGCTCAACTACCAGGTGTATCGGGAACTGCTGAGCTACATGGCCGAGGACCCGACCACGATTCCGCGGGCGACGCGGCTGCTCTTTATCTCGAAGTATCTTGAACGGATCGCGGACCACGCGACCAATATCGCCGAGATGGTGGTTTTCATGGTGCACGGCAAGAATATCCGGCATATGGACAAGCGGCCCCGATGAACGACACCGCATCGCAACCCCGCACCGCAGCGCGCCATCGGATTCTGGTCGTCGAAGACGAGGCCGATATCCGGGAGCTGGTCCGCTACAACCTCGAGCGCGAAGGCTTTATCGTGGACGAGGCGGCCGACGCCACGGCCGCGCTGGAGCGGATCGCCAAGCGGACGCCCGACGTGGCGGTGCTTGATCTGATGTTGCCCGGGATGCCGGGTCTCGAGCTTTGCCGGCGAATCCGCTCGGTCCCGGAGACCGCGACGCTGCCGATTCTGATCCTGACGGCGAAGGGCACCGAGATCGATAAGGTGCTCGGCCTCGAGATGGGCGCCGACGACTACGTGGTGAAGCCGTTCAGCCCGCGCGAAGTGGTGGCGCGAATCCGCGCGCTGCTCAGGCGGGCGCGGATGCTCAACGAGCCCGCCACCGAGGGCGGGTACGAACTCGGCCGCCTGCGGATGGATTTTGACACTTACGAGGTAGCGATCGACGGCAAGCATTGCGACATGACGCTCAGGGAATTCGAGTTGCTGCGCTTTTTCGTGCAGCATCCGATGCGGGTATACACGCGCGAGCAGTTGCTGGACATGGTCTGGGGCCGCGACACCTTCGTCGAGCCGCGCACCGTGGACGTGCACGTTCGGCGGCTGCGCCGCCATATCGAGCGCGACGACGCGCGGCCCGAGTTGATCCTGACCGTGCGCAGCGTGGGGTACCGTTTCAATCCGGCCGCGCTTGGGTAACACGATAAAGTCCCGCCTTGCGGCGGCGATAGCGCTCGCAGCAGCGCCCGCCGCGATAGTGCTGGCGATTCTTGCCAGGGAGGGGGCGGTAAGCGCGCTGCTGGTGACCGCGGTTGCCGGCGCAGGCGTGATCGCGGCGATAATCATCGCGGCGGGAATCAGCGTTCACTGGACGCGTGTGGCCGAGCGGCTCGAAGAGGCGGCGCTTGCGCTTGAGCAACGGCGCGCGCCGACCCATCTGGCGCGCGACAATCAAGGCCGGCTCGAACGCGCCGAACGGCGGATGCTCGAGGCCTCGGAGGCGGTGGCGGCCGAGCTTGAAACGCTGGCCGAGCAGCGCGATGAATTCGAGGCGATTCTGCGCAGCATGACCGAGGCGGTGGTGGTGACCAGCACGCGCGGCGAAGTGATGCTGGTCAACGGGGCGGCGCGGCTGATGTTCGCGCTGGGACCGGAAACCGACTATCGCGGGAGGACCTTCGTCGAGCTGTGCCGCGACCCGCGGCTCCAGGAATTCGTCACGCGCGCGATGGCGGCGGTCGAGGGCGGAGTGGTGAGCGCCGAATTCCAGATTCAGAATCCGGCGGCACGCTACCTTACCGCCAACGCCTCGCCAGTGCGGACCTCGGACGCGGGCCGGGCCGCGGCGTGGGTGCTGGTCTTCCACGATCTGACGCAGCTCAAATCCTACGAGAATTTGCGCGCCGACTTTATCGCAAACCTGACGCACGAAATCCGCACGCCGCTGAGCGCCCTGTGCGGCTATGCGGAGACGCTCGCGGCGGGAGTCGACGACGCCGAGACCGAGCGCCGTTTCCTCGGCATCATCGATCGGCAGGCGCGCCGGCTCTCGCGCCTGGTCGACGACATGATCACGCTCTCCGACCTCGAGCGGGGGCTTTCACAGATACGGGCCGAGCCGATCGAGGCGCGGCGCCTGGTGGGCGAGGTGATCGAACTGATGGGCGAGCCGGCTGAACGGCAGGGCGTGGCTCTGGAGGCGGCGGGTGCGGAGCCGAACTTGCGGGTTGCGGGGGATCGCGACCGGCTGCTGCAAGTGCTGATCAACCTGGTGGATAACGCGATTAAGTACACGCCGCGCGGCGGACGCGTGACGGTGACGGCGCGGACGGGCGGACCGATGGTGGCGCCGGCGCGAGAGAGCCGGGCGGGCGTCGAGCTGGCGGTCGCAGATACCGGGGAGGGTATTGCGTCTACGGATATCCCGCGGCTGACGGAGCGGTTTTACCGGGTCGATCGCGCGCGCTCGCGCGAGCTGGGCGGGACGGGGCTGGGATTGGCGATCGTCAAGCATATCGTGCAGCTTCACGGCGGATATCTGAAAATCGAAAGCCGGCTGCGCGAGGGCACGACGGTAACGGTATGGCTGCCGGCAGGGACGGCGCCGGCGAAAGCTCCTGCGGCATAGAATCGCGCGGGCGGCGGCCGGCGGCTCGGGTTGCGCGAGCGAGCGGAAGTCGGGTAGGGACTGCGTACCAGCGCGGACGATTATGCCGCGCGGGATCGCGAAGAAAGGCGGACCTCCTCGATGAAAGCGATTCAGTTCGATCGGCTTGGCGGACCCGAAGTGATGGAGTTGCGGGAGATTCCCAAACCCGCGCTCAAGCCCGGAACGGTTATTGTTAAAAATGAAGTGATCGCGATCAATTTCGGCGATCTGTTTTTCACGCGCGGCGAATACCTGGTCAAGCCCGCGTTCCCCGATACACCCGGGATGGAAGCGGCGGGCGTGATCGACGAGGTCGCGTCCGACGTCGAGGATTTGAAGCCGGGGACGCGCGTTGCGTATATCGGAATGGGTTCTTACGCGGAATACACGCGAATCCGCGGCAACCGCGTGATCGTGATTCCCGACCAACTGAGCTTCGAGGAAGCCGCGGCCTTTCCGATCGCGGTGCTGACGGCGTGGCACATGCTCCATAGCTGCCATCGGGTCGCGCCGGGCGAGGTGGTGATCGTGCATTCGGCGGCGGGCGGTGTCGGAATCGCGGCGGTGCAGATCGCAAAAGCAGCCGGGGCGCGCGTCTTCGGCACGGTCTCGAGCGATGCGAAAAAGGACCTCGTGCGGGAATACGGCGCCGACGAGGTGATCAATTACGAGCATCAGGATTTCGCCGCCGAGGCGATGCGATTGACCGGCGGGCGCGGCGTCGATCTGATTCTGGACGCAGTGGGCAAGCCGACGTTCGCCAAGGGCCTCGGATGCCTGGCGATGTTCGGGCATCTGATTGTGTACGGCCGCGCGGGCGGAATTCCGGACAAACTCGACGTGATGAGTCTCTTCCCGAAGGCGCTCAAGGTCAGCGGATGGGCGGTGCCGATGGTCTATCAGCATCGCGAGGTCCATCGGCGCGGGCTCGAAGAGGTCTTTCGGCTGTCGCGCGAGGGCAAGCTCCGGATTCCGATCGGGCGCAGGTTTCCGTTGGCGGAGGCGGGCGCCGCGCACGAACATCTGATGTCGCGGCAATCGGTGGGCAAGCTTATGTTGATTCCGTGAGGCTCGGGCTCGACGGGCTGGCGCGCGCGATGGGACCGGGCTTGCGGCGGCGCGTCCGATATGGAAAAAATCAAGGTTCCGGAACGCGCCGTTAGCTCAGCGGATTAGAGCATCAGACTACGGATCTGAGGGTCGGGGGTTCAAATCCCTCACGGCGCACCAATAAGACAAATCATAGAGACAGGTTAACGGCGCCGGGGCTCGAACTTGTCTTCCTTCCGGCCAGGCCCTATCCGATGCTATAGAACTCGCAGTTTCGGATACGAAGGGGAATCAACTACGCAGGAGGGAACGCGCGCATGAAGAGCGTCGCAGCTTTGCTTTGCGCCACAGCCGTGCCTCTTCTGCTGTTGGCTCTTGCCGCGTCCGCCAGGGCACAAGGAAACCTGAGTGCGAATCCCTACAATCCGGACTCGACGAGCAATCCGTATGGGGCTGGCAGTCCCTTCAATCCAAACAGCATCAACAACCCGTTTGGCGTCTATGGGAGTCCGTACAGCTCCAAGAGCGCGAACAATCCTTACGCCACCGATCCGCCACAGTTATACGATGATCAAGGCAAGTATCACGGCAAACTAAGCGCGAACCCATACGATCCGGACTCGACATCGAATCCATACGGACGATATGGCAGTCCCTATTCGCCGGATAGCATAAATAATCGATTCGGCGCTGGAAGCCCCTATCGTAACGACAGCCCGAACAACCCGTACGGCTCGGGCATGCACATCGAAGGGGACGGAAAGTAGAAGATTGAGTTAGGGCACGGGACGTGCGATCGGCGTCCTGGCTCGAGTGGCGTCGTTCAACCCGCATGAAACCAAAAGCGCTCTCCGACGCACCCTCTCAAACTCTTGGAGAGTGCGTCGGATCGCGCACGACCCTTTACTTCCAATACGGCCGCTTCGACTCGCGCATCGCTCGCTCAGGATATGACACCCAAACCCAAGCGATTAAGAAATCCACCAATTCTCAGTTCATTCCTTCGGCGGGCAGGTCCAGCTCGAGGCGCTGTTCACGTCTCCGCCGAGATACTTGGCCTGCTCGGGATACGCACAAAGCGGCATCGAGCGCGTGATCACGCCGGTCGTAGGATCGTTGTTCTCGAAATGGTACGCGATTATCCCGTCGGGCGCCGTGCCCGTGGTCACCCAGTTGTCGAGCGGGGTCAGCGGATCGAAGACGTTCGGTCCCGGACCGCCGCCGCAATGATGCATCCCCGGCACGAAGAAGAGCCGCGCGAACGTGCGCGCGTGTGTCACGCCGCCGTCAAGACCGGACGCCATCGCGTTGTAGTAGTTGAGCGTCTTGAGCGGAGTGAGCGCCGGATCGCTCCATCCATGGTAGAGGAGCAGCTTGTCGCCGGCCTGGCGAAAGCCCCGGAGCTTGTCGCCTGGATTATTACCGCCGGTGCCGTTGCCGCCTCCGGTCGTGACCGACTGTTCCAGCGCGACGAACTCGGCCGGATCGTTGATATTGAAATCGAGCGAGTCAAATGAAGCGCTGTTGAACACAAAGTACTTCAGGTACTGGTCCTGGAAGCTCCATTGCAGCGGCGCGGTCGCGAACGACGCGGGCGGATTGCCCCACGGCTCCGGTCCCGAGGTCGGCTGCACGAAACCCGAAATCCAGAGCGACCATCCGTCGACGCCGGCCGGATCGCTTTCGGTATAGCCCGGATAGAGCGTGCCGCCGTCGGGCGATTTGGTGCCGCTATAGATCGAATGCAACGCATTGATCTGGCCCTGGCTGAGGCAGGCCGGATCGGAATCGGGATTCGCATCGTTGCTCGGGCATAGCAGGCTTTCCGGCCGGAAGGTGCACTTGCGCGGATCCTGAATCAGTCCGTCGACCACGCCGTCCTTGCCGTCGCAGTTGGCCAGCACGGCATTGTCGATAAGCTGCATCTTGGTCGGCGGAATCCACGAGTCCGGCGTCTTGAATAACGCCTTGGTGTAGTTGTGGTTGAATCCGGCGATCAGGCTTCCGATCGCGGGGTCGCCCGCGACCACTCCGTCGAAGTCGTTCGGATAATTCTGCGCCTCGACCATCGCTTCGCGCCCGCCGTCCGAGCATCCATAGAAGTAGTGATGGGCCACGGGGCTGCCGTAGTAGGAAAGCGTCAACGCCTCGGATGCCTGCGCCGTCACGTGCACTCCGCGGAAGCCGAAATCGTCAATCTTGGCCGGATTGTCCAGCGCCCAACTCCCGTCCAAAGCGCCCGCCTGATGACCGGTATCGGTCGCGGCGGTCGCATAGCCGCCGGCGGTGATTCCATCAACCGGGTTGGTCTGGATACTGCCGGCAAAGCCGCCATTGCCGAAGAACAGGAACTTCCCGTTCCACACCGCCAGGTCCGGCAGCACCAACTCGAAATTCACCTGGTTGGGTCCCGGGTTGGTGGTCGTGACATAGCCATTGACCTGGCAATAGTCGGGCACCGGCGCCACCGCCGGCTGCGCGACCACCGCCGTGATAGTCGTCCCCGGGGGCTCAACCGCTTGCAGCGCCGCCAACGTGCACGTCAGCGCTTGCGCCTGTGCGCGCGAGCCCCACATCATGCCCGACGCGATCAGCAGGCCGATCGCCGCGAGCCCCAATTTCCTCCCAAAGCTTCCGCGTCTCATTCTTAGTCACCCCCGCATCGAGGATATGGCCGCATGTCTATCGAAGATGCCGATGGCCGGCGTTCCCCATCGCGCCGGCGGCCCGATTAACTTCCAAATCCAAGCCCAATCCAGTTACCGGTCTTGCATGACATAAGTCAATTGAAATCGATGTGGCCATTGACGGCTTCGATAGATGCGCCAAAGGCAACTCTCGTCCGCCTATCTCTTCCGCGCCGATACGTTGCGAGCCGCGATCGTTTGTCCAATTATCATCCCGATGCGATCGAGCACTGAACTAAGCGCGCATTCCATGTGCGAGGCCATCCGCGATGACTGAGCCTGACGCCGGCGACCCACATCATCAGGAGGGTCCTCATCAGGCGGGTCCTCACGCCGTCCGCGAAAACCTCACGACCAGCGAGCGCTCTTTAACCGGGCGTCTGATCAGTGTGACAAGGTTCGCCGACTTCATGGCTATCCTGATGGTTGCGGCAACCGCGTTTAGTGCGTTTGCGACCTGGCGCACGGCCGAGGTCACCAGCCGCGTCTTCGCGATGGAGGATCGGCCGTTCCTTGGCGTCCAGCGCATCACCTTCGAGCACAGCCAGTCGCTCGGCCCGCGCGCGGTCGTCGAGTACCAGAACTTCGGCAAGATTCCGGCCTCCGGCGCCATCATCACAGTTGGCCTTTTCGTCGACGGAAAGCGCGTTCCTGAAATCGCCAACGAAATGTCGTCGATCGCGGCCGGCATTCTCTCACCGGGCGTGCCGCACTATTTTTACCGCTATCTGCCGCAGGCCACCTTCGACGCCGTCGCGGCCGGCAAGACGCATCTGATGGTCCACGTGCGCGCCGAGTACAAAGGGCCGGCCGGCACACAATTCTGTTACGCCGAGCGCTCCGTCTATGATTTCCGTTCGCAATCCTTCCGCCCCGCCGGTGGCACCGACCGATGCACGGATTCTGACGTCTTTTAGCCGGGAACGAGTTGCCTCGCGCCCCGTAAATCTGGCAACTTCGCGGATAGGATATTTCCGATGCGCTGCCCTATCTGTCATCGTCCGGTCGATATGACCCGCGAGAATAAATTCCGCCCCTTCTGCTCCGAGCGCTGCCGCGAGCGCGACTTGGGCGCGTGGGCGGGCGAGAAATACAAGGTCGAAGGCGGCGAAGTCGAAGACCGCGAGCATCCCGACGATCGCGCGAAGAAGCTTCTGCATTGATCTCGCGGAGCGTTGACGATGGCTGAGTTCGGCGCGCCCTCGGATTCTCCGCGTGTCCATCCGAGCGCCGCTATCGGCGCGGATGTCGAACTCGATTCGGGCGTCGAAATCGGACCGTTCTGTCATCTCGAGGGGCGAATCCGCGTCGGGGCCGGAACCCGGTTGCTCGGCCATGTCACGATCTTCGGCGATACCGAAATCGGCCGGCGCAACGTGTTCCATCCCAATGTCGTAATCGGCGACGAGCCGCAGGACCTGGCCTATCGCGGAGCGCCGCGCCGCGTGCGAATCGGTGACGGCAATATCTTTCGCGAGGGCGTCACCGTCCATCGCGGCTCCGAGCGCGGCGATATCACAATCCTTGGCGACGGCAACTTCCTGATGCAGAACGCGCACGTCGCGCACGATTGCCGCGTCGGCAACGGAACGATTATCGCCGGTGGCGCGCTGCTCGCCGGATGGGTCGAGATGGGTGACGGCGCGTTAGTTTCAGGCAACTGCGTCGTCCATCAGTTCGTCAGAATCGGACGGCTTGCCATGATGCGCGGGTTGAGCCGCACCAGCCGCGACATCCCGCCCTTCTGTATCGCCGATCTGACCCACACGCTGCGCGCGATCAATGTTGTCGGCCTGCGCCGCGCGGGCTTCAAATCCGCCGCGATCGTCGCTTTGCGCCGCGCCTTCCGAGAACTCTTCGCCGAGCGGAAAAATCTGCGCGCGGCGATCGAAGAGATCGAAAAGCGCGGCGAAACCTGCGCCGAGGTCGCCGAACTGATCGCCTTTATTCGCGCGAGTCGTCGCGGCGTTGCCTTCGGTCCGCACGGCCGTGGTCTCGATGAAACGCCCGATGGCGATGACCGCGATGATTAGTTGACGGCTCTTCCCATACTTTCGAGGCAGGGCGGTTTCGCCTGATGCGCGTTCCATACGTCATAGACGCCCAGTCCCATCGGCTGGTGACGCCAATCGTCGGAGGGTTCGCCCGATGCGGGGCGCTTGCCCCTCCGGGACGGCTGGAAGAGAATGGTCCCCAATGAGATCGCCAAAGGTTCCACGCAGGCCCGCGAGACTAGAAGTAGCGCTTGCGAGAACCCCGCCGTCTGGATAAGTAAAAGTTATGAGTAGCAGGCTCCGGTTCGCGGTCGGCGCGAGCGTCGTGGCGCTCGCGATCGGTTATCTGATAACCACCGCGATTCGCAACACGGCCGAATATTATCTGACCGTCAACGAGGTCAAGGCCCGCCAGTCCGAACTGGCCGGCCAGGAGCTTCGTATCGCCGGCCGCGTCAAGCCCGGTGCGATTAGCTGGGACCCGGTATCGCTGACGCTCGCGTTTTCGATCGTCGAACCGCCCCCGCAGGACGGCCTCGCCGGAGTCCAACCCGTCCTCGCGTCCGGCCCGCCGCCCGAGTTTCGCGTGATCTCGCGCGGCGAGCCCAAGCCCGATATGTTCGCCGCCGGCCGCGACGTTATTGTCGAAGGCCGCCTCGCGCCCGACGGCTCAATCGATGCGCGCCAGGTCCTGACCTCGTGCCCGTCAAAGTACGCCCCTAAAAAGCCCGACTGAGGTGACATGCCCTTTATTGGCCAACTCGCGCTCGCGATGGCGCTGCTGCTCGCCCTCTACTCGATCGGCGCCAACCTCTATGGCGTCCGCCGCGCCACGCCCGACGCCCTGGTTAGCGCGCGCCACGCGCTCTGGGCGATGTGCGCGATGGTCACGGTCGCGATCGCAGCACTGCTGAACGGCCTCCTCACCAGCGATTTCTCGCTCGAATACGTCGCCTCCTATTCGAGCCTCACGCTTCCGACACCGTACAAGTTCGCGGCGCTATGGGGCGGCCAGCAGGGCTCGCTGCTGCTATGGACCTGGCTGCTTTCGGTCTTTACCGCGATCGTCGCCTTTCAAAACCGCCGCCGTAATCGCGAGATCACGCCCTACGCGCTGATCGTGCTCGCCGCGCTCTCGATTTTTTTCCTCGGGATGCTCAACTTTGTCACCCGCCCGTTCGACCTTCTGAGCACCATTCCGCCCGACGGCTCCGACCTGAATCCGCTGCTACAGAACTACTGGATGGCGATCCATCCGCCGTCGCTCTATACCGGCTACGTCAGCGCCGCCGTGCCGTTCGCCTTCGGATGCGGCGCGCTGCTGAGCGGGCGGCTCGATGACGGCTGGATCAGGACCACCCGGCGATGGGCGATCTTCTCGTGGTTCTTCCTGACGCTGGGAAATCTTTTCGGTGCGCGATGGGCCTACGAGGTCCTTGGATGGGGCGGCTACTGGGCCTGGGATCCGGTCGAGAACGCCGCCTTCATGCCGTGGCTCGTGATGACCGCCTACCTCCATTCAGTGATGATCCAGGAACGCAAGGACATGCTCAAAGTATGGAACCTTGCGCTTATCGGGATGGCTTTCGCGCTGACGCTCTTCGGCACCTTTATCACCCGCAGCGGCGTGATCTCGTCGGTCCATTCATTTACCCAATCCGGCCTCGGACCGTACTTCCTCACCTTTCTGATAACCGTCGCCGCCGGCTACACCGCGCTGCTGCTCTACCGCGCGAAGTCGCTCCGAAGCCCCGCCGAGTTCGAGTCCTATCTCTCGCGCGAGGCCGCCTTTCTCTTCAATAACCTGGTCCTGGTCGGAATCGCCTTCGCGGTCTTCTGGGGCACGCTCTTCCCGGTGCTTTCCGAGGCGGTGCGCGGCGTCAAAATCACCGTCGGTCCGCCCTTCTTCGATAAGGTCAACGGACCGCTCGCGCTTGCGCTGATCTTCCTGATGGGCGTCGGTCCGCTGATCGCCTGGCGGCGCACCTCGCCGCGCGCGCTGGCCAAAACATTTCTCAGTTCGAGCCTCGCCGGTATCGCCGTCGGTATCGCGGTTAGCGCCGCCGGAATCCGCCAATGGTACGTGCTGGCCGCGTTCTCGCTCGCTGGCTTTGCACTCGCCACCGTGATCGTCGAGTTCCGCCGCGGCGTCTCCGCCCGCCGCCACATGGTCGCCGAACCGCCCGCGCGCGCGCTCGTCAACCTGGTCGCCAAGAACAACCGCCGTTACGGCGGCTACGTGATCCATGTCGGCGTCGTGATGGCCTTTATCGGCGTCGTCGCCTCCTCGTTCTTCAGGACCGAGGTCAAAGCGAGCGTGCACGAAGGCCAGAGCTTCGCCGTCGGCCCCTATGAACTCCAGTACGTCGGGATGCACACGCTCGAATCGGCCCACGTCGAGGATTCGCGTGCCGAAATCCGCGTCACGCGCAACGGCAGTGCAGTCACCACGCTCTATCCCTCGAAGCTCTTCTACAAGCGCCAGCAGCAGCCCGCCACGCGCGTTGCGATTCGCTCGACGCCGCTGAATGATCTCTACGTCGTGCTCGCGGGCGTCGATGATCTGAGCGGGCTTGCGACCTTCGAGGTCTTCCTCACGCCGCTGGTCTTCTGGCTCTGGGCGGGCGGACTCATGATGGCTGTCGGAACCGTGATCGTGATGTGGCCCAACGTGCGCGAGCGCGCCGCGATCGCCGCCGCGATTCGTAGCGACGAGGCGGCCGACAGCACCAGCGCCGCCGCGGGTGGCCGATGAAACTCGCGCACGTAATCGATTCACTCGTCCGCCTCACGACAATCGCCGTCGCGCTTGCCGTGTTGGGCGCCGCGTGCGCTACGGCGGTCGCGCTTGCCGATGTCGCCGAGCCGCGCGCCGTCGTCGCACAGGAAACCGCCGAGTCGCTCACATGCCAGTGCGGATGCGGCCTGACGGTCGCCAACTGCAACCATCCCAACTGCTCCTTCTCCGTGCCGGTCAAGGATCAGATCGACGCGATGGTCGGGCGCGGGATGGGCCGCGCGCAAATCGTCGCGTTCTTCCGTAATGAGTACGGCGAGAAAATCCTCTCTGCGCCAACCACGCATGGCTTCAACCTGCTCGCGTGGATTACGCCCTTCGCGGCACTCCTTATCGGCGGCGGCCTGGTGATGCTGGTGCTTGGGCGATGGCGCTCGACCGCGCCGCTCTCCGATTCGCCGCCGGCCCGCGATCCGTCCGCGCCCGAGTTCGCTCCGGCGCTGCGCGAACGGCTGCGCCGCGATCTCCGGAAGGATGCCTGAGATGATGCTCTATCTGGCGGCGGCGCTGATCATCGCGGGCGTCGCGCTCTTCGTCGCCGCACCGCTTGGCGTCGGAATCGTGGCGCGCAAAAGCTCGGCCGCCCGCGCTGAACTCGATCGGCTCGAACACGAGCGCTCGCTTGCAATCCAGGGACTGCGGGAGCTCGAATTCGACCATGAGATGGGCAAGCTCGCCGACCCCGACTTCGAGGCGCTGCGCACAAGCCTCGAAACCCGCGCCCTCGCCGCGATGAGCGCGCTCGATAATCTCCGCGCCGCCCATGGTTTCGATCCGAATCGAGGCTCGTCCGCCGCGCCGCCCGCGCGTCCCAAGCTCGTCCAAAAATCGTCCGCCACGCCGGTCGTCTATCCGCGCTTCTGCCCCGAGTGCGGCGCGCGGATCGTCCCCGGAAATTTCTGCTGCCAATGCGGAACGCCGCTCGATATCGCCGTCCGCGCCGCCGCGCAGGCCGACCGATGAACGCCGCCGATCCGATAGTCTCCGCCGCGCCGATCGAGGCGCTCGCCCTTGATAAAAGCTTCGGCGCGATTCCCGTGCTGCGTGGAATCTCGCTTCGCGTCGAGGCCGGCCGCGGCGCCGCGATCGTCGGCGGCAACGGCACCGGCAAATCGACCCTGCTGAGAATTCTGGCGGGCCTCTCAGCACCCGACTCAGGCTCCGCGACACTGTTCGGCGCCGCCGCTTCGAGCCTCGCCGCGCCGATTCGCCGCCGCGTCGGCTTCGTGTCGCATCAGAGCTTTCTCTATCCCAACCTGACCGCGCGCGAGAATCTCGAATTTTACGCCGCGCTCTATCGCCTCGCCGATATTCCCGCGCTCACCAAGGATTGGCTCGATCGCGTCGGCCTAGCCTCCGCCGCCGATCTTCGCGTCGCCGGCTTCTCGCGCGGGATGGAGCAGCGGCTGACGCTCGCCCGCGCGCTGATGCCCGCGCCCGCCGTGATCCTCCTCGACGAGCCGTTCGCCGCGCTCGATGCCGACGGCGCCGATCGCGCGATGCGGCTAGTCAACGAGGCGCTCGCGCGCGATGCCGCGATCCTCGTCACCGCTCATTCCAGCGCCGCGCTCGAAGCTCAGGGTTTCGAGATTCACAATCTGGTCCGCGGACGGCTCGAATCGCCGCGCGCGCTCGACAGCGCCGCGAGCGTCGCTTCGCGTCCAGCCGCCGCCGGATGATTCGCCGATGAACGGTTTCGTCGCGGTCTTGCGCAAGGACCTCGTCCTCGAAATTCGCGGCGGGCAAAGCACGATCGCACTGGTCGTGCTCTCGCTGCTGGTGCTGGTGGTGCTGGTCTTCGCGCTCGATCCTCCGGTTGGCCAACGTGGCGCCGGCGAAGCCGCCGGAGCGCTTTGGGTCGCGATGGTCTTCTCCGGGATGCTCGGGGCGACGCGCGCCGTCGCGTCTGAGGGCGCCAACGGATGTATCCGCGCGCTGATGATGAGCCCGCTCGACCGCGCCGTGCTCTATGCCGCCAAGCTCGCCGCCGCCTTCATCTTCATGGCCGTCGCCGAGGCCGCCGCGACAATCCTGATGGTGCTCTTCTTCAACCTCGACTTCGACGCGCGCCTGCTCCGGCTCGCGCCCGCGCTCATTCTCGGCACGCTCGGTTTCGCGGCGCTCGCGACGCTGCTCGCCGCTATCACGATGCGTCTGCGCGCGGGCGACGTCGTCCTGCCGCTGCTCGCCGTCCCGATGTTCGTACCGGCGCTGATCGCGGGCGTCAAAGCCAGCGGTATCGCGCTTGCCGGCGCGCCGCTCGACGCCGCCGCCCAATGGCTCAAGCTGCTCGTCGCCTTCGACGCACTGTTCATCGCGGCCGGCTACATGCTCTTCGAGCATGCGGTGCGCGAGGATTGAGACCGCGAGGATTGAGGCATCAATGACCGCGCGCTCGCCCATGAACTGGCTCGGCCTCGCCGCCGGCCTCCTGATGCTCGCGGCGCTCTACATGGTCTTTGCCTGGGTTCCGACCGAGGCCGACCAGGGAATCGTCCAGCGCATCTTCTACTTTCACGTGCCATGCGCGTGGGTGGCGTTCGCCGGCTTCGGCATCGTCGCGATCGCCGGAATCTTTTATCTATGGCTCGGCAATCAAATCTGGGATGACCTTGGCTATGCGGCCGCCGAACTCGGGATGCTCTTCTGCACGCTCGTTCTGGTGACCGGCTCGATCTGGGCCAAGCCGATTTGGGGCGCCTGGTGGACATGGGATTCGCGCCTCACCACTACGCTGATCCTCTGGCTGCTCTACGGCGGCTATCTCATGATGCGCGCGATGGCGGGCGACACACCCGGCGCGGCGCGGTATGGCGCGGTGGTCGGAATCGCCGCCGCGCTCGACGTGCCGGTCGTGATCGTCTCGGTCCGGCTCTGGCGCACGATCCATCCTGCGGTGCTGGTCACGCGCAATGGCGGCCACGGCCTCGAAGACCCGCGGATGGTCGTGACGCTGCTGGTCTCGATGGCCGCGTTCACGCTCTTCTTCGCGTGGCTTTTGTGCCTGCGCCTCGCGACGCTCCGGATGCGCACGCGCCTCCTCGAAGCCGCTCGTATGCTCGCGTTCGCCGAAGCCAACGCCGCCGATTCGAGAGCCGCGCTGCGTGCCGACAGTATGATTGTCCAAGCCGCGGGGCCCGGAGCGCATTGATGGACCATCAAAGTTACGTTGCTGCGGCCGGCGGTATCGCTGCCAGGGCCGATGCCATGATCGTCAGAGTCTCGGGAGCGGGAGCAAGCCGATGGACCATCTGAGCTATCTCGTCGCCGCCTACGGAATCATCTTCGCCGCGATTTTTCTCTACGTGATGTTCCTCTGGCGCCGCCAGTCCGATCTCGAAACTCAACTGCGCGCGCTCGAATCGCGCCTGCGCGATCTCCGCGAGAGCCCCGATCCCACCCCCCGCGCTCCGTGACACGTCTTCCGTCTCTCCCGAAAGTCGGGAGAGGCCGCGCCCGCAGGCGCGGGTGAGGGACCGAAGATAAAGATCAAAACGATCGCGACCCTCACCCGGCGCTCCGCGCCGCCCTCTCCCGTCAGGGCGAGGGACAGCAAACCCCCGCGCTCCGTGACGCATCGGCGCCATCACCTCTTCGCCTCTCCCGATGTGCTGAGTGCGATTCCGCGCCACGCCCGCAGCAGGCGCCTTCTTACTCCGTCATCCCGACCGCAGTGGAGGGATCGCGCGCCGTCCCCGGCGCGCATCAGCGGAACTCTCTCATCGCCACCGCTCCATCTTCGCCTCTCCCGAAAGTCGGGAGAGGCCGCGCCGCAGGCGCGGGTGAGGGACCGAAGATAAAGATCAAAACGATCGCGACCCTCACCCGGCGCTCCGCGCCGCCCTCTCCCGTCAGGGCGAGGGACAGCAAACCCCCGCGCTCCGTGACGCATCGGCGCCATCCACGTCTTCCGCCTCTCCCGATGTGCTGAGTGCGATTCCGCGCCACGCCCGCAGCACGCGCCTTCTTACTCCGTCATCCCGACCGCAGTGGAGGGATCGCGCGCCGCCTCCGGCGCGCATCAGCGGAACTCTCATATCGCCAGCGCTCCATCTTCGCCTCTCCCGAAAGTCGGGAGAGGCCGCGCCGCAGGCGCGGGTGAGGGACCAAAGATAAAGATCAAAACGATCGCGACCCTCACCCGGCGCTGACGCCCGCGCCCAAACCGGTTGTCGCGTTAATCATTGCGCCCGATGGCGATGCTGCTACGCTAGCGCTCAGTCGAGCGTGCGCGCGATACCAGACGGATCGCAGCCTCGCCGCTTCGAGCGGCGGATAGCCACGCCGAAGGAGTCTCTATGCAGCCCGTAGACCTGTCCTATAGCGGAAGCTTCGCGTCCGGATTTCCGCACGACTTCTTTACCTGGCTCCGTCATGAGGAACCAATCTGGTGGCACGAGCCGACCAGGAATACTCCCGGCGGAATCGGCTTCTGGGTCGTCAGCCGCTACGACGACGTGGTCGCGGTCTTCAAGGACGCGGAAACCTTTTCGTCCGAGCTTGGCGGCACGCAAATCTATGACGGCAAGGGCATGGGCTACCAGTTGAATCAGACTGACGATCCCAAGCATCGCCGGCTCCGCGCGCTGGTCAACACCGGCTTCACGCCGCGCAATATCAACCGCCTCGAAGATGATCTGCGTAGCCGCGCCCGCCGTATTCTCGACCAGGTGCCGATTGGCGAAACTTTCAACTTCGTTCCGATGGTGGCGCGCGAGCTTCCGCTCCAGGCGATTTGCAGCGTGCTGGGCGTGCCGCAGGAAGATCGCGCCGAACTGGGTGAGATCGTCGACCTTGCAATCGGCGCGGGCGACGGCCAGACCATGTCGCCGCAACATCTCAAGCGCCTCAGCGCCTACGCCGACAGTCTGGTCGAGCGCAAGCGGCGCGAACCGGCCGACGATATCCTTTCGGTGATCGTCCATGCGCAGCTCGAAGACGGCTCGCCGCGGCTCGACAATCGCGAGCTGCGCGCGTTCTTCAACCTACTGTTCCCGGCCGGCGCCGAGACCACCCGCGGGTCGATCGGCGGCGGCCTGCTCGCCATGATCGAAAATCCCGAGGAGTTCGAGCGGCTGCGCAACGAGCCCGACGTCATGAAGACCGCCGTCGAAGAGATCGTGCGATGGACCTCGCCCTCGGTCTATAAGCGGCGCACCGCCTCGCGCGACGTCGAACTCCGCGGACGCCAGATTCGCGAGCGCGACAAGGTGACGGTCTGGGAGATGTCGGCGAATCGCGACGAGGACGAGTTTCCCGATCCATTCCGCTTCGATGTGGCGCGCGATCCCAACGATCACGTCGGCTTCGGAATCGGCGCGCACTTCTGCCTCGGCGCGAGCCTCGCACGCCTCGAAATCCGCGTGATGTTTCAGGAGATACTCGAACGCTTCGAGCGCTTCGAGGTCACGGGTCCGCTCGCATTTACCAACAACAACCGCCTCCTGGGCCTGACGCATCTGCCGGTACGTGCGTTTGCGCGCGCACGCCGCTGAGATTCGACGCCGGAGCGAACCGCGAGATCATCCTGTCAAAGTTCAGAGGCGCTCGCTTGAGGCGCGCTCGCACGGGTTGCGGCGCCGCCGATTCGTGCGCATGTTGAGTACCGGGGGAAAGTCCGCCGTCGATGGAATTTCGCGATTATTACAAGACGCTCGGTGTCGAGCGGACCGCCACCGAAGCCGAAATCAAATCGGCCTATCGCAAGCTTGCCCGCAAGCATCATCCCGACGTCAATCCGGGCAACAAGGGCGCCGAGCAGCGCTTCAAGGAAATCAACGAGGCCTACCAGGTCCTCTCCGATTCGGCTAAGCGCAAGAAGTATGACGAACTCGGCGCGGACTGGGAGCGCGGCATCACCGAAGAGGAGATGCGCCGGCGCTATGCCGCGGCGGGCGGCGAGGCGCGCGGTGCGCGCGGCGGGGGCGGCGGTGCGGGCGCCGACTTCAGTGATTTCTTCAGCCAGTTTTTCGGCGGACTGGGCGGCGGCTTCGGCCGCCGTTCCGGACGCCGCGCACCGCGCGGCGGCGGCGAATTCTCCGGCTTCAACTTTGGCGATGCTCCGCCGGCGCGCGGACGAGACCTCGAAGCCGAAGTCGAGGTCGCGCTGCGCGACGCGATGTCCGGGGCCAAGCGCCGCCTCGATTTCGTCGCCGAAGACGAATGCGCCAAGTGCGGCGGCACCGGCATGGTCGCCCACGAAGAGCGCGAGGGTAAGACCCGCGTTATCCGTTCCGCCGAGCCGTGTCCGGTATGCGGCGGCACGGGCGTGGTCGCGACCCCGCGCTCGCTCGAAGTCACGATTCCGCCCGGCGTGGTCGACGGCACCAGGATGCGCCTTAAGGGGCAGGGCGGCCGCGGCCCGCGTCCCGATCTGAACGGCGACCTCTATCTAACCGTGCGGCTCCAGCCCGACCGGGTCTTTTCGCTCTCCGGCCACGATGTGAAATGCGAGCTGCCGGTGTGGGATTATGAAGCCGCGCTCGGCGCCGAGATCACCACGCCGACGCTCGACGGCCTCATCTCGCTCAAGATTCCGCCCTCGAGCCAGACCGGCCGCGTCATGCGCGTCAAGGGGCGTGGATTGCCCGCGCGCGGCAAGGAGTCGGCCGGCGATCTGCTCTACGAACTCAAGGTTCTCGCACCCACCGATCTCACCGACGACGAGCGCCGCCTGATGGAACAACTGGCCGAGCGCCGCAAGGCCCGCGCCGTTCCCGACCCGCGCGCCGACCTGATGAGGAGGTAGCGCGTGGCGCGGTCGCAGAACATGAGCCAGAGCCGACAGCGCGCATCGTCGCGCGGCCGGTCCACGCTGACGCTGGTCAGCCGCAGCGCCCTCCTGACGCTCGGCGGAATCAGCGAGCGCGAACTCAGCGTCTGGGAACATGAAGAGCTGATCGCTCCGGCCCGGGTGGTCGAGGCCAACGGCCGCCGCGAACCGCTCTACGATGCGCCTGCGCTCAAGCGCGTCCGCGTCATCCGCACGCTGGCCGAGGAACTTGAAGTCAACCTTCCCGGTATCGGAATCATCCTCAATCTTCTCGATCGGATGGGCGGCTGAGGCAGCACGATGCGTGCGCGCGGGCCAAATCGCGGATCGCCAGAACGGACCTCGGCGGCGAGGGTCGAGCGCGAAGTTGCGGCGGCGCTCCGGCGCCTCGAAATCGGTCGCAACAATACTGTGCTCGTGGCGATGTCCGGCGGTCCCGACTCGGTTGCGCTGGCTCATCTGCTGGCTGATTTAGCGCCCCGAATCGGCTTTCGGCTTGTCGCCGCCCATTTCAACCATCGATTGCGCGGGGCGGAATCGGACCGCGATGAACGCTTCGTAATCGAACTGTGCGCCCGCCTCGAAATCGATCTCGATGTCGGCCATGCCGCCGGACTCGATCCCGTATCGGCGAACCTTGAAGAGCGCGCTCGCGACGCCCGCTACGAATTTCTCGAAGCCGCCGCCGATCGCGTCAAGGCAACCAGAATCGCGCTGGGCCATCACGCCGACGACCAGGCGGAGACCGTGCTCTTCCGGATGCTTCGCGGGACGGGCGTGGTCGGGCTGGGCGCGATGGCCGAAGCCGGGCCGGGGCGGCGAATCCGTCCGATGCTCCGGCTGGCGCGAGCCGAAATTCTCGCCTACTTGCGTTCGATCGGCGCCGAGTTCGTGACCGACAGCAGCAACTTGAGCCTCGGTCCGGCGCGCAATCGAATCAGGCTGGAGCTGATGCCCGCGCTCGAACGGTTATCCACGGGCGGTGTCGCTCCGCGGCTAGCCGCGCTGGCGGGCGAGATGCGCGAGCTCGATGATTTTATCGGCGGCCTCGCGCGCGCGGAGCTCGACGCGCGCCTCGATTCCAGCGGCCGTCTCGCGCTGACGGGCTTCGCACGGATGCCTCGGGCGCTGCGTTCGGCGCTGATCCGCGCGTTTATCGCGGCGCGGATCGGTGACCTGCGGCGGCTGATGCGCGCGCATATCGAGGCGGTCGAAGCGATCTGTCTCGCCGATGCGCCGGGCGCGGGGGCTGACCTGCCGGGGCGATGGCGCGCGTCGCGCGAGTACGGATTCCTGATCCTCGCCAAAGCGACGCTGTCGCACGCGGAACCGTTCTCGCGGTGCCTTGTTCGCGTTGGCATGACCGAAGTTCCTGAAGCAGGGTTCATCTTTGCTTCGCGGATCGCGGAGGTGCCAGCGATGGCGCCGCGCGGCCAATGGGAGGCCTGCTTCGACGCCGAAGAGGCGGCGGGCGGCCTGATGGTGCGGAGCGTTAATCGCGGCGATCGCGTCAGCCCGGTCGGGATGGCGGGGAGCCGCAAGCTCCAGGACGTTTTCGTCGATCGCAAGCTCGGCCGCGCGATGCGGGCGGCATATCCGATTGTGACGATCGGCAGCGAGATAGCTTGGGTGCCGGGGATGATCCGGGGACGGGTTGCGCTGGTGCGCGAAAATACCCGCGAGGTGCTCGCGGTGCGCGCGCGGAGGGTCGATAGATGTGGCGAAAATCGGTTGAAAACGATCGCGGACACGCCGTTGCTTGGAGCCAAAGGCGCATGATATTTTTTATCAGGACATGAACCAATTCTCCCGCAGTATCGCGCTTTGGCTGGCGCTTGGCCTGATGTTCCTGTTGCTGTTCAACATGTTGAGCAGACAGCAGGTGCGCGAGCCCGAGGAAATTTTCTCCGACTTCGTAAGCCAGGTTCAAAAGGGAGACGTTTCCAAGGTCACCATCCAGGGCAATGTAATCCACGTTGTCACCGCCGCAGGTGAACATTACAAGACCTACGCTCCGCAAGACCCGGACCTGATAAAGCTGCTGGGCTCGAAGAACGTTCGAATCGAAGCCAAGCCGGCCGAGGGCGATCCGTGGTGGATGGTCCTTCTGGTGCAGTGGTTCCCGATGCTGCTGCTGGTCGGGGTGTGGATCTTTTTCATGCGCCAGATGCAGATCGGTGGCGGCAAGGCGATGTCATTTGGCAAAAGCCGCGCCAAGTTGCTTACCGAAAACACGCATAAGGTGACCTTTGCCGACGTTGCCGGAATCGACGAGGCCAAGGACGAGCTTGAAGAGATAATCCAGTTCCTGAAGGACCCGAAGCGGTTCACTCGCCTGGGCGGACGAATTCCCAAGGGCGTGCTGCTGGTGGGTCCGCCGGGAACCGGCAAGACCCTGTTGGCGCGCGCGATTGCGGGCGAGGCGGGGGTGCCGTTCTTTTCGATCTCGGGCTCGGATTTTGTCGAGATGTTCGTGGGCGTCGGCGCGTCGCGCGTGCGCGACCTTTTCGTGCAGGGCAAGAAACATGCGCCGTGCATCGTGTTTATCGATGAAATCGACGCCGTCGGACGTCATCGGGGGGCCGGTCTGGGCGGCGGACATGACGAGCGCGAGCAGACGCTGAATCAGTTGCTGGTCGAGATGGACGGCTTCGAGGCCAACGAGGGCGTTATCCTGGTCGCCGCGACGAATCGGCCCGACGTGCTCGATCCGGCGCTGCTGCGGCCGGGGCGCTTCGACCGCCGGGTGGTGGTGCCGCGGCCCGACGTGAAGGGCAGGGAAGGAATTCTGCGCGTGCATACGCGCAAGGTTCCGCTGTCGGACAATGTCGATGTGCTGAAGCTCGCGCGTTCGACTCCGGGATTTGCCGGCGCCGACCTGGAAAACCTGGTCAACGAGGCGGCGCTGCTGGCGGCGCGCGTGGGCAAGGAGCGGGTCGAGATGGTGGATTTCGAGCTCGCCAAAGACAAAGTTCTGATGGGCGCCGAGCGGCGCTCGCTGGTGATGTCGCTCAATGAGCGGCGGAATACGGCCTATCACGAATCGGGGCACGCGCTGGTCGCGATGATGCAGCCGGGCGCCGATCCGGTGCACAAGGTGACGATTATCCCGCGTGGGATGGCGCTGGGTGTCACGCAGCAGCTTCCGCTCGACGATCGCTACACCTATTCGCGCGACTACCTGATGACACAGCTTGCGACCATGTTCGGCGGCCGTGTGGCCGAGGAGCTGGTCTTCTCGCAGATGACAACGGGAGCGGGCGACGATATCGAAAAGGCGACCGAGCTCGCGCGCAAGATGGTCTGCCAATGGGGCATGAGCTCGGAACTTGGGCCGATGACCTTCGGCAGGCGTGAGGAGCAAGTCTTTTTGGGCCGCGACATTGCGAATCACAAGGATTATTCCGAGCATACCGCGGTCGAGATCGATCGCGAGGTGCGCCGGTTCGTCGATGACGCATACAATCTTGCGCGCCGGTTGTTGAGTGAAAACATGCCGCTGCTTCACGCGGTGTCGGATCGCCTGCTCGAAAAGGAAGTGCTCGACGGCGCCGAAGTCGGCGAGATGGTGAAGGCGTATCGGGAGGGGCGCGCGATGCCGCCCGATACCACGCCGGCGGCGCCCGCCGGCGGTGCGCGGCCTGGTCCTCAGGCGCAACCCGAGAGGCCCAAGCCGAGCGAGACTCCGGCGCTGCCTGGCCTGCCGCCCAAGCCGGTGCTCGCCTAAGCCGGCGTGTGCCGGACGCCGCAGCTCCGCGGCCGGAACCGCGCGGCGGAACGGGACTCACGAGCCGGGGTTTTCGGAAGGCGCCGGGGCGGGGAATCGGGTATCCCGGCGTGATGCTTCGTTGGGGGAGTGGTGGTGGATGAGGCGCCCGGCATAAGGGCGCGATGAAATGAAGCACGGCTTCCTCCAGCTCCGCGACGGGCGCAAAGTCCGCTTTCCCGCAGTAATGGGTATCCTCAACGTAACGCCCGATTCGTTCTCGGACGGCGGACGCCATCTGGAGGTGCGCCAAGGCGTCGCGCGGGCGCTCGAGATGGAAGCCGCCGGGGCGTCCATTATCGATATCGGCGGGGAATCGACGCGGCCGGGGGCGTGCGAAGTCTCCGTGGATGAAGAGCTCGCCCGGGTGATTCCATTGATTGGCAAGCTCGCGCCGCGCCTCAACGCGCCGATCTCGATCGATACGCGCAAGGCCGCGGTGGCGGATGCGGCGCTGGCGGCGGGCGCGGCGATCGTCAACGACGTGAGCGGGCTCGAGTTCGACGCGGCGATGGCCGGCGTGGTGGCGCGGGCGCGCGCGGCGGTGGTTATCATGCACATGCGCGGGACGCCGGCCACGATGATGCGCAAGACGCGCTATCGCAACGTGGTCGAAGAGGTTATCGCGGCGCTCGGCGAGCGGGTGCGCCGCGCGATCGAAGCGGGAATCAGCCGCGCCCGAATCATAATCGACCCGGGGCTTGGGTTTGCCAAGCGGCCCGTCCATAGCCTCCGATTGCTCGGAGCGATTCCGAGGCTCAGTGAGATGGGCTATCCAGTGCTGATAGGGGCGTCGCGCAAGAGCTTTGTGCGCGCCGCGGCCGGGACGGACGAGACTTCGCAAATGTTTGGCACGGCTGCGGCGTGCGCGATTGCGATCGCGGGCGGCGCCGCGATCGTGCGGGTTCATGATCCCGCGCCTGCGGCGGCGGTGGTGCGGATGGCGGCTGCGGTGGCGCGAGCCGCTATCGGTAGTTGATGCGATGATAGTCCATCACATTTTTCACGAGCTGCCGCCGATGCGATGGCAGGATGTGCTGGACATCCTGATCGTGGCGTATGTGATCTACCGGGTAGCGCTGCTGATACGCGGCACGCGAACCGTGCAGATGGTGCTTGGGCTGCTGATCGTCGCGGGCGCGTTCGTCGGCTCGCAGGTGCTCGGGCTGTTCACGCTCAACTGGCTGCTGAACAATTTCCTCGACTCGATCTTCGTTATCCTGGTGGTGATTTTCCAGTCCGATATCCGCCGCACGCTGACCCGGTTCGGGACCGCCTCGTTCTTTGCCGGGCGATCTGGGGGAGCGAGCGGCAAGCAGGAGATCGTCACGGCGGCGGCATGGCTCGCCGCGCGCCGGATCGGCGCGCTGATCGTTATCGAGCAGGAGGTTGGACTGAACGAGTTCGTCGAGACCGGCAGGCTAATCGAGGGGCGGCTTTCGCCGGAGCTGGTCGAGACGATTTTCATGCGCGGGTCGCCGCTGCATGACGGCGCGGTTATTATCAAGAACGGTCAGGTGGTTTCGGCGGCGTGCCTGCTGCCGCTTTCGGCGAATCCCAATGTCAGTCTGACCCTGGGCACGCGGCATCGGGCGGCGATCGGGCTGACCGAGGACAATGACGCGTTGGTGGTGGTGGTGTCGGAAGAGGACGGGACGATTTCGCTGGCACGCAATGGGAATCTCACGCGGGGGCTCGCGCCGCACGAGTTGCTGCGAATTCTCGAGAGTGTCGACTAGTGGAATCGACGGGCGCGGCCAAGATGTTCGAGTCGGTCAAGGCAGCCATGATCGGTCCGGCCGGCATGGCGCGCTGGCGGCGCTTCCGATCGAAAATCGTGCGATTGCTGCAGCGCGACACGGGGCTGCGCGTAATCTCGCTGCTGGTGGCGGTAGCGCTGTGGGCGTTCGTCAATGCCAGCCAGCGCGGAGCGGTTGAGTCGCTGCGAGTGCCGATCAGCTATCGATCGTTGCCGCCGGGCTACGTGATCGTCAATCAGCATCCCGATTTCGCCAGCGTCGAAGTGACCGGACCGCGCACGCTGCTCTCGCTGCTCGATCCCGATCGGATGGCGGTGCGGCTCAACTTGAGCGGTGTCACGGTCGGCGCGGCGACGCTGCGGATCGGGCCCGAGATGTTCAATGTGCCGCGCCAGACCGTGGTGACGCGGGTGACCCCGAGCGTTGTCGCGCTCGATATCGACCGCGTCGTCGAGCGGACGGTCACGGTCCATCCTGCGCTCCATGGCGTCCCCGCCGTGGGCTACCATGTGGAAAAGGTGGACTGGAGTCCGCAGACGGTGACGATCCGCGGACCCTCGCGCTTCCTGGCTCATATCGACCGGGTGCACACCGCTCCGATCGAGATAGGCGAGCTGACCAGCGACCTCGATACGGCTGCCGATCTGGTGCTGCCCAATGATAAGGTCGCGCTGGAGGACGCCCAGGCGGTTACGGTCAAAGTGGCGATAGCCGAAGTAATCAGCGAGCGGGAATTCCGTTCGGTGCCGGTCGACGTGCGGATAAGCGATCTCAGCTCGAAATTCCGGGTCGATCCCGGACAGGTAAACGTCACCGTGCGAGGTCCGCAGATAAAGCTTTCGACGCTCGAATTGAAGGGCCTGGTGTATATCGAGGCCGACGGTATCCAGCCCGGAGCACATCGGTTGCCGGTCGAGGTCGCGCTGCCGGGCGGGTTCGAGCTGGTGCGCTCGACGCCGGAGGTGGTCAGGCTCAGGATGTATCGCGAGCGGCGCGCGGCAGGCGGATGAGATAAGGCATGGGAAACAGGCTCTTTGGCACCGACGGAATCCGCGGCGTGGCTAACGTCGAGCCGATTACGTCGGAGACCGCGCTCAGGCTCGGACGTGCGCTCGCGTACGTCTTCCGCTCGAAGCCGGGACAGCGTCATCGGATTCTGATCGGCAAGGACACGCGGCTTTCGGGCTACATGCTCGAGACCGCGATGGCGTCGGGAATCTGCTCGATGGGTGCGGATGTGCTGCTGGTCGGTCCGCTGCCGACGCCGGGGATCGCGTTTCTGACCCGGAGCATGCGGGCCGATGCGGGCGTGGTGATTTCGGCCTCGCACAATCCGTTCGAGGACAACGGAATCAAGTTTTTTTCGCGCGACGGCTTCAAGCTCGACGACGAGACCGAGCGGCGGATGGAAAAGCTGGTGCTCGATGACGGCGTGCTGGCGCAGTCGCGGGCTGGGGCGGGCGGGATCGGCAAGGCGGCGCGGATCGACGATGCGATCGGGCGTTACCTGGTATTTTTGAAGAGCTGCCTGCCGCGCGCGGTGGTGTTCGACGGAATCAAGGTCGCGATCGATTGCGCCAATGGCGCCGCCTACCGGGTCGCGCCCGAAGTGCTCGAGGAGCTGGGCGCCGAGGTGGTTGCGATCGGGGTCGATCCCGACGGCCGCAATATCAATCTCGAATGCGGCGCGCTCCATCCGGAGCGGCTGCGCCAGACCGTACTGAAAGAGGGCGCCAATGTCGGAATCGCGCTTGACGGCGACGCCGATCGGATCACGCTGATCGACGAGCGCGGCGAAATCTTTGACGGCGACGACGTGATGGCGGCGCTGGGGCTCAAGCTTGCCGCCGAGGGGAGGCTCGCGGCCAACACGGTCGTCACGACGGTGATGAGCAACCTTGGCCTCGAGCAGGCGCTTAAGCAGGCGGGTATCCGGCTGGTCCGGACGGAGGTTGGCGATCCGGCGGTGGTGCGCGAGATGCGGGCGAATTCGTACAATCTCGGCGGCGAGCAATCGGGCCATATCATTTTCATGGACCATTCGACCACCGGTGACGGGACGATCACGGCGCTGATGGTGCTTGCGATGATGGCGGAGACGGGCCGTCCGCTGAGCGGGTTGCGGGCGATGCGCCGCGTGCCCCAGGTGATCGAAAACGTCGCAGTGCGCGAGCGCATCCCGCTCGCCACTATGCCGGAGGTGCAGGCGCTGATCGGTTCGGTGCAGCGCAAGCTCGACGGGAACGGGCGACTGCTGGTGCGGTATTCGGGCACCGAGATGATGGCGCGCGTGATGATCGAGGGCGAGGACGCGGGCGAAATCCGGGCGCTGGCGGCCGAGATTGGCGCGGCGATTGCCAGATGTGCCGGCGCGGCTGCGGATGCCCCTGGCGCGCCTTCCAAGTCCGTCGAATCGGGCGCGTGAGCGACGCGCGATGCCGCGGCTGGGCGTCAACGTTGATCATGTCGCGACTCTCCGCCAGGCGCGGGGCGTCGCGTATCCCGACCCGGTCGAGGCGGCGCTTGCGGCCGAGCGCGCCGGCGCTCATGCGATAACGGTCCATCTGCGCGAGGACCGCCGCCATATTCAGGACGGCGACCTGATGCGGCTGCGCGATACGATCGGGATCCATCTGAACCAGGAGCTGGCTCCGATTGAAGAGATGGTTGCGCTTGCGGTCCGTATCCGGCCGGATGAAGCCTGCCTGGTGCCGGAGCGGCGCGAGGAGTTGACAACCGAGGGCGGGCTGGATGCGGCCGGGCAGTATCGGCGGCTCGAGCCGATAGTTGCGCGGCTCAAAGACGCGGGAATCGGCGTGAGCCTTTTTGTCGCGCCGGAGCCGGCACAGATTGAAGCGGCCGCAAAGCTGGGCGTGGACTTCGTCGAAATCCATACCGGCGCCTACGCGAACCTGGCCGATGCGGAGATCGGGGGGAATCCGCTGCGACGCGCCGGAAACGTCGCGCTTGGCGATGCCGCCCGCGCCGAGCTCGACAAAATCCGAATCGCCGTGCGGCTTGCGCGCGCGGCCGGACTAAAGCCCAACGCCGGACACGGTCTCAACTACTCGAATGTCGCGCCGATCGCAGCGATAGCGGGTCTCCGGTGGTTCCATATCGGCCACGCGATAGTTGCACGCGCCGTTGCGGTTGGAATGGGGCGCGCGGTGCATGAGATGATCGGGTTGATCAATGCGGGCGGCGCCAAGACGGGTGGCGCGAAGATAGTCGGCGCTCGCGCGTCGAAGCTGCGTGGGAAGGCGCGGCGATGAAGCTGCTCGATGCGGCCCAGAGCCGCGAGCTCGATCGCCTGAGCCAGCGCAAGTACGGGATTCGCTCGTTTGATTTGATGACGCGGGCGGGCGCGGCGGTTGCGGCCGCGGTGCTTGGACGATGGCCGGTCGAGGCGCGGCGCGCGGACGTGATCATCGTAGCCGGGAAAGGCAACAACGGTGGCGACGGTTTCGTTGCGGCGCGCAGGCTAATCGCCGATGGCGTCGCGGCGCGGGTGATATTGCTCGCGGAGACGGCCGCGCTCAAGGGCGATGCGGCGCGCGCATGCGGCGAGTTCCGGGCCGCTGGCGGACGCGTGATCGAAAGCGTGACTGAAGCGCAACTGAAATCCGCATTCGCCGAGCGCCAGGCCGGAGTCGTGATCGACGCAATCTTCGGAACGGGACTCAACGCGGAGGTTCGCGGGCTTGCGCGGCGCGCGATCGAACTGGTCAATTCGGCGGGCGTGCCGATCGCCAGCGTGGATATCGCGTCGGGAGTCAACTCGGACAGCGGCGCGGTGATGGGCGCGGCGGTTCGCGCGTCACTCAGCGTCACCTTTGGCGTCGCGAAGTATGGACACGTTTCGTATCCGGGCGCCGCGCATTGCGGAGAACTCGAAATCGCCGAGATCGGTTTTGCGCCGGAAGCGGTCGCGGAAGTTGGATCGCACGGGCGCTTCTTCGAGGATGCCGATGCGCGAGCGCTGCTCAAGCCGCGGGCACCCGACTCGCACAAGGGCGGCAACGGGCATGTTCTGGTGATCGCGGGGAGCCGCGGGAAATCCGGCGCCGCGGTGCTGGCCTCGCGCGGTGCGCTCAGGACCGGAGCGGGCCTCGTGACCGCGGCGATTCCGGAATCGATCGCGGCGATTGTCGCCGGCGCGCAGGCGGAACTGATGACCGAGCCGCTTGCCGATAGCGGCGGCGCTTTTGACGGCGCGCGTGCGACCGCGATGCTCGCGGCGATAATCGATAGCATCAACGCGATCGCCGCGGGCCCCGGAATCGGCCAGAGCGAAGGCGCGCGCGCCGTTGTCGAATGGCTAATCGATGAAGCGAGCGCGCCGCGCCGTCCGATCCTGTTCGATGCCGACGCGCTCAACCTGATCGCGAAACTCGGTGTCGATCGATTGAGGCGCGCGCGCGGACCGGTCGTGCTGACGCCCCATCCGGGGGAGATGGCGCGGCTGGTGGAATCGACCGCGGCCGCAGTCAACACCGACCGGATCGGTGCGGCGCGAGGGCTCGCCGGACGAACTGGAGCTTCGGTGCTGCTCAAGGGCGCGCGCACCGTTATCGCGGCGCCCGATGGCCGAATCGCGGTCAACTCGACGGGGAATCCGGGAATGGGCACGGGCGGCATGGGCGACGTGCTGTCGGGAATCGTGGGCGCGCTGATGGGGCAGGGAATCGAGCCATTCGACGCATTGTCGCTGGGCGCCTTTTTACACGGGCGCGCGGCTGATCTGCTGGCGGCGCGCGTCGGGCGGATCGGATATCTGGCGGGCGATGTCGCCGACGAGATGCCGCGGGCGCTCGCGTCGGTCAGCTCTTGAATAACGCCGGAGGCGGGCGCACGTTAGGATTGAACAGCGGATTGATCGCGGGCCGCGAGGCACGCCGATGTCGGATTCAAAAATGATGTTCGTAATCGAAAGTCGCTCCGCGCGCGAGACCAAGACCTGGGGGCGGCGGCTCGCCTCGATGCTCGAAGGCGGCGAGCTGCTCGGACTTTCGGGTGATCTCGGCGCGGGCAAGACCTGCTTTATCAAGGGGCTTGCGCGGGGACTGAGCCTTCCCGAGGAGCAGATTCTGAGTCCGACCTTCACGATGATCCAGGAGCATCGGGGACGTTTTGCGCTTTATCATATCGATCTTTACCGGCTCGAAGAGGCCGGGCTGGACGACCTGGGCCTGCGCGAATATCTGTTTTCGAGCGGTGTGGCGGCGGTCGAATGGTTCGAGCGGCTGCGCGAGGCGGCGGTGGTCGATTACCTGGCGATCCGGCTGAGCTACGCGGGCGCGAACAGCCGGCGGATAGAGTTCGAGGCCAATGGCGAACGTTACCGGCCGATAATCGAGCGTCTCCGGGCGCATCTGGTGTGAGCGGGCGGACGCGCGGGCATGTGCCGCACGGCAGTTGACGAATCGGTCAGGGTCTGGTTTACGGAGCCCGCAAGGCTCATAATGGCGGGTCACGCGCGATGCGCGGAGTCACGTGGCCCTTGTAGTTCAAAAATACGGTGGAACCTCGGTCGGAACGATCGACCGGATTATCGCGGTGGCCGAGCGGGTCGCGCGAACGCGGGCGCATCATGACCGCGTGGTCGTGGTGGTTTCCGCGATGGCGGGCGAGACGAATCGGCTGTTCAAGCTCGCGGGGCAGCTAAGCGACGCTCCGAACTCGCGCGAGTGCGACGTGCTGGTGGCGACGGGCGAGCAGGTATCGGCGGCGCTGCTCGCGATACGGCTGCAGGCGCTGGGATGTCCGACGGTTTCGTTCCTGGCGCATCAGCTCATGCTTGCGACCGACTCGAATCATGGCAACGCGAAGATAAAGTCGGTCGATGCGGCGCGGCTTCGGGAGGCGCTCGAGGCGGGATCGATCGCGGTGGTGGCGGGCTACCAGGGCGTCGACGCGAAGGGCGATATTACGACGCTTGGGCGGGGCGCCTCGGACCTGACGGCGGTGGCGTTGGCGGCGGCGCTTCGGGCGGATGTGTGCGAAATCTACACCGATGTCGAGGGGGTTTTCACCGCGGACCCGAGAATCTGTCCGCAGGCGCGCAAGCTCGCGCGAATCAGCTATGACGAGATGCTCGAGATGGCGGGGCTGGGTGCGAAGGTGCTGCAACTGAGATCGGTCGAGCTCGCGCGGCGCTACCTCGTGCCGCTGGTGGTGCGGTCGAGCTTCAGCGATGCTGCGGGGACGTGGGTCGGCCAGGAGGACAAGGCGATGGAGGACGTGCTGGTGTCGGGCGTCACGCTCGACCATAACCAGAGCAAGATAACGATCACCGGTATCGAGGATCGTCCGGGGCTGGCGGCGCGGCTGTTCGGGCCGATCGCGGGTTCGGGAATCCTGGTCGATATGATTATTCAGAATGCGAGCGCGGACGGGCGAACCGATATCACCTTTACGGTCGGACGCGACGACTTGCGCCGCGCGCTCGAGCTGTGCCGGATGGTGGCGCCGGAGATCGGATCGGCGGGTGTGCGGCACGAAGAGCAGGTGGCGAAGGTCTCGATCATCGGGCTCGGGATGCGCAGCCACGCCGGGGTGGCGGCGCGGATGTTCCGCGTGCTGGCGGAAGAGGGCGTCAATATCGAGATGATCGCGACCTCGGAGATTAAGATTTCGGTGGTCGTCAACGGCAAATACGGCGAGCTTGCGATGCGGGCGCTGCACGACGCATTTTTGGGCCAAAGTTCGGAAGCTGATTCCGCGGAGACGGTTTAGGCAGATGGCGGTTGCGAAAAAAATCCAAATCTACGACACGACCCTGCGCGACGGATGCCAGTCCGAGGACGTCTCGCTCAATGTCAGCGACAAGCTCGAAATCGCCGCGCGCCTCGACGATCTGGGCGTGGACTATATTGAAGGCGGATGGCCCGGCTCGAACGAGCGGGACGCGGCGTTCTTCCGGGAAATCAACCGGGTCAAGCTCCATCATGCGAAGGTCGCCGCCTTCGGATCGACGCGGCGTGCGGGAATCCGCGCCTCGGCCGATCGTAATCTGCAACTGATCCTGCGCGCCGAGACGCCAGTCGCGACCGTGGTCGGCAAGACCTGGGACTTTCACGTCCGTGAGGCGCTGCGAATCTCAGAGCAGGAAAATCTCGACATCCTGCACGACACCATCTCCTACCTGAAGCGCCACGTTGACGAAGTGATCTTCGACGCCGAGCATTTCTTTGACGGCTTCAGCGGTAATCGCGAGTTCGCGATCGCATGCCTCAAGGCGGTCGCCGAGGCTGGCGTCGACCTGATCGCGCTTTGCGATACCAACGGCGGACGCCTGCCGCACGAGATCGAAGAGGCAGTGCGCGCGGCGATCGAAGCGGTGCCGTGCGCGATCGGAATCCATTGCCATAACGACGCCGAAGTCGCGGTCGCCAACACGATCGCGGCGGTCCGATGCGGCGCGGTGCAGGTGCAGGGCACGATCAACGGAGTCGGTGAGCGATGCGGCAACGCCAACCTGGTGTCGATCATCCCCGACCTGCAGATCAAGCTCGGCTATAGTTGCGTGCCGCCGGCCAAGCTCAAGACGCTGCGCGAGATCGCGATGCTGGTTTACGAGCTGGCGAATATCACGCCGAATCCGCGCCAGGCATTCGTCGGCCGCAGCGCCTTCACGCATAAGGCGGGGCTGCATGTTTCCGGAATCCAGCGCGACGCGCGCACCTACGAGCATATCGAGCCGGCGCAGGTCGGCAACGATCGGCGCGTGGTGCTGTCGGAGCTTTCGGGCCGCGCCAACCTGCTCTACAAGAGCGAGGAGTTCGGAATCGAGATCGATCCGGCGAAGATCGGCCAGTTGCTCGAAGAGCTGAAGCGGCTCGAGGCGCAGGGCTACACCTTCGACGGCGCCGACGCGTCGTTCGAGCTGCTGATGCGCCGCACGCTCGGGCTGATGCGCGATCATTTTAACTTCGTCAGCTTTCGCGTATTCGACGACAAGTGGCACGAGGACCAGGCGCCGTTCAGTGAGGCGGTGGTCGTTATCGAAGGGCCGGACGGTGCGCGCACGCGCAACTCGGCGATCGGCAACGGCCCGATCAACGCGCTCGATTCGGCGCTGCGCCAGGCGCTCGTGCCGTATTATCCTGGGCTCGAAACGATGCAGCTGGTCGATTACAAAGTCCGCGTGCTCGATAACGGCGGCGGCACCGCCGCGCGCGTGCGGGTGCTGATCGAATCAACCGACGGACGGCGGCGATGGGGCACGGTCGGACTTTCGAGCAACGTGGTCGAGGCGAGCTGGCAGGCGCTGGTCGATTCGATCGAATTCAAGCTGCATCGCGACAACGCGAAGCCGCGCCAGGTGCGCCATCCGGCGGCGAACGTCGCGCGCGTGCGCGAACCGGCGGCCAACGGCGTAGCGGCGCGCGAGCGAGGCACGAACGGCGCGCGGACGCGAGAACAGCGCGCGGCCGACAGCGCCGCGGCTTCCAAGGCGTAGCCGGCGACCGCGGCAGCCGCGAGAGAAGAGGGCACTATGAGCGTTCTCAGCAGAATGCGTGCTGATGTCCGAGCGGTCTTCGATCGCGACCCCGCCGCGCGCACGTCGCTCGAGGTAATCCTCACCTATCCGGGCCTGCACGCGATATGGACCTACCGCGTAGCGCATTGGATGTGGAATCATCATCTGAAGCTTCTCGGACGCGTCCTGAGCGAGATGGCGCGGATACTGACAGGTATCGAAATCCATCCCGGCGCGACGATCGGCCGGCGGCTTTTTATCGACCACGGGATGGGCGTGGTGATCGGCGAGACTGCGGAAATCGGCGACGACGTTCTGATCTATCAGGGCGTGACGCTCGGCGGCACCAGCCTCAAGAAGGAAAAGCGGCATCCAACGATCGAAGACAGCGTGATGATCAGCGCCGGCGCCTCGGTGATTGGGCCGGTGCGTATCGGACGCGGCAGCAGGATCGGCGCGGGCGCCGTGGTGGTATCGTCGGCACCGCCGTACTCGACGATCGTGGGAATCCCCGGCAAGGTGATCGAGGGCGAAAGCACTCGTCACGATGTGGCGGAACTCGACCACGTGCATCTGCCCGACCCGGTCGCAAAGGCGATCAACGGCCTGGTCGAAAAGCTCAATCGGCTGGGCGTGCGGATGGAAGAGATGGAGGAGCGCCAGGACTGTATCGAGGACAAGCTCCTGCCCGAGGCGCCCGCCGCGGGCAATCGCACGATCGGCAAACCCAACTGAGCGCGAAGGTTCGAGGCGCGCGGCCTCGCATGTGAACGAGCCATGCGCGGGTCAGAGTTTGTGGCCGAAGTTCGCGCCCATCATGTACTCGTGCTCGGCGCGGATCAGACGCCCTGCGCGGAGGCGGTCGAAGCCGAAGGCGCGGATATCGACGGTTCGCGGCTGCCCCTCGATAATCCACTCGGCCATCGCAGCGCCCACCGCCGGCGAGGTCTTGAATCCGGTGCCGCTGAAGCCGGCCGCGACATGCAATCCTGAGTAGCCGGGAACCGGTCCGAGGATCGCGCGCGCGTCGGGGCTGATGTCGTAGATTCCCGCATGCCCGTGCGAGTATGGCGCACCGCGCATCGCGGGAATTCGATGGGCGATCCGCTCGGCGACCTCGGCGACGAAATCGGCATCGTTCTCTTCGCGAAAATTATCGGGACCCGGTTCATATTCGGCCTTGATATCGCCGAGACCCACGAGCGTCAGCGCGCCACCATGCGGGCGCAGGTAGCTGCCCGAGATGGTGTCGATACAGGCGCAATGGCGGATCGCGGCGGCGCGTTCGAAGAAGGCTATCTGCGCGCGTTCGCATCGGATTCCAATCGCAACGCCGAGCGGTTTCAAAAGCTGATCGGTCCAGGGCCCGGCGGCGACGCATACCGCGTCCGCTTCGTGGCGATGACCGGCAGCGTCGATCACGCCGGCGGCGCGTCCGCTTTCGACCGCCAGTGCGGCGATCGAAGTATCAGTGATAAACGCGGCGCCGAGCCGCGTCGCGGCGGCAACGAATGATCGCGTCGTCAGGACCGGATCGGCGTAGCCGCTTTGCGGTTCGTATGCGGCGATCGCGACATCCGCGACGTTCAGCGCGGGCTCGATCTCACTCAACTCCCGCGGCGAGAGCGTGAAGGTATCGATACCCAGCGAACGAAGCATCGTGACGTTCGCGCGCATCCGCGCGACATTCCCGTCGCTCGCGACGACGGCGCATCCGGTGCGCACGAAGCCGCATCCGGCGTCGCGATCGCGGCCGACGATCTCGTCCCAGTTGGCGAAATATTCGAGGCTCTGCCACGCCAGCGCCGCTTCCGGCGCGAAGGTGTAATGCATCCGGATAAGCGCGCCCGACCGCGCGGTCATCCCGGCGCATATTCCGGCGCGATCGAAAACCGTCACCCGAATTCCTGCGCGTGCCAGATGAAAAGCGAGGCTCGCGCCGACGGCGCCCGCCCCAACAATAATCACGTCTGATCCAGCCATCGTGTTTTCAACCCTACATCGGCGGTGAGCGAGAAAAAACTGCGCACGAAGGGGCTTGACTATCGTTCCTTACACGTTGTATTTAACTGTTTAGTTATTTAACATGATGGTTCATTGAACCGTGTCATCTGAACGCCTCAGCATTACCTTCGCGGCGCTTGCCGATCCCACCCGGCGCGCGATCCTCGCGCGCCTCGCCTCGGGCGAGGAGGCCTCGGTCACGGAGTTGGCCGAGCCTTTCGCGATGAGCCTTCCGGCCGTCTCGAAGCATCTCAAGGTGCTGGAACGCGCCGGGCTTATCGCGCGCGGCCGCGAAGCGCAGTGGCGGCCGTGCCGGCTCGAGGCGGGTCCGCTCAAGGATGCGGCCGACTGGCTGGAGCACTATCGCCGTTTCTGGGAGCGAAGCCTCGATCGGTTGGAGGATTATCTGCGCGATCTGCGGAAGAAGCAGAAGCAGCAATTGAAGGAGAACAAGCATGGCCGCAACAAATAGTGCCGTAACAGAGTCGGCGGAGCGGGTGCTCGTAATCGAGCGCATCTTCGACGCGCCGCGAGAACTCGTGTTCAAGGCCTGGACTGAGCCCGAACACATGGTCCGGTGGTTCGGTCCGCGGGGCTTCACCAGCACCGTTGTGCGCAACGAGTTGCGTCCGGGCGGCGCCTATCGAATCCACATGCGCGGGCCCGAGGGCGACGATCATTGGACGCAGGGCATCTTCCGCGAGATCGTCGAGCCAAAACGACTCGTCATGGTCTGGAACTGGGCCGATTCGGAAGGCAATCCTACCGGTCCCGAAACGGTGCTGACGCTGGCCTTCGAGGAACACAACGGCAAGACGAGGCTGACCTTGCATCAGGCGGGTTTCGAATCGCTTACGGCGCGCGACGCGCATCAGGGCGGCTGGAGCAGCAGCTTCGAGCGCCTCGCCGAATACCTCGCGACTGTCTAATCGAACGAACACAAAAAGGGAGATGGAACAATGAACAATTCGACGGTATCACGGGAACAGTGGATCGCCGCACGCCAGCGACTTCTGGCCAAGGAGAAGGAGCTCGGAAAGCTGCAAGACGAGGTGAGCCGGCAACGTCGTGAGATGCCGTGGGTGAAGGTCGAAAAGGAGTATGTCTTCGACACGCCGGATGGCGAGAAGACGCTTGCCCAACTCTTCGACGGGCGTAGTCAATTGATAGTCTATCATTTCATGTTCGCTCCCGGATGGAAGGCAGGTTGCGTAGGTTGCTCTTTCTTTGCCGACCATGTCGACGGCGCCAATGTGCATCTCGCCCATCACGACGTAACCTTTGTGGCGATTTCGCGCGCGCCGCTCTCCGAGATCGAAGCCTACCAAAAGCGCATGGGCTGGCGTTTCAAGTGGGTATCGTCGAGCCACAGCGACTTCAACTATGACTATCACGTGTCGTTCACCAAAGAAGACGCTGCGCAGGGCAAAGTCTATTACAACTACGAAATGATTGAAGCGTCGACTGAGGATCTCCACGGCACGAGCGTGTTTGTCAAGGACGAGACCGGCGCCGTTTACCACACCTATTCATCCTATGCCCGCGGCGATGAGCGGGGTCTTGGCACATACATGTTCCTTGATCTCACACCGAAGGGCCGCAACGAGAACGGCCCGAATTTCAACCTGACGGACTGGGTGCGGCGCCATGACGAGTACGAGGACGGCAACCCGGCCAGGCAAAACGGGTGACCCCATTGTTGCTGCGAGGCGGCTGGGAGCAGTTCAGCCAATCTCGTGGAATGATTTCTCGATCATCAGTGAACTATGCGAATCGAATGCGCGGTGGAAAGGAATCGAAAATTCCGCGGAATACGGAACCGCGACTATCGCCCGATCTTCCAGTAGGCTAGCTTAAGGGGTTAGCCTGACGATATTGCCGCAATGCGAATCTACCTTGACCATAATGCCGGTACGCCGATCCGCCCCGAGGCGCGTGCGGCGATCGAGCGATGCCTCGGCGAAGACGGGGCGAATCCCGCGTCGGTACATCGCGGCGGTCAGAGGGCGCGGGCGGCGCTGGAGAGCGCGCGCGCGAGCGTGGCACGGATTATCGGTGCGGCGGCGCGCGAAATAATCTTCACCAGCGGCGGAACCGAGTCGAACAATCTTGCGATTCGCGGCGCGCTCGGGGCGGCAGGCGGCGCGCGGCGGCGAATCGTAAGCTCCGCGATCGAGCACTCCTCGATTCTGGCGCCGCTCGAATATTTTGCCGGAGCGGGCTACGAAGCGGTTCTGATCGCGCCCGATCGCGACGGGCGGATCGCAACGAATCGGGTGATCGAGGCGATCAACGCGGACACCGCGCTGGTCACGCTCGGGCTTGCCAACGCCGAAGTCGGCTCGATTCTCGACTGCGCTCCGGTCGCCGTCGCCACCGGGAACGCCGGCGCGATTTTCCATCTCGATGCCGCCCAGGCCGTCGGACGTATCCCGGTGCGGGTTGCGGAGCTGGGATGCGGCCTGATGACGATCAGCGGTCACAAGCTCGGAGCCCCGGCGGGAATCGGCGCACTGTACGTGCGAGACGGAGTTGTGATCGAAGCGTCGATGCTGGGCGGACCGCAAGAGTTGGGGCTCCGCGCAGGGACGCCGAATCTTATTGGCGCGGTTGCGCTGGGAGCGGCGGCGGACGCGGCCGCGACGCGGATGGGAGAGGAGGGCGAGCGAATCGAACGCCTCGCGCATCGGCTTTTGGAGCGGCTCAGCGACGAGATAGACGGCTTGCAGGTTAACGGACCGGATCGCGGCGGACTCGCGAATACTTTGAATCTCGCGTTTCCCGGCGTGCTCGGCGAGAACATGTTGATCGCGCTTGACCTCGAGGGCGTGGAAGTCTCGATGGGGTCGGCGTGTGCGGCGGGGTCGGTCGAGCCGTCGCATGTGCTGCTCGCGATGGGGATCGGCCGGGAGAATGCGCGAAGCTCGCTCAGGATAAGCCTTGGATGGAGCACCGATTCGGATGAGATCGAGCGCGCAGCCGAAATAATCGCGCGGGTCTGGCGGCGAGTCGTAAGCGCCGAGCGGGCGAGCGCGGCGATTGCTTCGCCGGCGGCGGCGACGGACGCGGGAGCATCGCGATGAGCAGGCGGGTGCTGGTCGCGATGTCGGGTGGGGTCGACAGTTCGGTCGCCGCGGCGATGCTCCACGAGGGCGGATACGACGTGGTGGGGGTGGCGATGCGGCTTGCGCCGGAGGCGGAGTCGCGCGGGCGGCGCCGGCGCGGCACATGCTGCTCGCACGAGGATTTCGAGGATGCGCGGCGGGTGGCGGAGCGGATGGGCTTTCCATTTTACGTCGTCGATATGCGGAGCGAATTCGAGGCGCGGGTGATCGACAATTTCGTAGGTCAATATCTGGACGGGCGCACGCCGAATCCTTGCGTGATGTGCAATCGCGAAATCAAGTTCGATCTGTTGTGGCGGCGCGCCGCGGCGCTCGGTGCGGAGTTCGTCGCCACGGGCCATTACGCGCGAATCGAACGGGACCTGGGCGGACGGTTCCATCTGATGTGCGCCGCTGATCGCGCCAAGGATCAGTCTTACTTTCTCTTTGCACTCGGACAGCGCGAGCTCTCGCGCACGCTGTTTCCGCTCGGCGCGATGACCAAAGCCGAGGTGCGCGCGCGCGCCCGCGAGCTGGGACTCGCCACCGCCGACAAGCCCGAGAGCCAGGAGATCTGTTTCATTCCCGATAACGACTACGCGAGTTTCGTTGAAAAGCACGCGCCGCGCGACCGGATGCGCCCCGGAAACATAATCGACGGGGAGGGACGCACGCTCGGGTCTCACGCCGGAATCCATCGCTTCACCGTTGGCCAGCGCCGCGGTCTCGGACTTGCGGCGGGCGAGCCGCTCTACGTGAAGGAGATTCGGGCGGACCGGGGCGAGGTACTCGTGGGCGCGCGCGGCGAGCTTCGCGCCGCGGGCATGATCGCATCGAACGTTTCGCTTGTCGATTCCGATTCGATTGGCGACGGCGCGTGCGAAGTGAAGGTCCGCTATCGTCATCCGCCGATACCGGCGCGCCTTGCGCTCGAGACGGACGGTCGCCGCGCGCGAGTGCGCTTCGATTCCGGCGGGCCCGCGGTGACGCCCGGGCAGGCCTGCGTCTTTTACCGCGGCGACGAGGTCCTCGGCGGCGGCTTCATCGAGCGTGCCCTATGACGACAACCGCGACGCGCTACGCGATTACGACGCTCGGATGCAAGGTCAATCAGTACGACTCGGCGATAATCGAGTCGCGTCTGGCCGCGCGCGGAATGGAACGATGCGCGTTCGACGAGCCGGCCGACGTCTATATCGTCAATACATGCACGATTACTGATCGCGCCGACTCTGAAAGCCTGCAGCTTGCGCGCCGCGCGCGACGGCTGAATCCTGACGCACGAGTCGTGATGACGGGGTGCTTCGCGCAGGCGAATCCCGCGGCGCTCGCGCGAGCGGCCGAGGTCGACGCCGTGGTTGGGCTCGGGCGGCTCGACGATCTGGAACGCGCGGTCGCGGGCGAGGCGCATCAGCGGGTCGCGGTATCGAATCTGCGCAAGGAGCGCGCGGAGATCGAACTCCGGCCGGTGGCCGAAAGCGGCCGCACGCGCGCCTTTCTAAAGGTGCAGGAGGGATGCGACCAGTTCTGCACGTTTTGTATCGTGCCGTTCTCGCGCGGAACGTCGCGCAGCGTCGAGCCGCGGCGGATTTTCGCGGCGCTCGACGAGATGAATGAGCGCGGATTCCGAGAGGTGACGCTGACCGGAGTCCATCTGGGCGGTTACGGCCGCGACCTCGAACCTGCGTTCAGCCTAGAAGAGTTACTCGAAATGATCGTTGAGCGTTCGCCGATCGGGCGCGTGCGGATTAGCTCGCTCGATCCCGAAGAGCTGAGCGATCGGATAATCGCCACGGTCGCGGACGGAATGGTCTTCTGTCCGCATCTTCATCTGCCGCTTCAATCCGGCCATGATGGGACGCTTATGCGGATGCGCCGGCGCTACCGGAGCGCGGAATTCCGGGATCGCGTCGAACGGGCGGTCATGGCGATGCCTGATATTGCGATCGGCACCGATCTTATCGCGGGATTTCCAGGCGAGACCGCCAGTGACTTCAACGATTACTTCAAGTTTGTCGAGCAGTTGCCGCTGGCGTACTTTCATGTCTTTCCATATTCGGTGAGAGCGGGCACCACGGCGGCGAAATTTACCGGGCGGGTCGCGCCGGACGAAATCCGCCGCCGTTCGGCTATTTTGCGCCAGCTTGGCGAGGAGAAAAAGCGACGCTTCGCGGAGCGGTTTCGCGGACGTCAACTTAAAGTATTAATTGAAGAACGAGACAAGGGCGGACGGCTGGCCGGATACAGCCGCAACTACATCAGGGTGGCGGCCGACGAGCCGCATGAATCGCTTAACGGAAAAGAACTGTTGAATCATGAAGTGGTCGTTGAAGTTTCGCGCGTCGAGAACGCTGCGCTCGCTGGGCGGATTGTTTCGTCCGGAGCGGCGGCGGGCCCGGCAATCTGATCCGCAAGCCGACGCGGTCCGGGCGGAACTCGAGCGCCGGCTGGGCTATACGTTCGTGCGGCCCCAGTTGTTGCGAACCGCGCTAACCCATCCGAGCGCCGCAAACGGCTCGGACACGCATTATGAACGGCTCGAATTCCTGGGCGACGCGGTGCTTGATCTAGCGATCGCGGACATGCTGATGCGCCAGCTTCCGTCGGCCAAAGAGGGAATCCTGTCGAAGGAGCGCGCCTCGGTGGTTAACGGGCGCACGCTTGCGGCCAAGGCGCAGGAGGTCGGCGTGAATCGCGCGCTGCGGCTGGGTAAGGGCGAGGACAAAAGCGGCGGCCGCGAGAAGGTATCGATTCTGGCGGCGTCATTCGAGGCTGTAATCGGCGCTATCTACACGGACGGCGGGCTCGAGCCGGCGCGCCGCGTGGTCGAGGAGCTGTTCGCCGGTGATATTGGCGGCCCGGCGGCGGAGCGCGACTATAAGACGGAGTTGCAGGAGATCGCCTATCGCCATTTCCGCGCGCATCCGGTCTATGAGCTTATCGATGTGCAAGGACCCGACCATGCGCGGCTCTTCACCACGCGGATTCTGATCGCGGAGCGCGAACTCGGAACGGGCGAGGGCGCGAGCAAGAAGCAGAGCGAACAGGCCGCCGCGCGGATGGCGCTTGGGCGGATACAGGACGAGGCCACTGGACAACCCAAATAATCACCACGCGCCGGATGACTATCGGGCGGGCTTCGTCACCCTGGTCGGACGGACCAACGTCGGCAAGTCGACGCTGCTCAACCGGATGGTCGGGCAGAAAGTCGCGATTGTGACGCCGCGGCCGCAGACCACGCGCCGGCGTATCCTGGGAATCCGCACCGATGCGGACGCGCAGTACCTGTTCGTCGATACCCCGGGGATTCACGAGCCGCGCAACGAGCTGAGCCGGCGGATGGTCGAGATCGCGCGGCGTTGCGTGGGCGAGGGCGAGGTGGTGGTCGCGGTGGTCGAGGCGGGGGCGCGGCTGGGCGATCGGGATCGCGCGGTGATAGCCGAGTTAGGCGAGCTCAAACTGCCGCGGGTGGTGGTGATCAACAAGATCGACAAGGCTTCGCGCGCCGATCTGATGGCCTTGGTCGAAGAGTGCGGTCGCGCGATTCCCGAGGCCGAAATTGTTCCGGTGAGCGCGCTTAAGGGCGACAATATCGACGAGCTGCTGGCGGTGATCAAGCGGATGCTGCCGGTGAGTCCGGCGCTGATGCCCGCTGACGAGTACACCGATCAGACTGAGCGGATGATAGCGGCCGAAGTCATCCGCGAGAAGATTTTTGTTGCGATGCGCGAGGAGATTCCGTTCTCGACCGCCGTGACGGTCGAGGAGTTTGTCGAGGACGGCGCGCGCGGAATCACGCGGATTTCGGCCGTGATAATAGTCGAGCGCGACTCGCACAAGGGGATGATAATCGGCGCGGGCGGTGCGCGATTGAAGGCGATTGGAACCGCGGCGCGACTCGAGCTCGAGGAGATGCTTGGGGTGCGGATTTTTCTCGAGACGATCGTGAAAGTCGAAAAGGGCTGGACCCGGAATCCGCGCCGGATAGGCGAGCTCGAGTCGTGAGCGCACAATCCGAAGCGAATCCGGCGGCGCGCGCCGGAGCGCTGAAGGCGCTGCCCGAAGGCGTGCCGATCGTGGTGCTGGTGGGCCGGGCCAACGCCGGCAAATCGACCCTGTTCAATCGGATCGCACGCGGACGCCGCGCGATCGTGAGCGCCGTGGCCGGCACCACGCGCGATCTCAACTTTGCCGAGACCGCCCGTGCAGATCGCAACTTCGTTCTCGTGGACAGCGGCGGTCTCGAGCTCGGCGGGCGCGAGCGCCTGCCCGAGCGCATCGCCGAGGAGGCGCTGCGCGCGGTCGCGATGGCAGATGTCGTCGTTTTCGTAATCGACGGGCGGGCGGGACTTGGGCCCGGCGATCGCGAGGCGATGGCACTTATCCGCGAGACCGGGCGGCCGGTGATGGTCGCGGTGAACAAAATCGACAATCCCGGCCAGGAGAATCAGGCGGGCGAGTACTATGCGCTCGGGGTCGAGCCGCTCTTTTTCGTCTCGGCGGCGCATGGCCGCGGCGTCGAGGAGATGGTCGACGAGATCGTCGCGCGCCTGCCGGAGGTTGACGCGGGGCGTCTCGCGCCGCCGGAACTCAAGCTTGCGTTGATTGGCCGTCCCAATGTCGGCAAGTCATCGACCCTGAACCGCCTCGCCGGTTTCGAGCGCGCGATCGTCGATGCGACGCCCGGCACCACGCGCGACCCGGTCGACGTGCGGCTTCGGGCGGCGGACCGCGACGTGCTCTTGATCGATACCGCCGGAATCAGGCGGCCGACGCGGGTCGAAGGCGACCTCGAGCATTTCTCGGTGGCGCGCGCGATCGAAACAATCCGTCGCGCCGACGTGCTCGCGCTGATAATCGACGCGAGCGAGGGAATCACCGATCAGGACTCGCGGCTGGTGCGCCTGATCGAAAAAGAGGGCCGCGCGCTGGTGCTGGTGTGCAACAAGTGGGATGTGGCGGCGCGGGCGGGCGGACGAGTCGCGGCGTTCGTGCGTGACGCGGCCGAGCGGACGCCGTTTCTCAAGTTCGCCGAGCTGCTGTTTACCTCCGCGCTTATGGGCGATGGGATGGACCAGATACTGCCCGCTGCAGTGAAGGCCTTCGACTCGTGGCGGGCCGTCTTTCAGACCGCGCAGCTCAACCGGATTCTCGCCGAAGCGAGCGCCGCGATGGACCCGCCGATCGTTGACCGGCGCAGGCTCAAGCTGATGTACGTGACGCAGGTCGGGAGCGCGCCGCCCAAGCTCGCATTCTTCTCCAACCTCGAGCGCGGAATTCCCGCGCATTACGAACGCTTCCTGGAGACGCGGTTTCGCGCGGCGCTGGGCCTGGTCGGAACGCCGCTCAGGCTCGAGTTCCGGCGCACCGGCAGGACCTGGGCCGAGGCCAAGGCCAGCGGCAAGGTTCGCCCGAAACCTTCCCGCGAACGCGGCGCCCGGCGCACGGCACCGCGCGGCTGAAGCTGATTTTCCAACCTCGCTCGTGTATGTCGTGGATTGTTCATTATTATGTATTTCACCCGCATTCCGCGCAATGGAGTAGCTAATGAGATTCGGAGTCGCCTTTCCGTCCTATATCGATATCTATAAGGAAGCGCGCGAGCTCGAAACGATCGGTTTCGATAGCTGCTGGCTTTACGACTCGCCGATGGTCTACTCCGACGTCTACGCGACGCTGGCCCTGGCGGCGTTTCAAACGAGCCGGATCATGCTGGGCACGGCAGTTTCAGTGGCGCAAAATCGGATCGCGCCGGTCACCGCCCATTCGATCGCGACGATCAATGAGCTTGCGCCGGGCAGAACCTCGCTGGGGTTTGCGACCGGCAACACGGCGCGGCGCGTGATGGGGATGCCGCCGGTTACGATGGGCGAATTCCGCCGCGAATGCGAGACGATCCGCGACCTGCTGCGCGGCGGCGTCGCCACCTATCACGAGGGGGCGCGTTCGAGCAAAGTCCGTTTGGTGCATCAGGCGGACGGCTTCATCCGGCTGAATCCGCGTATCCCGTTTTACGTTGGCGCGACGGGACCGAAAACGACCGCGCTCGCGGGCGAAGTCGGGGACGGCCTGATCGCGTCGGCGGCGATCGGAATGGAGTTGAAACAGTCAATCGACAATGCGCGGGCGGCGCGAGCAGCGGCGGGGATCACGGAGCCGTTCAAAGTCGTCGCGATGCTCGGTGCGTATGTCACGGCGCCGGGCGAAGCGCCGGATTCATCGGATGCGCGCGAGGCGCTGGGCCCGATGATTCTCGCGTTTCTTCGCTACGCGCTGGACAACTTCCGCGGCGCACGGTCGGAGATGCCTGAGTATCTGGCGGCCTTCGCGGCCGAAGTCGACAAGATTCCCGAGCCGCGCCATCTCCAACTATACGATCGTTACTTCATCGGAATTCCGGAGCGGTTCGCCCGCTTCGTCAATGCCGAGACGATCGCGGCCATGACTGTCAGCGGACCGCCCGATCTGGTCCGGCAGAAGGCGGAAGAGACATTCCGCGCGGGTGCGGATGAGATCGTGCTGTGGCCGCTGAGCAACGGACGCGCGATCGATAACTTCCGCCGCTTTCACGAGACCGTGCTCAAAAAGATGCGCTGATTCGGCGGCCGTCAGAAAAACCAGCCGGTATCCGAGGATGGGCCGAAAATAGCGCCGACGAATCGTTCGAGCTCGATGTTGAACTTGACGAGCACATGGTCGGAGCCGCCGGTAAGGCCAAAGCCGGGGCCCACGTTGTATTCAATTCCATGCGGCAGTTCGCCCCACACTACCGGGAAAACGTAATGCTGCTGTTGGTTGAACGGTGGGGTGCCGTCGATCAGGCCGGCGCCGCCGTAAAACTCGACGCCGGGCGACATATAACGCGTCCATCGGTAGTACGCGGCAGTTGAGTAGCCGAACTCGAAGCCCTGGTTCTTGCCCACTCCGGCAAGGACCTTCTCGAAGATTGGGTTGGCCATGAATGAAAACTCGCCGAAGTCTTTTTCGATTATTGGGCGTAGTTCTAGCTCGACATCGGCATCGTCGAACTGCGGTGTCTTGTGCCATTCGAGCTCCGTGTACCAGCCTAGATCGACCGGCAGCACGCCCGGGTCGAAGAGTCGGCCGCGCAAGCGATATTCGGAGCCGGCGTACCGGTAGCCGTGGCCGTCCGGCTCAGCCATCAGCAGGTATCCCGCGGCTTCGATTCGATCGGTAAGTCCGTAGGTCAATTCGTACTGGTTGTACCACATCCCCTGACTGCGGAAGGTTCCCGCGGCCGTGCCGTTGCCGCCCTCGCTGTGCCCGTTGGCAACGACGGCGTTGTCGGTTTCGATCTCCATCACGCCGCGGCTCTCAGTCGCGTAGGGATAGACCTCGAACTCCCACGGGTCGACTTGAGCGGCAGCCTTGCGCGCAACAATCATGGTCGCGGCGAGGCTCAGGAATCCGAACAACAGTGGTCGCATGCTCCGGTGATTTCACTCCTTACTTATGGGTGGCCGGATGAATCGGAGAGCTCAGCGGCGGCCCAGTGCTCGAGCAATTCTCTGTCCGTGGGCGTGAGACGCGCGCCCGGGTGCGTCACCCGATAGGCCCACGGCGGCATCGCTTCGTCGCGCAGCGCGCGGCCCATCCATTCAAGTTTTCGCTCGCGCGTCAGCGGCCGATAAGAGTTCCATTCGGAAAAGTTAAGCTCCATCCGCCCGCGCTCGACGTCGTGCGCGACCATCCAGGAGGCGGGCGCGAACCGGCTATACCAAGGCCATCGCGTCTCATCCGAATGGCAGTCGTAACAGGCGCGATGCAGGATTGCGGCGACTTCGGGTTGTGCGCTTACGTCGCCGGTCGGCGCGGGATTCGTACGGGGAGTATCAACCGCTTCGATCAGGACCAGAGCGGAGGCGAGGGCGAGTGCCGTCCACACGGTTCGCGAAAACACGGCATCGCCTCGCTGAATCAGCTTTCTGAATCACTAATGGGCCACGATTGTTCCCTGAGGAACGTCCTGATTGAAATCGTCGTAAAAATCGTAGCTGCCGGGAGTGAGCGAATTCAGATGCACGAGGATCGTTTCGCCCGGCTCGACGACCTTTTCGCGGTTGAGCTTGAAGCTTTCAAACTCGATCGTCCGATTGCCGTCGTTGGAAACGCGAATCGTGACTGGCTGCCCGGCCGGCACGGTGAGATTCTGCGGACTGAAGCGGTGACCGGCGAACTTCACGTCCATGGTTGAATCGTTGGCGTAGGCCGGCGCGGCAAGCGCTGCGGTGAGAAGGATTGCGGCGACGACGGCGGTAGTGGCAGATCTGTGTAGGAGCTTCACGGGTGCCTCATTGATATTGAAACTAATTCTCAATATCTGCCATCCCCCTCCCTCTGTCAAGCTCCCGTCCGCACTTCCGAAAGGAATCTCGTGGGCGGCGCGCGGGTTGTCGAGCGAAGGCTTTCAGATGACGCCGCGGTCGCGCAGCGAAGCGACTTCGGCCGCGTCCATTCCCAGCTCTTTTCGGTAAAACGATTCGGTGTCGGCGCCCAGCTTTGGACTGAGGCTCCGCGGGTTGTTCGGCTCCCCGTTGAGCCGAATCGGTGAGGTCCAGATTGTGATTGGGCCGAGTCGCGGGTCGTCGATTTCGCGCAGCATCCCGCGTTCGTGCAGATGCGGATCGGTCATCACTTCGGTTAGCTCCTTGACGATTCCGCAGAAGACGTCGGCGCGCTTGAAGAGGTCCATCAACTCGTCGCGAGTGTAGTTGCGCGTCCAGTCGGCGATGAGGCGGTCGACCTCGTCGATACGGCGCGCCCGCTCCTTGAGGCTTGCGAAGCGCGGGTCGTCGCCGAGTTCCGGCCGGCCCATCAGGGCGCACAGCCGGTGCCAGCGGGCCTCGTCGGCGGCGAGTATCAGCACGTAGCCGTCGCTCGCGGGATAGGTGTTGTAGGGCACGACCGCGGCGCCGGCGGCGCGGTTGCCGTCGCGAAGGCTGCCACGATAGCCGAGACCGTAGTAAGCGCAGATGTGGCTCGTGAGCGTCGGGATGACGGCGTCCTGAAGCGCAACCTCGACCATCGAGCCAACGCCGGTGCGGTCGCGGCTGCGAATCGCGGCCAGCACGGCGGCGGCGAGGTGGACGCCGCCGAGCATGTCGACAACGGCAGGGCCTGCCTTCATCGGCGGGCCGCCGGCCTCACCGGTGGTCGTGAGCACTCCGCTCATCGCCTGCACGACGGGGTCGAAGGCGGGCAGATCGCGATACGGTCCGGTGAGGCCGTAGCCTTTGCCGGTGCCATAGATCAGACGCGGATTCAGCTTGCGCAGGACGTCGTACCCGAGGCCGAAGCCTTCCATTGCGCCGAAGGCGAAATTCTCGATCACGACGTCGATAGTGGTGGCGAGGCGCTTGAAGATTTCGCGTCCTTCGGCGGACTTGAGGTTGAGCGTAATCGAGCGCTTGTTCGCGTTGAGCGTGGCGAAGCCGAGACTTATCTCTTTATCATGCGAGGCGCGAAACAGCGCGCGCATCTCGTCGCCGTGGCGCGGCTCTTCGACCTTGATGACTTCGGCGCCGAGATAGGAGAGCAGCAGCGTGCCATAAGGTCCGTTGTAATAGTGGGTCAGATCGAGAATGCGGATGTCATCGAGCGGAAGAGCAGGCATCTCTGGCGAAACCTCCGATGCGGCAGCGAACCGTTCTGGATAGCACTAGGTCTTTCGATGCCGCGCCGTCAATTGCGCCAGAGGCAGGAGTATCAGTATGGCGTTCCTTCCAAACTGTCATCCCGAGCGAGTCTGCGAGTCGAGGGACCCCGGCTCTTTCGAGTGGGAACAGGAGTTACCGGATGCGCGCATCCATGGCCCCGGGGTCCTTCGACTCGCGCAACGCCCGCTCAGGATGACAGAAAAGCGCGCAATACTCGTTCTGATACGACGATGAATAACAATGAAGATCAGGTGAGGACGGCGGCCTTGCGCAGCGCCGCGATACGCTCGCGCGAGTAACCGAGCATCGTCGCCAGAATGTCGTCGGTGTCGGCGCCCAACAGCGGCGCGACGGCGCGCACTGAGCACGGCGTATCGGACATCGTCCACGGGATTCCGCAATGGGCGCGGCGGCCGACCTCGGGATGCTCGAGCGCGACCAGGTAGCCGCGCGACTTCAGATGCTCATCTTCGGCCAGGTCGCGATTACTCATCGCGGGATGCGCGGCGACTCCAACGCTCTGGAGCAGGTTGGCAATCTCCCACCGGTCACGTGTGCTCGTCCATGCGGTGATGATTGCGTCGAGCGCGTCTTCGTTATGTTTGCGAAGCAGGGCGGTTTTGAAGCGCGGATCCGCAGCAAGGGCGGGCTGGCCCATCGCGGTGCACAGCGCTTGCCATTCGGCCTCGCTGCCGACCGCGATCGAAACCCATTTTTCGTCGTCGCCCTTTGCCTTGTAGCATTCGTGCGGCGCCATCACGCGGTCGCGATTACCGGCGCGTTCGGGCTCGGCGCCGGTCATCTCGAAGTCGAGCAGCCCCTCGGGCATCACGGCGAGCGCGGTCTCAAGCTGGGACTGATCGATGAACTGGCCCTCGCCGGTAAGCGCGCGATGGGTCAGCGCGGCGAGTATCGCAAACGCGCCGAAGACCCCGGCGTTGGGATCGGGATACGAGACTCCGATCTCGGTGGGCTCGCCGCCGCGATAGCCAGTGGCGGAAAAGAATCCGGATGCGGCCGAGGCCGGCGGTCCATAGCTGACGAAGCTCTTGAACGGTCCGGTCTGACCATAGCCCGACATCGAAATCTGGATGATATCGGGTTTGATCGCCTTCATTTTGGCGTATCCGAGTCCGAGCTTGTCCATCACGCCGGCCGCGAAATTGTCGGCGACAACGTCGCATTGTTTGACCAGCTCGTGGGCGATCTGAATCGCTTCGGGCTTGGTCAGATCGAGCAGGAGGCTGCGCTTGGCCTGGTTGTACTGATTGAAGTAGCCGCATCGGTTCGGCCCGGGCTGATCGTCAGCATAGGGCGGGATCGCGCGGGTGACGCAGGGGCGCCCGGCGCTTTCGATGCGAATGACCTCGGCTCCCAGATGCGCGAGCTGCAGGGTGCAGAAGGGGCCGGCCCAGGCCCAGGTGAAATCGAGCACGCGAATTCCATCGAGTGGCAGTTGCGCCATCGAACGACCTCCGATTCAGCCGATGTTCTTCTCGCGCAGAGCCGCGAGGCGTTCGCGCGTGATGCCAAGTTCGCCAGAGAAAACTTCCTCGGTATGCTCGCCGAGGCGCGGAGCGGGACGGCGCAGCGTCCAGGGGGTGGCGCCATAGCGCGACGGCATCCCGGGCATCCGGAGTTTGCCGACGCCGGGCTGATCGAGCTCCTCGAAGAAGCCGCGCTCGGCGAGATGCTCGTTTTCGTACAGCGCGCGCATCGTGCTGACCGGGGCGAACGGGATTCGCCGTCGCTGGCCTTCGCGATAGAGATCGGCGACCTTCCAACCCGCGAACCATTCGGCGGTCAGCGCCTTGAGCGCATCCATGTTCTGGCCGCGCAACACCCGATCCTTGAAGATTTCCTCGTTGGCCCATTCCGGATTGCCCATCATCTCGACCAGTCGCTGCCACTGATCCTCGGTGACGGCGACGATGAAAATTTTGCCGTCAGCGCAGTCGGTGATGAACCACGGGCCGATCATCCTGACGCCCAGCCGCGAGGTCTCGCGCCCGGCATAGGTCCAATGCATGAAGTTCATCTCGAGCATCGCGGAGATAACCTCCTGCTCCGAGACTTCGATCGCCTGTCCGCGCCCGGACTTGAGGCGATGCATATACGCGGCGAGCGTGACAAAAGCGGCATGCGCGCCGGCCTGATAGTCGCACTGTTGGCCGAAGGGCTTGAGCGGAGGCAATTCGGGAGAGGGCGACGCGCCGGGGCTCAGGTAGGCCCATCCACTCGCGTTCGAAGCGGTGAGTTCGGAGCCGCGCCAGTTGGCACGCGGCCCTGTCGCGCCGAAGAGCGAGATCGCCGCGACGAGCAGCTTCGGATGCCTGGCGCAAAGATCGGCGCTCACGAGTCCCGCCGCCGCGCGATCGGGCGGCGCGACGTTGTGAATCAGGACGTCGGCGCCCTCCAGCAGGCGGTCGAGCATCTCGCGTCCCTCGGGACGGGTCAGGTCGGCCACCACTGAGCGCTTGTTCGTGTTCAGATAGATGAAGAGCCCGCTCTTTTCCGGATCGGGCTTGTTATCGGGAAACGGTCCGCGCCGGCGGGTGAGATCGCCGCCGGGCGGCTCGACCTTGACGACCTCGGCGCCGAGGTCAGCGAGCATCTTGGCGCCGAACGCCGCCGATACTCCCTCGCCGCATTCGACGACGCGGATTCGGCTGAACGCACTTGCGGTTTTGCCGGATTGCGTCGCGCTCATTTTATTACCACCGGATTCACCGGCGACCCGGCGCCGCCTACGACCTTAAGCGGCGATCCGACGAACAGGAACGTGTACTGGCTGTCCTTGGCGCAGTCCTCGGCGAGATCGTGCAGCCAATCGATCTCGTTGAAGATCACGCCCTGGTAATGGAGCAGCGCCATGTGAAGCGGGATCATCGTGCCGCTCTCCTCATGGCTGGTCTGCTCGGACGCGATTGTGTCGGTGCCGAGCGACGGGATTTCCATTTCGTGAAACCACTTGACCAGCTCGGGGCTGTAACCGAGGCCCGGCTCGTTGAACGCGCCGCCCGGGAAGATGCCCTCGAAGCCCTTGTCGTAGAAGCGCTTGAGCCATCCGGTGTGGATCAGAATTATGTCGTGCTTCTCGATCGGGCTATTCTGCTTCTTGGCGATCTCGAGCATGTCGTCGAGCGTGATCCGCTCGCCCGCGTCGAGGTTCGCCTTGCCGCGATAGCGCGCCGCATCGAGGAGGACGGCGCGGCCGACCACGCCATGATTGGCGATCGGCTCGATCGAACACTTCTGCAGCCCGCCCATCGTGGTCTTGGCGTCGTAGCCGTTATAGAGCGTATCGCCGTGCCAGACGTGGCCGAGCGCGTCGTATTGCGTGGTGCCCTGCAGGAACATGGTGATCACGTCGTCGGCGTATTCCATGCCGCCGGGAAACGGCTTTGCGGTTCCGTTGAGATAGAAGCCCTTGTCCATCGCCATCGTGCGGATCGGCTGCGAGCGCGACGGGTAGAGCGGATCGCCGCCGGGCCGCGCGAGGGGAACGCCGAGGGTGAAGACCTTGCCGCTTTTGACCGCGCGGATTCCGCGCAGAACCTCTTCCTTGGTCAGGAAATTGAGCGCGCCGATCTCGTCGTCGGGGCCGAAGCGCCCCCAATTCTTGGGCGCGGATTTGAGCAGCTCTGCGAATGGAATCGGCTTTGTCGCCATGTCGATACTTTCCTTTGGAAACAGTTAATGCACGATTGCTTAGCCGTCCGGGCGGCTCAAGGCAAACGAATCGCCCGGTCGCGGCGCAGCAGCGGCGTGGCTATCTTTCCGCGCGCGGCGGGCGCCGGTCAATCCTGTTTGGCGGCCGCGCGGCGCCTGATCTCCTGCTCGCGCAGATCGCGGCGGCGAATCTTGCCCGTCACGGTCATTGGAAACTCGTCGATAAACTCGAACTCGCGCGGCGCTTCATGCGCGGCGAGCCGGGTTTTGACGTGCTTTTGAATCTCCTCGATCATCCCCTGCGATGGTTCATTTCCCGGCAGCAGCTTGACGAAGGCCTTGATCGACTGGCCGCGCCGCTCGTCGGGCACGCCGACCACCGCGCACGACGCGACCGCGGGATGCTCGATAATCTTGGCCTCGATCTCGGCCGGACCGACCCGGTAGCCCGAAGTCTTGATCACGTCGTCCGCGCGCCCCTGGAAATAGACGTAGCCGCGATCGTCCATGTAGCCCTGGTCGCCCGTGACGCACCAGTCGCCGAGGAACTTTTCGGCCATCGCGCCCGGATTCTTCCAGTACTCGCGCATCACGACCGGGCTGTTCTTGCGGATCGCGATCTGGCCGTGCTCGCCGACCTTGAGCGGCGTGCCATCTTCGGGATTTACGATCGTGACGATATGTCCCGGATAGGCCTTGCCGAGCGGCTCGAGGTCGGCCTTTTCGAGCGCCGTGCATGTGCCGATGAAGTAGTTCGCCTCGGTCTGGCCGAAGGCCTGGTTGAACTCGACCTGGAGCTGCTCGTCGACCCATCGCGCGAGTTCCGGGCTGACCGGCTCGGCGCCGCTGACTACACATCGCAGGCGCAGATTCCTGTACTTCTCGCGCGGCTTCTTGACCTCGCGCAGCCCCTTGAGCGCGGTCGGCGGATAGAGTCCGACCGTGGCGCCGTACTTCTCGACCAGCCGGAGCGTCACGTCGGGATCGAAGCGCGCCTTGCTCGTATAGGCGAGGACCGGGATTCCGTAGGGCCATATCGCGAGCAGGCCGTCGAGCAGACCGCCAGCCCAGGCCCAGTCGGCGGGGCTGTAGTACAGATCGCCATCGCGCAGGAAATTATATGAGTAGTCGATTCCGTTGTGACCCAGGATATAGCGCGCGACATGCAGCACGCCCTTGGGATCGCCGGTGGTGCCGGAGGTGTACATCATGAGGAACGGGTCTTCAGGACCGGTCGGACCCATCGTGAAGTCTTCCGAGGCGTTCGCGATCAGGTCGTCGAAGGCGAGGCCGCCCTTGTTGCCGCCCGCGATTATCACGTGCTTGGTGGGCACGTCGGCGCGGATCGCGTCGATCTTCTCGAGGCTCTCGGGCTCGACCAGAATCGCTTTGGCGGAGCTGTTGTTGAGCCGATAGCGGAGCGCGTCGGGGCCGAAGAGCTTCGAGATTGGCAGCGCGATAGCGCCGAGGCGATAGAGTCCGATATGGGCGATCGCGGTTTCGGGACGCTGCGGCAGATGGATGGCGACCACGTCGCCGCGTCCGACGCCGAGCGCCTTCATCGCATTGGCGAAGCGGCGGCTGAGCGCGCCGATCTGGCCGAAGGTGTACTTCGCGGCATGACCCTCGTCATCCTCGAAAAAGAGCGCGGGCTTGTCGCGCAAGTCCGTATGGCGATCGATACAATCGACGGCGACGCTGTAATCGCCCGGGATAGTCCATCGATGCTGCGCGCTCGCCTCCGCGATACTCTTTGCGCCGCGTACGGTCAGCTCCTTCAACCCGGTCATGCGAATCTCTCCTGGCAAAAAATAAGGTGAGGGCGAAAATGCGTTTACGGAATCGCAGCGCGTCCGCCCCGATCCATCGTTGCACGCCCCAAGACCCTCTACTCGCAAAAGCCTAATCCGTCCCGCGGGCGCCATCAACTGCGCGTCTCACGAGGCGCTGTTGGATATCACCTTCTGACCGTTCTTGAGCGCGGCGGGCGCGTCGATTATCACTGTGGCGCCGTCGTCGAGGCCGCGTTCGACGCTGACACCGCGCTCGAAGTCGCTCCCGACGACGATCGGAATCCACCACGCGGCGCCGTCGCGCACGGTCCAAACGAAACTCCGCCCGCCGGTCTTGATCACCGCGTTCCTGGGCACGAGCAGAACCGGCGGCTGCTCCGCGCCGGCGGCCCCGGCGAGAAAGGTGACCCTCGCGCTCATCTCGGGCCGCACGATCGCCATGTCGGGTTTTAGAATCCGGACTTCGACCTTGACGGTTCCTTTCTGCCGATCCGCCTCCGGATAGATTTTGACGACGTTGCCGTCAAAGCTGCGATCGGGATAGGCGTCGAGCGCGATCGTCGCCGGCATCCCCATTACGACCGTGGCGATATCGTTCTCGCTGATATCAGCCTCAACGCGCATGTCGTCGGTTGCGGCAAGCTGCGCGATATCGGTCGAGCCGCCGCCGGCCTGGATGTTGCCGCCATAGTTGATCGTATCGCCGACCTCGCGGTATTTGGCGAGCACCACGCCGTCGATTGGCGAGGTAACGACACACTGGTTGACATTGAAGCGGGCGTAGTCGATCGCCGCGTCCGCGCGCTTAACCGTCGCCGCGGCGACCGCCAGCGCGTTGATAGACACGTCAAGCTCGTCCTGCGAGGCGACGCCATTCTGGTAAAGAACGCGCTCGCGCCGTGCCTTGACCTGCGCCAGCTTGAGGTTGGCGGCCGCCAGGTCCCGGTCGGCGATCGCCTGGTTAAGCTGGGCCCGGTAGTCGCGGTCGTCGATACGAGCGAGCAGGTCGCCGCGTCTGACCTGCTTGCCCTCTTCAATCGGCTCCTCGACGATTTGGCCGAGAATTTTGGTGCCGACGATAATGTACTTGTCGCGCGTGACGACGTAGCCGGTGCCGGTCAACAACGCCTGCTGGCGCTCGGTCCGCAGAAACAGGACGGGCGCCGTCTGCACTTGGAGCGGCCGGCCGAGAGTGTGGGTATAGGTCTCGTAGGCCGCGGCCACACCGAGGGCAAGGACAACCGCCGCCAGCGCCACAATGACGAGCCGGTTTCTGGGCGGAGGATTATCGCTGCGGGCGATGCGCAACGCCTCGAGGTCGTGCAGATTCCCCCCGCGCGACGATTCGGCCGCCATCGGGCTATGCTCTCCTGAGGGCGTCGACGATCCCGAGCCGCATCGCCTGCCACGCCGGCAACCATCCACCCACGAGACCCATTATGGCGGCAAACGCGAGCGCCTCGGCCACGATCGCGGGCGAGATGTGGAACCTGAAGGCGAGGGTGGAGAATGTCACGAAATTTCCGAAAGTCGAGGAAAAGCCGTCGATCGGCATCGCGGCGACGATTCCGATCACGCCGGCGGCAATTGCCAGAATCGACGATTCGAGCAGGAAGGAGGTCATGATTGCGCCCGGGCCGAATCCGAGCGCGCGCAGCGTGCCGATCTCGGAGGCGCGCGCCGCGACCGCCGCGTACATCGTATTCATTCCGCCGAATACCGCGCCGATTCCCATGATCACCGCGACCACCATCAGCAATGCCCGCAACTGCCGCGCGACCACTGCCTCGTCCGCATAATACTCGGGTTCAGTCTGGGCCTGAAGGTTGATGCGCGGGTCATCGGCGATGCGCCGGGTAAGGGCGGCAACGTCGGCGCCGGGTACCAGTTTGAGACGCGCGCTGGCGTAGTAGGCGCCGCGCTGAGCCTCATCCTGAACGTTATGGATGTCAGCCCAGATTTCGGATTCGAACGAGCTTCCGCCGGCCGTGAAGATGCCGACCACGGTCCATGTGCCGCGGCCAAAATGCAGCTTCGCGCCAAGCGTGCAGTTGCGATAGCGGCCGACCAGGCTCTCGCCAACGATAACTTCGCCGGCTTCCGGGCGGAACATCCGACCGGCGACGATCCGGACCTGGTCGTGCACCTCAAGCGCCACCGGCAGCACGCCGCGAAAGACGATGTTTTCCCTGCTCCCGTTCTTCAGCTCGAGCAGGGTCTGAACCGGCAGCTCCGGCGAGGCCATCGGATTGCCTGCTGCGTCGCGGCGAATCTCGGGCAGGAACTTGAGGGCGTCAAACTGCGCCAGGTCCATAGCCGAGTAGGTCTCGGTCGTGGCGCCGCGGCGCAGCACGACCATGTTGTCGGGGGCGCCGGCGTCCGTAATCGCGGATGCGATGCCCGCGACCATCGCCATCACTATGAGAAAGACGGCGACCACGAGCGCGATTCCAGCGGCGGTCATCGCCGTGGACACCCTGCGGACGAGGAGGCTGCGGACGTTGTATTTGAGCGGGATCGCCATCTCAGGCGACCATCCTGAGCGCGTCCACGATATTGTGCCGCACCGCCGCCCAGGCCGGGACAATCGCGCTCAGGACGCCGAGCAACGCGGCAAGCACCATCGTTTCAACGGCGATTGCGGGTGAAATCTGGATGTTCGTCAACGGACCGGTGGCCAGCGAGCCGACCGCGTAGAATCTCAGTACGATGTAGGCAGCGGAGCATCCGAGCGCCCCGCCCACAATCGCGATAATTGTCGACTCGGCCAGCAGGAGGGCGATGATGGTGCGCGCGGTGAATCCGATCGAGCGCAGCACCGCTATTTCCGTGCGCCGCTCACGAATCGACATCGCGGCGGTATTCGCGGCGACCAGCCCGATCGTCACCACTACGATCAGGCCGAGAATCTCCGCGAGCTGGAAGAAAATCCGGAAGTTCGCCGTGAAGCCGCCGATGAACGACGCCTCGGACTCGCTTAAGGTCTCGGCTGAGGAGTTGGCAAAGCCTTCATCGAGCGCCGCGATCACACGCGGCACCGAAGAGGGCTGGTCGACCCTGACCCAGAAGTTGTCGACAAAGCCGGGGCGTCCGGCCGCCTCCTCGAGATAGTCGCGGCGGAAAATCAGAAAATTCGGCGGCGCCTTGCCGCCCAGATAGCCGACAATCGTCAGCGTGACGTCGAACGGGTAGAGCGTGCCGCGCAACATGATCTGCTGACCGACATGCCAGTTGAAGCGCTTCATGGTGGCCGGACCGACCAGGCACGCGGTGCGCAGCCGTTTGAACTGATCGAGCCCTTGCGGCGAGATGCCCCAGTCCGGCCACATCACGGCGACGTCTTCGGGGTCGACGGCCAGGTTGGGGAATTGGTCCGAAACATCGTGATAGATGCCGCCAAACCAGCTTTCAGGCACCACCGCGACCACGTGAGGGGTGGCCTCGATACGCTGTTTATAGGCCTCGGGCAGAGAGTAGGCGAGGCCGGCCTGGTTATGGCACGCGATCCGAACCGACGAGGCGCTGTCGGACAGGATTTGATTGGCGACCACCGGCACGCTGGCGAGTGCGGCGAAAATGAACAGCGAGACGGCGATCGAGAGCACCGTGAGCGCGGTCCGCCGCCGATTTCGCGTGAGGTTCTTGAGAACTAGCAACGCGAATTTCACTCGTTCCCAATCCTCCGCATTCCGCGGCCTCAGACGTTCGCCTTAACCCCGGAGACGCCCGCGCCAACGGTCTCGACTCCAGTCTGCACGCCCTTGTCGAGCCGGTAGATTGCCTCAACGTAGCGTTCCGCGCGCGCATCGTGCGTGACCATCACGATGGTCTTATGGAAATGGCGGTTGAGTTCGGTGAGCAGACCCAGGATGTCCTCGGCCGACTGCGCATCGAGATCGCCCGTGGGTTCATCCGCAACGACGATAGTAGGATCGGTGACGATGGCGCGCGCAATCGCGACCCGCTGCTCCTGACCGCCGGAGAGCTGACGCGGATAGTGCGCCATCCGGTCGGCGAGCCCGACCGCGCGCAGCGCTGTTTCGACATGAGCGCGCCGCTCGGCCTTTTTGAGCGGGGTCAGCAGCAGCGGCAATTCGACGTTCTCAAAAGCGGTGAGCACCGGGATCAGGTTGTAGAATTGAAAGACCAGCCCGATATGCCGTGCGCGCCAGCGGGCGAGTTCACGATCCTTCATTCCGGTGATTTCCTCACCGCCGACCGCGACCCGGCCGCTCGTCGGATGGTCGATGCCGGCAATCAGATTGAGCAGGGTGGTCTTGCCTGAGCCTGACGGCCCCATCACCGCGACGAAGCGGCCGGACAGGATGCGCATCGAGACGTTGTCCAGGGCGCGGATTTCAAACTCATCCCGGCGGTAGACTCTCGAGACGGCGTCCAGTTCGACGGCATATTCACGATCCATCGTCGCTCCGCGCGGGTCAGTGACAGTATCGCATTGCCGCGATCCGCTTGCACTTGGGAACAATACCAGCCGTAAAATAGTAGTGTCTCGCACTTTGAACAAGGCGTATGGAGTCAACCCGCGATGGCGAAAGTCTGGGTACTGCAACATCATCCAGCCGAAAACCTCGGCCTGATCGCCGAGGCGCTCCAATCGGCCGCGCTGGCCTGGCAGCAGGTTCGCGTGTTCGACGGGCAGACGCCGCCCGCCGACATGACCGGGGCGGGGGGCCTGATCGTGATGGGCGGTTCCGAGTCGGTCTACCGGATCGACCGCCATCCGTATTTGCGCGCGGAGATTTCGCTTATCGAATCCGCGCTCAAGGCCAATCGTCCCGTGCTGGGAATCTGCCTCGGCAGCCAGTTGCTCGCGGCCGCTCTGGGAGCCGAGGTGCGCAAGGCTCCGCGACACGAGATCGGATGGTATCCGGTGCGTCTCAGCGACGCAGCGCGCGAGGATCGCCTGCTCAAGGAATTGCCGTCCGAGTTCGTCCCGTGTCACTGGCATGGCGACGTTTTCGATCCGCCGGCGGGCGCCGTCTCGCTCGCGTCGTCCGAGATGACCGATTGCCAGGCCTATCGATACGGCGATCGCGCCTACGGATTCCTGTTCCATGCCGAGATGACACAAAAGATTATCGGCGCGCTGGTCGAGGAGTTTGGCGCGGGTCTGAAGCGCATTGGAATCGACGGCGACGCGATCATGGCCGAGGCGCCCGCGCGCCTGGCGAGTCTGGCGCCAATCGCGGATACGATCTACAACCGCTGGGCCTCGCCGATCCAGGGCACCTGACCGGCGTCGGCCGGAGCGTCACGTCGCGCCAATCGCGCGGGCTCTTTCGGCGTGCTTGCAAGAAAAGATTAAGCGGGACGATAGTGGGCCGATACGCCCGCTTCGTGCCGGACGCTCGCGGCGATCTCCGACGCTGATTCGAGCCGGCCGCTTGCGGCGCGGCTTCGGAGGTCGTCATGTTCGATCTGATTGTTCGTGGCGGTCAGGTGGTGACTCCACAGGGCGTCGGCGCCTGGGATGTCGGGATTATCGGCGAAAAGATCGTCTCGATAGGAATCGAGGACGCCCGCGCAGAAGCGGGGCGGATTATCGACGCGGCCGGGAAGATCGTCGTACCGGGCGGTATCGAGCCGCATGCTCATCTCGCGAGCCTGATCGGGATGCATCCGGAGGGCCGTGTGTTTACGCTCGGTCCCGAGGAAGACACGGTCGGGATGGCGTTCGGCGGCACGACCACCCATATCGATTTCTGTTTCGTCCATCCTGCGACCGATGTCCATACCGCGATTACACGGCGCGCCGAGCGATGGAAGGGCAAGTCGCACGTTGACTATTCGTTCCATGTCGCGCTGGGCGGCGCGCTGCCGCTCAAGATTTTCGATCAGCTTAGCGACGCGATTAAGGACGGCTTCCCGAGCTTCAAGGTTTTTACCGCCGATATCCTGCCGCCCCATCCGAATCGCCTGTCGTTCCGGCTCGACTGGGGCCGGATGCAGCTTGCGATGGAGCGGCTGGCGCACGCGGGCGGCATCATGACGGTGCATGCCGAGGACCACGACCTGGTACAGTTCAATTACGAGCGCTTCCGCGAGGAAGGCCGCGTCGACGGAACGAATCTGGCGCACGTCCATACCAAGCTCTCCGAGCAGCTTTCGTTCCGCCAGACGATTCAGCTCGCCGAAGCGACCGGCGCCGCGATCTATTTCGTCCATACCTCGGCGCGCGAGGGTGTCGAGGCGGTGGTCGAAGCGCGAGCGCATCGGCTGCCCATCTACGCCGAAACGCTCCATCACTACGCGCTCTTCAACGCCGACGACTATCGCAAGCCGCGCGGCTTCTGTTACCACACCTATCCGTCGCTCAAGTTTGCCGAGGATCAGGCGGCGCTATGGGAGGGGCTGGTGCGCGACGGCGTCTCGGCCACCGCGACCGACGAGTACCCGACCTCGCTCGAATTGAAGCTTCGCGGCAAGCGCATCGATGACGTGACCGGCGGCAACCTCGGTGCCGAGGCGCGGATGGGAATCGTCTATACCGAAGGCGTCGTGAACCGGGGGATGTCGCTGGAGCGCTTCGCCGACGTGACCTCAACCAACGCGGCGCGAATCATGGGCCTCTATCCGCGCAAAGGCGTGATCGCGCCCGGCAGCGACGCCGACCTATGCCTGATCGATCCGACGATCTCGCGCAAGCTCAAGCGCGAGGACTTCCACGTGAGCGACTACAGCCCGTGGGAGGACTGGCCGATCAAAGGATGGCCTGTAATGACGGTGCTGCGCGGCAAGGTTATCGTCGAAAATGGCAAGCTCGCGGGCGCGGCCGGGGAAGGCCAGCTTATCCCGCGCAAGATCGATCCGGTGATTCTGCGCCGGCCGGCAAGCTGAGGCGGGGCAGGGCGAAATCAACCGGGGCGAGAATCGGTGCATCGCGGGCTTAACAGCGGAAGAGATACGAAGGAACTACGGCAATGACGGCGGATGACATCGAGAAGGATTCGGCAAACAAGGGCGGAGTGAAACTCAACCCGCCGCATCGCGCGGAACATATCGGAAGCCTGCTGCGTCCGCGCGAACTGCGCGAGGCGTTCAAGGCGCGCGCGGCGGGACAGATGGCGGCCGACGCCTATCGCGAGATCGAGGACCGCGCGATTATCGCGGCCATCCAGATGCAGGAGGCGGTCGGCCTTCAGACGATCACCGACGGCGAGTTCCGCCGCGGCTCGTGGGCCTTTGGCCTGGTCAAGGCGGTCGACGGGTTCGAGGAAGCGCGCTCGAGCTTCGAGTTCCAGGACGCCGACGGCAACAGCTATCCCTTCGACACCTGCTACGCGACTTCGAAAATCCGCCGCACCCGTCCGATCGCGGCGGGCGAGTTCGATTTCGTGAGCCATCACACCAGGCGGGTGCCGAAGGTCACGATGCCGGCGCCGAGCTTCATGCATTTCTTTCGCGGCGCCGAATGCGCCGATCGCAAGGTCTATCCGAATCTGGCCGATTTCTGGTCGGACCTGCTCGCGGTCTACAAGGAAGAACTCCACGAGCTGGGACGGCTCGGCGCCCGCTATCTCCAGATCGACGAAGTGCCGCTGGCGATGCTCTGTGACGCGCGCGTGCGCGAGCGGGCGCGTGCGATGGGACAGGAGCCCGACGCGCTGGTCATCCGGTATATCGACGCGATCAACGAGGTCATCGCGGCGCGGCCCGCCGGCATGACGGTCGGGATGCATCTGTGCCGCGGCAACTTCCGCTCGCGATGGATGGCGGCGGGCGGCTACGACACGGTCGCCGAGCGGCTGTTCAATCGCACCAAGGTCGACGCATTCTTCCTTGAGTACGACACGCCGCGCGCGGGCGACTTCGCGCCGCTGCGCTTCGTCCCGGCCAACAAGATCGTCGTGCTGGGGCTCGTCAGCACCAAGACGCCGATCCTCGAACAGAAAGACTCGTTGAAGCGCAGAATCGATGAGGCCGCCCGCTTCGTTCCGCTCGAACGCCTCGCGCTGAGTCCGCAATGCGGCTTCGCGAGCACCGTCGCGGGCAACGTGCTCTCGGCCGAAGATCAGACAAGGAAGCTTGGGCTGGTGGTGGAAGTCGCGCGCGAGGTATGGGGCTGATCGCGACCGGCAAGCTCGAATCGAAACCGTGATTGAATCCTGGAGGAACCCGATGGCATACGAAACTTTCAAAGTGGAACGCGCGGGCGCGATCGCAACCGTGCGCTTCAATCGCGCCGCCAAGCTGAATCCGATCAACGAAACGCTGATCCGCGAGATGATCGCGATCGCCGGTGAGTTTCAGGAGGACGAAGAGTCGCGAGTGATAATCCTGACTGGCGAGGGACGTTCGTTCTGCGTCGGCGCCGACCTGAACATGCTGGCGTCGGGCAGCACGCCCGAGGCGCGGCGTACTCAGACCGACGCGTCGCGGCTGCGCACCTCGAAGCTCGGATGGCGTCTGATGGACGAGTGGGAGCGTCTTGACCAGATCACGATCGCGGCGGTCAACGGGTTCGCCGTCGGCGGCGGACTGTCGCTCGCGATGGCCTGCGATTTCAGAATCGCGGCGGCGGGCGCGCGCATCTGGATTCCCGAAGTCCGCCTCGGCGTTCCTTACATGTGGGGATCGGTCACGCGGCTCATCAACCTGGTTGGGATGGGCAAGGCGAAAGAGCTGATCATGACCTGCGACGAGGTCACCGCCGAGGAGGCGGCCGCGATTGGACTGGTCAACCAGGTCGTGGCGGCGGAGAAGATCGGCGACGCCGCGATGGCGCTCGCGCAAAAGCTGGCGGGCCGGCCGCCGATGGCGCTGCGGCGGACCAAGGAGTTCTTCAAGGCGCTCGGGACGAATCGTATCGGCGACATCACTTACGCCGACGCCTATCTCGGCGTTTCGAGCGCCGGCAGCGAGGACGCGCGCGAAGCGATCGCAGCGTTCCGGGAAAAGCGCGACGGCAAGTTCGTCGGCCGCTGAGATGCGCAGGTCGCAGAGGAGATCATCGGTCGGGCGCGCGCGGAGAGATTATCTAAAGTATTAGTTTAGATTTGGATGGTCCATCCGCCGCGACCTCCGGATGGCGTAGGCGCGCCAAACGTTGCAGACGCCGGCGCTCCGAAGGGCAGGCAATTGCGCGGGGCTCTTTGCGATCCGCCGCTCCGATGGTAAATCGGACATCCTGTCTGTCCACTTCGTCGGCGTTCGGGGAGCGCCGGATTGGCAGGTTTGGGGGTCGTCTCGGTTGGAGATAGCTGAAACTATTGCCGATGAACAGGCTGGCGCACCCGCGTCTGAAGCGCCGTCGGGCGCGCCGCGTGAATCCGAGCGCCTGCCGCTGCGCACCAAGCTTCTTTTCGGCGGACCGAATCTCGCCGCCGGCGCGATGGTCCTGCCGATCGTCGTCAACATGCCGAAGTTCTATGCCGACGTGGTGCTGGTGCCGCTCGGCTATCTTGCGATGGCGATTGCGTTTGCGCGCACGCTCGACGCGATCAGCGACCCGCTGATCGGATGGATTTCCGATCGCACCCACAGCCGATGGGGCCGCCGCCGTCCGTATATCTTTATCGGCGCGCCGCTGGCCGGAGTCGCGTTCTGGGCCGTGATGACGCCGCGTCCGGGGATGACCGGCGGAACCGCAGCGCTCTGGTTTCTCGTGACTATCATCCTGTGCTCGCTATTCCTTACCATCGCGATCCTTCCGCATGACGCGCTCGCGCCTGAGTTGACCCTCGATTACAACGAGCGCAGCGGTCTCTACGGAATCTGCGGAGCGCTGGGGATCCTCGGCACGATGGTCGCGGCGGTGGCGCCGGGCGTGATGATTCAGCGTTCGGGATTGAGCGAGCGGCAGGCCTTCTCGCATCTGGGCGTGGTCTTCGGCGTGCTGCTGGTAATCCTGTGCTGGCTGATGGTGGCGTTCCTTCGCGAGCGGCCGGAGTTCGTCGCGCGCGAATCGAATCCGCTGGTGCCCGGAGTGCGCCGCGCCTTTCGCAACCGTCCGTTTCGAATCCTGCTGACCTGCTTCGTCGCGTCGAGCATCAGCGGCGGAATTCCGGCAATCCTGATGCCGTTCTTCAATGCGTACGTGGTTCAACCCGCCCATCCGCAGCTCTGGCTTTCGATTCAGCTCCTCGGATTCTTCGGCGTCAGCTTCTTTTCGATGCCGTTTGCGGTCGCCGCCGCGCGCCGTTTCGGCAAGTTGCCGACCTGGCTCGCATGCCATGTGATCGGAATCTCGACCGAGCTTTTGATCTTTTTCCTGGTCGGCAAGGGCGACAATGTCCTCTATCTGATCCTCAACTGCTGGGGCGCGATCTCATTTGGCGCCAACGTTTTTCTGCCCGGCTCGATGGCGGCCGACGTGATCGACTACGACGAGCTTCATACCGGCCGGCGGCGCGAGGCGCAGTACGGCGCGTTTTGGAATATCCTGCCCAAGTTCATCGCGATTCCGAGCGCCGCGATTCCGATTTCGATCCTTGCCTCGCTCGGCTACGTTCCCAACGCCGCGCAGTCGCCGCGGGTCATCTTAACGATCCGCGTGCTCTACGCGCTGGCGCCGCTGCTTAGCTCTGTGCTGTCCTTCGCCGTGGCGTGCATGTTTCCGATCAATGCGCGCAACCACGCCGCGATGCTCGACGGTATCGAGCGGCACAAGCGCGGCGAGAACGCCGTCGATCCGCTGACCGGCCGCGATGTCCCACCCTCGAACGAACGCGCCGCTGACGAGGCAACCGGTTGGTTTCTCGATAACTTCTCGCAGCGCGAACTGCGGCGATTTCTCTCAGCCGGCCCGCTCCCGGTGATTTGGGGCGTAGTGCGGGCCGCCGCGATTTCAAGCGCGATATGTATCGCCGCCGCGTGGATCACGCTGCGCCAGATCGCTCCGGTCAACGCCGATCCCGGCGCGCTCGCCTCCTTGAGTATCGTCGTCGCGGGATCGGCTCTGACGGTGTCGATTTTTCACCTGATGCGAATCGGACCTGCGCGGCGGCTTGCGGCAGTCGCACCCGAAATGGTCCAGGCTCATCTGAACGATTGCGACGTGGGTTGTATCTAGCCGCCCAATCCGCCGGCGTGCTCACGCCGTTTCAATCGAGTATCGGGACGCTAAGGGCTTGCGGCTTCGCCATCTTTTCCCTTGGATAGAGGTATTCGGTCTCGCCCGCGTGGTTCGATTGATGGAATATCGCTCGTATCGGCGGCGGACCGGTGGAGGCTCACCGACAAATGGCTGACATCATCGGACCGACGTCGCACTATTTCTATTCGCAGCGCCTCAAGCTTCATTATGTCGATTGGGGCAACCCCGAGAAGCCGCTCGCCGTTCTGATTCACGGCGGCCGCGACCACTGCCGCAACTGGGATTGGGTCGCGCTCGACCTGCGCCATCATTTTCACGTTATCGCGCCCGATCTGCGCGGCCATGGCGATTCGGACTGGGCGATCGGCGGCAGCTACTCGATGGTCGATCATGTGCTGGATATCAACCAGCTAATGACCGCGGTTGCGACCGAACCCGCGGTTTTGATCGGTCATTCGCTCGGTGCCGGTATCGCCCTGCAGCACACGGGGGTGTTTCCCGCGATGGTGAAGACGGTCGTCGCGATCGAAGGGCTGGGACCTCCGGGCGAGCTGATTCGCGAAGTGCCCGCGCACGAACGGATGGAGACCTGGGTCGGCGATATGCGCGCGCTCGCACAGCGCAAGCCGCGCGAGTATCAGACGATCGAACAGGCGCTCGAACGGATGCGGCTCGCCAATCCTCATCTGAGCGCCGACCAGGCGCGCCATCTCACGGTCCACGGCATCAAGCGCAACGAGAACGGCACCTACTCCTGGATGTTCGACAACTACACGCGCGCGAGTTCGCCCTACATGTTCAATCTCAAGGACGCGATGGAAATCTGGAGCCGTATCCGAGTCCCCACGCTGCTCGTGCGCGGTGACGAATCGTGGGCCGGGGACTGGGAAAAGGACGGTCGCCTGGGCGCCTTCAGCAGCGCAGAATTGGTTACGATTCCGGACGCGGGCCACTGGGTTCATCATGACCAGCTCGACCGCTTCCTGGCCGTGGTGCATCGCTTTCTCGGTCTGTAGGAGAGGGCGGGCGCACGTGGATAGGACGCGGGGCAGGGCGCGCGCGATTCGAGTGAGGGTGTGGTGTGGCGGGAATAATTCATAAACGGCCGTTTTCGCTGCGCTCCGACGAAGCCAATTACACGCAGCTTATCATTCTGGCCGTGCTGGTCGGCGTGCTCGGCGCGCTGGGCAATATCGGTTTCCGCGAACTGATAAGCGGATGCTCGTGGCTTTTTCAGGGCTTCGAATGGCGCCTGCTCGGAATCAAAATCGGAAGCTGGACGATGCTGCTTCTGCCCCTGATTCTCTTGAGCGGCGGCGTCGGAATGATAGCGCTGGACCGGCTGTTTCCCGGCGATGTGCTCGGCTACGGATTTCCCAATTTTCTCGAGATGGTGAATCTCGGCAGCGCGCGAATCAAGCGGCGATGGATCGTGCTGAAGGCGCTCGGCGCGGCACTCTCGCTCGGCTCGGGCGCCTCGGTCGGACGCGAAGGGCCGATCGCCCAGATCGGCGGCGCGATCGGCTCCGCGGTCGCGCAATTTCGCCGCCTGCCCGCAGACCGTGCCAAGGTTCTGGTCGCGGCCGGCGCTGGAGCCGCAATCGCGACCACCTTCAATGCGCCGATCGGCGGTCTCATGTTCGCGCAGGAGATCGTCCTGCTCGGCGAGACCGAACTCGCGAACCTGACGCTCCTGGTCGTCGCGACCACCAGCGCGGTCGTCGTCTCGCGCGCGATCCAGGGCGACGCCGCGGTCTTCGTCGTGCCTCATTTCGAGCTTCGCAGCTACTGGGAGCTTGTCACTTATGGCGCGATGGGTGCGACGCTCGGCGTGCTGAGTGCGGCCTTCATCCGGTTCTTTCACGCGACCGCCGGATTTTTCCGCCGCCTCCCGATTCCCCAATGGCAGCGTCTGATGCTCGGACTCGCCATCGTCGGCGTGGTCGCGATTCCGCTGCCCGGCAACCTTTCCGACGGCTACCCGGTTATCGACCGCGCGATGCGCGGCCAGCTCGGCCTCGGAATCGCTCCCGCGCTCGCGGCCGCCAAGTTTTTCACCGCCAGCGTCTCGCTCGGATGCGGCGCGCCGGGCGGCGTCTTCGGCCCGGTCTTCTTCATCGGCACGATGGCGGGAACGTCGTTCCGTTCGCTTTCGATGCTCGTCATACCGCGCCTGACCTCGCCCCGCGGCTCATATGCGCTAATCGGCCTCGGCACTTTTCTCGCCGGCGTGACCCATGCGCCGCTGACCGCGCTCTTTCTGCTCTTTGAGATGACGCAGAACTACCAGGTCACGCTGCCCGCGATGATCGCCGTCATCACGGCGCTGGTGATCGCGCGATCGATCGAGCGCGAGTCGATCGACACCTACAGTCTCGCGCGCGAAGGCAAGACGCTCGAAATCAGCAAGGAGCGCCTCGTCCTCACTCAGATTCCGGTCGACAGCGTGATGGTGCGCGAGCCCGCGACCGTGCATGCCGACGCCTCCGTGCACGAGGTCCTTCGCGCGGCGGGCGAAACCGCGCAGGCGACACTGCCGGTTATCGACGCGAAGGGCGATCTGATCGGAATAATCCTCACCCGCGAGCTGGTCGGATTGCTCGGTAACCAGGTCGAACTCGGCGGACTCGTCAACGCCTATGATCTCTGCCGACGGAATTGCCCGGTCGTGACGCCCGAGTCCAATCTCGACGAAGCCGCGCAACTAATCGAATCCGAGGATCTCGAGGAATTGCCGGTCGTCGAAAGCCTGCACGGTCCCGGCCATCGGCGTTTGGTCGGCCTCGTTCCGCGCCGCGAAATAGCGCAGGTGCTCAACCGCATGATCGTCTCGCTGTCGACCATGGCGACCACCGGCTCGAGCATCTTCTGGGCGACCGGTTACCGCCTGATGCGTATCAAGGTGCCCGAGTCAGCGCGCGACCGCACGATGGTCGAGTTGGCGCCGCGTGCGCGCTTCGGCGTGAGCGTTCTCGCGGTGCAGGACAGCTCCCAGGAAAGCGGCTTCGTCCCGATCACTCCGGACCGCAGGCTCCGCGCGGGCGACGTCATAATCGCGGCCGGCCGCCCAAGCGATCTCCGCCGCTTCTCCAGCACGCTTCAGGGCTCCTGACAGATCGCGGCTGCCACTCGAGAGTATTGTGGCGCGCCGCGCTTCCCGTTTGCTCCGCCGCGCCGCTTTGTGCGATAGACGCGATCGATCCGCCGATTTTCCGATCGTATTTTAAACGTGATGCGGTCGTGGGTCTCCTCGGCGACTGGAGAACGATGCGTCACAACAAAATCGTGTCAACGTCTCTCATGGCTTTGTTTATTCTCGTCCTGATTCCATATCGCGCGTCCGCGCAGAATTCAGCCGGCAATGCGGCGCACACTCCGGCGACCGCCGCGCCCCCTGGTAGCTCGGCGATACCGGACGGCACCATCATCACGATGCAGAACTGGCGGCAGTACACGCAGTTCATGCCGGTCGGGATGGAGGCCTTCTTCGGGGGCAGCTACTTCTGGAAGATGCCGTCCGACGTGCAGATGGTCGTTGGCCCAACTGTGGTTAATCCGCTGCCCAAAAACTATATCGCAGCGACCGAGAAATATTCCGGACAGACCAGGATCGTTGATCTGGGCGGCGGCGCCCTCAACCTTGAAGGCTACCAGGGCGGCGAGCCGTTCCCCGATCCGTCCGACCCGCATAAGGGATGGAAGATTCTCGCCAACCTATGGTACCGCTACGTGCCCAACCTCACCGTCGATACCGCCGGCTCCGGATGCCTGGTCGATAGCGGCGGCAGTGTTAGCTGCGAGAAGGCCGAAATCGTCCATCGTCAGCTCGGCTACAACACCGATCCCGGGGTGCCGTCCGATATTCCCGGCGCCGAGGGAAAGTTCTATGCCCAGTGGCTGATGGTGCTTGAGCCCGAACAGAAACGTTATACGGCCTCGCTCGTCATTTCCTACAAAGACCTCACTCGCTCCGAGGATCAATACGCATTCATTCCGGCGTTGCGCCGCGCTCAGCCCGTGTCCACCCTCGCGCGATGCAGCCCGAGCCAGGGCACCGATTCGACCCAGGAGGATTACCGCGAGGGTTTCGACTCGAATATCACGCAGCTACAGGTCCAGTATCTGGGCGAAAAGAAAATCCTTGCGATGTTTCAGGACAAAACGCCGTCCGCGTTCCCCGATGATTTTGACATGCCGCTCGGATGGCCCAAGCCCTCGTGGGGCAAATGGCAAGTGCGCGACGTCTACGTAATCAGCGTCAGTAAGATTCCGTCGCAGGCGCAATCCTACTGCTACGGCAAGCGCGTAATGTACATCGACAAAACCTCATACGCGCCGCTGTGGGAGGAACTCTACGACAAACAGATGCGGCCGTGGCGTTTCGTCGGCCTGTTCCTGCATCCGCTCAATGTTCCCGGAATCGGACCGGTCGATTCTTCAGGCTCGATCGTCTATGCATTCTGGGACGTGCAGAATAATCATTCCACTTTCTTCACCGATCCGCTCGGTGGCTCGCCCTATTATGTCAACGAGCAGGCGCCCAAGGACTATTTCGATGTCTCCCGGTATACAACCCCGAGCGGATTGAATCTCATCATGCGGTAGCCAATCATCGGAGATTTCAAGACCATGGCGCAAGGCTTCGTCTATATTCTGGTTTCCCCGAACAGCAGCTATATCAAGATCGGCGGAACGGAAAAGCCGATACGCGAGCGCCTTAGAGCAATCAACGGAACAGCGTCGTATGCGGATCACGGGCCGTGGGAGCTGTCCGATTTTCTGCACGTTACCGACTGGCGGGCTGTCGAGGGAGGTTTACATCGGCATTTCCAGAAAAAGCAGATTCGAGATGTTGATGGGACGCGCGAGCTTTTTAAGGTTCCGCCGCATGATGCGAGAACGCGGTTAAGACTGACCGATGTTGCGCTTCGTGTCGGTCGCGAACGGACGGAACAGGTGTTCAAGAATGCCGACCTTGAACTTTTCCTCTACAAGCTATTTGAGCTCTCCGGCCTGTTTGGCAATCTCGACATTCAGGGTGCATGGACCCTGACTGTTTTGTCGCAAACAAAGGGTGGTCGATGGTTCACATTGAACATTGGGCCGCATGAGGTCGCGTTCAGCGTACGAAAGGCCGTCGATAACAAATTCTGGCATTATCTTGTTCTTGATAAGCTCATTCTCGAATATCCAGACACAGTTATGTGGATTGGAAGGCACGATGGCGAGGCATATGAGGCGCCATACCGGACCGCGCGGGAAAGAGCCCTTACAATCAACTTTCTGGCGGACTTTGCCGAAGCGGAGAAGGTGTTTAACCTTCGAGGCGTCCGACGGGCGCTCGTTGCCTATTGGTTTGAGGCATTGGCAGATTTGCGTGAAAGAGATGTGAAAAGCGTCTATGCCCGCTATCACTCATACGATGCCGTTTCGGAACTTCTTGAATACAAGCGTGCCCGGGAAGAGGTATTTTCCGCTGCCGCGAAGCATTGATCCAGGTGTTATGCGGCCGGCCCCGGCTTAAGCGGAGGCGTGGTCGAAGGTGACGCCGCGCGCGCGGCCCGCGCGCAGTTCTTCGCAAAGCTCGCGGACGTTCGTGATCGGACGTTCGAGTTGCGTGGCGCAGGTGAGAAACCACTTCGCGCTTGAAAAATGGGCGTCGCTGCCGGCGAGCGCCATGAGCCCGAGCTTCTCCGCCGCCATCAGCGCCTGCGCATTCTCGCGCGTTGAATTCTGTCCGTTGATTGCCTCGATCGCGCTAAGCGCTGGCCCATGACGCGCGAGCAGATCGTCGAGCCGTCCGCCAAAGCCCGACTCGCGGAACGGATGCGCGGGGATCGCGATTCCGCCCTCGCCATGAATCGCTTCGATCAGCGCGTCCGCGCGCAGCATTCGGCTCCCAAGGTCGAAGCGCCGGATGATCTCCTTGGTGATTCCGTAGAGCAGCAGGTGCCCCAGGTTGGTGTCGGCCTCGATTCCCTTAATGATCGCGACCTCGTGGCGCTCCGAAAGCTCTGCATAGAGGCGGTCGGTCTCGGCGTCGGTCGGGAACAGGCGATGTTCCGTGAAGCAGATCGCGCCCAGGCGCCGCGGCCCCGCGGCCATCGCCTCCATATATTGCTCGGGAGCAACTTTCGAGTCCGCCGAGAGCAGCGTGTGGACGTGCAGGTCAACCAGCATCGAGGTCGATTGTCACATTCCGATGACGGGCTTGAAAAGCGGATCGCATCCGCGCGCCCACAATCGCGAACATCAGGGCCCTGCGAGTGGATTCGATACTCGCACCCGGTCGTCGATCGAGATCACGCCGGTCATCGAGAACGCCATCATCTGCACCGTCGCATGGTCGAAGGCGGTCGGCACCGTGCCCCATACCAGCAGCGTGTCGCCGTCCATCCGGAATTGCACGCCGGTATAGCCGCGCATGTCGAGCGCGTGGCGGAATGCCGTAAGCCGCGCAGCCTGGAAGAGTGATTCGGGCGGCGGCTGCGATGAATCGGAGCCGGGCGGCATGGCGGTCCGCTCTTGCGCCACCGGCGCTTCGGATCGATTCGGGTCGTTGGCCGGCCACGCACCGTGCATGATCGCGGCGCACGAAATCACCTTGATCGCCAGGTAGCCGGCAACGAACATCAGCGCGATCATGAGTCCCCGCCGCCTTCGATGGCCCATCCAGCGCCGACGGTCCTGACTCCATCGGACCCGGTGATCCCGGCCGCGATGCGACATGCCGTCGCGTCCCGGTCCGTCGTGCGGCACCGAAAGCACCACTGTTTCCGCTTCGTGATTCGTGACGACCGAGGACGGACCAAGCGTTGCCGCAAGGTCGGCGCCGCAAAACGAACAGAAGCGCGAGTCGGGCGGGATGCTTCGAGCGCAGTCCGGGCACGCGTTCTCGCCAGGCGCGAGCACGGTCGGCGCCGGGGGCGTGCGCGGCCGAGGCGTCGCTGAAGGCGGCGCCGTTCCGAGCGGCAACGGAAGCTGCGATCGAGCCATATCGGTTGGCGCGCCGGTATCGTTTGAGTCCGCGGTCGGCTTCAACGGTCCGGTCGAAGCGTCGGCCGACGCGGCTGCTCCATCCAGGTCTGGTACGCCGTCGCGGATCGCAATGAGCCGCCGCTTGAACTCGGCCGCGCTCGCCATTCGATTCTCGACGTCGTAAACGAGTGCGTCATCGACCAGGCGGGCGAGGGCGGGGTTGATGTCGGGCCGTAAGGTCGCGAGCGGCGGAAAGCTGAACGGCGCTTCGCTCGCCGGGTCGCGCCCGCTGAGGGCGTGATGGAGCGTGGCGCCCAGAGCATATATATCGGATCGCAACTCGGCCTTGCCGCGATACTGCTCGGGCGGCGCGTAGCCTTGCGTGCCGATCATGGTGGCGTTGGTCAGCGGCTGAAAATGGCGCGCGATGCCGAAATCGATCAGCTTCGCCTCGCCATTGCGCGCGATCATCACGTTGGACGGCTTCAGGTCGCGGTAGATTACGGGCGGCGCGAGTCCGTGCAGATATTCGAGCGTATCGAGAATCTGTAGCGCAATCTGGGTTACGTCGTGTTCGCCCAGCCGTCCGCCCGCCTGCTTGAGTTTCTCTTCCAGCGTTATCCCTTCGATATACTCCATCACCAGGTAGTGATGGTTCTGCTCGCTGAAGCAGTCGAAGATGCGCGGGATGTGCTCGTTGCTGAGCCGTGCGAGCATGTCCGCTTCGCGCTGAAAAGCGGCGACTGCGGCCTTTTGCGCGTCGGGGTTCGTGATCGTATCGACCATCTCAGCCAGCGCGCATCGCCGCGCCGCCAGCCGCAAATCCTCGGCGAGGTAGACGAGCTTCATGCCGCCGCCCCCGAGCGGTCTGACCACGCGGTATCTGCCGCCGACAACGATGTTAGGCTGGATCATTACGGATCGGTCGCGCTCTCAGGCGCGCGGTGCAGTCGCAAACGGATGCGTCCCGCGCGACCGGCGGCCCGAGGCCTCTTCACGCGCCAGGCGCGCCGCCGACACCGCGCATATTATATGAATCAGCAGGCCCAGCGACGCCGCCGTCGCATATGAGAAAAGCACCGCGAAACACCATCCGATCGCACGCCGCGTCCGGCCCGCGTAGAAGTGGCCGAGTCCCGGCAGGATACTCAGGACCGCCGCGATAAGCGTCGGCGAGCTCAGATTCAACGCGCCGGGGCCCAAGTCCGCGCCGCATTCCTTGCAATAGAGCGCGTCCAGCACCGTGACCGGCCGGCCGCATTGCGAGCAGAAGCGTGGTCCGCGTGTCGATCCGTCAGCCATGGAAAGTAAGTGCGACATCGCCGATGCGCACCGAATCGCCGTCGGTGAGATGCGCCTCGGTGATCCGCTCAGCGCCGATCCAGGTTCCGTTGCTGCTGCCCAGATCGCGCAGCGCGAAGCCGTCGTTGCGCCGCTCGATCGTCGCGTGATGACGCGAAACCGAAGCGTCCGCGATAACCACGTCGTTGTCCAGTCCGCGTCCGAGCGTCGTCGGCGTGTCAAAACGCAGCACAACCCGCTGCCCGGCCCCGTCGATAAGACATGGCGCGGAATTCGCCGCCGGTGCCGCGGGATTCGTTGGCGCGGAAGCCGCCGCGCCCGCGGTCGGCGATGCGCTCGCCGGCGTGCGCGGCGGCGCGGCGTGCGTCGTTGGCGGTGCGGTGCGATTCGACGCTCCCGATGACGCGCCGCGAGCGCCCGCCACTTGCCGGATATGGAAGCTCAATTCGTAATCGCCCGCCTTGATCCGGTCGCCATCGTGAAGCTCGGCCGTCTCGACCCGCGCTCCGTTGACCAGCACACCTTCATTCAGCGCGATCGTTTTCAGCATATAGGCATTGCCATGCTGCTCGATCACGGCGTGGCGCGGCGCGATATGCGGATCGCCAAACAGTCCGATCGCGCTCTCTTCCGCCCGCCCGATCGTCGCGACCGAGCGATCGATTCTAAAACTCCGCCCGCGCAGGCGGCCCGCCTCGACATCCACCCACGCCGCTTTGGTAAGCTCCTGAACCAGTCCGATGAAGAGCCCAATGGCAAGGCCGAGCGCGCACAGTCCGAAGAGCCGCGACGCAAGCCCGCTCGAGTTCATGCCGATAATGTCGAATGCAATCCCGCCAATGAATCCGCCGACCCATCCGCCAACCGCGCCCTTGAGGATGTTCGGGAGCGATCCGCTCGCGATTCCGACGCCCGCGCCGGCCATCACGCCCATCAGGGTCCATCCGATCACGCGCGCGAGCACCAGGTAAAAATCCGATCCCGCCTGGTTGGTGCCCCATCCGCCGAAGGTCAGAATCGCGTTGAATACGACATTCGAGTAGTAGACCGCCGGGATGCCGATCAGCAGGCAGATGACGAAACCGCGAAGGAAGCGGCGTCGGACGTGCGGACTCCATTCGAACTGCCGGCCCTCGGCCGCGACTATCAGCCCGCCGATCGCGCCCGCGAGCAACGCCATCGAGATTACGCCTTCGATCTGACTGGTCGTGGTCTGCGCTTCGGTAAGTCTTCTTCCGTGGCTCGTGATCTCGACCGGAATCCATCCGATCGCGCCGCCGACAAGTCCGGCAAGCGCCTTGGATATCAGTTCGCGATGGTCGACCGTGTTACTCATACTGACTCTTTGCGGCGCTCGCTTATCGCGCCGGCATCCAAACTCAGGCAGCGCCGGAACGCGCCCGACGGAGACCCGCCGATAGGCTGATCGAGAACAATAATAGCCCGCCTCGGAAGCGTCGCAAACGCGAAACGTATCGCGGCTGGCCTTGGACCAAGAGCTACCATAGTTGCCCACTGCCGCGAATTAAGGGCATATTTCAGCGCATCTTCGCAGGCGCGCCCCGCAAGGCCCGGGACTTTGCGCGCCGCCAGGAGCAGATGATGGCTGAGGAAAATCTGATGCCGGAAGCGTTCGGTCCGTTGCAGGGGGTGAAAATCCTTTCGACCGGCACTCTTATAGCGCAACCGTTTGCTGCCGCGCTCGCGGCTGAGATGGGCGCCGAAGTGATCCAGGTCGAGCGGCCAGGCGGCGGCGACGCGGCATGGCGCAACCTCGGTATCCGCCTCCCAACCAAAGACGGGGGCGAGACCGCCACTAATTTCATCCAGGAGCGCCGCAACGTCCTTTGCGTCACGCTCGATATGTCCAAGCCCAAGGGTCGCGAAATCTTTCTCAAGCTCGCCGCCCGTTCGGAAATCTGGATGGAGAGCTCGAAGAGCGGCACCTACGACAAGTGGGGCCTCAGCGATGCGGCGGTCTGGAAGGTCAACCCGAAACTTGTGATCACCCACGTAAGCAGCTACGGCCTTTACGGCGATCGCGAGTACCTCGACCGCGCTTCGTACGACATCGTGGGTCAGGCGTTCAGCGGCGCGATGTACCAGACGGGCTTCCCGGAGAATCCGCCCACCCGCGCGGCGCCGTGGGTGGGCGACTATATGACCGCGATGTTCACGCTGTGGTCGTCGCTCGCCGGCCTGACGTACGCCCGTGCTCACGGCAAGGGCCAATCGATCGATCTCGCCCAGTATGAGGCGATCCATCGGATACTGGGCGGAACGATGGTCGAGTACTTCCATGACGGGACCGTGCGCGAGCGCAGCGGAAATCGCGCACAGGGCTTTCAGCCGCTCGATACGTTCGAGGCGAAGGACGGATGGGTCGTGATCGGCGCGGTCGGCGAACTCTATGATCGTATCGTGCGCGTGATCGGGCTCGACCCGGCGGATCCGAAATGGATTAAGGCGCGCGTCGAGGTCGAATCGATTGAGGGAATCGAGTTCGACGCGATCCTGCGCGGATGGGTCAACGAGCGCAGCTCCGCCGAGGTCGTCAAGACGCTCAACGAAGCCCACGTCGCGTGCAATCTGATCATGTCAAGCAAGGACGCCGCGGAGAATGCGCAGTATCGCGCGCGCGAGATGCACGTCGAGTGGGACGACGTGCAGGTGGGCCGGGTCAAGGGAGTCGGAATCGTGCCGAAGTTCTCGATGACGCCGGGCAGGATTGTCCGAGGGTCGGTGCCGGTCGGCTATGACAACGAGCGGGTCTATCGCGACGTTCTGGGGATCGGGTCGGGGGAAATGGAAGCGCTCAAGCACGACAAAATCATTTAGCGCCCCGCGGGAGCGTGGCGATGCGGTGTCGCTTTTGTCCCCCGCAAGTAGCTATCCAGGAGAGGACACGGCGACTTTGAGCGGCGAGACTATGAGCGCAAAGTGGGCGGGATATCGGCGTGAGCGCCGACCGGAATCGGTGGAGGACCGTTACTGTTTGATATTACGATGAATCCTGGCACGCCCCCTTAGCTCAGATGGATAGAGCACAGGATTCCTAATCCTGGGGCCGTGGGTTCGAATCCCGCAGGGGGCACCATCGATTCCTTCATAAAATCAAGTACTTGAGCGCTCTCTCCGATCCCGGCCGATCCCCCGGAATGACCCAAAGTGTCCAAAAAGTGTCCAAAATTTCCGGCCAGCGCCCGCGAGAGACGATGGACCGAGTCGCTTTGCGTGTTCGCAAACCAATGGCTGTAAACCTTGAGCGTGGTCTGCGGGCTTGAGTGTCCGAGGAGGTATTGAACCTCCGTGACGGGTGCGCCAGCCATGATCAGCGCAGAGGCGAAGCTATGTCGGAGCGAGTGCATGTCGACGCGGCGGAGACCCGCGCGGCGCAACGCCCGGTAGAGCCCGTAACGGAGCACATTGCTCCGATGAGCCGGCAAGCCCGTCGGCGCCGCGAACACTAGATCAAGTTCGCCTTTCGGACACTCCAGCTTCCAGACGCGCAGCGCGGAAAGAAGCTCGGGCGGAGCCGGAAGCGTTCGGATTCCCGACTTGGTCTTGGGCTCGTAGAAGCGCGGTCGCGCAGGACCTGTTTCGCTCTTCAACCTTGCCCAGGACAAGCTGCGCCGCACGAAAATTTTCCCGGCTTGCAGATCGATGTCGGACCAGCGGAGCGCAAGTAGTTCATCGTGACGCATCCCAGTAAGCGATGCGGTCAGAAAGAGAGTCTGATAGAGACCGCGCTCCCCGGCCGCGAGCAAGCGCTGTAACTCTGCCGGACTCAACACTTCCTCTGCGCGAACCGGACGGGTGGCATCTCGGGCCGGACGCGAACCGTCCTCAGCCAGCTCGGCGGTGGTCACGCGCAGTCGCTCGGCACTGGCTGCCGGATTGCTGGTCCAGTAATTCCGGCGTACCGCGAGCTTGAAAATCGCCGTCGCGGTCGTCAGAACCTTATTCACAGTTTGCCGGCTGAGGCCCGCGCAACGAAGCGTGTCGCGCAGCTTTTCGATCACGCTGACGTTGATCTGGTCGAGTCTCAATTTTCCGATGTGCGGGTTCAGATGGCGATCGATGTGCACCTGCCACTGAGCCTGCGTTGACGGGCGATGTTCACGCTTGGCGACGAACCATTCCTCGGCAACTTGGCGAAACGGCGGCACCTGTTTGGCGATTATGAAGTTGCCCTGATTGATCTGTCTGCGAAAGTCCGAGAGCGCATTCTCCGCTTCCTTGCGCGTGTCGAAGCTGGCGCGATGCCTGGCCCCAGTGTGATCGCGAAAATCGACGCGCCAGCGGCCTTGGTCACTCTTCCTGATGCATCCCATACCTCAATGCTCCTTCAGCCTGACCTGTCGCTCGGCGGCGATTTTCTTGAGGAGTCTAACAGTGGGTTCGGATATTGCCATTTCACCGCGCTCCCAGCGAGCAACAGTATTGGACGTTACGCCGACGGCATCGGCCAGCGCGACTTGCGTCCAACCAAGTTGCTGTCTAAGCACACGGATTTCCCTGCCGGTCATGGTTATACGCAACGTATAGCAAGACCGGAGAAAAGTCAAGCGGCTTGGCTGGCGCGCTCGGCGAGAAAGCGCTCGACTTCTTCGAGCCTGAATCGGACGTAGTGACCGAGACGGAAGGACGGCAGATTGCCGAGCCGCGCCTGTTCCCTGACCCATGATTCCGGAACTGCCAAACGCCTGGCGAGTTCGGGCGCGTCGAGAAGCGCGGTCTGGTTGTTGTTGCCATTGCGCTGGCTCAGGATCAACGAAAGCAGCACGCCTTCGAGGGTCTTGAGAGTGGCGGTACGCGAGGCAATCTCGGTCAGCAATTGCGGAAGGGCTTCGAAGGCCATGACCTTCGCGCGTGCCGGATCAGCAATGAGTTCGTCCACGGTAACGGGGAACAGAGGTGTTTGCACGATCGGATAAGACATAGCCGACTCCGATATGATGGACGTTCCGCCACACCGCACCTCTCCACGCCTCCTTAGAGCAATCAGGATGCCGCGGGCGAACCGCGCGCGAAGTTTAAGTACACTGGCGGTCCGCGGTCTGAGCACCAACGTTCCGAAGACAAATGATCCCGGGAAACCGCTCAAAAAAAGTGTTCATGTTCAATTTTTGCACGCATCTCCGCAAGCCCCTCAAAGTATTGGGTAATTCGGTCGTCTGGAGCATGAGTGTGCAAAGTTTGAACACTGCGCGACGATCGACGGACACGCACATCCCGCCCGCTACCGCGGGGCATCCAGAAAAAATGGAGAGTCGGTCATCTGTGCGGTATGAGGTCAGGCTCGGTCCAGGCGCCCGTTGCCGATGATAGAACGCAGCGATCTTAATCCCGTTGCCGCAAGTCCTCATGCTGCACCACCGGCGCCTGTGGTTCCTGGTTGAGTCGTAGAAATAGGGCCAAAGGTGGGATTCGCGCAGCGTTTCAGCCGCGACCAGTCGCGATGATGGAGAAGGTCAGACGCTGACCTCGCAATCGTCACGAGAAGCTGGTCCGGTTGATCGAATCGAGGACGGAACCTCGGCACGAAGCCG
>Ga0307374_10000246_pt1 | contig 101906 bp, 107 predicted proteins | sample OX3MG_FD_202532 | JGI IMG/M metagenome (GOLD analysis project Ga0307374, IMG submission 202532) | Soil microbial communities from Risofladan, Vaasa, Finland - OX-3 | ecosystem: Environmental > Terrestrial > Soil > Coastal area > Acid sulfate soil | place: Finland: Risofladan, Vaasa...
TCGACGAGCGCTCGGGTGCCTCCGACGTAGGTCCAGGCCAGGTCGATCTCGCTGGCGATGCACCAGGCGTGGTCCTCCGGCCAGGCCAGGTTGGCCGTCTGGCCGCGACCGATGTCAACAGGGGCGGTGATCGCCTCGGCCGGGCCCGTGTAGAGCAGGTGGTCACGGCCGGGGAGGCGCACCCGAAGCCCCTCGCGCACCGCGTCGGGGACCGGGTCGGGAATGGTCACCGGCTGCGTCCTCCGCCGACGAGCACCTGCGGGTGCCCGAGACGAGCTGAACTGCACTCCGCCCCAGCCGTAGCCGTCCCAGACGCCGAAGAAGCAGGTCTCAGGGGTGGTGGTGAACACCCGGATGATCTCGGCGAGCACCTCGGCATCGGGGAGGTAGAGCCGGCCCTCCCTCGGCCCCTGGCCCCTCCAGGGCGCGGGGGTAGCCGGAGCTTCGGGCGGCAGGGCGATCGTGTGGAACTGGGCGTCGGGACAAAGCGCCACGCCGCTCCAGGCCGCGACCTCCCGCCAGCGCACCAGGCGGTCGCCGTGCCCGGCCTCTTCGGCCGGGTGCAGGATGCGGGCGTAGGCCTCGAAGCCGGCAGGGACCACCGACGTGACGCCTGCGCCAAAGGGCCCGATGCGCTCCGCGATCCAGTCGGCGGCCTCGACGGCGCTGCTCCACTGGGCGGGCGGGCGGAGCTGGCACATGGCGCGATCTTCCCATCCTCGGCGCGTGAGGCGCCGAGCGGGTGGGATCTACAGCTGGGAGACTTGCCTCGTGCCACGGAGGCGTCGCCGCCCTCGCCAACCCCTTGCCCGCTTCGACGACTCGCTGCTCGTCGCAGCCGCCACCCTCGCCCAGGAGGGCGGGGTGGTCACGACGGCGCACCTGCTCGTCGCCGCGATCGAGGGCAGCGAGCCGCTGGCAGCGTGGTGGGCGTCGGCTCCCGGCACCGCGCCGACGCGTGAGGCGGCCGGGCTCCGGTCCGGCGCCGGGGAGAGTGATGCCACAACGGCGGCGGGCCGACGCCTCGGCGTCTCCTACGACCACCTGGCTTCCCAGGCCGTGGGTGCAGCAGCGCAGTGGGCGGCTGGGCGCGAAGAGACCACCGGGCCGGCGCACCTCGTCGTGGTGCTCCTCGAGCAGGCCAGCGCACCGGTCGGCGAGGTGCTGGCGCACAGCGCCGTCGACGCGGGCGCGCTGCGGGAGGCGGCGCTCGGCCTGCTTGGAATCCCGGCCGACCACCCGGCGGTCCCATTCGACCCGCTCCCGCCAGCAGGCACCGCCCGGCGACCCGCCTTGGCGGTCTCGGCGCTTCCTGAGACGGCCTGGACGGAGTGCCGGCGGCGCCAAGCGGCGCTGCCGCTCCGGCAGCTGCACCGGCGCTCGGACTGGTACGCGATCAGCCTGAACGAACAGCGGGCAGTGCTGCGCCTCGCGAACCACCTCGACTTGGACGACGACCACCGTTATTCGCTGCTCCACCACCACCTCAAGGCAGCTCGCCTGCAGGCAGCGACGGCGGCCCCCGGCGTGGTCGATCCCCCGCGCCCGCCTGGAACGCCAGCCAGGCCGATCGTCCGTCTCGTTGCCGCGCGACCTATCGGCGTCATCCGGGGCGGCGCTCGGCCGTGAGCTCGCTCGGGGTGTCTCCGGTATTGACCGTCGTGCTCGGCTCGATGAGAACGACCTCCGCGCCGTCGACCGACACCGGCTGGTGGTGCACTCCGCGCGGTATGACGTACAGCTGTCCAGGTCCGAGCGTGACGTCCCCGTCGTCGAGACGAATGGTCAGCGAGCCGTTCATCACAAGGAAGACCTCATCGGTCTCCGGGTGGCTGTGCCGGGTGAACTCGCCCCTGGTCTTGACAACTCGGATGTCGTAGTCGTTGAGGGTGGCCACCGTGCGCGGGGACCAAGGCTCCTCGAAACGAGCCAAGGCTGTGGCCAGGTCGACAGGTTGATCCATCGGACCAGTCTGCCCTGGTACAGAGCGACACGCTACGTCGCCGAACCGGCACACCGCCGGGGTCGGGCCGCCACCGCAGTAGCTGCCTGCGGCACTCTGGCTACTTGAACTTCGATCACGCGAATTCTAGGGAACCACGCGACGGTCAACTCTGTTGCCTAGTAGGAATCCGTTCTCCATATCGGTTTCGCTGATGGCGGTTGGACCCCACGGGGTTACGCGGCGATGGCAGGCGCGCTCGCGCTGACGAGCAACGTCCTTCCGGTCAACTTCGCGCCCGAGATGTTCACGGCTTGGGCGCGGCCGCTCGGCGACGACGCGGACTGGTGGGGAATCCCGTCTAAGGCGTCGTGCAAGTCGTGATAGCGACGCCCCTGGTCAGCTAACTCACCGAGGACCGCCAGGGTCCAACGTCCTCCAAGCAGATGGACGAGCCGTTGAGAAGATAGCCATCCAGTCAGTCATGGGACGCCATGCCGAGCAGCCTTGACATGGCGTCGCCTACCACTACTGCTGATGCGGCTGCTGCTGAATCTCGGCCCCGAGGATGTCATCGATCTGACCGATCGCGGCAGTCATGCCTTCCTCCATGCCCATGGCGAGGATCTGTTCCATGGCGGCGAGCGACGGGAACGTCGTCGCGATCGTCATGCGGGTGCCACCGTCGTGCTCGTGCAGGTCGGCCCGGATGATCATCGTCGGCATGTTCGGGTTCGGGCGTCCCGTGTCGTCGGCGAACCCGCTCTCGAACTCGAGGTGGTGAGGCGCATCGGCCGCGAGCACCCGCCACCAGCCGCGAGGCTGGTCGCCCCCGGGACCGGTCATGAAGTAGGTGGTCGTGGCGCCTGGCGCGAGGTCGTGCTCGACGAAGGTCGCCGGATACATCGGAGGCCCCCACCACCGTTCGAGCTGTCGGGGGTCCTCCCACAGCTTCCAGGCGCGGGCCACTGGGGCGTCGAGGTCGGCGGTGATCGTCATGGTCAGGCTCGCAGCGTCCTTCTCGACGTTCGTGACGGTCATTGATCGGCTCCTTCTGTGGGTTCGCCGAGAACCTCGGCAAAACGATCGATCCGGCTACGCCAGACGGCCTCGAGTTGGTCGAGCAAGCGATGTGCGGTGCGGACGGCGTCGATATCGGTGCGCACGAGCTGTTCCCGGCCGCGTGGGTGCTTCACGACCAGTCCTGCCCGTTCGAGCACGGCGACGTGCTTTTGCACGGCGGCAAAGCTCATCGGGTAGGAGCGAGCGAGGGCCGAGACGGAATGCTCGCCCTCCATCGCTCGCCTGAGAATGTCCCGGCGAGTCCGGTCCGCGAGCGCGTTGAAGATGCGGTCGGTCCGCTGCTCAGCGGATTCAGCGTCCAGACCATAAGCTACAACCATTGGGTTGTAGCTTATGGTCTGGATCTCTCGGCCGCAAGACGTGGTCGAGCACGAGAGTTCCGTGTCCCCGACCGTCGCCGGTCGCAGCCTCCTGGGTGCACAGGGCAACGGACCAACCCGTTGCGTGCTCCGCTCTTGAGTCGGCGAGGGAGCTGCACGATCCCACCGGAACCACCGGGCGGCCCTGCGGTCTCCACGCCAGGCGCTGAGAGTGCTCCTCGACGTCCTTCCGAAGAGCCACACCCAATCCCAAACGGCGTCGGCATGGACCGTCGGATTCTTCGTCGAAGGCCAAGGTGAGCGCTCCCCCGATCATCTGCTCCTACTGTTCGAGCGCGGCGTCGACGAGGGCGACGACGACGGGCACGACCTCAGTAGGGGTGCGATCCGGCCCGGCGAGGGAGTCGAAGGTCTCGAAGCTAGTGAGGGTGTGCAGCACGCTGACGAGCGCCTCGGGATCTCGGCTTGGGGTGAGACCTCCGGGGTGCTCGGCGAGGCGTCCGAGGAGGACCCGGAGCCCTTGGCGGTTCCGGTCGTCGCGTGCGGCGATGACGTCGCCGACGTCGGGGTCGAGGTGGGCGAGGGCGCGTAGGCGGCGCATGACGATCCGGTCGGCTGCCCAGAACCGGGCGAAGGCGGCGACAAAGCCGTGGACTGCCTCGAGCGGGTCGGGGGTGATGAAGACCTGGGCGAGGTCGCCCATCTGGCCCGAGGCGGCCAGATCGTCACAGAGCGCCTCGAGCACGCCGGACTTGGATCCGAACTGGTAGTAGACGGTGGCACGGGCGACATCGGCCCGCTTGGCCACGGCGTCAAGGGTGAACGCTGTATAGCTGGTGGTCTCGGCGAGAAGGGCCCTGGCGGCGTCGATCATCCGGCGGCGTCCCTCGTCGATCTCCGCCTGGCGTCTTCCGAGCTGGTAGGGGCGGGGGCTCACCGGGTCTTGACGGCTCCTTCATGCGGGACTATGTTCAGACGTACTGTCTGACTAAATGATACACCCCCGAGAGTCCAGCTACGCCATCAGTGCCTCGGCATCCCGGGTAGAGAGGAGCAATCGGTGGGTGAAGCTGCGATCGTCGTCGACGGCCTCCTCGCGAACGACGGGATCCGGGTCAACTGCCTCGCACCGTCAGCGATTGAGAACGACAAGATGCGGGTCCCGATGCCCGAAGCGCACCGCCGCCAGCTCGCCGCCAGCTTCCCCCTCGGCCGCATCGGACAACCCGGTGACGTCGCCGCGGCAACCTTGTTCCTCGCTTCCGACGTCTCCTCGTGGATCACCGGAGTCACCCTCGACATCGCTGGCGGCAAGGTCATGGTATGAGCGATCCCCCCACACCGGCGGACCGGCGGCGCCAAGCGGCGCTCATGAAGACGTTGAACGTTCCCATGCGGGTCCTGCTCGGCCTTCCCGTTCCCACTCCGCTCGGCAGTCGGCTCATGCTTGTCTTCCATACGGGTCGCCGCACTGGACGCCACTACCGCCAGCCCGTGAGCTACGTCGCCCACGACGGTGCCCTTCTCACCCCGGGCGGCGGCCGCTGGACCTTGAACCTGAAAGAGGGCGAGCCCACCCGAATCCGCCTCCGAGGCCGAGACATCTCGGCCCGACCCGAGATCGTCACCGACCCCGGTCTGGTCGAGACCCTCCTCGGCGTGATGCGAGCTGCGAACCCCAGCCTCGACCGCTTCGTCCGCCTGCCGAAGACGCCCAACGGCCGCTACGAGCGCCCCCCGCTCAAAGCCGCGATCGGCCACGGCTTTCGTGTGGTGCGCTGGCACCTCGACGAAGGTCCGGCGCCAGTGGAATGAGCTCCTTGTCCTACAGGCACGTGCTCGGGGACATCGTCGGTAGCTCGCATCGGTGAACGCCGCGCTGAAGCACGATCGAGACGCAGCTGTCGTACCGTTTCACGACAGTTCTGCGCGCCGCCGCGGTGCTCGCAGATTTCAGCTCCGGCATCCCCCGAGCACCGACTACGTGCCTCTTGGCCAGTGGGCTGAGTTCGGAATTCTGTGCGCCGCGAGAAGCGGCCGGGGGCGCGTGGGCCCCGCAGATAGAGGCCCGGCACGCCCGTGTTCTGGGGCGGGCGTGTCCTCATGCGGCTCCTCGTCGGGCGTTCATGTTCTCGACCGTTCGCTCTTGAGCTCTTGGCGCTTGCGGCGGTCTCGCACGATGTAGACGGGGATGGCGATGATCGCGGCAAGTATGAGTATCGGCACGATGATCCACGGGCCGATGTGGAAGTGCCTGGTGTTGCTGGCCGTGGTTGCCAGCAAGGTGGCGGCGAGCAGTATCTGATGGTGCATGGTGGTCGTCTCCTTTCATGGGGTGGTTCGCGTTGGGAGCGCTTTGTGCGGGCGAAGTCGGCGGAGGTGTGGGTCAGGTGGTGTCGCAGCTGTTAGGTCACGTCCTTTCGCAGCGTCGTGCGGACAGTGATCACGTCGAGCAGCGCTGCGACGCCGAGCACCAGCGCTGCCGCTGCGGCAAAGGGGAGCGGGCTTCCGCCCGACAGGCCGTGGGCGGGACCGAAGGCTGCCCCTCCGAGCTTGATGCCGGCCAACGTCGTCGCCGCGGTGTAGGGCAGGTAGGGGCGAACCGAGGTGAAGAGACCGCCGATGATCGACTCGATGACGAGCGCCCACACGAAGATGCCGATCACGCCCGCCAGCTGGGAGCGGAGCAACGAGCCGATCCCGACCCCTATTGCCCCGAAGAGCGCCGCACCCACGGCAGCGCCGGCTATGTGGGCCACGAGAGTGCCGGTGCCGAGGGCGACGTGGTAACCGTGTCCGGCCACGAAGATGAGCCCGACCCCGGTCGCGATCAGGGCGGAGACGAGACCGAAGATCACCCCTGCCCCGGCCACGGCCAGCGCCTTGGCGACGAGCACCCGCCGTCGGTCCGGAGTGGCGAGGTAGGTGAGCGTGGCCGTGTAGTGGCGGAACTCGCCGCTGGCGACGATCACCCCCAACACGGCGGCGAAGATCATCGACCAGCCGGTCACGGTCGTCACCGTTGCGAGCCCCGACGCGCTGAAGAGGGGGGCGACACCGTATTTGCCGTTGCCGGCCCGCGACGCCTCGAGGGAGGCGAACAAGGCGGTTAGCGCGGCCGAGGTGGCCAGCAGGCTGAAGCCCGTGCGCACGGTGCGCAGCTTGAGCCATTCGATGCGGGCCAGGCGGATCATCGTGGGGTCTCCTTTGCGGTCGCGGCGGCGGTCAGCTGGAAGAAGACCTCCTCCAGGCCGACTCCGTCGGTGGTGGTCTCGAAGATCGGTATGGCCTGCTCGGCGGCGAGGAGGCCGACCTGCTCGGCGCTGGCCCCGCTCACCTCGACCCGGTCGGGCGCCACGAGAACTGCCGTTGCTCCTTTGGCGGCAAGCGCGCTTTGGAGCCGCTCGGCCATCGGCGTGCGGATACGTACCTTGTGCTGGGCCCGGGTCGTGAGCTCGTCCAGGGTGGACTGGGCGACGAGGTGGCCAGAGTTCAAGATGACCACGCTGTCGACGGTCTGGGCGACCTCGGCCAGGATGTGGCTGGAGACGAGCACGGTGCGCCCTTCGCCCGCCAGGCCATGGAGGAGGTCTCGCAACCAGCGGACGCCCTCGGGGTCGAGGCCGTTGGCTGGCTCGTCGAGGATCAGGATCTCCGGGTCGCACAAAAGCGCCGTGGCGAGCCCGAGGCGCTGGCGCATCCCGAGGGAGAACTCGCCCACCCGCCGGCGCGCGGCGCTGGTGAGACCGACGAGGTCGAGGACCTCGTCGACCCGGGTGGAGGGCACCTGCCCGGCCAGGGCCTGGATCCGCAGGTGGTTCCGGGCCGTGCGTCCCGGATAGGCGCTGGAGGCTTCGAGCACCGCACCCACCCGGTGAAGCGGGTCGGGCAACTCCTGGTAGGGGCGACCGCAGATGGTCGCGGAGCCTTCGGTCGGCTCCACGAGACCCAAGAGCATTCGCAGGGTGGTGGTCTTGCCGGCCCCGTTGGGGCCCAGGAAGCCGACCACCGTGCCGGCGTCGACCGCGAAGCTGAGATGGTCGACGGCGGTGAGCGCTCCGAAGCGTTTGGTGAGGTCGTGGACTTCGATCACGGCCATTGGCTGTCCCTTCTCCTCCAGCGGACGTCTGGGGTGTTGCCTACAGACATGGTCGGCGCAGGGTTCGGCCGTGTCGTCAGCGGGGAGACGAATTCGCCGTCAGCGTGGGGCCGACGTCGAGCCAGCAACGGGTAGTCCCTGGTGGTATGGGAGCGAGCGGGACTACCACGGGCGGTGTAGGCCACGATCAGCCTGGTGACGATGCGCTCGGCGCCCACCGGGCGTACCGTCGAGGACGGTGAGAGCGATATCCGCCCAGGCTGAGGCCCTTCGGGCACGCCCAAAGGCCCGACGGTGGCTGATCGACGGCGCCGTGGCCGTAGCAGTCGCGTCGGCCCAGGTGGGGCTGGTCTTTGCCCAGGTCGCCCACCAGGGTGGTGTGGTGACTCCCGGCGAGGTGGTGCTCCTCGTCGCCGGGGGCCTGGTGCTGGCCGCTCGGCGACGGTTTCCAGTCGCGGTCATGGTCGCGGCCTACGCCCTCACCCTGTCGTTCCAGGCGACCCAGCACTTCGGCAGGCGTGGAGGCGCGGCGTGGCTGGCGGTGATCGTGGCGTTCGCGACGGCGATCTACCTGCGCCGCCGGGTTGCCGCCCTCGTCTTCTTAGTCGTCTGCTACGTGGTGTCGCTGTGGGGTCCTGCGGCGATCGGAGAGGGTCACGCCCCCTCTGCCGCCTTCGCCCTGGGCTTGGGTGCCGGGTTGGCCGCGCTCCTTGTCGGCACCGAGCTGGTGCGGCTGCGACGCCAACGGTCCTTGGCCCTCGCCCAGGGGCGAGAAGAGGCAGACCTCCGCCAAGCGAGCGAGGAGCGCCTTCGCATCGCTCGGGATCTCCACGACATCGTCGCCCACAACATCTCGGTCATCAACGTGCAGGCCAACACCGCCCTGCACCTCATGGACCGACAGCCCGAACGAGCCCGGGCGGCGCTCAGCACCATCAACGAGGTGAGCAAGCAGGCCCTCGTCGAGCTGCGCTCGGTGCTGGGGGTGCTGCGCGACGTCGACCAAGAGGCGCCGCGTGCACCGGCGCCTGGCCTGGCCCAGCTTGGCGCCCTACTGGAGCACAGCCGGGCGGCCGGCTTGGCGGTCGAAGTGGCCGAGGAAGGTGAGCGGCGCCGGCTCCCGGCCGATGTGGACGTCACCGCCTACCGAATCGTGCAGGAGTCCCTCACCAACAGCACCCGCCACTCGGGTGGCGGCCGGGCGACCGTGCGCCTCACCTATGGCCAGACCGATATCGTCGTCGCGGTGGACGACGACGGCCCTGGCGTCCGTGCCGGCCAGACCAACGGGACCGGCAAGGGCATCACCGGGATGACTGAGCGGGCCGAAGCCGTCGGCGGGACCCTGCAGGCCGGACCCCGCCCAGGTGGTGGGTTCTCGGTGCGGGCGCGCCTTCCCCTCAACGGACGAACCCGTTGATCCGGGTGGCACTGGCCGATGACCAGGCCCTCGTGCGCGCCGGCTTCGTGGCCCTGCTCGACGCCGAAGACGACATCGAGGTGGTGGGCGAAGCCGCCGACGGCGACGAAGCCGTCCGCTTGGCCCGGCGCACCCGGCCCGACGTCATGCTCATGGACATCCGCATGCCCGGACTCGACGGCATCGGAGCCACCAAGCAGATCGCCGCCGACCCCGCTCTGGCATCAGTGCACGTGGTCATCTTGACCACCTTCGAGCTCGACGAGTACGTGTTCGAAGGCCTCCGGGCCGGCGCCGCCGGCTTCCTCGTCAAAGACACCGACGCGCCCGAGCTTCTCCGTGCCGTCCGGGTGGTCGCCGCTGGAGACGCACTCCTATCTCCCACCATCACCCGACGGTTGATCGCCGAGTTCGCCACGCGCAGCCGGGCCACCCGCCGCACCCCCGCCGCCGACGCCCTGACCGCCCGGGAGCGAGAGGTCGTGACCCTGATCGCGGCGGGGCTGTCCAACGAGGAGATCGCCGACAAGCTCTACATGAGCGTCTCCACCGCCAAGACCCACGCGACGCGGGCCATGACCAAGCTCGGCGCCCGTGACCGCAGCCAACTCGTCGTCTTCGCCTACGAATCCGGCCTGGCCCGGCCCGGATGGGCTGAATGAAGCCCAGGGGACACCCCGGTTATCACTGGGGCGCACCCGTGGAGCTTCACACCTACGCGGCGGAGACGGATCGGGCCACGTGGTATCGATCAACGGCCACGCGTTCAAGTCGCAAGTAGGGCGGCCGACGGGTAGGCCGCTTCATCCGCAGCATGGTCTTCGCAGACCCGAAACCGGGTCCAGTTGCAAGCACGGCTGACGAACGGCCCAGGCGTGCGCATGTCCGGCACGCGAAAATAGGGGTTCGCTGTTCGTTCTGGCGTGATTTCGACGTTATCGACCAGCTCTTCGATGAGCTGCTTCTTCTCTTCCGGCGTGCCGTTCTCGATGGCGCGCAGGAATCGAGGCAACCCGTCAAAGGTTTGAGCGGAGCACATGCATACGGCACGCCCAGTCGGCCTTGCTTCAGACGCAAACCAGATGCACGAAACCGCAGAGCAGGAGCCGCACAGGCCGAGCCCGTTGGTCAAGGCGCAGGATGGGTAGATGGACGCCCTGCACAGTCGAGGCACCGGAGCTCTTCTTCAGCCATCGGTGGCAAGAATGTCCGGCTCGGGTGTCACATTCGATCCGTGGCCGGTGTCTTGATGCCGAGAGCAAGTAACCGGAGGTGGAACCATGACCAGCAGCACCAGGATCCCGAAGGCAGAGCTGACCGGCATCTACGGCGCGCTGGTCAAGCGGATTTCCACCAAGATGTTCGGCGACGTGCCCGAGCCTGTCGAGGTGGCGTGGCACAACCGCAAGGTGCTGAACTTCTCCTTCAGCGTCGGTCGCAAGGCACAGAAGTGGAACCGGAGCGACGAGAGCCTGAAGTCGTTCGCCCACATGGCGGTGGCCAGCCTGGTGGGCTGCAGCTTCTGCCTGGACCTCGGCTACTTCCAGGCCGGCAACCAGGGACTCGACGTGGCCAAGGCGCGTGAGGTACCCCGGTGGCGCACCTCCGATGTCTTCACGCCGACCGAGCGCGACGCCATGGAGTACGCCGAGGCGATGACCCATACCCCGCCGACCGTGACCGACGAGCTGTCGGCCCGGCTGCTCGAAGCGCTCGGCCCGGCCGCGCTGGTCGAGCTCACCGCCTACATCGCGCTGGCGAACCTGTACACCCGCACCAACACCGCGTTCGGCATCGAGTCACAAGGGCTCTCGGCCGCCTGTGGTCTCGAGCCGCTCGCCGTAGTCTCGACGGCGTGATCGACGATCCCTTCGTCACCCACCACAGCCTGCTCTTTACCGTCGCCTATGAGATGCTCGGCTCCGCTGTCGACGCCGAAGACGTCGTCCAGGAGACCTGGCTGCGGTGGGCCGACGTGGACCAGGCCGAGGTGCGTGACGCTCGGGCCTACCTGGTTCGGATCGTCACCCGCCAGGCGCTCAACCGGCTCCGATCGGTGTCCCGCCGCCGGGAGGACTACGTCGGGGAATGGCTGCCCGAGCCGCTGCTCACCAGCCCCGATGTGGCCGAGGACGTCGAGCTCGCCGAGAACGTCTCGATCGCCATGCTCACCGTGCTCGAGACTCTCGGTCCGACCGAGCGGGCAGTGTTCGTGCTGCGCGAGGTGTTCGAGACGCCCTACGACGAGATCGCCGAGGTGGTGGGCAAGACCCCGGCCGCGGTCCGCCAGATCGCGCACCGTGCTCGCAGCCATGTGGCGGCCCGCCGGCCGCGGATGCAGGTGGACCGAGCCCAGCAGCAGGCCGCCGTCGACAAGCTGATGGCAGCCATCTCCACTGGCGACGTGGCCGGACTGGTGGAGGTGCTCGCCTCCGACGTGGTGTTGATCGCCGACGGCGGCGGCCAGGTAGCAGCTGCTCGCAAACCGATCACTGGAGCCGAGAAGGTGGTCGCGTTCCTGGCCCGCGCCGCGAAGGTCCCCGACTTCGCAGCGACGACCGTCTGGCTCAATGGGATGCCAAGCCTTCGAATCGACGTCGGTGGCGAAGCCACCGCGGTCAGCCTGGTGGTCGAGGACGGACGCATCACCCGGATCTATGCGGTGCGCAATCCGGACAAGCTGGGAGGGCTGGAAGAGGTTGCGGAACTGAAGCGGTGACCGTCCTACGGCTCGGCAACTGAGCGCCAGCCCCACGAAGAGTGTGGAGCTCTCGAAGGCATTGAGTAGTGCAGCTGCATGGCGCTGCACAAGGCGTGCCCAATGCAGCGCCTCGTTCACCCGCACCTCGATGCGCGAACCCGCAGCGTGTCGGCCCGCCCGTGCCCTGGCGCCCTGCCCACCCTGCATACGCAGAAGTTGAGTAGGACCCCACAAACTGTCCCCACAAACACAGAAGCCGCCGACCAAACATGCTGGTCAGCGGCCTGTGCATACGCAACGAGGCGCGGAAAACGCACCTACTTGGTGGCGGGGGCAGGATTTGAACCTGCGACCTCTGGGTTATGAGCCCAGCGAGCTACCGAGCTGCTCCACCCCGCGTCGGTAAACCCCACTATACGGGGCCCCCCAGGCCCCGGCAACCCGGCTATTTCTTCGTCGTCGGTTTCTGCTCCTGTTTGAGCAGGGCGTTGATCCGGGCCAGGGCCGCGCCGAGCTGTTGCTCCGCGGTTCCGTAGCCGGCGAAGTCGGGCGGGACCTTCGCCAGGGCGGCCTGAGCGGCCTGGTACGCCTGCTCGGCCTGCTGGAAGGCCTGAACGAGCTGGGCCGACACCGCTCCGGTTACCCCCGCTCCCCCGGTCGAACCGGAGCCCGCGGCCCCGCTGCCCGCACCGGCCCCAAACAGGCTGTCCAGCGCATCGGCGAGGGTGTTCCCGTAACCGATGTTGCTCCCGTAGTTAACCAACACCTTCTGAAGCAGCGGGTAGGAACTGCCGCCAGCGGACTGCACGTAGACCGGGTCTACGTAGAGCAGCCCGTTGGAGATCGGCAGCGCGATCAGGTTTCCCATGATCACACTCGAGCCACCCTGGTCGAGCAGCGTCTTCTGGGTGGAGAACTGTGGGAAGGCCTGGAACGCCGCGTCGACCTGTTGCGGACCGTTCACCTGGGTGGTCTGCGGCAACTCCAACGCCCGCAACTGCCCGTAGTCGGCGGGATCCCCGGAAACGTAGAAATAGGCCGCCAGGTTTGCCCGGCCTCGGAAAACCAGCGGGGACATGATGTTGAACTCCGGACCGGCGTCCCCGGGCAGCTGGCCCAGGATGTAGGCGGGTGGCTGGGTTCCGCCCTGCGGGTTCTGCGGATCAGCCGGCACGCCCCAGAAGTCCTGCTTGGTGTAGAAGTCCTTCGGGCTGGTGACGTGGTACTGAGCGAACAGGTCGCGCTGGACCTCGAACATCTCGGTCGGGTATCGCAGGTGCGGGACGAGATCCGGCGGGATCGCGGACTTCGGCAGCACGGTTCCGGGGAAGACATGCATCCACGCCTTGAGCACCGGGTCGGTCGGGTCCCAGGTGTAAAGCCGCACCGTTCCGTCGTAGGCATCCACGGTCGCCTTGACCGAGTTGCGGATGTAGTTGACCTGGTCCTGCGGCGGACCGCCCTGGTCGGTCGACGCGGACTGGGAGTCGGAGGCGATCGAGCCAAGCGTTTCCCGCTGCGAATACGGGTAGCCGTCGCTGGTCGTGTAGCCATCGACGATCCACACGATCCGCCCGTCGACCACGGCCGGATAGGGATCGCTGTCGAGTTGCAGGTACGGGGCAACTTCCTGAACCCGCTGGAGCGGATCACGAATGTAGAGAATGCGGGACTGACTGGTCAGCGAACTGGACAGCAGGATGTTGCGGTCGCCGAACCGCACCGCGTAGAGCAGCCGCCGGAACCAGCTCCCGATCTGAACCCCGCCGTTGCCCCGATAGACGTCGTACTGGTTGGCCCCACCGGAACTCGAGTAGTCGAGCTCCTGCTGTTTGGTCCCGGTGATCGAGTACTTCGGCGACAGCTCGCCGAAGTAGATCCGCGGTTGGCTGATCGGGATCGGCCCCGAGGGCGGGATGTCCCGCTCGCTGAACGCCGGTGCGCCATCGGCATTCGCGTGGTCGGCCGGGGCCGCGACGAATCCGAACCCGTGGGTGTAGACCAGGTGCTCGTTGATCCAGTTTCGCTGGTCGGGCTGCAACCCGCTCTGATCGACCTCCCGGGCCGCGACGACATAGGCCGAGGTGCTGCCGCCGATCGTGTACCGGTCGATGTCGAGGGTGGCCGGGAAGCCGTAATACGCCCGAATCTGCTGGAGTTGCTCAAAGGTCGGCTGGAGCACGTTCGGGTCCAGCAGGCGGATGTTCGGCACGATCCCGGTCGATGCGGCGATCGACGCCGCGCTCGCCGGCGCGACTCCGAGGTACGGCGTCTCGGCCACATTGGTCAGCCCGTATGCGGCCCGGGTCGCGGTGATGTTGCGCGCGATGTAGGGCTGCTCCTTCACCGACTCGTTCGGGCGCACCGAGAACTGCTGCACGATGAGCGGATACAGGCCGCCGATTACCACCGCCGAAAGCACCATGAGCCCGAAGCCGACCGCGGGCAGCGTCCAGTTCCGCACCAGCGCGTTGGCGAAGAACAGCAGAGCGCAGATGATCGCAATCACGAGCAGGATCGTCTTCGCCGGTAGCACCGCGTTCACGTCGGTGTAGGACGGCCCGGTGACCACACCACGCCCCGAGAAGGCCAGGCCGTAACGGTCCAGGTAGTACGCGATCGCCTTGAGGGCCACGAACATGCCGAGCAACACCGAAAGGTGGGCCCGCGCGGCCGCGCTGACCTTCTCTCCACGGGTCTGGAGCCGAAGCGATCCGTAGATGTAGTGCATCGCCGCGGCGGCGAGGATGCTCAGCACGACGATGGTGAAGAGGGAGCCGAGCACGAATCGCTGGAACGGATAGGTGAACGCGAAGTAGGACACGTCGCGATGGAACTGCGGGTCGATGACCCCGAAGTGCACGCCGTGTCGCCAGAGCAGCCAAGTCTGCCAGCGGGCGGAGGCCCCGGACCCGGTCGCTACGAGAATGATCACGCTGGCCAGCCCGAGCAGGACGTACCGGAACGGGTGGAGCCCCTGCCGGTAGCGATCCAGTTGGACCTGCTCCGGGGAGTCGGGATACATCCTCGGTCGCAACCGGTAGGCGATGACGATGTTCGCGGCGACCGCGGCCGCGGTGACGATCCCGACGACGAGGAAGAGCAGCAACTCGGCCCGCAGCCGCGTCGCGAACACCGACGTGTACCCCACGGACCGGAACCACAGCCAGTCGGTGAACAGCCCGGTGAAGACGACGAACAGCCCGACGAGGACCGCAACGCCGAGCAGCGAGAGCAGGATGATCCGAGCGCGCCGGGACAGCTGCGGCCGGGGGAACTGGACCGTTGCGGCGCTCACCTGGTGCCCCGCGTGCCCACCGCGCGGCGACGGGGGGGAGCCCGGTGCCGCCCACGCGACGCCGGCCGGACCGTGGGCAGTTCGAGGGCGAACTCGGAGCCGCGGCCGGGCTCGCTGCTCGCGGTGTAGCCAAGCCCGAAGCCCTCCGCCAACCTGCGAACGAAAGACAGGCCGAGACCCAGTCCACCCACCCGCCGGGTCTCCGACGCGTCGGCCTGGGAGAAGTCGGCGAACAGCCCGGGAAGCGTGTCCAGCGCGATCCCGGGACCGGCGTCCCGGACGCCGATGTGCACCCGCCGTCCCCCGGCGTCCGCGGCCACGATGGTGATCGGCGTGCGATCCGGCGTGTACTTCACCGCGTTGTCGGCGAGCTCGTCCAGGGCCTTCCCGATCCATCCGGGGTCGATGTCCACCTCGGGAAGCCCGGCGGCGATCCGCCGGCGGAAATCCGCGGCGCGCTCCGGCCACCGGGCCCGCCAGCGGGCCAGGCACTCGTCGGCGAAGGCGCCCACCCGAACCGGGCGCCGAACCGGTTCGATCCGGCCGGCCTCCAACGCGGCGACGTCGACGAGCAGGTCGACGACCCGCTGCATACGCAGGCTGGAGGAGTGGATGACGCCGAGGAACTCGGCAGTCTCCTTGGCCGCGAGACCCTTGCGCCGGGCGAGCAGCTCGGAGTACCCGCGGATCGGCGTGAGCGGCGTCCGCAGCTCATGGCTGACGTTCGCGAGGAACTCGGTCTTCATCCGCTCGACCTCCCGGTCGCGAGTCGTGTCCCGCAGGACGACGAGGACACCCGGCTGCTCCCCGACGGCGCCCACGAGCGGGGTCACCGCCACCCGGACCGGCACCGGGCGGCCGTCCGCCCGGTGCAGTGCACCATCGGCTTCCAGCGAGTCAGCGCCCGCCTGGAGCAGCGGGGCACCAGCAGCGTCGCGCACATCCACCACCTCGAGGAGCGGCCGGTCGAGTACCTGCGCCGGCTCGGAGTCCAGGAGCGCAGCGGCGGCTGGGTTGAGGCTACTCACCCGGCCCGCGCTGTCCGCGGTCACGAGCCCGTCGGCCATCGAGTCGAGCACGGTCTGGAGACGAAGTCGCAGCGCCGCCTCGGCCGCGGCCGCGGAACGAAGGTCGGCCGTCATCCCGCGCAGGGACGCGGTCATCGCGTCGAAAGCTCGGGACAGCGCGCCCACCTCGTCCCGGCCGGCGACGCCGGAAGTCACCTCGAGGTCCCCTCGGCGAACCTGTCGAGCGGCCAGCGTGAGCTTGCGAACCGGGTCCACCACCCGGCGGCCGAGCAGGAAGGCGAAGGCGGCGGCCGCCAGCAGCACGAGGACCGAAGTGAGGAACAGCCGGCGCAGCACGCTGCGCTCGGGGGCGATCAGCTGCGCCGCCGGCTGGGAGACGGCGAGCACGCCCACCTGCGTGTCGTCCGGGCCGCCGTCGAGAAGCGGGACGAAGGACACCGTCGGCGCGGAGCCCTGCCCGAGGACCGTCACCCCGCCGGCCGGGAGGGCGTGGGACCCCAAGGTCGCGGCCGCCGCGAGAATTGCCGGCCGCTGATCCCCCGGGAGATCGGTGGCGAGAACCTGCCCGTCCGCCAGAAAAGTCACGTCGTACGCGATCTGGCTGCGGATCGTCGCCGCGTCGGCGTCGGTGAACCGGATGGCGTAGACGCCCGCGTAGACGCCGCCGGCCTTCGACGGGGTGCACCCGTTGGGGCCGGGAGTGATGCCGATCGCGGTGAGCGCGGGGGGCTCGGTTGGCAGCAGGGCCACCGCGGTCGCGCATACCCCCGTTGGCAGCAGAGCCTGGGTGACCGCCGGCTCGGCGGCCAGCACCCGCAACGCCAAAGTGCCCGCCGGGCCGACCCGGTCGTGCACGTCGACGATCAGCTGGGCCGCGTGCCTGCGATCGATCACCGCGGCGAAATACGCCGGCTGAACGGCAAGCGTCTGCAATAACGCCCCGCACCCGGAGGCCGATGCCTTCTGGACGCAGATGTTGACCAAGCCGGCCTGGTCCAACGCCTGACCGGCCGTCGCCTGGATCGCCAGTCGCTCGCCGACCGCCGCCTTCAGCGACGCCGCCGCCTGCTGGCCGGTCACCGCATCCGCGACGCTCGTCCCGACCACTCCGACCGCGCCGGCCGCCATGACGACTACGCCGACCAGGATCGCGACCACGACCTTGGCCAGCACGCTGCCGCGGGCCAACCATCCGCAGGCCGCGAAAACCATGAGCGACGAGGCCGCCCGCAGCGCCAGCTCGAGCGTGGCCATCGTCGAGGAGGTACGGGCACCCGCCCCGACCAGGGCCGCCGCGGCGGCCAGCCCCAACGCGCCCGCAAGCAACCAGCCGAGCTGCGGGTCGCGCCGCTCCCCCCGCGAGGTCCCACCGCGCAGCGCCGCCGCTGCCGCGACCATCCCGGCGATCCCGGACGCGACCGCCGCTGCGACCTGTGCCCCGAGCGGCGCCACGACACCGAGAACACCGGCGGGCGCAACCGACGGGGCGGCCCGCAGGGTCCGCGGCTGCGGCACCCCGGCCGCGAGGCCGAGCGCGAGCAGGGCGAAACCCACCGCCCGGAGCACCGGGATGAGCCGGGACGATGCCGCGCCGAAGTCCGCGACAGTGAAACCTTCCGCGACCGCGAGCATCAGCGCACCGGCAACGAACACCGGGGTCGCGGGCCGCCATAGCCGGGGGAACAGGGCGGCCGCCGCCAGCCCCAGCCAACCAGCCAGGGCGAGCAGCTGGACCACGCCGAGGAGCGCGAACGGGACAGCCGGCTCCATGACCGCGAGGGTACGGGAGCGGTTCGCCCGAACCGCCCGGTTAGCAGCCGGGGCGCGCCGGACTCAGCAGTGCGGCACCGGGCCGCCGCGGGCCAGGCTGGCCAGGTCGGCGAGCGCCGCGGACAGCGTCGCCACCGGGATCACCCGCAGTCCCGGCGGGGCGACCGACGCGGCGTCCGGGCACTCGCCCGTCGGCGCGAGGAACACGGTGGCGCCGGCAGCCAGCGCCGCGAAAACCTTTTGCTTGATCCCGCCGATCTCGAGGACGTCGCCCTTGTACCCGATGGCCCCGGTCCCGGCGATCGTCAGGCCGCCGTTGATCCCGCCGGGGGTGAGCTTGTCGATGATCCCGAGGGCGAACATCGTGCCCGCGCTCGGTCCGCCGACGTTGGTGAGATCGATCGTGATCTTGAGTGGAGGCAGGGGGGTCTCGGCCGGGGTGAAGCCGAGCATCGGCAGGTAGTCGGCGGTGTCGCTTTCGGTCGTCGGGTTCACGCCGACCCGCACGATCCGGCCGTCCCGTCGGACGACCATGTCGACCAAACGGTTCACCCGGAGACCCTTGGCCACGTCGAGCAGGTCGCCGATCGAATGGATCGGCTGATTGTCGACCGTGACTATCTCGTCGCCCGGCTGGAGCACCGCGGACGCGGACTGGGCCGGGTCCACCGTCTCGATCGACACCGTCCCGGGCACGTGCAGCTGGTAGAGCGCCGCGGTCATGGCGTCCTGCTGGGACTGGCTCATCTCCTGGCTCTGCTGATGGGTCGCCTGCTGGGGCGTCTGCCCGGCCGGGAACACGAATTGTTCAGGCAGGACCAGATCCTTGGTGTTGAACCAACCGGCGATCGCCCGGAACAGGTTCAGTTCGTCCCCGGGACCCCCGTTCACTCCGACGGTCAGCAGGATGAGGTGACCGCGGGTCGGATAGGTGGGGCGCCCCTGGATCCGGATGAGCGGCGTCTGGCTGCCCGGCTGCACGCCGAGGGTGTCGAAGGTCGGACCGGGGCTGAGCGCCACGTACGGCACCGGCAACTGCCAGGCGACGACGAACAGCGCCACCGCGGCCACGACGGAGACGAGCAGCGCTTGGGTCCGGCGGGGCATCCGCGCAGCGTACTTGCCCGCCGGTCGATGAGCGGCAGCGCGGAGGATGGGTCAGCGGTTGAAGAAGCCGAGCCCGCGCTTGCCGTTCGCCGAGGAGTCACCATCCGCCGCGCCGGAGTGGTGACCGTGCGCCCCGGCGAGGATCGTCTCCGCGGCAACAGGCACATCCGGGAAATCCGGCGCCGGGAAGGAAACAACCGGGTCGACGGCAGGCTCTGCCGCCGGTTCGGCGACCGGCTGCGCCGCGGCCGCCGGCTCGGGCCGCACCGCTTCGGCCGGAGACTCCTGAACCGCAGACCCCTGAACCGCAGACTCCTGAACCGGAGACTCCTGAACCGGCACGTCGACCACGGGCGGCCCCGCGACCACAGCCGCGGCCGGCGCGGGGTCCGTCTCGCTGGGGACCTCCACCCGGAAATACTGGCGGACGGTCAGCGGCACCGGCGTGAGCGAATGCACCGAGAAGTCACTGACGCCATCGACGTTGCGCAGCGTCTCGACGAACAGCACCGCGTCGTCGACGCTGCCGAAGCGTCGGAAAGCGGGGACGCCCTCGGGGCTGGGGAAGAAGACGACGTGCTCCATTGCGGCCTGCCTCGCGTCGGGGTTCGGCGACGTGCTCATCGCAACAAGGATCGGCAGCCCGGGACGTCGAATTGAGCCGGCGGGCCGGCGATCCGGGATGCGGAACAATTCGGACCCGGGCCGGGTGACCGAAACGTTCGACCTGCTCTACCGTTGAGACGGTGGCGGGCGGTCCCAGCTCCCCCGTCGGGAGAGGTCGCATGACGAGCGCACCAGACCTGGCCCCCCTGCCAGCCGAGTCGCCCAACCGGCCCCCGCTCGTGGCGGTCCCCTCGGTTCCCGGTGACGACCTCGAAACCGTGCTGCGGCGCGCCCAGCCGCGGCTGCTGCGCTACGCCCGGCGCCGGCTCCAGAACAGCCACGAAGCCGAAGAATGCGTCCAGGAGGCGCTGCTCCGCGCCTGCCAGCACGAGCCGGGCTTCGCCACGGAGGACGACCTCAACGCCTGGGTCACCGTCGTCACCGGCCGGTTGGTCATCGACCGCCTGCGGGTCCGGGGCCGCTCGACCCCGGTCGCCGAGCTGCCGGCCACCGCCCGAGTCGGCCGCGACACCGCCGACATCGTCGTCGCCCGTCACGAAGCGCGGGCCGCCCTCGACGCCCTGGAGGCGATGCCCTCCCGGCAGGCGTCCGTGCTGTGGGCGCGTGAGGTCGAAGGCCTGTCCTACGACGAGATCGCCGAGCGTTTCGCCATCACCGAGCCAACCGTCCGCTCCCTGCTGCATCGGGGCCGGCAGGCGCTTCGCCGGGAGTACGCCGCCCGCGGCGGCACGCTCCCGGTCGGCGGCCTGGCCGCGGTCCTCGCCCCGTGGCGGACCGGGCTCCACGCGGTGGGGCGCCTCCGCCGGGTCGCCCGGGCCGTCGCCGGTCCGCTGCCGCTCGCCCTCGCCGGCCTCACCCTCGGCGGGGTCATGTTGATCCCGGGGCACCCCGGTGGATCCGCGCACGCGGCGCTCGCGGTGAGCCCCACGCAGATGCGCCTCGCCCCGACCGACCGCACGAACACCCAACCGGGCGCCTCGAGAACTCAGCCCACCCGCGCGGACACTGTCTCCTTCTCCTCAACGACCCCGCTCTCCCGCCCCTCCGGGCCGCTCGACCGGGTACCCACCTGCGGCCGGGTCAACGGAACCGTGGCCGGGCTCAACTGTGGCACCCCGCACCCCGCGGTCAAGATCACCGTCGGGCCGCCGCTGCCCGTCGTCGGCCAGTACTGGCTCGCGGACAAGGGCGACGTCTGCGGCAAAACCTGGGTGAACACCCCCGTCGCCCGCTGCTCGACCCAGTCAGGAGCCCACCGATGAAGCGCCGCCTCGTAATCCTCGCGACCCTCACCAGCCTCGTCGGCCTCGGCGGCGGGTTCGCCTTCGCCGACACCACGCAGCCGGCTCCCGGCACCGGGGTCACCCACATCGGTCCGGGCCAGCAGTACGTCTGCCTCGGCAACACCGACCCGCAGGGCAACTCCCACTACATCGCCTGCGTCTGGTTCTGACCGGTCAGTTGACCTCGCGGCGTTCCGCGGTCTCCAGGGCCTGACGGAACCGCTGGTATTCGGCCACCGAGTCGACCGCCTTCGCCGGCCGGCGGGGCCGGCCCCGCCACCACACGAAGAGGAGAGCCAGCGCGACGAACACAACGGGCAGCGTCAGAGTCCACGCGAGCACGGCGATCCCCTGGCCGGGCAACGCCACGCCGGACATCGATTCGCCTCGCGTTTGTTGGGAATCCCTGCGGTCTTTTCACTGTACGTCGCGGTTGCGGGGCTGCCCAGTCGATCAAGTGTGCCGGCGCCGGCGGGCAGCCCGGGCCCGGGCCATCGCCACGGCGCCGGCAAGTGCCACGGTCGCCCCGGCGGCCGCCCGCGCGGCTTCCCGTTTGTCGATCCGCCGGCCGCCGGCCGCCTCCATCCCGGCCAGCTGGTCGGTCAGCGCGGACTCGTTGTCGTGGGCCGGGGTCCAGCCGGCGGCCCGCAGCCGGTCGCAGGAGACGACCCAGGGATGGGTGAGGAAGCCGAGCTCGCTGGCCGGCGCCGGGGTCACCCCCAGCCGGTGCAGCCGTTCCGCGGCCGCCAGCGCGACGGCCGCCGGAAGCACGATCCGACGCAGGCCGCTGATCCGTTCGACGTCGCCCTGCTCGAGCCAGCCGTCGCAGCCGACGGTCACGTCGCCGGTCACCGCACCGAGCGTGGCGAGAATCAGCGCCTCGACCAGGTCGTCGACATGACAGAACTGCCAGAGCGGTCGGCTGCCCTTGACCATCAGCAGTCGGGGGGCGGCGAACTGCCGGGTGAAGGCCGTGTCCACGCCCGGTCCGACCAGCGCGGCGGGTCTGACCACCGTGGTCACCATCCCGCGGTCGGTGCGCCGGGCCCGCCGGGCCAGCCGCTCGATCGCGAGCCAGTCCCCCACCAGACCCCGGTCGGAAGTGGCCCGCAACGGGGAGGCCTCGGTCAGCGGGACCGGATTGTCGGGCAGGGCCCCGTAGACCGTGGCGCTCGTTAAGAGAACGACTCGGCGAACCCCCGCCGCGTGCGCCGCCGTGAGCACAGTTTCCACGCCGCGCACGTTGCGCTCCCGGCGCTGCGCGGCGGGGGTGTCCGGCGACATGTCCAGCGCGAGGTGGGCGAGCGCCTCGATGCCGGCGAGCTTGCGCACCAGCGACGGATCCTGAACGTCGGCGATCCGCCAGGTGACCTGCGGGAGGTGCCCGCGGACGGTGTCCAGGCCCACGACCCGGCCCGCGTCGGGCCGCTCCGCGAGCCGCTCGACCAGCTGCGCGCCGAGCCCCGCGGCGGCGCCGGTCACGGCCACCACGCCTCGGCTCTGCACCCCCATATCTTCGCGGCTACCGTGGGGGAATGCGGTCGAGGGTGCGCAGGTGAGCGAGGTCGAAGGCGGCGCCGGGGCGGGCCCGCCGGAGGACAACCCGTTCGCCGCACTCTTCGGCGGTTCGGCGCCCGACCTCGGGGCCGCGCTGCACCGCCTCGGCGACCTCCTCTCCAGCACGACCGGCCCGGTGAATTGGCAGCTCGCGCGGGAATCCGCGCTCCAGGCGGCCGGAGCTTCCGATCCGGGCACCACAGCCGGCGACACCGAGCGGGTCGCCGCCGCGGTCGAACTCGCCGACCACTGGCTCGACCCGGTGACGACGCTGCCGTCGGGGGTGACCGCGTCCGAGGCATGGAGCCGCCGCCGGTGGGTCGAGGCGACCCTCCCGGCCTGGACGACGCTCGTCGACCCGGTCGCATCCCGCGTGGTCGAGGCCATGGGCGGGGCACTCCCCGAGGAGATGCAGGCGATGGCCGGCCCGCTGCTCGGCGTGATGCGCCAGGTCGGCGGGGTGATGTTCGGCGCGCAGGTCGGGCAGGCCCTCGGCCAGCTCGCGAACGAGGTCCTGAGCGCGACGGACATCGGGCTGCCGCTCGGCCCCGCCGGCCGGGCCGCGCTCGTCCCGGTCAACGTCGCCGGTTTCGGGTCCGGCCTCGGCATCCCCGAGGAGGAGGTCCGAATCTTCCTCGCCCTGCGGGAGGCTGCCCACCACCGGCTGTTCCAGCACGTGCCGTGGCTGCGCGCCCACCTTTTCGACACCGTCGAGCGCTACGCCCGGGAGATCACCATCGACACCTCGGCCCTCGAGGAGGCGATGCGCGAGGTCGACCCTTCCGACCCGGAGGCCGTCCAGCGCGTACTAGGGGGCGGTTTGTTCGAGCCGCAGGCGACCCCGAGCCAGCAGGCGGCGCTGCGGCGGTTGGAGACCGCCCTTGCCCTCGTCGAAGGCTGGGTGGACGAGGTGGTCGGTGCCGCTGCCGGAGAACACCTGCCGGCGGCGGCGGCGTTGCGGGAGAGCGTGCGCCGGCGGCGCGCCGCCGGCGGCCCGGCCGAACAGACCTTCGCCACGCTGGTCGGGTTGGAGCTGCGACCGCGCCGCCTCCGCGATGCGGCGCTCTTATGGGCGTCCCTGGCGGCCGCGCGGGGGGTCGACGGCCGGGACGCGATCTGGGGGCATCCCGACCTGCTGCCGGGGCCGGAGGACCTCGACGACCCGACCCGATTCGCCGACCGGGCCGGCGGCGCGGGGGGTCCGTCAGCGCTGGACCTGTCCGCCCTCACCGACGAGGAACCACCGGGGGACGGCTAGCGCTCCCCCGCGCCCGCGCCCGCGCCTGGGGCCCAGCCGCGCCCCAGGCCAGCCCCATGCACCCCAACAGCCCCAGGGGAACCGCTGACCCCACAGCTAGGCCCGCCGTCACGCCGAGTGGGCGGTTTTCCCGGGGCAAACCGCCCACTCGGTGCGTGGAGATCTTGCACGATCGCCCACTCACCGCTTACCGATCTTGGGCGAGCGCCCGTGCCGGCACCTACCCGTCAGAGAGGTCCAGTCCGGACGTGGCGGCCACGCCCTCGAGGTACCCGCGGGCCCGTTCGAGCCGCGGGAAGCCGTCCAGGAGCGCCCAGAACGCAGGGTCGTGGCCGACTTCGAGGAGGTGGGCGAGCTCGTGGAGCAGGACGTAGTCGATGACCCAGCTCGGCATTCCGAGCAAGCGTCGGGACAGCCGGATCGTCCGGTCGACCGGGGTGCAGGAGCCCCAGCGGCCCTGCTGGTTGTTCACCCATCGCACCGAGGCTGGCCGCGCACGGCTGTCGAGGTAGCGGCGGGACAGCCGCTCGGCGCGTTCGGCGAGTTCCCCCTCGCCTGGTCGCTCGCGGCGGTCCCGTGCGGCGAGCCGCTCGGTCATCCGCGCCACCCAATGGGCCTCCTCGGCGGCGCTGAGCCGGGCCGGGACGAGGACGATCAGCCGGCCGCCTTCCCGGTAGGCGGACACGGTTCGGGTGCGCCGCCGGCTGCGGACGACGGTCACTTCGGGTTCCTGCATGTCGACAACCTAAACACCGCCCCGACGGCCCGCTCCTGGTGCCCACCCGGCCACGGTGGCCGACTTTCTTCCGTCCACAGCCCGTGGACCAAGACGGCGCAGGTCACAGGGCTTTCGACGGCCGTACCGGCCGGTCATCCACAGTGGCGTCCCGGGTTATCCACAATTACGCAGCGGGTCATCCCCACCACGTCCCCAGGTTCGTCCACAGGGCATCGCGGCCCAGCGTTGACTCGCCCATCGGCCGGTCCTAGCGTCGACAAGCGTCGAAGCCCCCGGTGCAGGGTGACCGTTCGCAAGGGGAAGGCGAATGGTCAGCCGGTCCGGGGGCTTCGTAGCGTCCCGGTGCATCCGCCGTGGCCCAGGATCGCTACCGACCGGTGAAGACAGCCCGCCGCTTCTCCCGCTGGGCTGCGAGCCCTTCCCGCAGGTCAGCGGTCGCCATCGTCACGGGCTGGGCGAGCGCCTCCCACGCCAGCGCCTCGTCGAAGGACCGATGGGCGCCGCTGGCCAGGGCAGCCTTGGTCAGCCGGGTCGCCAACGGACCGGCAGCGGCGATCCGAGCAGCTATCGCCAAGGTCTCGGCGAGCAGCGCGTCGTCGTCCACGACGCCGTGCACCAGCCCGATCGACAGCGCCTCGTCAGCACCGACCCGGCGTCCGGTGAACAGCAACTCGCGGGCTCGGGTCACCCCAACGGCCTCCGGAAGCAGCCAGGTCGCCGCCATCCCCGCGTGCATGCCCAGCTGGGTGAAGGGCGCGGAGAAGACCGCCCGCTCCCGGGCTGCGTAGCGCAGGTCGCACGCGAGGGCAAGGCAGAGGCCGGCGCCGACGGCCGGCCCGTTGACCGCGGCGACCACCGGCACCTCGAGCTCGCGGATTGCCAGCCAGGACCGGTAGAAGGTGAGCATCCGGTCCCGCAGGTCGGAGACCGTGAGCTCTGGCGACTCGGCGATCCAGGACAGGTCGCCGCCCGCGCAGAACGCGCTGCCCTCGCCGGTCACGACGACGCAGCGCACCCCGGGGTCGCCCGCCAGCCCCGCCACGGCGCCCACCCAAGCGGAGGTGAGTTCGGCGGTCATGGCGTTTCGTCGCTCGGCCAGCGCGAGGGTAAGCAGCACTACGCCGTCGTCCCGACGGTCCACCGACAGCGGCGCACGCTCGGTCACGGAACCTCCTGCGCTGGGCGAATGATCGAAAGTTGAGCGTATGTCGCGGCCCCTCCTCCACGGTCCGAGACCCTCCGACCGGTAATGTGGCCCCCGGTTGAGCCCGCATGCTGCGGAGGAGACCGAAGGAGGATCCGCATGGCCGAGTCCTATGAGGGCTACTGCGTGAAGTGCAAGGAGAAGCGGACGTTCGACGGCGAAGTCCGGGTGAGTGAGTCCGGGCGTCGAATGGCACAGGGTCTTTGCCCGGTGTGCGGCACGAAAATGAACCGCATCCTCGGCAAGGCGTAGCCGTCGTCCTGCGGGGCGGTGCCGGCACCTGGCACCGCCCCGCAGGCTGCTTGGCAACGCTGCCATGTGGACCGTCCGCACGATCACTGCGCTGCTGCTGACACGCTCGCGCGACACCCCCCGCGTCGAGGAGAGTCATGCGACCCGCCGTGCATCCCGGTCTGCGCCGGTTCTGGCGCGACGAGCAGACCGTCCAGTTCGGGCTCGAGACCGCCCACGCGGTCGTGGTCGGTGGCATCGGCCCAGCCGTCGCTGAGCTACTGGACCGGCTCGATGGCACCCACGAGCTCGACGACCTTGTCCAGGCAGCCGCCAAGCGCGGCGTCCCCGCGGAGGAAGCGCGGCGGGTCCTCGCCCTGCTGTCCGCTGCCGGAGCCATGGCAGACACGTCGGCCCGTCCCGATGCAATCGCCACCCTGCCGCTCATCGAGCGGGACCGACTCGGGCCCGATGTCGCCGCGCTCTCCCTCAGCCACCCCGACCCGGCTCTTGCGCTGAGCCGGCGAAGGAACGCCAGCGTGCGGGTCGTCGGCGCCGGGCGGGTCGGGGCCCCGATCGCCACCCTGCTCGCCGCCGCCGCGGTCGGTCGGGTCAGCGTCGAGGACCCCCGTCCGGTCCGAGCCGCCGACGCCGCTCCCGCCGGCCTGACTACCCAGGATGCCGGACGTTCGCGTAGCAGCGCGGTCCACGCTCGGCTGGCCACGGTGTCCGAGAGCGTGATCGTCGACCCGGGATCGCCGGTCGACGTCGTGGTGATCGCCGACCCGCCGGAGCTTGACCCGACCGCCGACCTTGTCCGCCGCGGCGTGCCCCACCTCTACGCCAGCGTTCGGGAGACGACCGCGAGGGTCGGCCCCTTCGTCCGTCCCGGCCGCTCCGCCTGCCAGCGCTGCCTCGACCTCATCCGGGCGGACCGGGATCCGTGCTGGCCATTCGTGGCCGCGCAGCTGTCCGGGCCGCGCCGCGATCCGCCAGCCGCGGAACCGTGCGACGTCGTGCTCGCCCACCTCTGCGCCGGACTCGCCGCCCGCGAAGTGCTGTCCCATCTGGACGGCGTCGCCCCGGCCACGCTGGACGGCACGCTGGAGATCGGGCCGGGTGCAGCGATCCGGCGCCGCTCCTGGCGCCGGCATCCGGCCTGCGGCTGCGCGGAGGTGAACGCCTAGACGACCGCCGCCACGTTCGGCCGAATCAACACCTACCGAATCACCGACCGAACCCAGCGACCCGGCATGATGACTGGGTGAGCGACATCCCGCGCAACGCGTTGACGCGTGGGGTGAAGCTGGCCAGTCTGCCGCTGGGCGTCGCCGGCCGGGCCACCCTCGGCTTCGGTAAGCGGCTGGGTGGGCGCCCGGCTGAGGCCGTCGCCGCCGAGCTCCAGCGCCGCACGGCCGACCAGATCTTCCGGGTTCTTGGCGAGCTCAAGGGCGGCGCCATGAAGTTCGGCCAGGCGCTGTCGATTTTCGAAGCGGCGCTGCCCGAGGACCTCGCCCGCCCCTACCGGGCAGCTCTCACCAAGCTGCAGGAGGCCGCGCCGCCATTGCCGCCGGGCGCGGTCCATCGGGTACTCGCGGAAGGCCTCGGTCCGAACTGGCGGGACAACTTCCGCGAATTCGACGATCTCCCGGCCGCGGCCGCGTCGATCGGCCAGGTACACCAGGCCACGTGGAACGACGGCCGCAGAGTAGCCGTGAAGATCCAGTATCCCGGTGCCGGCCCGGCGTTGCTTTCCGACCTGAACCAGCTGAGCCGGGTAGCGAGGCTTTTCGCCGTGCTCTCGCCCGGACTCGACGTCAAACCCCTGCTCGACGAGCTCAAGCGACGGGTAGCCGAGGAACTCGACTACACCCTGGAAGCGGCCTCGCAGGCGGCTTTCGCGGCGGCTTATGCCGGTGATCCCGACATCTACGTCCCTCCCGTCGTGACCCACGCCGAGCGCGTCCTCGTCACGGAATGGATGGACGGAACGCCACTGTCCACGGTTATCAGCGATGGCAGCCTCGCGCAACGAGATCGTGCCGGCCTGCTCTACCTACGGTTCCTGTTCGCCAGTCCCGCTCGGGTCGGCCTGCTGCACGCCGACCCGCACCCGGGGAACTACCGGCTGCTTCCCGACGGCCGGCTCGGGGTCGTCGACTACGGAGCGGTGAACCGGCTGCCGGACGGGCTGCCGGAGCCGATCGGCCGCCTGGCCCGGCTCGCGTTGGAGGGGCGCGCCCAGGACGTGCTTGCCGGGCTGCGCGCCGAAGGGTTCATCAAGGCCTCGATCGAGATAGACGCCGATGCCGTCCTCGACTACCTGCGCCCGCTGCTCACCCCGGTCGCCGAGGACACCTTCCGCTTCAGCCGGAGCTGGTTGCGAGCCGAAGCAGCCCGGCTCGGCGACCCGCGCTCGCCGGCCGCGCAGCTCGGGCGGCAACTCAACCTGCCGCCGACCTATCTGCTGGTCCACCGGGTGACGCTCGGCGGCGTCGGTGTGCTTTGCCAGCTGGGGGCGGGTGGCCCGTTCCGGGCCGAGATGCGCCAGTGGCTGCCCGGTTTCGCCGAGCACCCCCGACGTCGCGTGCGCCGGGTGGACCCGCCAGTCGCGATCCCCACCCCGGAGGACAGCGCTACGGCCGTGACACCCGCCGTGCCCAGGGCGCGTTCGCGCCGACCGAAGACCGGTTGACGCTCACCACCAGTCGCTACTGAGCTGACTCTCGATCGAACGAAGGGTTTCCCGGGTGCACCGTTCGCAAAGCCAAGTCACGCCCCGCTCGTCGTGCTGGACCGTCCAGGTCACCGGGGGGTCCTTGGCCTGCGCCCCGCACCACGCGCAGCTCGCCGGCACACACCCGACGCTATCTCGCGGCCGGCCCTCGGAACGGAGCGCGCGCGCCGACTGTTCCCGAAAATGGTCCCCGACATGTCACCATATCGTGGACGGGTCTCGGGATTCACCCAGTCGGGGGCAGGGATCCGGGCCGCCGGGGCCGAAGCAGTCCAGACGACCCGAGACGACCAGGGGAGGATGAGCATGCATCGGCGGACCGTGTTGACCTCCCTCATCGGAGTCGGGCTGGCCATTTCCCCACTCGCGGCTGGCGCGGCCACTCCGACGGGGCATCGGGCGCTGCCGCGCAGCCACGTCCTGGTCCCGCGGAACCTGAACGCCGCCCTGCCTCGGCAGGACGCCGCGGTCGCCAGCCTGAACTGGTCCGGCTACGCGGTACTCCCGGCCGCCGGGCAGGCGATCACGTCCGTGTCCGCCAACTTCGTCGTCCCCGCCGTCAGCGCGCTCCCGGCGGGTTTCGCCGCGATCTGGACCGGCATCGGCGGGTACAACACCAGCGACCTCATCCAGGCCGGTGTCGGCACGTCGACGCTGCCCAACTCTTCGCTGCTCGGCCCCCGCTACTACGCGTGGATCGAGACACTTCCCGCCGGAGAGCAGCAGATCGCCAACTGCACCGGGGACCGCAGCTGCGCGGTCCGCCCGGGCGACCAGATCGGCGTCAACATCCGCCAGCTGCGCCCCGGCACGTGGCTGATCAGCCTCAGCGACCGCGGTCGCTGGTCGTGGACGCGTCCGGTCGGCTACGCCTCGACCCGGTCCTCCGCCGAATGGATCCTGGAGGCCCCGACCCTCGTCGTCCAGACCACGCTGGCCAACGTGGGCACCGTGCGCTTCGTCGGTGGCAACACGTTCGCGGTGAACGGCGTGTCCCGCAAGATCGCGCAGGGGCACCCGGTGAGCATCACTCTCGGCGCCGCCCCCGGGCTGCCCGGCGAGGCGCTGCCTTCGACCCTGGACCGGCGCGGCGACGGCTTCGACTCCTGCGCCTATGCGCTGCGCTGCCCGGCCCCGATCGGCTGACCGAAGCGGGGCGACGAGCCGGTCGGGTCCCGCTGCCTACGGTTGCCTTAACCTGCGAGGGTGCCCCCGATCCGGCTGCGCCCAGTTCGCGCTGAGGACCTACCCGAGCTGACCCGAGGGCGTTCCGCCGAGGTCGATCCATGGGATTGGTTCGGCCACCGGCCGAGCAACGGGTTCGAGCGCCGCTTTCACGCCGATGGGCTGATCAGCGACGATCACGGGGTATTGGCGGTCGAAACCGAGGACGCCACCCTGGTCGGGGAGGTGTCCTGGTTCGCCGTCCAGCACGGCCCGAGCAGTGCCTGCCGGGCGTTCAACATCGGGATCAGTCTGTTCCCCGAACACCGGGGCAAAGGCTACGGCCGTACCGCTCAGGCTGCGCTGGCCGATTACATGTTTCGCACGACGCTGGTCGATCGACTCGAGGCGGGCACCGACGTGGAGAACGTGCCCGAGCAGCGGGCCCTGGAGGGGGCCGGATTCACCCGCGAGGGAATCCTCCGACATGCCCAGTACCGCAATGGACAATGGCGCGATCTGGTCCTCTACAGCCGGCTCCGAGAGGACCCGGCGCCGCCCGAGCGGGCGCGCTGAGGCCAGCGCCCGAATGCCCCGGCGGCGCCGGGTCTTCCGTATTTCACCGGCAGCCGTTCGGGGCATTCGCGGGTCAACGATCAGGCGCTGCTCCCCGCTGCCGGTGGCCCACCGGCCGGCCCCGGGCCACCCGCCGGACGGTCTAGCGCCTCGTTGCCGGCATGCAACCTGGCGATGATGGTGGCGCCCCCGGAGGTCGTGGTGCTGAACCGCACGGCGTCGCCGACCTTGAGGGCGCTCAACGTCGCCTCGCCGTTCTTGTCGACGTCACTCGCGCTGGTCACCCCGTAGGTCACCGTCCCGGAGCTAGTCTTGATCGACACCGTGTTGGTGCCTACCGCGGCCACCGTCCCGCTCTTCGCGAGGGCATGCCCCGGGCAGCCTGGCGGCCCGACCGGCGCTGCGGTGGCTTGGACCGCGGCTGCCTGGGTGGGATCCGAAGTGGCGGCCGCGGCCGTGAGCGTGGAGGCGAGCACCCCGCCCGCGGCCACCCCGGCCGCCACCAGGCCGATCGCCGCCACCTTGCCGCGCCTGTCGCGCCGTGATCGCCGCCCACTGGGAGCTGTCTGCTGTTCGGTCATCGTGCTCGTCCCCTTCCGGACTCGGTGTGCTTGGTGAGTTCACCTTGGGCCGGGCGGCTGTCCGTGCCCGTAGAACCCGCTCTCAGTTCGCTCTGAAGCCGGCCCGGGTCACATCCGGCACGGGACGACGGCACGGGGCGACGATCCGGAACGGCGGCCGTTCAGCGCCGTGGGCTGCCGCTCATCCGCCGGCGACCCAGCCGGAAGGCACCCGCCGGCGCGTGAAGGTCAACCCCGCGGGCAGCGACCCGCTGGACCCGCCTACCGGCGGCGGAGCACGACCCAGGAAAAGGGCTGGATCGAACCACCCGGCGTCACATGCTCCTCCCGCTCGGCGTGTTCCAGCCGGAAGGCCGGGGCAAAGGCATCGGCGAGGGTCTCGGGGTCGTAACGCGTGATCGGTAATCCGGAGCACCGGGTCGGGCCATCCGCGGCGAAGCTGCCCAGGACCAGCGCGCCACCGGTCGCGACGGCCCGACCGGCCAAGGCGACGTAGCGAGCCTGGTCGGCCGGCGCGACCAGGAAGTGGAAGACGGCGCGGTCGTGCCAGACGTCATAGCTGCGCCGAGGTTGCCAGGACAGCAGGTCGGCAGCGACGAAGGAAACCCGGTCCGCGCGCGGGCCGAGGCGGGCCCGGACCGCGGATAGCGCCGATGCGGAAACGTCCAGGACCGTGACGTCCGCCCAACCGGCCTCGACGAGCAGGTCGGCGAGGGTCGACGCGCCGGCCCCGACGTCGATGACCGAGCCGGTCTGCGGCGCGGCCTGCTGCAACAAGCGCAGCGACACGGCCGGGGACGCTTGGAACCAGCTCAGCTCGTCCAAGGCCCGGGAACCGTAGACGCTTTCCCAGTGCTCAGCGGCCTGGTCCATTGGAATCAAATCTAATGGCGAAAACGCGGGCGCGGGCGGCGGGTACGCCCGGCCACCGTCGCCGCAGCGGCCGCGGCGGTAACGTGCGGGTCTCCGCAGGCAGGCGTCGGGGGTTGCCATGATCGTGCCGCCACGCCGGTTGCTGACCGCAGGGCTCGTCTTGGGGGTGCTCACTGTCCCCTCCGCCGTGACGGCGGCCCGGGCCGCGCCGGTCAGGGCCGTGATCGCGGCGCCGCCGAAGGCGCCGGTCCGATCCGAGAGCAACCGCCCGGCGAGCTGCCCGGGAGCGCCGACGGATCCGAACGCTCCGGACGGGGAGACCCGCAGCGCCACCGGCACGTTCCCCTGGCCATCCGCCCCGCGGGGAACTGATCCGACGGCATACTCCGCCTACCTGCACACGCCGGCTGGGGTCGTGCCCGAGCGGCCGGCGAACTGGGACAATGGCGGGGACAACTGGCAGCTCACCAGCGCCCGATCGAGCGATCCGACGCTCTACCGCAATCCGCAGGAGCTGTGCGGGGTCGAGGGCAACAGCGTGGACACGGCCTGGCAGGTCAGCACCGGCCAGCCGACGACGGTCATCGCGATCACCGACTCCGGGATCGAGTGGTGCGACCCGGGGGTGGTCGACAAGATCTACCTCAACCGGGCCGCGCTCCCGGTACCGGAGGACCCGGGGGGCCGGACCAAGGCAGCGGGTGGTGGCTCGGCGGCCGACACCGACCCTTACGACCTCAACAGCGACGGCGTGTTCAACGTCGTCGACTATGCGGGCGACCCGCGCATCGCCCGGCCCTACTTCTGCGCCGACGCAGCGCACAACAACGGGTCGGGCTACACCGGCATCTCGCCGATGGACTTGATCCGCACGTTCGGCACCGTCGGCTCCCGCTGGTACTACGGGCACCAGGGACCAGCCGGGTTCACCGAGGCGATCGCCGGGTGGAACTTCCTGGACAACACCAACAACCCCGACGACGACGTCTTCTACCGCCATGGCACCGGTCAGGCCGAGGATGCCGCCGGGCCGGCCAACAGTCTGAACAAGGTGCTTGGCGCCTGCCCGAACTGCATGGTGCTGCCAATCCGGGTGGGGGACAGCTTCATCACCGTCTCCGATGACTTCGCGCAGGGTGTGATGTTCGCGGTGGACTCCGGGGCGAGTGTCATCCAGGAGGCGCTCGGCACCCTGGACATCACCACGGTGACCCGCCAGGCGGTCAACTACGCGCTCGCGCATGGTGTGCCGATCGTCGCCAGCGCGGCCGACGAGGAGGCCGAGCACCACAACCTGCCGGGCTACCTGCCGCACACCATCGTGGTGAACAGCACGACGCAGGCCACGTCGCAGGGTGGGGTTGCGGTGATGGAACCGGCGAGCTACCTCTACCTCAACGGCTGCACGAACTACGGCGCGAACGTGGACGTGACCGTGGAAAGCGACTCGTGCTCCTCGCAGGCAACCGGGAAGACCGGTGGCATCGTGGGGCTGGTCGAATCCGAAGCGCAACAGCTGCTGCAGGCCGGCCGGCTGGCGCCATATCCGGGCCTGCGCACCGTGGCCGGCGCACCGGTGGCCCTGTCACCCAATGAGGTGGCGCAGCTGGTCACCATGAATGCCGACACCATCGACTTTCAGACCGCCGCGCCACCATTCGGACCGCCGGACAACAACGCAGTCGTTTTCCCTTACCCGACGGTGCGCTACCCCAGCCAGCCGGCCTACGACATGTACACCGGGTACGGGCGGATGGACGCCGGGAAGATCCTGCGCGCGACCGCGAGTGCCCAGATCCCCCCGGAGGCGTCCATTGATGCCCCCGGAGACTGGTTCCAGACCTACTCCCCCGGACAAAGCCTCACCGTGACCGGTCTGGTGGCGGCGGTCCGGGCCCGCTCCTATCGGTGGGAACTCGAGGTCGGCGTCGGGACCAGCCCGACGCCGAGCAGCTGGCACCTCCTTGCGAACGGCGCCGGCACCGCCCGGCGCGAGGGCGTTCTGGCGCGCGTCCCGCTGGCCGCGATCGCCGCGATTTTCCCGGCCGGAACGACCTTTACCGGTGGGCCGGTGGGCACCGCGGACCGACCGGACCGCGACAAGTTCAGCTTCACCCTGCGGCTGGTGACCGTCGACAACCGGGGGGTGGTCGGGATGGACCGCCGAACCGAATACCTGCACTCCGACCCGAGCCTGCTGGCCGGTTTCCCGGTGCACTTCGGCGCCTCGGTCGACGCCCCGCCGACGCTGGCCCCGATCGGACCCCGCGGCGAAGACGCGCTGCTAGTGGCCACGACCGACGGGGTGATCCACGCCTACCTGCCCGACGGTAGGGAGCTGCCAGGCTGGCCGGTGTACACCCAACCGCTGCCCGTGCATGCCGGGGAGCCCGCCTACACCAGCGGTGCGGTCACCGCCCGGCCCGATGGCCCGATCATCGGCGGGGTCGCGGTCGGGGATCTCGCGAACGCCGCCGGCACCGCACCCGACGTGGTGGTGAGCGACTACACCGGGCACGTCTACGCCTGGACCGCCGGCGGCCGGCTGCTCCCCGGATTCCCGGTCGGGCTGGACCCCGCCTACTCCGGGCCCGCGGTCCGCAACCGGGCCAACCGGGTCCTGTTCGGCATCGTGGGTGCCCCGGCGCTGGCCGACCTGCAAGGTGATGGGCGCCTCGACATCGTCGTCGGCGCCATGGACCGCCACGTCTACGCCTGGCAGCCGGACGGACGGCCGGTGCCGGGGTGGCCGGTTCTGGTCATCGACCCCACCGAGATCGCATCGGTCAACCCGGTGACGAACCAGGTGACTTTCCTGGCGTCGGCCCAGAACGGGCAGGGCACCAAGATCGTCGACACCCCGGCGATCGGGAAGCTCAGCGGCAGCGGCCCGCCGGACGTAGTCGTCGGGTCCAACGAGGAATACGCCGGCAACACCAACATCAGCGTCGCCTCGCCCGCCTTCGCCGCGTTGGCCCAGGTGCCGCTACTGAGCCCCGGCAACAGCCGGGTCTACGCCATCGCCCCGACCGGCTCCGACACGAAGCCGGCGGCCGGGGCACCGGGCCAACCGGCTTTCCCCGGCCGCGGCGCATACCTGCCGGGCTGGCCGGCAGCTATCGCCGACCTCGACGAGGGGCTGTTGCCCGACGTCGCCGACGGCACCGGTGGCAGCCCGGTGCTCGCCGACCTCGGCGGCAACCAGACGTTGGTGACGGGCGTGATGACGAGCGTCGGCCCCGGGTACCTGCTCACCCCCCAGGGTCGGTCCTACCTTGGGGAGGGTCCGGACGGCAAGGCGCTGGTGCTCGACACCGAGCCAACTGTGCCCGGCAACTCGCTGGACTTCCCGAGCCTGCCGGCCGTGGGGATGCCCACATTCGCTCCGCTTGGCCCGCTCGACCCCGGGGTGAGTTTCATCGCACCCGCGGCGAGTGTCGGCAAGGCACTGGACGCGGCCCTGCCCGCGGACCAACTCCAGCACGACAACCAGATAGCTGCGTGGAGCACCACCACCGGGCATTTCGACCCGCTGTTCCCCCGGGTGGTCAATGACCTGCAGTTCATCGTCGAGCCCACCGTGGCCGACGTGGGGGGCGACACCACCCCCTACATCGTGGAGGGCACGGCGAGCTACGACCTTCGTGCGATCGACGCCGCGGGCAACGAAGCACCCGGTTTCCCCAAGTTCACCGGTGGCTGGATGGTCAACTCCCCGTCGTACGGACCTTGGGGGTCACTCCGCACCCAGGTGCTCGCCGCGGGCACCCGCGAAGGGAACCTGTTCGTGTGGTCGACCCCCACCGCGGCCTGCGCGCCGTCCGGGCCGTGGCCCCGCGAACACCACGATCTGTTCAACACGAGCAACCTCGACGCCCCTGGGACACCATCGCTGACCTGCGCACCGTCAGCGGCAGCAGGCGCCACAGCTCCCACCACTACCGGCGAGGCCCAACCGAAGACTGCTAACGGAACCACCCCGCTGGCCGCTACCGGTGGCGGGACGGCACTACCCGGTGCCGCGGTGGCGCTGCTCACTGCGGGACTAGCCCTGAGCCGGCGCCGGCGTCGCCGGGGCCGGCCCGGGCGGCCGTGACCTGCGTGACGAACGCGCGACGCCTCGGTCGACAAGTCGGTGAAACTGCTCATTCCAGCCATCGTGGCGCACACCAGCCGGCGTGGGACAGTCCGGTCGGCGGCGACCCCCGGGATGGCGGTCGCGCCGGCGATGGCTCGACCGTGGCCGCCGTAGCGACTACCGCGCGAATTGACAGCGTGCCGTCTGCACCAAGGAGGCAGTCGTGGCCGAACACCCGAACGTCGAGCTTGCGCGCAAGGGGACGCCGCCTACAGCACAGGCGACATGGACGTCCTCACTGAGTTGCTCGCGGATGAGGTCGTGTGGCGCACCGCCGGGCGCAGCCCGATCTCCGGCGAGTACAAGGGGCGCGATCAGGTCTTCGGGTTCTTCGGCAAACTCATGGAGCTCAGCGGGGGCACGGCGAAGATCGAGGTGCACGACATTCTGGCCAACGACGAGCACGCCGTCGCTCTGGTCACCAGCACGGCATCCCGAGCCGGCAAGTCATTCAGTGGCTTGGATGTCCACACGGGAGCTAGCCACCCCGGGCCCCTGTTCGGTTGAACAGCCGGCAAGAAATGCCCGCGCGTTCGGTGGCCGTGTTCGTGCCCCGGCAGCCGTGACCCAGCGCGGGCGAATCTCTACCGGCACGAAGGGACCTCAGTCACCGTTCCATTCGGTTTCCGGCCTTTCGATGGCGCTGTCCAGGCCCGGCTTAGCCCGGGGATCTTCTCCCGTCGAGCGGAGCGATGCCTCGGCCGATAGCGCCTCGTCGACGAGCCCGAGTTGACGTCGCCCGCGGCGACCCCACCAACCTCGAAGACCAGCTTGCGGGGACGGCTTGTCGGACACGATGCACCTCTCCTTCGCCAGCGGCCGGCTCGGTGGCGAAGGAGCCGGGTTCCGCTGTTGTTGCCGACCCCGCCCCGGCGCAGGTCGTCCGCGGTCAGATCCAACGACCGCCACGACGGCCTCGACGGCGAACCCCGATACCCCCGGTCAGGACAAGCACCAGCAAGACGATGAGCAATATGGTGATCATGCACTTGATATACCCGACATCGACGGGATCGAACGTCGGCACGCGGACGGAAACCAATGTTCGCGACCCTCGCCGGCGGGTGCTTCTGCGCCGGGCCGGGTTAGGGGCGGCCCAGGACGCCGGGTCTGGCCTCATCCGCGCTGCCCAGAAGGGGTCCGGCTGCCGGCGCGTGCCACACCCTGAGGGTGGGCTTGGCGCCCTCGACGGCGACACCGAGGGACGGTCGTGCGGTCCGTCTACTCCTCGCCGCCTGCGGTAGAGTGCGGCATTGGCTGAATTCACCATTCCGCATGTGGCCTTCCCGGCACGTCGCCCCGGTCCCCGGTTGCGCGTCGTTGGGCCCTCGAATGAGGGAGAGACCAGGTGCCAGACGGCGTCGCCGCCCCGGCCGCTCCAGATTTGATCGGCATGCGCGGCGAAGATCCGATCATGTCGCCCGTGCACAGCGGCTCCGGCGCGTCGGGGACATACGCCCATGTCGCGGCTCTGCTGCACGAGTCCCGCCGAGCCGCGCCGGACGCGCTCGGGTCTTTCCTCGCGTCCCGGGTGCGAGGCTTCGGGATGCGGGACCTGTCGGTGTACCTGACCGACTACGAGCAGCGTCGCCTCGTGCCAATTGTTGGGTCCACCGAGACCGCGTCGCTGGACATGGACACGTCCATCGGAGGGAACGCGTTCACCACGGGTCGCCAGCTCGAGGAGCGGACCAACCTCGGCGTCCAGTTGTGGAATGTTGTTGTCGCCGGGGCCACCCGGCTGGGGGTGTTGGCTCTCACTGTTTCGCCAGTGGACGAGGAGGCTCGCGCGCTGGCGGAAAGCCTCGCCGGTGTCGTCGCCGCGCTGCTTGTGACCCGGGGCCAGTGCACCGACGGCTACACCATCCTGCAACGCAGCCAGAGCATCAGCCTGGCAGCAGAAATCCAATGGCAGTTACTGCCACCGCTGAGTCTCGACAGCGGGCGAGTGTCCGTGGCGGGACTGATCCAGCCTGCCTATGAAGTCGGGGGCGACTGCTTCGACTATGCCGTCAACGGCGACACCCTCGACTTCGCGGTCTTCGACGCGATGGGCCACGGTTTGGAGTCCAGCCAGCTCGCGCACCTCGCCGTGAGCAGCTATCGGAACAGCCGACGCTCCGGCCGCGACCTCCCCGCCACCTGCCAGGCGCTGGACGCGGCCATCGCCAGCAGAGGCCGCGGCGAGGCATTCGTCACTTGCCTCCTCGGGCGCCTCGACTTGGTCACTGGGAAGTTGACCCGGATCAACATGGGGCACCCGCTGCCGCTATTGGTGCGCGACGGCAAGGTCGTCGGTCCGCTCGCGTGCAAGCCCACGCTGCCCGCCGGACTCGGGGGCGGCCTGGCCGAGGTCGCCAACGACATCCTCGAACCCGGCGATCGAGTCTTCTGCATCACCGACGGCGTGGTCGACGCCCATCGCCCCGGCGGCGAAGACTTCGGCGAGGAACGCCTGGTCGCACTGCTTGAGGCGCAGTCCCAAATTCAGCTCGGCACGACGGAGATGGTCCGCCAGCTCTCCCATACCGTTCTGGACCATCATGGCGTCCTCAGCGACGACACCACCGCGTTCCTCGTCGACTTCCACTAGACGATCCACCCGCCCGGGATCACCTGCGAGAACCTCGGCGATCGGCACTCAGCCGACACCGGAGCCGGCTAGTTCGTCGACTACGGCTCGCTGCCGTGATCGCCCGCCCATCGCGGCGCCTCGGCTGTACCTGGAGGCGCCGCACTAGCAACCTGGCATCCCGCGAACGTCCCCCACTGCTGCTGTTCGGAGAACCGACGGCTCTGCCATTACTGAACTACGGGCTGGGCGGAGCTTCCGGCAGCCGGCAGGCCGGAGTACCTCCCGGGAGCCTGTACCGGTTGTTCGCGACGAAGGCATAGCTGCGATCGACGACCCAGACCAGGCCGGGTAACGCCGCGAGCCGGCCGAGCCAGGACCAGGGCGCTCGGGCGTCTCGCAATAGTGCCGTAACTGCTCGGCCGGCCGATGACCATCGTCCTCCGCGATCTCGGTATTGCACGGCCTGCGCACAACTCTGCTGGCTGAGACCGAACGAGGCAAGGTCTGCCAGCTGCCACGGGACCGCCTCGGTGTCAGTGTTCACCCAGCGATGCGAGAAGGCCACCGCGCTAGTACAGAAGGCGCAGTCTCCGTCGAAAACCAACAGTCCCCTCACCTGGGCTAGGCTACGCGCCGGCAAGGGCGCGCCTGACAGGGTTTGGCCGTGATCAGCTTGCGGCATCCATGGTCGGAACAGTTGGGCTGTTGTCGGCGGAGGCGAAGAAGCAGCACGTCTCGCTACCCCAGACCCCACCACGCCACGCCACGGGACGTTCACGGTTTCGGCAGTCGGGGAATCAGCGGGACACCCGTTGAGGCAGCCCGAGACGCACTTTGACGCCGTCCGAGAAGTGCACGACGGGGTCGCCACTCGGCACAGGCAGTCCCGCGGATGTGATGAGCGAGTCCTGCAGCGCGATCACCTCTCCGCGACGAAGAGGCCACGATCGGTGTTCTGCTTCGACGAACCGCAACTTCTTTCGACCCTTCGAAAAGACCCGGTACCGCGCTGTCAAGAAATGGTCAAGGGCACCGAGCTCATGACTCGCGTACGCCTTCCCCACACGAAGGACCACCTTCGACTCCGCCGATGATCCAGGCGCTCGCCGTCGCATGGCGTACTCGACGATGTCAGCATCGCGCCCAACACTCATAGACGACCAGAAGTAGGGCAATCGGAACGCGGTTCGAGCGACAACGACCGCGGCCAGTCGAGCAGCGTCCAACGAGAAGAACCAGACCCCAGATCGACCCGCGGAATCACGCACATACGTTCGGACGTTGGTCTCCGCGAATCTCCCAAGCCACGGCGGAGCAGACACGTGTGGCAACGACACAGTCATCGTGAACGGGACGAGTCCGACCCAGGCAGCGGACCCATGCTCCTCCACAGTCAGCTCAGCCGGGAGCAACTGCTGCACTACACCGGCCGGATAGCGCCAATGCAGGAAGGTCAATGACTCCCACCGCTGCCACATGGCGGCACGCCGCAGCGCGAATGGGCAATCGGCCGGCGTCTCCACGTCCACGCGATCAGCATCCCCCAGCCCGCATTGGGCGCAGACCTCCACGTCGATGAACACAACCCCGGCCAGGGGCGGTGGCGCATCTGCAGGGACGAGCAGATTGGGCCCGTGCGCCTCGATGATCTTGGTCAGTCAGCAGAAAGTCCGCGAAATTGCGGACTACAGCGGTGTCGTTCGGACACCTGCGGATCAAGGAAAAGCCCAGGTCAGAAGACAGATCCGGCCGAAACGAGCGCCCGTCAGACCCCCAGGTAGAGGAAGCCGTAGGCCTCGTCGCGGAACGCGATGCCGGCCTCCCGAAGCGCCTCGTCCCAGTCACCGCGGCAGGACGGGTCGGCGCCCTCCGAGCCGTGATCCGCGGTGAGCAGGAACACGGTGTCGTCCATGCCGCCGACCCTGTCCAGGTGGTCGAGGAACGCACCGAGCCGACGGTCGGCATCGCGCAGCGCGGCGTGCGCCGACCGGGAATGCGGGCCACCGTTGTGGTGCCCGGTGTCGGTGAGGGTCGTGTTCCACCAGGTCAGCCGCGGCGCCGCCGCAAACGTGGCCCACAGCCCGAGCATCTGAGACAGCCCGGCTGCGTCCACCTGGGTCGACCATGCGTAGTCACCGTCGGCGACGAACTCCTGCGTCGCGTGCCGGTCCTCCCTCGGGTCGGGTAGGGAGGAGCGGAAGGCGTTCGCCCCACCGGACTCCCGACTGTCGCGGATCAGACCGAATGTCGAATAGTCGGCGCCCCGATCCACCGGGTCGTTCACGCAGGCGGTCGGCCCGTCGACCCACTCGAAAACAGTGCTCACGCCGGGCCGTAGCCAGTCCATCGCGCGATGCCAGTTTCCGGAATCGTTCGGTACCACGCGCTCGTCGAGTGCCCGGTCGAAGTAGGCGTTGTGCACGATGCCGTGCCGGCCAGGGCCGACGCCGGTAAGTGCCGACGTGTGGTTGACCAGGGTCACGCTCGGAAACTCGGCGACCGCGCCGCCGGCGAGCGCGCATCCAGACTCGAGCAAGCGGGCGACCGCGGGCAATTCCCCGGAGCCGGCCAACTCCAGCAGGCTGTTGCTGTTGGCGCCATCCCATAGCAATCCGACGACCCGCGGGGCGCCACGCTCGGCAAGGTCAACCAGAGCCGATCCGTCCAGCTCGCTGAGCCGGTCCAGATCGACGCCGGACAGCCAGGCCATGGTGGGGGCGATGTCGACCACCCTGGCTGCCCTGGAAAGCAGACCGCGCCCCGCGATGCCCGGGCCGGACAGCAGCAGCGGCGCCCGAGACTGCACGACCCCGAGGGACCCGTGCTCGCCGAGGTGACCGCCGCGCTCGGGCCAGAAATGGCGCCCGGTATGCACGACCGCGATGTCCGGCGCGCGCGGGTCGGCGAACAGCGAATGCAGCCGGACCGCCGCATGCGGGTAGGAGTTGCGGGAATTCGGCGGCGACGGATCGGCCCGCTCGCCCTCGATCGTGGCGAAGGCCAGCGGGTCCTGGGCGGCCACGGGATCGGCGCCCCAGAGCCGCTCGGCCACGGTGCCGTCCGGGAACAGCCGGCTGGCGCCATCGGAGTTGGCGACGACGACCGCCCCAGGCTCGGGGTATGCGACCAGATCGACGATGCCTGCCAACTGCTCCGCGCAGAGCGCCTCGACCGCCCGCTCGAGGTTGGCAGACCTGCCGGACACGCGGACCGAGGACACGTCTCGGTCAGGCATCGGCACGGTGCGACCCTAGTGCGCCCTCGGGCCTGACCTCTCCCCGCCGTGCGGGGCGGGGAGAGGTCAGGTCACGCGGCCACGTCGTTCTTGCGTGGCCGCCCGCGCGGTCGCTTGCGCGCGACGACAACGCCGCCGACGAGCAGCTCGCCCCCCCAGACCCCCCACGGCTCACGCCGCTCGAGGGCCCCGGCCAGACATGCCGGACGCAACGGGCAGTCGCCACACACCGCCTTGGCGAACTCGACGTCAGCCGGGGACTCGGCGAAAAACAGATCGGGGTCGACGTCCCAGCAGGGAAGAGCCGGCTCGGCGACAACGTCGAACGCGGTGTCCTGCATCGGTGCCACCTCCTCGTGGACCTGGTATCGGACAAAAACGAAGGCCGCGGATCCCGGACGGGTTCCGCGGCCTCGAGGTGCCGGTCGTGACATCGCTGTCAGATCGGCGGCCTCGAGGGGCACGGAGCCGGCTGGGCGTCGGCATTGCGGTTGGCGCTGAGCCGCGCCTTCCCGATGCCCGACATGCCGAGTGCCCCTGCCGGATCGAAGACCCAGTGGGGCGCAACGGCCGGCGCGACGCCAGGTGCGGACGCCGTCGGCGTGATGCTCAGCCGCATTCCGTCACCTCCGTCGCTCCTGATCGGGATCACCCGGATATCGCCCGCAGGGTAGCCGTCGCCACCCGTGTCCGGCAATGGAATTACCCGGTCCCGCAGCAAGTCGTGATCATCCCGTGACCCGGAGCAGCCCCTCCTGCACCACCGAGACGACGAGCCGACCGTCTCTGGCAAACAACTGACCCTGCGCCAGCCCGCGCGCGCCGGACGCGGACGGCGACGACTGCGAGTAGAGCAGCCAGTCATCGGCCCGGAACGGGCGATGGAACCACATCGCGTGGTCGAGACTGGCCACCTGAACGTTGGGTTGGTCCAGCGACAGCCCGTGCGCGATGAGCGCCGAGTCGAGCAGCGTCATATCGCTCGCGTAGGTCACGGCGCAGACGTGCAGCAGCGGGTTGTCGGGCAACGTCCCGTCGGCCCGCATCCAGACCTGGCTGACCGGCTCCCGGTCGTCGGCGGAGCGGGGGGCCCAGGGCGGTTGACCGACGTAACGGATGTCGATCGGGCGCGGTCGGTCCCACCAGGTGGGGAAACGGTCCCGGTAGGGCGCGAGGCGCTCACGCATGGTCGGCAACGTCTCCGGGTCTGCCACGGTCGGCATCTTCACCTGGTGCTCGATCCCCGGCTCGTGATGGTGGAACGACGCGGAGAGGTTGAAGATCGGCTGGCCGTGCTGGACCGCCACCACCCGCCGGGTCGTGAAGGACCGGCCGTCACGCAGCCGGTCGACCTCGTAGACGATCGGGGTCGCCGGATCGCCGGGGCGCAGGAAGTAGGCGTGCAGGGAATGCACCGGTCGGTCGGCCGGCACGGTACGACCGGCCGCAACCAGGGCCTGCCCCGCCACCTGGCCCCCGAAGACCCGCGGCCGGGCCTCCGCGGGCCCCGTGCCGCGGAAGATGTCGAGCTCGATCTGCTCGAGATCGAGCAACGCGACCAATGCATCCAGGGCGGCCGTCATCGCTCAGCCTGCGGCAGCGACGAGGTCGAGAACCGCCGGCCCGAACTTGGTGAGCTTGGTCGCGCCGACCCCCGGGATCGCCTCGAGCGCCTCCGTCGTCGCCGGCTTCTGTTCGGCGATCGCGGTGAGGGTCGCGTCGGTGAACACGCAGTAGGCCGGCTGGCCCAGGGTCCGGGCCGCGTCGAGACGCCAGGCCTTCAACCGGTCGAACAGCCCCTCGTCCAGGCTGCCGGGGCAGCCGGCACAGCGACCGAGCGTGCGCTCGACCGGCGCCCGTACCGGCTTCCCGCACACCCGGCACATCACCGGTCCGGGACGCGGACCACGTCCGGGCCGGCCGACCGGCGGTCCGGTGCCGCCAGGAGTCAGGCCGTCCAGGAACCGACTCGGGGACCGCCCCCGGCGACCGCCCGGGACTCGTGAACCGGCCCAGGACAGCCAGATGTGCTGTCGGGCCCGGGTGATGCCGACGTAGAGCAGCCGGCGCTCCTCGGCGATCTGTTCCTCGGTCACCGCGTAGGTGATGGGTAGCACCCCGTCGACCAGCCCGACGAGGAAGACCGCATCCCATTCGAGGCCTTTCGCGGAGTGCAGCGAGCCCAGGGTGACCCCCGCGACGATCGGCGGATGTTGGGCGGCGGTGCGCTCGGCAAGTTCGGCGACGAGGTCAGCCAGGTCGGCCCGCGGGTTCCCGGCCGCCAGCTCTTCGGCCAGGCCGAGCAGGGCCCGAACCGACTCCCAGCGTTCACGGACCGCACCGGGACCGTCCGGTGCCGTGGCTGTCCAGCCGGTCGCGCTGAGAACATCGCTCACCCCGGCCACCAGGTCCCCCCCGCCGCCGTCAGACCGAGCCGCGCCGCGGAGCAGGCCGATCGCCTGGCGGATCTCCGGTCGGTCGAAGAAGCGCTCACCCCCGCGGACCAGATACGCGATGCCGTGCCCGGCGAGCGCGGCTTCGTACGCGGCCGACTGCGCGTTGATCCGATAGAGCACCGCAATCTCGTCGGGTCGCGTTCCGGCGTCGATCAACTCCCGACAGCGGCGGGCCACCCCCTCGGCCTCGGCGGGCTCGTCCGCGAACTCTCGGAACACGGGTGCGGCGCCGGCCGGCCGCTGCGCGACGAGCTCGAGGCGGCTCGGCGCGTCCGCGAGCACCGACCGGGCGAGGCTGACGACCTGCGGCGTCGACCGGTAGTCGCGGACCAACCGCACGACGGTTGCCTGGGGATGGCGCCGCGGGAAATCCAGCAGGTGGTTGGCCGACGCCCCGGTGAAGGAGTAGATGGTCTGGCTCGCGTCGCCGACCACGCAGAGCTCCTCGCGACCACCGAGCCAGGCGTTGAGCAGACGCTGCTGTACCGGGGTGACGTCCTGGTATTCATCGACGACGAAGTACCGGTAGCGGGCTCGGACCTCCGCCGCGACGTCCCCGTGATCCTCCAGGGCGACCGCCGTGACGAGCAGCAGATCCTCGAAGTCGAGCAGCCCGCGTTCGCCCTTGAGCGCTTCGTAGGCGGTGTAGACCTCGGCCACCTTGGGGGCGGGCAGCGGCGGGCTCCGGCGGGCGGCAGCGGCCGCCGCCGGGTACCCGTCCGGACCGGAAAGCGTGGATTTCGCCCACTCGATTTCCGCGGCCAGGTCCTTGAGCTCGGCACTGCCGGGTGTCACCCGCGCCCGCGCGGCCGCAGCCCCGACGAGCCTCAGCTTGCTCTCGACGATCTCCGGGAAACCACCGCCGACGATTCGTGGCCAGAAGTACTTGAGCTGTGCGAGGGCGGCGGCGTGGAAGGTCCGGGCGGCGACCTGGCCGACCCCGAGGCCGCGCAGCCGGGTGCGCAGTTCACTCGCCGCCCGGGTGGTGAAGGTAACCGCGAGGACCTGTTCGGCGGGTGCGGCCCCGATCAGCGCCCCGTAGGCGATCCGGTGGGTGATCGTCCGGGTCTTCCCGGTTCCGGCGCCGGCGAGGATGCAGACCGGCCCGCGGATCGCCTCGACGGCCGTCCGCTGCTCGGGGTCCAGCGCGGCGAGCACGTCCTCGGGGGTCATTACGGGCATCCTGCCAGTCCGCGGGGAACGACCACGGGCCCCACGGTGTTGACCACGGCAGTCTTTCCTGATGGAGGTTCGGTGTCCGGCCAGCTGACGCTCTACAGCACGCCGTGGTGCGGGTACTGCACCCGGCTCAAGCGGCACCTGGAGCGGGCCGGGATCTCGTTCGCGGAGGTCGACATCGACCGTGATCCAAATGCCGCCGAGTTCGTCATGTCGGTCAACGGCGGCAACCAGACCGTGCCGACGGTGCTCCTTCCGGACGGGACCGCGCTGAGCAACCCGAGCGTCACCGAGCTCACCGCGGCCCTGCGCGGCTGATCCGCCACCCGATCACGGCCGCAGCCAGCCGTCGATCAGCCGGCGGGCGATCGAGATCGGCGGCGGAAGCTGCACCTCCCCGCCCAGCAACTGCGCACGGTCGAACCAGGCGGCTTCCTCGAGTTCGGCATCGGCGAGCACCGGCGGCTCGGCCGCACCGATCGCGGTGAAACCGAGCATCAGGCTGGCCGGGAACGGCCATGGCTGGCTCGCCGCGTAGCGGACGTCGCGCACCGCGAGGCCGACCTCCTCGCGCACCTCGCGGACCACCGCCTGCTCGGCGGTCTCCCCCGGTTCGACGAAACCGGCCAGCGTGGAGAACCGGCCCGGCGGCCAGTCGGGCCGTCGCCCGAGTAGACAGCGCCGATCCCCGTCGCTCACCAGCATGATCACGGCCGGGTCGGTGCGCGGGAAGTGCAGGCTCTCATCGGCCGGGCACCGCCGGGCGAAGCCCGCCGCCGCCGCGATCGTCGGCGCCCCGCAGCGTGGGCAACATGGATGGCTGGCGTGCCAGTTGGCCAGGGCGACGGCGGTGACCAGCAGGTGCGCCTCGCGGGCGTCGAGCGAGGTCGCGACGTCTCGCAGGCCGGCCAGCCGGGTGTCCAACCGGCGCGGCGGATCGCCGCTGGCGCTGAAGTACGCCACGCCGGTGGCATCCACACCGAGCAGCGCCGTCATCGCCAGGCCGACCGGCGGGCTGAGCACCAGTCGGGCTCCGTCCGGGGTGTCCTCGACCGTCACGCGAAGGGCGTCGTCCAGTACCAGCACCCGGCTCGTCGGATCGGCCCAGCGTTCGGCCAACCACCCCTGATCCTCGCGACGGTTCGCCGCCCGGTCCATCTCTCCGGTGCCGAAGGCGGGTAGGTCCACGGTCGGCGAGCCTATGTCCGGTCAGCCGGCGGCCACCGGAAGCGCCTCGACGGCGGCGCCCAGGTCCGCCGCCCCGGGCATGTCGTCGAGCCAGCAGGTCAGGCCGGTACTCACATAGTGGAAGGCGGCCCGGACCGCTTCCGGTGCCACCCCGGCCAGCCCGGACCAGGCCAGCCGATAGGCGGCGAGTTGCACGGCGGCGGCGGACGCCTCGGCCGCGGTGGGCGGCGGCGCACCGGTCTTCCAGTCGACGACGGACCAGCGCCCGTCCGCCTCCGCGTACACGGCATCGATCCGACCCCGCACCTGCACGCCGGCCACGCGCATCTCGAACGCCACCTCGACCGCGTGCGGGCTGCGGCCCCACCAGTGGCTGCGCCGGAACGCGTCCTGGAGCTCGCCGAGTCGCGCATCGCCGGCGGCGTCCGCGTCGGCGGCGCCCGGGAGGTCGTCGAGATCCAGCAGCTCGGCCTGCCCGAACACCGCTTCCAACCAGGTGTGAAACGCCGTGCCGCGCCGGGCGGCCGGCGCTGGCTGGCGGGGCAGCGGCCGGCGGATGGACCTCGCCAGCCGTGCCGGGTCCCGGCCGAGTTCGACCAGGGCGGAGACCGACAGATGCCCGGGCAGCAGCACGTCGAGGTTCGCCGGCCCCCGGCCGGCGGCGGCCCGCTCGGCGAGCAGCAGGTCGGCCTCGGCCCGCCAGCTCGCCGGCACCCCGCCGGGGGCCGGCACCCCTGGCCGCGGGCCCCCGGCGGCGAGCTGGCGCCGGACCCGCTCGGCGCCGGCCCGGACCACCTCGAGATCCGGGCCGGAGACCGGCACCGGCCAAGGCACCGGGCGCGGGTCGGCGTGCAGCGGGTTGGCCTCGCCGGGCTCCGGGGGGTCGACCCACACCGCCACGGAGGCACCGGCCTCGACGACCTCGACGAGGAAGGGGGACGGCACCCGCGGCGTCTTGCCGTCGCCCCAGACGAAACCGGTGCAGATCAGCTGCTCGGCGGCCCGGGTCACCGCCACGTAGCCGAGCCGTCGCTCCTCCAGGGCCTCGCGGGCGGCGACCGCCCCGGCGAGCCGGCTCAGCTCCGCCGCGTCGGGGGCGGCGAGTTGAGGCAGGTCCGCGCCGTCGCCGCGGAGCGCGAAGGGCAGCACCCGGGCATTGGCCGCCCAGGAACTGGTGACCAGCGGCCTCGCCGGGAAAATCCCGGCGCCCAGGCCGGGCAGCACGACGACCGGCCACTCCAAGCCCTTCGCGGCATGCACGGTGAGCAGCTTCACCGAGTCGCTGCTGCCGACCCGGGCCGGCTCGAGGCCGAACTCGTGCTCGTCGGCAGCCGCGAGGTATCCGAGGAACGACCGCACGGTCGGCAGGTCACTGTCCCCGGCGAAACCGGCTGCCGCGTCGACGAAAGCGTCGAGGTCGGCCAGCGCGGCCGCCGGGTCGACACCGGGACGCCCGGCCAGCTCGACCGCCAGACCCAAGGCGCGGGCGATCTCGGCGACGAGCTCGGGCAGGGGCAGGTCGAGCTGGCCGCGCAGGGTACGCAGCTCCGCACGCACAGCCTCGATCCGGCGATACCCGGTCGGCGAGTACGCCTCGGCCGGACCCGGATCGTCGACGGCGTCGACCAGGCTGCCGCGGCCCGCGTCGTCGGTGCCGGCGACCGCGTCGAGCAGCGCGTCACCCGCCGGATCGGCCGGCGCCCGGAGCCGCCGGGCGCGCCGGGCGAGCGCCGTCAGGTCGCGCGGGCCGAGCCGCCAGCGTGGCCCGGTCAGCAACCGGACCAGCCCGGCACCTTCGCCCGGGTCGGCAACGACCTTCAGCGTCGCGACGATGTCGGCAACCTCGGGGACCTGGAGCAGGCCGCCGAGACCGACCACCTCGACCGGCACCCCGACCGCTTCCAGGGCCTCCCGCAGTCGCGGCATCTGGGTCCGGCGGCGCACGAGGACGGCGATGTCGGCCGGCCGGCGCTCCGCGGACGCCAGGAGGTCGCCGATCTGCCCGGCCAGCCAGCCGGCCTCGTCGGCGGCGCTGCGGTGCCACGCGGCAACCACGTCGCCCCGCCCCCGTCCGCCCGGAGCCGGGACCAGTTCGGGCACCTCGAGACCTTCCGCGCGCAGCGGCGCGGAAAGCCGGTTGGCGACGGCCAGGATGCGCTCGCCGTTGCGGAAGCTGGTGGCTAGCTGCCGCAGCTGCGCGGGGGACCCGTCCCGGGCGGGGAAATCGGTGCGGAACCGGCGCAGCCCACCGGCGCTCGCCCCCCGCCAGCCGTAGATCGACTGGCATGGGTCGCCCACGGCGGTGACCGGGTGGCCGGCTCCGAACAGCGCCCGGAGCAGGCCCCGTTGCGCATGTCCGGTGTCCTGGTACTCGTCGAGCAGCACCACGGGGTACCGATCGCGCTCGGCCCGCCCGACCGCGGGGTGGCGCTCGGCGATCCGGGCGGCGAACGCGACCTGGTCCCCGTGGTCGAGGACCTCCCGCTCGGCTTTGCGTCGGTTGTAGGCGGCGACGAGCGGCAACAGGGCGACCCGGGTCTCCGCCGTGTCGAGCAGCGCCCGGACCGCCGCCGGCACCGGCCCGGGCACGGTTTGGGCCGCCGCCGCCAACCCGTCGGCATGCGCGCGGACCTCCTCCACGGAGCACAGGTGTTCGCTGATGTCCCCCGCCAGGCTCAGCACCGCGGCGATCACCGCCGGCGGGCCCCACGGGACGGCATCCATCGGGCCGTCGTATTCGGCGACGACCCGGCCGGCCAGCTGCCAGCAGGCCGCCGGGCTGGCCAATCGCGCGGTGGGCTCCCGGGCGTCCCGCAGCGCATGGTCGCCGAGAAGTCGGGCGGCATAGGAGTGGTAGGTCGAGACGGTGGGCTCCTCCTCGCCGACGGCTACCGGGTCGGCGGCCCGCAGCTGAGCCAGCCGGCGACGCAACCGGACCGCGAGCTCGGCGGCGGCCTTGCGGGTGAACGTCAAGCCGAGGATCTGGTCCGGGCGGACCTGACCGGTGGCGACCAGCCAGATCACCCGGGCGGCCATCGTCGCCGTCTTCCCCGAACCGGCTCCGGCGACGACGAGCAGCGGCTCCAACGGAGCGGCTATGACCGCAGCCTGCTCGGCGGTCGGCAGCTCCCAGCCGAGCCGACGGGCCAGATCGACGGGGGTCAACGCCCCGTCCCGACCTGGCGCCCGGACGGCTGGGCCGGGCAGCTGCCCTGCACCGGGCAGTTGCGGCAGTCCGCGCCGACGGTGGCCGGGAACTCGGCCCCGGACATCCCGAGCACCACGCGGTCGAGCAACCTGGCGGCCCAGTCCGGGTCCTCGGCGTCGGCCAGCGCGACCTGGGCCTGCTCCCGGGCCCCGGCCTTGTTCGCGGCGCGGCCGAGCTGGACCAGCGCGGCCCCGCCGGGTTCGGCCAACCCGACGTCGGCGAACGCGCCCAGCGCAACGGCCAGCTGGTAGACCCCGAGCTGCGGATTCGTCGGCAACACCGCCTCCCCCACCCGCGCGCTGCCGGTCTTGAGGTCGATCACGACTGCCCGCCCCGCGTCGTCCCGCTCGAGCCGGTCGACCCGTCCGGAGACCACGGCCCGACCGGACTCGACCCGGAACCCCTGCTCGACCGCCACCAGCATCCGCGGGTTGGTCGCGGCCCAGCCGAGAAACCTCCGGAGCGCCAGTGCAGCGGCATCGCGCTGCTTGCGGGAGAACCAGACGCCCCCCAGGTCGAGGCCGGGCCAGATCGCGTCGAGGCGGCCGATGAGCTGGGCCTCGTCGACCGCCTCGCCGTTCAGCTCGGCGGCGCCGACGATCGCGGCCAGCGCGTGCACGATGCTGCCGACGGTCTGCGCCGCCCCCGGTGGGCTGGACGCGCCAGCGGACCGCTCCAGGAACCAGCGCAGCGCGCACCGCTCGAAACCCTCGACCGCGGAGGGGCTCACCGCGACGGGCGCGTCCGGGTCGGTGATCGGGCCCGGGTCGGAAAGCTCGGTCAGGGCGTACCAGCCGTCCGGGTGCGCGCCCGGCACGCCGGCGACCGCCAGCCGGGCCAGCTCGACCGCGGCGGCGGCGCGGACCGGCTCGGGGACCGACCCGTCGAGCAGGTGCGCGCGCAGCTCCGCGACGAGCGCCGGCAACGAGAGCATCCGCGCCGCCCGCGCCGGCGGGTCGGCCGGGGATTCGCCGACGAGCTCGTCGAGGAACCGGGACGGCCGCTCGTCCTGCTCCTCGTCGCTCGATACCGCGGTCACCACGAGGCGCCGCCGGGACCGGGTGACCGCCACGTAGAACAGCCGGCGCTCCTCGGCGAGCGCGGCGGCCGCGGCGCTCGCCGGCGTCGTCGGCCGGTCGGCGAGGGCATCGACGAGGTCCGCGATGCCGAGCAGGCTGCCGGTGACCCGCTGGTCCGGCCAGCTGCCCTCCTGCACGCCGGCAACCACGACCACATCCCATTCGAGGCCCTTGGCCCGGTGCGCGGAGAGCAGCCGAACCGAGTCGTCGGCGGGCGCCCGCTCGGCGAGGGTGTCCGCCGGGATCTCCTGAGCGGCGAGGTCGTCGAGGAACACCAGTGGCCCGGCCCCCGGTAGCCGGTCGACGAACCGCCCGGCCACGTCGAACAGTGCGACGACCGCGTCGAGCGCCCGGTCGGCCAGCCGGCCGGTCGCGCCACCGGCCACGGCCGCGCGCTCCCAGCGGCCGGCGAGCCCGGATGCCGACCAGACCGCCCAGAGCACGTCCTCCGCGTTCCCGCCGGCGGCGGCCGCGCGGGCGCCGGTCATCAGATCGGCGATCCGTTGCGCCGGGCGGGCGACCGACGGGTCGATGAGCCCGAGATCGCCGGCTGGGCGCATCGCCTCGACCAGCAGGTCGCCGGACGGCCGCCGGCGGCCCCCCGGTGGCTCTGCGGCCAGCAGTGCGCGGCGCAACCGCCGCACGGCCAACGGATCGCCGCGGCCCAGTGGTCCGCTGAGCAACTCGACCGCGATGTCCTCGTCGAGGCTGGCCGGCGCCAGCGCAGCGCGGAGCAGAAGCAGCAGGTGGCGAACCACCGGCTCTCCGATCAACGGGATCTCGTCGCCCACGACGGTCGTGGGGACCCCCGCGGCGGCCAGCGCACGACGCAGGGTGGGCAGGCTCCGCACCGCCGAGCGCACGAGAACCGCCATCCGGGACCAGGGCACGCCGTCGACCAAACGCGCCCGGCGCAGCGTGTCCGCGACGAGGGTTGCCTCCTGGGCCCGGCTGGCCGCGCGGAGGACCTCGACCGAGCCGTCCGGGATGCCGGCGGCAGCGGTGAGGGCCCGGTGCCCGCGACCGGGGGCGGCCGGCAGCCGGGCCGCCAGCCGACGAGAAGCCGAGAGCAGGTCACCCGCGCAGCGGCGGCTGGTCATCAGCGCGCGGACCGGCGCCGGGGCTCCGCCGACGGTACGGAACCGGTCCGGAAATCCGAGCAGGCCGCCGACGTCCGCCCCCCGGAAGCCGTAGATCGCCTGGTCGGGGTCGCCGACTACGACAAGGTCGCGGCCCCCACCCGCCAGGCTTGCCAGCAGCCTTTCCTGGGCGGGATCGGTGTCCTGGTACTCGTCGACGAAGACGGCGCGCCGGGCCCCCCGCTCGGCCCCGCCGATCTCGGGGTCCTCGAGGAGGTCGGCCGCGCGCCGGACAAGGCCGGCGTAGTCGAGCGCCGGACCGGTCGGGTCGAGCGCCGCCACGTCGGCCGCGCGCTGCCAGAACCGGCCGACCGCGATCCACTCCACGCGCCCGACACGAGCACCCATCGATGCCAGCTCGGCGCCGTCGAGCCCCCGCTCGCGAGCCCGGGCGACGAGGTCGGCCAGCTCGCGGGCGAATCCGCGGGTCCGCAACGCCGGCCGCAGCTCGACCGGCCAGTCGTGCCCCCCGTCCTCGGCCTCGCCGGCGAGCAGCCGGCGGAACGTGAGGTCGGTCTCCGGTCCGCTCAGCAACCGCGGCGCCGGTTGCCCGAGCCGGGGTGCCTCCCGCCGGCACAGCGCGTAGGCATAGCCGTGGAAGGTCATCGCCAGCGGTTGCCGGGACACGACGTCGAGCCGGGCCGCGATCCGCTCGCGCAGCTGGCCGGCTGCCGCACGACTGAAAGTGAGAACGAGGATCTGGTCCGGTGCCGTGCCCCGATGCACACGTTCGACGACGGCTTCAACGAGGGTGGTCGTCTTCCCGGTGCCCGGACCGGCGAGGACGAGCAGCGGGCCGCCGTGATGGTCGACCACCACCTGCTGGTCGCGGTCGAGAACCGGCGGGGCCCGCCGCCTGCCGGGAGGCGGCCGAACCAGCCGGACCGCGGGGTCGTTCGGGCTTTGCATCCCGGCATTCGACCACGCGCCCACGACAATTCCGCCGACCGCTCAGCTCGGCGCCTTCGGCCGGCTGCGAGACCAGGGTCCCGCCGGGCAACCGATTGGAGAAGCTGGCTGGCGACCGAGCCGGCCAGTACGGCATCAGGGTGAACCAGCAGTGGCGCATCTGCTTCCGCTGGACCACCGCCGGCGCAGAAGACGTCGAGATCGTTGATTACCACTGAGGAGATCCCATGAGCGCCAGCACGTCGATCGCCCCCATTCATCCGGGCGAGGTCCTCGCCGAGGAGTACCTCGCTCCCCTCGGAGTCACCCAGCACAAGCTCGCCGTCGCCATCGGCGTCCCTCCTCGGCGGATCAACGAGATCGTGCACGGAACGCGACGGATCAGCGCCGATACCGCCTTGCGGCTGGCCCGCTACTTCGACACCTCGGAACGGTTCTGGATCAACCTGCAGAGCCGGTATGACCTCGAAGTCGAACGTGACCGGCTGGCACCCGCCCTCGCCGAGATCCGCCCGCTGCGCGGCGCCTGAAGCTCAGGGGCCGCCGGCGATCCCTTCCGCGAGCTCCAGCAGCCGGGTCACCGTCGTCCAGTTCCGAGCCGTCATCACGACCCCGAGCCGGCGAAGGGCCTCGTTAAGAGGCGAATCGTGCGATGTGGCCGCGAATGACAGGTAGAGCACGCGATCCCCGACCGCGTACTCGTCGGCCCCGTGGGTCGTCCCCACCGCCCGCACCACCTCCGCAGGCGCCGGCGCCTCGAGGAAGGCCACGTGCAACTGCTTCGGGGTGGCGACGCGTCCGGGGAAGGGATTCGCCTTGACGACCGCCCCGAGCTCCGCTGCGGTCCGCACGAGCACCCGGACCTCGAGACCGAGCCGACGGCGCAGCTCGTCCTCGATCCGGGCGGCCAGTCCGTTCGGCTCCGCTTCGACGACTGCATTCCCACTCTGAAGGTATGTGCCCACCGCTCTTGCGCCGACCGCCTCGAGTACCGAGCGCAGCTCACCCATCGACAGCCGGTTGTGCCTGCCGACGTTGATGCCACGAAGCAGGACGGCACACGCGGACACGGCTCTCCCTTCGATGAGGTCAGGTCACCGGGGCGGCGTTGCGGGGCAGCCAGGGTCAGCCGAGCGAGCTGGGGTCGGCAGGGACGTCGACCGCGTGCCGACGCAGGATCTCCAGCGGCACCAGGTCCGTCGCCCGGATGTTGGTTGCAGCCAGCACCACTGGCGCCGCGACGCCGGCCTGGTAGGCCTCCAGCCAGCGGGTCGCTACGACGCACCAACGGTCGCCTGGCCGCAGGCCGGGAAACCGGTACTCGGGCCTCGGCGTGATCAGGTCGTTCCCGGTCTCCTGCTGGTGGGCGAGAAACTCGCTCGACAGCACGGCGCACACGGTGTGGCTTCCGAAGTCCTCCGGCCCGGAGGTGCAGCAGCCGTCGCGGTAGAAGCCGGTCACCGGGTCCGTGCCACACGGTTCCAGGGGCCCGCCGAGCACGTTCCGGTCTCCGGTCACCGGATCAGCCTCGCATCCGGGGCCGCCGCTCCGTCGGGCGAACCGGACCGGCCCCGTCCCAGCGGGCGCGGGCCATGTCGACCCGACGGCCGTCACCGGTCAAAGGGGTCCGGTCGCCGCGCAACCGGCGCAGCTGCTCGGCATCCTTGTGCGGGGCCGGCCGGCCGTCGGCCATGACCACCCGGTGCCAGCAAACCTCGGCGCCGTTTCGAGCCAACACCGAACCGACGGCCCGGGCGGACCCCCGCCCCAGGTAGTCCGCGACATCCCGGTAGCTCATCACCCGCCCGGCCGGGATGAGATCGACGACGTCGAGCACGTGGCAGGCAAAGTCGCCGAGGGCGGTTCGCGACCGGTCAGCGTTCATCCTCGATCGCTCATTCTTCATCGCCCCGGGCCTTCACCGCGACAAGCACCGACACCACCACCCAACCGGCTAGCAGCACCACCAGCGGATGAACGAACACAGCCCAGATCCCGAGCAGCACGCTGCCGAGGACCGGCGCCCAGAGCCGGTTCAGCGCCTCCCGGCGGCTCCATCGCCGGGACGGGGGCGGGGCACCGAACACGGCGCGGTCGAGGGTTGCCAGCCGCCGTCCGAGCTTCATGCGTCTAGTAGATCGGCAGGCTGCGATCCACCTGCTGGGCCCAGGCCGTGACGCCACCCTGCACGTGCGTCGCCGTGGCGAAGCCGGCGGATTTGAGCATGGCCAGTGCCTCGGCGGACCGCACCCCGGTCTTGCAGTACAGGACCACCGGCCGGTCCTGCGGCAGCTCGGAGAGCCGACCGGCGAGCTCGCCCTTGGGGATCAGCACCGACCCGGGGATCCGGACGATCTCGTACTCGGCCGGCTCCCGGACGTCGACGAGCAGGAACCGCTCCCCGTCGTCGAACATCTGCTTGAGCTCGGCCGCGGTGACCGTCGATCCGCTCGCGGCGCGCTGCGCCTCCTCGGACACGACGCCGCAGAAGGCGTCGTAGTCGATCAGCTCCGTGATCGTCGGGTTCTTCCCGCACAACGGGCACTCCGGGTCCTTACGCACGCGCAGGGTGCGGTAGGTCATCTCCAGCGCGTCGTAGATCATCAGCCGGCCCACCAGGGGCTCGCCGATCCCGGTGAGCAGCTTGATCGCTTCGGTGGTCTGGATCGAGCCGATCGACGCGCAGAGCACGCCCAGAACGCCGCCTTCCGCGCAGGAGGGCACCATCCCCGGCGGCGGCGGCTCCGGGTAGAGGCAGCGGTAACACGGGCCATGCTCGGCCCAGAACACCGACGCCTGCCCGTCGAACCGGTAGATCGATCCCCACACGTAAGGCTTCCCGAGCAGCACGCAGGCGTCGTTCACGAGGTAGCGAGTCGCGAAGTTGTCGGTACCGTCGACGATTAGGTCGTAGCCGGCGAAGATCTCCATGACATTCGAGGAATCGAGCCGCTGCTCGTGCAGGACAACGTCGATCAGCGGGTTGATCTCACGGATCGAGTCGCGTGCCGACTGGGCCTTTGACCGCCCGATGTCGGACTGCCCGTGGATCACCTGACGCTGCAAGTTCGACTCGTCCACGACGTCGAAGTCGACGACGCCCAGGGTGCCGACACCGGCCGCCGCCAGGTACATGAGGGTCGGCGAGCCGAGCCCCCCGGCCCCGACCGCGAGCACCCTGGCGTGCTTGAGCCGCTTCTGACCGTCCATCGCGACGTCCGGAATGATCAGATGCCGGGAATAGCGCCGGATCTCATCCGTGGTCAGGTCTGCGGCCGGCTCGACCAGCGGCGGCAACGCCACGATGCACCTCGTTCGTAGACAGCGTTCGTAGACAGCGTTTGGGGACAGCCTGGCAGACCGCCCTCGCGAGGGGGAAACCCTCGCCACCGCGCGATTGTTCCGTTTCGCCGGGCGCGCCGCGGGCAGTAACCAGGTGGCGGAAGCACCACGAACCGAGGAGACGAGATGGGCGCGGCCGACAAGCTCTCGAACAAGGCGCAGGAACTCAAGGGCGACGCGAAGCGCAAGGTCGGCAAGGCCACCGGCAACGATCAGTGGCAGGCAGAGGGCAAGGGTGACCAGGTCGCCGGAAACCTCAAGCAAGCCGGCGAGAAAGTCAAGGACGCGTTCAAGTCCTGACCGCGCGAGGCTGCGGGCCAGGCCGGCCACGGGGGCGGTCCGGCCCGCGGCCTGTCCGGCCTACCTGTCCGGCTACCTGTCCGCCTGCCTCTGCGTCAGCCTTCCGGCGGCCTTCCGTCAGTCCCCCGGACGCCACCAGGGCCGCCGTCGGCGCGGTTCGTCCGACTGCTCGGCCGGGCTCTCTGCCGCCGCTTGCGCCGCATTGACCGGCGGCGCGACAGAATCCGGACCGGACTCGGGGTAGGACCATGGGTGTCTGGTCGACTCCGGACTGGGCGCGGCATCAGCCGGCTCGTCCTGGAGCAGATGACCGGTGAACGGCGCCGGTTCGGGGTCGGCGTCCGCGTCGTCGAGCAAACGCTCGTCGGTGCGTGTCACTGCATCGATGGGTTCGGCCACCGGCGGTTCGGCCGGCCCGGGCGGTTCGGCCACGGGCGGTTCGGCCGGCGGTTCGACCACCGGAGGTTCGGCCACCTGAGGCTCGGCCGGCCCGGGCGGTTCGACCACCGGCGGCTCGACCGGCGGTTCGACCGGCAGTTCGACCGGCCCGGGCGGCTCCGCCGCGGCTTTGCCGGAGCCGGCCGGCCGGGACCGTCTGCGGAGCAGCGCGTCAGCCAGGGCGAGGACCGCCTCATCCACCCGAGCCGCGATCCGGGTCTCGCCGTCGGCGAGCCCGCGCTGGACCCGGCTGAGCCGGTCGAGGACCGGGCCGAATTCATTGCGCACCGACCCGGCGACCTCGCCGGGGATTCCCTCCAGTCGACCGTGGACCCCGTCGAATCTGCCGGACAGGGTGTCGAGCCGGTCGAGGACAGCGGTCAGGAGCTCGCCGCCGGCCAATCGGTCGACTCGAACCCCGAGCTCGTCGATCCGCGCGGCAAGCAGCGCCACCGCGTCGGCGGACGCGAGGTGGGTGAGTTGGCCGCCGAGTTCCTCCACCCGGGAGGTGACGGCCGCTACCGCCGCGACGGCCTGCTGGGTCTGCTGCGTCTGCTGGATAAGTGCCCCGCCGGCGGCGATCCGCAGTTCCTCGGGCAGCCGGGCCAACAACCCGCGGATCTCGCCGACGATGACGGCCAACTGGCGCTGCTCGGAGATCTGGTCCTCGACTGCACGCGAGAGCAGTTGCTGCATCCGCTCAGCCATCGGCGAGCCGGCAGGTGCCTCCGCGGGGGGGTCGGTGAACGGCGCCCCCCCAGGTCCGAAGTCGGTCACGGCCTGCTCCCTCCTGTCCGGATCGCAGTATCCCCGGTTATCGGGCCGCTGTGACGTGGCGCCACGCCTCGGCGGCGACCCGTTCTGGGGCCTCGAGCTGGGCCACGTGCCCGCAGTCGGGGTAGATGACGAGCTTCGACCCGCGGATCCGCCGGTGTGCCCGGTGTCCCACAGCGACGTTCACCAGCCGGTCCTTGCGTCCCCAGAGCAACAGGGTGGGGACCTCGAGGGCGGCCGCTTGCCGCCACAGGGAACGCGATCCCGGCTCGAGGTTGGCCCGGGCCAACCCGTCGAGGGAGCCGAGGAGGGCCCGGTTCGCCCAGCTCACCCGGTCCCGTCGCTCTATCTCCGCGATCACCTGGTCGACCCGGTCCGGGTGCACGCGGGTCGGGTCGGCGTAGCAGAGCCGGAGCATCCGCCGAGCCCGCGCGGCGGCCGGCACGGACGAAAGTCGGCGTTGCGCGATCCCGCGCACGCCGGGGGTCAGCAGCACCAACAACCTCGGGTCGTGCAGCCGCCACGGGGTCAGATCGGGCAGCGCCGGGGAGACGAGGGTGAGCGAGCGGACCAGGTCGGGATGATCCGCTGCGAGCCGGACGGCCACCGCGCCGCCCAGCGAGTTGCCGAACAGATGCACCGCGCCGCGCTCGAGCCGGCGGATGACCCCTTGCACTGCGTCGACATGTGCGTCGAGCCGGTAGCGGCCGTCGGCAGCCGGTTCGCTGTAGCCGAAGCCCGGCAAATCGACCGCGTAACCGTCGACCACGTCGGCGAGGAGCCACGCCAGGTCGGTCCAGTTCGTCGCGGCGCCGCCGAGGCCGTGGACGAACACGGCAGGCTCCGCACCGGTGCTGTCCGGGACCCGGCGGACGAACACCCGGGCGCCGGTGCCGGCGTCGAGCAGCGATCCGGCCCACGGTCCGAGCGGTGGCGCATCCGGGCCGGGGAGCTCGCGCAGGCTCACGGGAGCGCCCACGTCGCCCCCACCTCGAGGCGGCGCGGTCCGGCCGCGTCGACGGCGGTGCTAGCCGACGCGCCCATCCCGGTCCACGAGCCGTCGGGGTCGATCCGGATCCCGGCGCACTCGGGGATTCCGACCACGACCGCGGTGCCGACCATCGCCCGGACCGTCTGCAACCGGTCGACATCGTCGGACGCGTGCGGGACGACGGCGAGCCCGGGCAGGAGGCCGAGCCCGGGTCCGAAACCGGGGCGGGCACCGGGGCGGAGGGTCACCGCCCCGAGGACCATCGCCCCCGCGCTGGCCCCCATGACGACGCCGCCACGTTCGAGGACCCCATCGAGCCAGCGATCGGCTCCGGTGTGCCGCAGAGCGTCCAACAACCGCCCCGGCGAACCCCCCGGAAGCACGAGCAACCGGGCGATGGCGAACGCGGCCTCGGCCGCGCCGGGATCAGAGCGCGCGTCCGGGGCGACGACGGCGCTGACCGCACCCAGACCGGCGAAGTGCTCGACACCGTGCCGGCCGGCCAGCTCCGCCTCCCGCCCCACGGCCGCGGCCAAGGGCACGACGACGACCGGTCCGCCGTCCGCCCGGGCCAACAGGTCCAGGTCCATCGGACGGCAGAGATCCCCGAATTCGGCGCCGCCCTGCAGGCAGATCGTTCCCGGCATGGGATCAACCTACGAAAGGGTGCTCCGCAGCCGCCGGCGGGCGGGCGTGAGGGGCTCAGTGCAGCATCGGCTCGAGTCGTCGGTTGACCGCATCGAGGGTGGCCCGGATGCAGGCCTGGCGGACATCCTCGCGGACCGTGGCCGATCCGGTGAGCCGCTCGCTGCCGGAATTCGACAGCATGGTCAGTGAAACGAGCACGGTACGGTGCCGCCCGGTGTTGGAGATCTCGACGTGTTCGAGTTCGAATCGGGCCCTCCGGTCCAGCAGACCCTCAAGCGCCCGCAGGGTTGCGCCGGCAACCGCGCGCTGGACGCCGGACTGGGTGGCCGTGCCGGTGCTTTCCCCGGAGGCCGACGAGCTGCCGTGCCGCAGCGTGACGATCGCGGTTACATCGAGCCCTGAAGAAACAAGCTGCATCCGGGTGATCGCCGGCCGGCCGCCGGTGCCCTCGGGGAGGGTCGGTGGCTCGGGGGTAGCCGTATCCTCGACGAGCTGCACCCGGTCGGCGTCCACGCCGAGGCCGAAGCGCTCGCGGAGCAGACGGCCCACGCTGGTCGCCACTTGGACCTCGTCGACACCAGGGGCTAGGCCGAGCCGGAGAAGCCCCAGCCCGCCGCCTTCTTCGTCGGGTTCGACGTCCGCGTCGGCCACGCCCGGAACCGCGCGCAGCGCAGCCACGATCTCGGCGTAGTCGGTGAGCGTCACCTCAACTGCCCCCAATGGACGCGGATGGGTTGATCAACCCCTCGTCGGGGTGTCGACCGGTCTGGGGGTCGCCTTGAGCACCGGCGCCCGGGGGCGGTCAGGCAGAACGGCGGGTCGATGTCCTTTTCGCCGTCTTCTTGGCCGATACCTTCCGAGTCGGAGCGGCTTTGCGCGGCGATTCGCCGGCGGTGGCGGGGGTCGCTCGAGCCCCCCGGGGGGCGGCCGCGGTCTTGGCCTTGCCCCGTTTCGACGCCGTCCCGGGTGCGGATGCGGGTTGCGACGGCGCTGGGCTGGCATCGGACCGGCCCCCCCGGGCGGCTTCGACGCTGGCCCGCAGCGCCGCCATCAGGTCGACCACGGCCCCGCCGGTTTGGGTCGGCTCGGCGGGAGCGACCACGTCCCGGCCGGCAATCTTCGCCTCGATCAGCTCCTGGAGCGCCGACCGGTAGTCGTCGGTGTAGGCCATCGGATCGAAGTCGCCGGCCAGCGTCTCGATCAACGAAACGGCCATCGCGAGCTCCTGCGGGCGGACCGGCACCTCCTCGTCGAGGAATGCGAAGTCCGGTGTTCGGATCTCGTCCGGCCAAAGCATGGTCTCGAGCACGAACACCCCGTCCCGGACCCGAAGCGCGGCCAGCGTCTCGCGCTGCCGGAGCGCCACCTTGACCAGGGCAACCCGCCCGGACTGCTCGAGCGCCTCGCGCAGCAGAACGTATGGCTTCGTGCCGGCGGTCTCCGGCTCGAGGTAGTAGCTGCGCTCGAAGTACATCGGGTCGACCTGATCGAGCGGGACGAACGTCAGCACATCGATCGACCTCGACGTCCGCAACGGCAGGTCGGCGAAGTCCTCGTCGCCGAGCATGACGACCTCTCCGGTGCCCAGCTCGTAGCCCTTGGCGATGTCGGAGAAGGGCACTTCCTCGCCGTCGATCGAGCACACGCGCTTGAAGCGGATCCGGCCTCCGTCGGCGCGGTGGACCTGGTGAAAGCTGACGTCCTTGACGTCCGTGGCGGAATAGAGCTTGACCGGAATCGTGACCAGGCCAAACGAGATGGCCCCTTTCCAGATGCTGCGCATGCCCGCCTCGCCAGGTCCGGATCGCCGATCGTCAAGATCATCCTACCCCGCTGATCCGGCAGCTACGCCGGGCCGCGGCCCCGCTCCGAAACGGACGGGTTACCGTCCACTGCGTGCACTGGGGCCTCGCGGGGGCGTTCGCCGCCGCCATCGCCTACGGGGTCGCGACGATCCTTCAGACCATCGGCGCCCGCCGAACCCAGCGTGCCCAGTCGGTCGACGTTCGGATGCTGTGGCGACTGGTCCATTCCTGGATGTTCATCGCCGGGCTCGGCCTCGACGGGCTCGGCTTCGCACTGTCCCTGGCGGCGCTGCGCAGTCTGCCGCTGTTCGTGGTCCAGGCTGCGATCTCGGCGAGTCTCGCGGTCACGGCCCTGCTCGCGGCCGCATTCCTTCGGGCCCGGCTGCAGGCCCGGGAGTGGCTGGCGATCGCCCTGGTCAGTGCCGGCCTCGCGATGCTCGCCATCTCCTCCGCACGGAACCGACCGGCCGGTGTGGACCTCGGCGGGCGGACGGCGTTGCTCCTCGGTGTCGGTCTGCTGGGCGCGGTCGCCTTCCTCGCCGGCCGGGCCACCCGGACCGGACCGGGTCCGGGTAGCTGGGCGCTCGGGGTGCTGGCCGGGCTCGCCTACGGCGCGTCCGGGATCGGCGCCCGGATCCTGCATCACCCGCGTTCCCTGCTCGGGCTGGTGACCGACCCGGCGACCTGGGCGATGATGGCGGCCGGTCTCCTGGGAATCCTGCTCTATGCGACCGCCGTGCAGCGCGGCACGGTCACTCGGGTCACCGCGGCGGTCGTCGTCACGGAGACCCTCGTCCCGGCCGCGATCGGCGTCGCGCTGCTGCACGACCATCCACGTCACGGCTACGTCGGACTTGCCGCGATCGGTTTCGTGTGCACCGTCGCTGGCGCGGTTGCGCTCGCCCGCCACGGGGAAGCCCCTACCAACGAGCGGCTGGCCCGGGGCTCAGCCACCGTCCGGCCGCCAGCGGACGTGCAACAGGAAGTGGGCGGTTGAGCGCGCCGGAGAAGGTGACGGTGCAGGTCGAAGGCCGTCGGCTCTCGCTGTCCAACCTGGCGAAGGTGCTCTACCCCGCGGCCGGAACCACGAAAGCCGCGGTCATCGACTACTACACGCGGATCGCCCCGGTGCTCCTCCGCCACCTCGCTGGCCGGCCGCTGACCGTGCGCCGATTCCCGAATGGCGTCGACGGCACGACATTCTTCGAAAAGAACGCCCCGTCGCACACCCCCGATTGGGTCCGCAAGGTCCGGCTGCCCAGTCCCGGATCGACCCGTAGCCGGGAGAGCATCGACTACCTCGTCGTCGAAGAGACGGCAACACTGGTCTGGCTGGCCAACCTGGCCGCCCTCGAACTGCACGTCCCGATGTGGCGCGTCGACGACGACGGGCGCCCGATGAATCCGGATCGGCTGGTCGTCGACCTCGATCCCGGCCCTCCGGCCGGGTTGGTCGAGTGCGCCCGGGTCGCCCTGCTGGCCCGGGCCGCGCTGGCCGCCGACGGTCTGCATGCGTGGCCTAAGACGAGCGGCGGAAAGGGACTCCAGCTCTACGCCGGACTGGATGGCAGCGCCGCCTGGGAAGTGGTCCACCGGCACGCCCGGGTTCTCGCCGAAGGCCTGGAGCGACACCACCCGGGGCTCGTCGTTTCTTCGATGACGAAGGCGGTGCGTCGGGGCAAGGTGCTCGTCGACTGGAGCCAGAACAACGCGGCGAAAACGACGGTCGCCCCCTATTCACTTCGGGCCCAACCCGAGCCGACGGCCTCGACCCCGGTGACCTGGGCCGAGGTCGAGGCGGCCGCGGAGTCCGGAAACCCCGCCGGCTTGCGTTTCCTTTCCGCCGACGCTCTCGACCGGGTGGCAACCTTGGGCGACCTGTTCGACGCCGTCTTCGACGATCCCGGTCGGCTGGGCTGAAGCGCCCTGCGGCATGCTGGCCGCGGGGAACGAACGCGACGAGACGGAGTGCCCGTGAGCGAGTTCGAGGCCGCCGAGGCGGACGTCGTCGAGCAGGCCCAGACCGTCGAGGACGTGGCGGAGCCCGATCGGCGGGAGCGGCCGCTCGAGGCCGACGACGCGGACGCGGCCGAGCAGGACGTGATCGTCGAAGGCGACGAGGACTACCGCTAGGCACCGCCTCCTGGTGAGCCTCCGGTAGGCTCGGCCGTGGGCGCGCGAGGCGCTGCGCCCGACGCAGCGACGAGGGGCAGCGTGACGAGCGGTTCGCAAGCCCGTCCCCGTAGCCGGCTCTCGCGCTCGGCCCGGCGCACCCAGCTGCTCGGAGCTGCCCAGGAAGTCTTCGTCGCGAATGGTTACCACGCCGCCGCGATGGACGACATCGCCGAACGAGCCGGCGTCAGCAAACCCGTGCTGTACCAACATTTTCCGGGCAAGCTCGAGCTATACCTGGCGCTTCTCGACCAGCATGTGGCTTCCCTCGAACGAGGGGTCAACCGGGCTCTCGCCTCCACGCCGGACAACCGAGCCCGGGTGCAGGCGAGCATCGCGGCGTACTTCGACTTCGTCGGCGACGAGGGGGGCGCGTTCCGGCTCGTCTTCGAGTCCGATCTGCGCAACGAGCCGGTGGTCCGCGCGCGGGTCGAACGGGCACTCCAGGTTTCCATCGAGGCGATCGCCGACACCATCGCGCGCGACACCGGACTCCAGCGCGAGGAGTCGGAGCTGTTGTCGTGTGGGCTCGCCGGGCTGGCCGAGGTGTCCGCGCGCTGGTGGCTGTCCTCGGCCGGCAGTGTGCCCAAGGCCCGTGCCGTCGAGTTGCTGACAGCGTTGGCCTGGCGTGGGATCTCCGGCTTTCCGCGCAACCCGTGACCGCGGGATAGCCTCCAGGCTGGACGGCTCCGATGCGGAGCCGCGAGAGGGCGAGGCGGCGGCGTGGAAGTCAGGATCGGCGTGCAGTTCGCGCCCCGGGAGATTGTCCTCGAGAGTGCGCAGTCGCCGGCCGAGGTCGAGCAGGCGGTCGGTGCGGCGCTCGCCGACCCGGCTGGCGTGCTGAACCTGGTTGACGAGAAGGGCCGGCGGGTGCTGATCCCGAGCGCCAAACTCGCCTACGTCGAGATTGCCGAGGCCGAGGGTCGACGGGTCGGCTTCGGGACCCTGTAGGCCCAGGGCGGCGCCGGCCGGAAGGCGGCGGCGTTGCGGGTGGCCCCGATGCGCCGCGGGTCCCTCGCGCGTGGCCGCTCCGGAGTCCTAGATCTCCGCGACGACTTCGCCGAGCGGCCTACTGGCCACGTGCAGGTCGGTGACCCCAGCGACTGTGCCGCAGTCCACGCAGCGCACGCCGATCGCCACCCAGGTCACAGCACCGCCGGCGACCGCCAGTCCCGCGGCGACCTCGACGATGGAGTTGCTGCACCCCGTGCAGGACCAGACCGGCGGATGCGTCCAGTGCTCCTCGGAGTCGAGGACCGCAGCGACCCGACCGCAGGCGAGGCACCGCCGCCGGGCCACGCCGCTGTCGCGATCGGCCTCGACGTAGAACCAGGTCGATGGCTCGTCCTGGTGCGCGTCGGCGGAGCAGGCCAGCAACACGGTCTCGGTGACCGGCGGGCAGCCCGTCAGCTGGGTCAGCCAGGTCCGCAGGTCAGCGCCGGACTCCGCCCGCCGCCCACCATGCACCGTCCGTAGCACCACGACGCCTCCTCGGGTTTCCCCTAAGGTCGGCGCGGCAAAAGGCCGCCTTGAACGCTCAGGCCGTCTCTTCGGCCGACGACGGGACGCTGCCGGCCTCGCCGCCGGAGTTGGCCCGACGCCGGCGCCGGTGCCGCCGCGGTCGGGCGGGGTCGGCGGCGCTGACCGGGGTGACCACCGCGCCCGCCCCGCGGCCGGTTCGGGTGCGGGTCCGCTCCCCGCGCGCCCGCTCGGCCGGCCGCGGCTCCGCCGGCCGGGGCTGCGCCGGCCGGCTGCGGGTACGGCCGGTCTCGCCAAGGTCTTCGATGCGCTCGGCGCCGAGACCGACCCGGACCCGCGCTTCGCGGGGCAGTACCCCGGTAGCCCGGGCCGGGATATCAAGCGAGGCATAAAGGTGCTCTGAGGTCGAGTAGGTCTCGGGCGGGTCGTCGAACGGCAGCGCTAGCGCCGTGTTGATCAGCTGCCAACGGGGGATGTCGTCCCAGTCGACAAGGGTGACGGCGATCCCCGAGCCGCCGGCCCGGCCGGTCCGGCCAATCCGGTGGAGATAGGTCTTTTCGTCTTCGGGGCACTGGTAGTTCACGACGTGGGTGACGCCGCTGATGTCGATCCCGCGGGCCGCGACGTCGGTCGCCACCAGCACGTCGACCTTTCCGCTGCGGAAGGCGCGCAGGCCCTGCTCCCGCTGCGCCTGGCCGAGGTCGCCGTGCACCGCGGCGGCGGCGAAACCGCGGGTGCCCAGATCCTCCGCGACCCGGGCGGCGGTCCGCTTGGTCCGGCAGAAGACGATGGCTAGCCCGCGGCGTTCGGCCTGCAGAATCCGGGCCAGCATCTCGACTTTGTCCATCGCGTGCGCCCGGAACACGTGCTGCTGGGTGGTGGGAACGGTGGCGCTCTCCTCCGGCGCCTCGGCTCGCAGGTGGGTGGGTTGGCGAAGGTAGCGGCGGGCCAGCGTCACGACCGGACCGGGCATCGTCGCGGAGAAGAGCATGGTCTGCCGGTCGGCCGGGATGAAGGTCAGGATCCGCTCGACGTCGGGCAGGAAGCCGAGATCGAGCATCTCGTCGGCCTCGTCGAGAACCAGCACCCGGACTCGGCTCAGGTCCAGCGCCTTCTGCCGGGACAGGTCGAGCAGCCGGCCGGGGGTGCCGACGACGACGTCGACGCCGCTGCGCAATGCCTCGACCTGCGGCTCGTAGGAGCGACCGCCATACACGGCGAGCACCCGGGTGCCCCGGGTCCGTCCGGCGAGCGCGATGTCACCCGTCACCTGGACGCAGAGCTCCCGGGTCGGTACGACGACGAGGGCCTGCACGCCACCGTCACCGGGCAAGGTGAGTCGCTGCAGCAGCGGGACACCGAAGGCCAGCGTCTTGCCGGTTCCGGTGCGCGCCTGTCCGATGAGGTCGTGGCCCTCGAGGGCCAGCGGGATGGCCAGGTACTGGATGGCGAAGGGTTCGACGATGCCCGCGGCGGCGAGCGCGTCGACGGTCTCGGGGAGTACGCCTAGGTCGGCGAACGTAGTCAGAGCAGCCTCCATCACGGCGGAGGCCACCCGGCGGGCGTGTCCGCCGGCCCGCACCCGGTCGCATCCGGGGGGCCAGCGTGCGCCTGAAGCGCTCCGCGAACTGTCACATCGGCGCCGCGCGACCGGCTTGGCCTCGTGACGTTGCGCTCAGTCTAACCGGCGCCGAGGAACTCGCCTTGTAGTGTCCGGCTATGGGGTCCACCGGCGAGTTGCCTCCCGGGATGGACGAGGTCTCGTTCCGGGCCGCGGTCACCGACCTCCTGGCGGTACTGGCCTACGGTGAGATCACCGCGTTCGAACGGCTGGCAGACGACGCGCGGCTCGCGCCGACGCTCGACGACAAGGCCGCGCTCGGCCAGATGGCAGTTGCCGAGTTCGGTCATTTCCGCAAGTTGCAGACCCGGCTGGCCGCGATGGGGGTCGATCCGGAGGAGGCGATGGGGCCGTTCGTCGAGCCGCTGGACGCCTTTCACGACTCGACGGCCCCCGGAGACTGGCTGGAGGGGCTGGTCAAGGCCTACGTCGGCGACGGGTTCGCCGCCGACTTCTACCGGGAAGTCGCTGAATACGTCGACGAGCCCACCCGCGATCTCGTCCTCGAGGTGCTCGCCGACAGCGGGCATTCGACCTTCGCCGTAGATCGGGTCAGGGCGGCGATCGCCGAGGAGCCCGCACTCGCCGGACGGCTCGCGCTGTGGGCCCGCCGATTGGTCGGGGAGGCGCTCACCCAGGCCCAGCGAATCGCCATCGAGCGGGACGGCCTGGCCCGTCTGATCGTCGGCGGGAGCGGTGACTTCGCCGAGGTGGCCCGGCTGCTGAGCCGGCTGACCGACCGCCACAGCGAGCGGATGTCCACGCTCGGGCTGTCCGGCTGACGGGGTCGCTAGAGATGCAGGCCGACCCGGACCCAGGTCCGCCGGGTGCAGGCCGGACAGCGCATCCAGGAGGGATAGTCCCGGCGCAGGACCGGTAGGTGCACGCTAGGAAGCGCGGCGCGCAACGCGCGCGCCGGCGACAGCGCCGTCCGTTCCCCACAGGCCGAGCAGTCGATGCTCACCGCGCCGGCGGCCGGCAGGACGTCCCCTGCCGAGAACAGGGCACGCTTGCCCGCCGCGTCGTGCGGCGCCTCGTAGTCGCCGGGTCCAAGCCCAGTGACGGAAGGCGTGCGCGGCCGTAGCCGATCGAAGCCGCGGTTCATTCGCCGGCCTCCGCACCGGCCGGCAGCGCGACATCGGGGATCTCGAGCACCGCGGGCGGACCCGGGCATTCACCAGCGAGCCAACGAGCGAGTTCCCGGTAGGCCTGAGCACCGGGCGTGCGATCCGAGGTGCGAAGGATCGAACGGCCGGTGGCCGGGGCTTCGGCGAATCGGATCGACTTCGCGATGGCGGGCTCGAGCACCTTGAGCGCGTAGCGGTCGGCGACGTCGGCGAGGACCGCCCGGCCATGCGAGGTCCGTGCGTCGAACAGGGTCGGCAGCACACCCAGGACCTGGAGGTCGCGGTTGGTCAGCCGCTGCACGTCGTGCACCGTGTCGAGCAACTGGCCGACCCCCCGGTGCGAGAGGGTCTCGCACTGCAGCGGAATGAGCAGCTCGTCGGCGGCGGTGAGCGCGTTGATCGTCAGTACCCCGAGGGACGGCGGGCAGTCGAGCAACACCAGGTCGTAGTCGTCGGCGAACTCCTCGAGCGCGCTGCGCAGGGCGTACTCGCGCCCCGTCCTCGTCAGCAGGACGGTCTCGCAGCCGGCCAGGTCGATCGTCGACGGCAACAGGTCGGGCCCGTCGCCGGTCGCGTGCACCGCCATGCCGGCGGACACCCGCCCGAGCAGGACATCGTGAACGGAGAGTTCGAGGCCCTCCGGGTCGAGACCGAGCGAGAAGGTCAGGCAGGCCTGCGGATCCAGGTCGACGAGCAGCACCCGCCGGCCGAGGTCGGCGATGGCCACCCCGAGCGAGGCGACCGTTGTCGTCTTGGCGACGCCGCCCTTTTGGTTGGCGACGGCGATCGTTCGCCGCGGGCTGCCGGTCACGGCGGTCCTTCCGGGTTCCGGGGTCAAGTTGCGTTCGCGCCGGTATTTCATGCCGGCTCTGCCCGAGTCTGATCGGCACCGGCCGTTCCGGCAAGCCGTGGCCGGGCCGTCGCGGGATCAGCCGCGCCGCGGACCGTGCGAGAGCGCTTCGAGTCGGGTCCGGGCGGCTCGTTCGACGAGCAAGCCGACGTAGTTCTGCACCCGGGCCCCCCGATGGGCCCGGCGCGCTTCGTCGACGGCCGCTCGGATCACCGGCCGCGGCAGCGCCGCCTCGTACCGGGCCAACAGCCGCGTCTCGGCCTGGCGGAGGGGAAGCTCCGGGTCGGGAGCGGCGTCCCCGACCCCCGAGGGCGTAGTCACCGTCATGCGGCGGAGTCAACGCCATCGCGGTCCGGATCGCAACTGGTCGCGGGTGATCACCACTGCGGGCTCCCCCAGCGCCGGTCGCGGCAGCAGTACGCTCGGGACCGGGCTGCCCGCCATCGGTCCGGAGAGCGAGTGCCCGTGAGCCTGCCCCCGTCCGTCGCGCTGCCGCGCGGCGTGCGGGCCGGTTGCCTGCGCCCGCGCGCCGCTCCCCCGCCCGGTGAATTCGCCACCCTCGACGCCTCCCCCGGCCCCGGCGGCAGAGCCCGGGTCGTCCTGGTCCCCGGCTTCACCGGCAGCAAGGAGGATTTCCTTCCGCTGCTCCCGCTGCTCGCCGCAGCGGGCCATCCGGCGACCGCCATCGACCTGCCCGGACAGTTCGAGAGCCCCGGACCGGAGGAGCCCGCCGGGTACACCATCGAATCGCTGGCTGCCGGGGTCCGCGCAGTCGTCGACCACGTCGCCGACGGCACCGGCGTGCACCTGGTCGGGCACTCCTTCGGCGGCCTCGTCGCCCGCCAGGTCGTGCTCGACGACCCACGCGGCGTGCTCTCGCTGACCCTGCTGGGCTCGGGCCCTGGGGCGATCGGCGGCGGCCGGGCGGCTGGCATCGAGATGCTTCCCGGCCTGCTCGCCGAGCGTGGGGTCGACGGGCTCTGGGAGATCGTCGAGGCTGGCGACCCGCGCCGAGCCAACCTGCCGCCGGACATCCGAGACTTCCTGCGACGCCGGCACTTCGGCACCAACCCGGTCGGGTTGGTCGCCATGGGTGACCAACTGCTCACCGCTCCCGACCGGGTGGCGGACCTTTCGGCCATCGGATTGGCGATCTTCGTCCTGCACGGCGAGGGGGACGATGCGTGGCCGCCCGACGTCCAGGCGGCGATGGCCGACCGCCTCGGCGCCCGGTACGCGGTCGTGCCCGGGGCAATGCACTCACCGGCATGTGAGGCGCCTGAGCCCACCGGGCGCCTGCTCATCGACTTCTGGGCGGCCAGCGGCCGCTGAGGGGGCCATGCGACGCTTGGCAGAGGATGGACGGCTACGACGGCCTGTTCCCGCCGGGCAGCGTGACCTGGCGGGTCCATGCCGATCCGGTGATGTGGGTTGGCGGCCTGCGCGCCCTTCTCCTTCAGGCCGTGCACCCGGCCGCGATGGCCGGGGTACTCGAGCATTCGGACTTCCGCTCGGACCCCTGGGGCCGGCTGATGCGGACCGCCAACTACGTCGGCACGGTGAGTTTCGGGCCCCGGGCGGACGTCGAACGGCTCGGGGCCCGGGTCCGCCAACTGCATGCGAGGGTCGAGGGACGGGACCGGGTCAGCGGCCGGCGATACCGGGCGAGTGATCCGGACCTCCTGCGCTGGGTGCACTGCTGCGAGGTCGACTCGTTCCTCTCGAGTTACCGCCGGTCCGGCGGCCGGCTTGACGACCGGGACGCCGACCGCTACCTCGCCGAACAAACCCGAGCAGCGGCGGTCGTCGGCCTGGAGCTCGGCGAAATCCCCGCCTCGGTCAGCGCCCTCGCCGACTACTTTGCGGCGATGCGCCCGTCGCTGCTCGCAGACGAGCGGGTCCGGGCCACCGCCCGCTTCGTGCTGCACCCTCCGATGCCGAGCAAGCTGCTCCCGCTCCGCCCGGCCTGGGCCGGGATCGCCGCGCTCGCCTGGGCGCTGCTCCCGCCATGGGTTCGCCGGCTCTACGGCCTGCCCGGTCTGGGCGTAGTCGACCTATTGGCCACCAGCCAGCTGCGAATCCTCGCCGCCGGACTTCGAGCGCTGCCGGCCACGGTCCGAGAGGGGCCGCACGTCCGGGCAGCCCGGCGCCGGCTGGCCGCGGCCACCTAGGCTCCGCGGAGGTCCGCGGCGTGGGCCGCCAGCCGGCGGACCGCCTCGTCGAGAACCTCGTCCTGCTTGCAGAACGCGAACCTGACGAACGGTCGGCCAGTTCCTGGCTCGTCGTAGAAGAGCGAGGTCGGGATCGCGGCGACCCCGGCGGCCTCAGGCAACGCCCGGGCGAACGTCTCCCCGTCCTCGATCCCGATCCCCCGGACGTCGGCTTGGACGAAGTAGGTCCCGGCCGGCCGGTGCACGATCAGGCCGATCCCCTCGAGCCCCGCGCTGAGCCGGTCCCGGCGCTCCTGGAGCGAGGCGCGCAACCGCTCCACCCAGTTCATTTCATCGACGAGCGCACCGGCAACGGCGGCCTGGAACGCCCCGGCGGCGGTGAACGTGAGGAACTGCTTGACCGTCGTCACCGCCCGGATCAGCTCGGCAGGCGCGCAGATCCAGCCGACCTTCCAACCGGTGACCGAGAAGGTCTTCCCCGCCGAGGACACCGAAACGGTCCGTTCCCGCATCCCGGGCAACGTGGCCAGCGGGATGTGCTGGGCGCCGTCGAAGGTCAGATACTCGTAGACCTCGTCGGTGACCGCGAGGAGGTCGTGTTCGCGGCAGAGGCCGGCGATGACGTCCAGCTCGGCCCGGCTGAATACCGAACCGGTCGGGTTGTGCGGCGTGTTGACCAGGATCAGCCTCGTGCGGGGGCCGACAGCGTTCCGCAGCTCGTCGGGATCGAAGGCGAACCGGCCGCCGGGCCCGTCGGGGCGGAGGGTTACCGGGCGGCGGATCGCGCCGGCCATGGCGATGACCGCCGGGTAGGAGTCGTAGTAGGGCTCGAAGACGATGACCTCGTCGCCGGGCTCGCACAACGCGAGCATCGACGCGGCTACGGCCTCCGTGGCCCCTACCGTGACCAGGATCTCCTCGGCCGGGTCGTAGTCGGTCCGGTAGCGGGCCTGCCGCTGCGCCGCGATCGCCTGGCGCAACGGCAGCATCCCAGGTCCCGGCGGGTACTGGTTGAGCCCGCCGTTGATCCCGGCGACCGCGCGGGCCAGCATGCTCGCCGGCCCATCGGTGTCCGGAAACCCCTGGCCGAGGTTCACCGCGCCGGTCTTCAGCGCGAGCGCGGTCACCTCTGCGAAGATCGTCGGGCCGAACGCGCGCATACGCTCCACGAGCTGCGACATGCGCGCAGACTAGAGGCAGGGGAGGACCGGGTGCTGGTCGCCGTGGTGCAGTTCCGTGCGTCCGACGACAAGGCGGACAATCTGGCCCGCCTTGGCGGTCTGATCGGCAGGGCCGCCGAAGCAGGCGCCGAGCTCATCGTCTGCCCCGAGGCCGCAATGCACGGGTTTGGGCCCGCCGACCGGCCCCTCGCGCCGGTGGCCGAGCCGCTCGACGGAAGGTTCGTCACCGGTCTCGCCGAACTGGCCGACCGGCATCGGGTGACCGTCCTCGCCGGCATGTTCGAAGCAATCCGCGGGGACCGGGTTTTCAACACGGTCGTCGCCGTCGACCAGCGAGGTCTGATCGGTCGATACCGCAAGCTGCATCTGTTCGACGCGCTGGGCTGGGTCGAGTCCGACCGACTGGCAATCGCGCCGATCGGCCCGGACGCCCTGCTCGTATTACCGGTCGGCGACCTCGAGGTGGGAGTGCTCACCTGTTACGACCTGCGCTTCCCGGAGCTCGGCCGCGCACTGGTCGACGCCGGCGCGACCATGCTGGCCGTCCCCTCTGCGTGGGTCGCCGGACCGGTGAAGGAGGACCAGTGGAGGACCTTGGTCCGGGCCCGGGCCATCGAGAACACGTGTTACGTCGCGGCCGCCGGTCAACCGCCGCCGGACTACGTGGGTCGCAGCCTGGTCGTTGATCCGCTAGGGGTGGAGGTGGCTGGACTGGCCGACCGGGAGGGCGTCGCCGCGGCCGAGCTCACGGCGGACCGGGTCGCGGAGGTGCGCTCCCGAATGCCCTCGCTCGCCCACCGCCGGTTCACCGTCGCGCCCCGCCCTTGACCCGGTCGATCAGGCGCTCCGGGCGAAGGCCAGCGCGGACGTGGCGAGCAACTGAACGGCGATCGCCGAGAGCAACAGACCTGAGATCCGGGTGAGCAGGAGGACTCCGCTCTCCCTGATCACCCGGAGGATGACGACGGCAAAACGCAGGGCCAGGTACAGGACGAGGTGGACCGCGACGAGGGCGGCCGCGATCGCCGCGGCGTCCCGGACGCCGTGGCCGCCCCGCACGAAGACGATGGTGGCGACGATCGCCCCCGGCCCGGCGAGCAGCGGCGTGCCCAGCGGAACCAGCGCGACGTTGACATCCGGCCGCTCCCCTGGCTTGTCGCTGCCGCCGGTGAGCAGTTCGAGGGCGACCAGCACGAGGAGCAGACCGCCGGCGCCCTGCAACGCGGCCACGGAGATCCCGAGGTAGGCGAGGATCTGCTGCCCGAACAGGGCGAATGCGGCGATCACCGAGGCGGCGACGGCGACGGCCTGGGCGGCAAGCCGGCGGCGGGCCTTCCCCGGTCGACCACTAGTGAGCCCGAGGAACAGCGGGATGGTGCCGACCGGGTCCATGATCACGACAAGGGTGATGAACACCTCGCCGAACAGGCGCAGGTCGAATCCGCTCGCGTGCCGCACCGCGCCCCCTACGCGGCGATCGGCGTCGCGCCGTGCGCCGCGCCGATGAGCTCCGCGTAAGCGGCTTCGGCCGTCGTCTCGCAGCCGTAGCGGTAGCCGGTGGGCCGTCCATGGTCGTCGCTGGATCCGGTGACGACCAGGCCCAGGTCGGCGGCCAGTGCCCGCAGCCGGTCCCGGGTGCTCGGATCGTGATCGGGATGGTCGACTTCGAGGCCGGCGAGACCGGCCCCGGCCATCGCCGCGATGACGGCGTCGCTGACCAGCGGGCCCCGCCGGGAAGCGCCCGGGTGGGCGAAGACGCTGACCCCACCGGCGGCTCGGACCAGCGATATGGCCCGGAGCGGGTCGAGCGCCCGTTTGGGGACGTACGCCCGACCGCCCGATCCGATCCAATCGGCTCCGAAAGCGGCCGGGAGGTCCGCGACCACACCCGCCTCCACCAGTGCCTGCGCCACGTGCGGCCGGCCGATCGCCCCGCCGGCGGCGATCCGGAGAACCTGCTCGAGGCTGACCGGGGCTCCCAGACCCACCAGCCGCTCCACCATCGCCGCGGCCCGGCGGACCCGCTCGGAGCGCAGCGCGTCGAGCTCGGTCGCCAACTCAGCGTTCCCCGGATCGAACAGGTAGGCGAGCAGGTGCAGGGAAACCGGCCGGCCACCGTCGACGACGGCGCAGGACAGCTCGGCACCCGGCACGAGGGTGAGCCCGCGGGGCAGCTCCATGATCGCCTCGGGGTGGCCAGCGACCGTGTCGTGGTCGGTGAGCGCGAGCACGTCGACCCCGGCGGCCCGGGCCCGGGACACCACCTCGGCGGGGGCGGCGGTCCCGTCCGAGGCAGAACTGTGGCAGTGCAGGTCGATGCGCACGCGGCTCAGGCCGGCCGGGCAGTGAGCAGCGGGGTCGGGCTGCCGAATTCGAGCTCACCCTCGAGTTGGCGTTCGCGTAGGTCTTCCAGGACCAGGTTCTCGTAGAACAGGACGCCAGCGCTGCTCGGGCAGAGCACCCCCCAAAGCCACAATCCCTTTGCCTCGCCGAGGAAGACCGCCCGATCCTCGGCGCCGGCGATGTTCCACAACGCGGTCGGGTGCCCGGCCGCCTGCACCTTTGCGTCCGGGGGCCCGTCATCGAACTGCTCACCCGGGTCGGGGCCGGGCAGGCCGGCGTAACGCGCACCCAGCCCGACCCCCGGCTCCTCCGCGATGAGCAGCAGGTCTGCGCCGCCACCGAGCGGGCCGGGGCCGGAACAGGCGAGCACGGTCGCCCGGGCTCCGCTGCGATCGTCACCCGCCGCGGCCAACCCGCTGACCACCCACCCCGGAGGCAGTGGATTCGGCAGCCACAGCGGCACCGCGGCACGGGAGCGGATGTGCTGGAGTGCCTCGGCCCCGAGATGGGTGTACACGGTGTACGGAAGCACCAGGCCGTGCCGCGGGCACTGCCACTGACTCGACCACAGCCCCGGCGGCCGCACGGCGGCTTCGCAGCGCGGGCAGGTCGGGGCCGGGGCCATGCCCCAAGATCGCGCCCGCCCGGGGCTACGTCAACCCTTGCCGGAAACCGGTCCGGCTAGCCTCGGCCGGTGCGGGTTCCCTGCGTCGGCGCGATCGTCCACGACGAGGGTGGCCGGCTGCTCGTCGTCCAGCGCGGCCGGCCACCGGCGGCCGGCCGCTGGTCGTTGCCCGGCGGCCGGGTCGAGCCCGGGGAGACCAGCCCGGATGCACTGGTTCGCGAGTTGCGGGAGGAGACCGGGCTCGACGTATCCGTGGGCGAGCTGGTGGGCGAGGTCGAGCTGGAGGGTCCGGCCGGCGTCACCTACGCAATCGCCGACTTTCGATGCACCGTCGTCGGCGGGGAGCTGGCGGCCGGCGACGACGCCGCCGCGGCCCGCTGGGTCGATTCGGCTGAGCTCTCGACGCTTCCGGTGACCGATGGGCTGGTGGCCGCGCTGACCGCATGGGGCGTTCTGTAGCCCCAGAATCGGCGAGTGTGCAATTTCCGACGGGCATCACGCTCGCCACGGGCCGAAAACCGTCGGAAATTGCACACTCGGGGCGACTAGTCGGCCCGCACCTCGGACCATTCGTCGGCCCGCACCTCTAAGCGACTAGTCGGCGCGTACCTCCGGGCGACCAGGCTGGTCGCCGCCGCGCGCCTCACCGTAGGAGCGCTTGGGCACCAGGACCTTCCGCCGGAAGACACACACGACGGTGCCGTCCTGGGTGAATCCCCGGGTCTCGACGTGAACCACACCCCGGTCTTCCTTCGACTTCGACTCAACCTTGTCGAGCACGGTCGTCTCGCCGTAGATCGTGTCGCCGTGAAACGTCGGCGCGATATGGCGGAGCGACTCCACCTCGAGGTTGGCAATCGCCTTGCCGCTGACGTCCGCCACGGACATCCCGAGGAGCAGCGAGTAGATGTAGTTGCCGACGACGACGTTGCGGCCGAAGTCTGTGGTCTTCTCCGCGTAGTTGGCGTCCAGGTGCAGCGGATGGTGGTTCATCGTCAGCAGGCAGAACAGATGGTCGTCGTATTCGGTCACGGTCTTGCCGGGCCAGTGCCGGTAGGTGGCACCAACCTCGAACTCCTCGTAGTACCGGCCGAATTGCATCAGCTCTGCGCCTTGTAGTCCTCGAGCAACCGCCGCCCGATGATCATCTTCTGGATGTCCGCCGTGCCCTCGCCGATGAGCAGCATCGGGGCTTCCCGGTAGAGGCGCTCGATCTCGTACTCCTTCGAATAGCCGTAGCCGCCGTGGATGCGGAAGGCGTCCTCGACGACCTCCTTGCAGTACTCGCTGGCCAGGTACTTGGCCATCCCGGCCTCGAGGTCGTTGCGCTCCCCGGCGTCCTTCTTTCGTGCCGCCATCACCATCATCTGGTGTGCCGCCTCGACCTTCGTCGCCATCTCGGCCAGCCGGAACATGACCGCCTGGTGCTGCGCGATCGGCTTCCCGAAGGTCACGCGCTGCTGGGCGTATCCGACCCCGAGTTCGAACGCCCGCTGCGCGACCCCGCAACCTCGCGCGGCCACGTTGACCCGGCCGACCTCGACTCCGTCCATCATCTGGTAGAAACCGCGACCCGGCGCCCCTCCCAGGGCGAGGTCGGCCGGGATCCGGGTTCCGTCGAACACCAACTCGGTCGTCTCCACCCCTTTGTAGCCCATCTTCTCGATCTTCGGTGGCACCGTGATCCCATTGCCGACCGCACCGAAACCGGGCTCCTTCTCGACCAGGAAGGTCGTCATGTTCCGGTAGACCGACTCTTCGCCTTCGTCGGTCTTCACCAGGGTGGCGACCAGGCCGGCCCGGGCCCCATTGGTGAGCCACATCTTCGATCCGTTGATGACGTAATCGTCACCGTCGCGTACCGCTTTCGTCGTGATCGCCGACACGTCCGATCCGCAACCCGGTTCCGACATGGAGAAGGCGCCGCGCAACTCCCCGGTCGCCATCCGGGGAAGGAACCTGTCCTTCTGCTCCTCGGTGCCGTGCTGGCACAACATGTAGGCGACGATGAAATGGGTATTGATGATCCCGGAGATGCTCATCCAACCGCGGGACAGCTCCTCTACCGCGAGCGCGTAGGTGAGCAACGACTCGCCGAGGCCGCCGTGTCTCTCGTCGATCATCAGCCCGAACAGACCGAGCTCGCGCATGCCATGGACGATGGCGTCCGGGAACTCGTCCTTGTGCTCGAGGTCGGTCGCGTTCGGCAGGATCTCCTTGTCGACGAACTCGCGTACCGTCGTGAGGATCTCGCGCTGGACGTCGGTCAGTCCCTCGGTCTGCGCCAGGCGGCCCATGACCCATCCTTTCCGGCCGATGGTTTTGCGGAAGTATCCCGGCGGACCGTAATGCCTCCCGCGGCGGACTGCCCGGCGGGCACTGCGCCTTCGCGTCCCACCGGCGCACCGGATATCGGGAGTTACCCAGCCGGCGGCTCGAACTTCCGGGTCCGCTGTAGTCCGGCCGCACGCCCCTTGCCGGCGATCACCAGGGCCATCTTCCGGGATGCCTCGTCGATCATCTCGTCACCGAGCATGACCGCCCCGCGCTTGCCGCCGGCCTCCGATGTGTAGTGCTCGTAGGCATCGAGGATCAGCTCGGCGTGGTCGTAGTCCTCCTGCCCGGGGGCGTACACCTCGTTGGCTGCTTCGATCTGCCCGGGGTGCAGCACCCATTTGCCGTCGAAGCCGAGCGCCGCCGAGCGGCGCGCGACCGCACGGAACCCGTCCACGTCGTAGACCTGGAGGAACGGTCCGTCGATGGCCTGAACGTCATAGGTCCGGGCGGCCATCAGGATCCGCATGAGGATGTAGTGGTACGGATCGCCCGGATAGTCGGGAATCAGCGCGCCGACGACCAGGGATTTCATGTTGATGCTCGCCATGAAGTCCGCCGGGCCGAAGATGATGGTCTCCACCCGCGGCGAGGCGCCGGCGATCGCGTCGATGTTGACCAGACCCTTCGCGTTCTCGATCTGGGCCTCGATCCCGATCCGGCCCACCTCGAGCCCCATGGTCTTCTCGATCTGGGTCAGCAGCAGATCGAGCCAGACCACCTGATCGGCGGTCTGCACCTTCGGCAGCATGATGCAGTCGAGGTTGGCCCCCGCACCCTCGACGATCTCGATGACGTCGCGGTAGGTCCATTTCGTCGTGAGGTCGTTGACCCTGACCACTCGGGTCTTCTGCGCCCAGTCCCCGTCGTTGAGAGCAGCGACGACGTTGGCCCGGGCCTCTTCCTTCGCCAGCGGTGCCACCGAGTCCTCGAGGTCGAGGAACACCTGGTCGGCGGGGAGCGCCTGGGCCTTTCCGAGCATCTTCGGCGAGCTGCCGGGAACGGCCAGGCAGGAACGGCGGGGACGGAGCGGGCCAGCCACGAAGCACTCCTTGCCGGTGCGGGAGGTTGCCGCCGGATGCTACCGAGCGGCGCCTCCGCCCCTTCCGGCCGGCCTCACTCCGCGGGCAGCGCGACCGCGGTTCCGGACCGGATGACGCCGGCGACGCCGAGCAACAAGATGGCCAGCCCGCCGAGGGCCAACGCCCGCGGATGCTGGTGGAGCCAGAGGCCGGCGATGAGCGCAGCGCCGGGGGCTTCGAACAGGATCGCCAGGGCGACGACCGTCGGGCTGGTCGTGCGCAGCACCACGTTGAACATGCTGTGCCCGAGGAACTGGGCGCCTACCGTCAGGCCGAGGATCTTCCACCAGCTCGCGGCCGGATAGCCGGTCAGGGCCTGACCGCTGGCAAGGCACACGACGAGCAGGGACATCGCGGCCGTCGCGTAACACACCGTGGTGTACGCGGTGGTCGAGACGCTGCGCCTGACCTCGCCCCCGACCGTGATGTAGGCCGCCGCGAACAGACCACCGAGGAGCGCGAGCCCATCCCCGGCGAGCGCCCGAGCCGACACGGTCACGTCCGCGCCGGTGATGAGCGCGGCCCCCGCGACCGCGACGACGATGCCGATCCAGGCCCGCTGCGGGATGGCGTGACCACGGCGGCGGGCGAGCAAGGCCGCCCACACCGGTTGCACGGTGACCAGCGCGGTCGACGATGCCACCGACGTGAGGGTGACGCTGGGCACCCAGGTGGCGAAGTGCGCGCCGAGCAGGCCGCCGGCGGCGAGCGCCAGCCGCCATTCCCGCCCGGTCATGCCGGCCAGTTCGGCGCGGGCCCGGGTCCAGGCGAACGGCACCAGGACGGTCGCGGACAGCGCGTTGCGCCAGAAGGCGATGGCGAGGGCCGGCGCGACGGTTGCGGCGATGAGCGGACCTGAGGTGGAGACGGCGAGGACTGCCAGCGACATCCGGGCGACATCGCCGAGCGGCGGCCGGGCAACCGCCGCGGGCACCGGCCCGGGAGCCGGGCGGCCGGCCGGCACGCGCTCGGTCACGTGGCCAGCAGGCCACCGTCGACGGGGAGGGTGACCCCGGTGACGTAGGAGCCGGCGTCGCTGGCGAGGAAGATCAAGGCGGTGCACAGCTCGGACAGCTCCCCGGCCCGGCCGGCCGGAACCCGACCGAGCTGGGACTCGATGTAGCCGGCCGGGAACTGCTCGGTCATCTCGCTGGGGAAGAACCCGGGCGCGAGGGCATTCACCCGGATGCCCTTGCGCCCGGTCCACTGCTGGGCCAGATCCCGGGTCAAGCCGATGATCGCCGCCTTGGTCGAGCAATACGCGGCCTGCGGCAATTCCGCGGTCGTCGACCCGAGCACGCTGCCGAGATTGACAATCGAGCTCCCGGGGCGCATCACCCGTCCGCAGGCCTGGGCCATCCAGTACGAACCGTTGAGGTTCACGTCCACTACGGCCCGGAACTGCTCGGGCGTCTCCCTGGTGGCCGGCACCGCCGTGCCGATGCCCGCGTTGTTCACCAGGACGTCGACCCGTCCGAACGCCTCCATCGTCGCCGCGACCAGCGCGTCGCAGTCCGCCGGGCGGCTGACGTCGGTAGCGACGCAGATCGCCCGCCGTCCGTGCCGCTCGACCAGCGCCCGGGTCTCCTCGAGCCGGTCCACCCGTCGGGCGCCCAGGGCGACGTCGGCGCCGGCCTCGGCCAGGGCGGCGGCGAACGCCACGCCCAGCCCAGAGGAGGCCCCGGTGACGATGGCCACCCGGTCGTCGAGCCGGAACCGATCAAGGATGCCCATGACCGGACACGCTAGCCGCCCGACCGGCCGGCGGGGGCTCCGGCCAGATGGCAGCGCCCGGCAACCCACCAGCTCGGGTCGAGCCGGACTCTTCACCCGAAGGGTCCGGCGGCCGACATAGGTCTTGTGGAGTCACACGCAGCTGCGCCCGAGGCGGCGCCGCGGACGAAACGCCGACGCCTCGGTGAGGTGCTCGTAGAGCAGGGCGTGATCACCCGGGAGCAGCTGGACACGGCCCTCGAGGCCCAACGCTCGGCCCAGCCGCTCGGCGGCGGCCGGCGGGCCCGACTCGGCCACGTGCTCGTCGACAGCGGAGTCCTGACCGAGCGGGAACTCGTCACCGCCCTCGGGATCGCGCTCGGCTACGAGCTCATCGACCTCGGCACGACGCCAGTGGACGCCGGAGTGGGCCGTTTGCTGCCCCGGGCTGTCGCCCAACGCCACGGGGTGGTCCCGTTGAGCCGCACCAGCGACGGCGGCCTGAAGATCGCCGTCGCGGACCCCACCGACGTGGTGGCCATCGATGACGTCCGGGTCTACACCGGGGTGGGTCGGATCCAGGTCTTTCTGGCCCCGGAATCGCAGATCCGTGACGCGCTGGGGCGGATCTGGTCGCTGACCGAGGACTCATCCGGGCTGGCCGGCGTGCTCGAGTCGATGGATACCGAGGATGCGCTGGAGGAGGTCGATCCGGAGAACGCGGTCGAATCCGCACCGACGGTCCGGCTGGTCAACGTCGTCCTCGCCGACGCGGTCCGCACCGGAGCGAGTGACATCCACGTCGAACCGCAGGTCGGCGATGTGATGATCCGTTACCGGGTCGACGGCCTGCTTCGCGAGGTCATGCAGGTCCCCCGCTCGGCGGCCCGGGGCCTGGTCAGCCGGATCAAGGTGCTATCCAACCTCGACATCGCCGAGCGCCGGCTCCCGCAGGACGGTCGGGCCCGACTCAACATCGACGGTTCGATGGTCGACGTCCGGGTCAGCACGCTGCCGAGCATCCACGGCGAAAAGGTCGTGATCCGGATCCTCAGCCGGGCCGACGCGGTCCCCGGACTGGACTCACTCGGCCTCGACGAGCAGCAGCTCGAGACTCTCCTCGGGGTACTCGCCAGCCCGCAGGGCCTCATCCTGATCACCGGTCCGACCGGATCCGGCAAGACGAACACCCTCTACTCGGCGATCTCCCAGGTGCGCCGGCCAGAGCTCAACATCGTGACCCTGGAGGACCCGGTCGAGATCCAGCTCCGCGGGATCACCCAGGTGCAGGTGCACGAGCGAGCCGGCCTCACCTTCTCCCGCGGCCTGCGCTCCATCCTGCGACAGGACCCGGACGTGGTTCTCGTCGGCGAGGTTCGCGACCAGGAAACCGCGAAGCTCGCACTCGAGGCTTCGCTGACCGGCCATCTGGTGCTCACAACCCTGCACACGAACAACGCCCCGGCCGCCCTGACCCGACTCGTCGAGATGGGCGTCGAACCGTTCCTCGTGGCGTCCTCGTTGAGCCTCGTGGTGGCCCAGCGGCTGGTTCGGTGCGTCTGCCGGTCCTGCGCGGCGCCCTACGTGCCGTCTCCCCGCACCTTGGAAATCCTCGGCCTCACCGAGGCGGATCTCGCTGCGGGCACCGCCCTTCGCGGGCGGGGCTGCACCGAGTGCGGCAACACCGGGTACCGGGGACGGACCGGGATCTTCCAGGTCCTGCCCGTAACCGCGGCGCTGCGAGCCGTGTTGCTCGCGACGCCGACCGAAGCGGCGGTCGGTGCCGCCGCGCAAGCAGCCGGGATGACCGACCTGCGGGCTTCGGCGATCGCCCGTGCGATGGCCGGCGTGACCACCTTCGAAGAGGTCCTGCGGGTCGCTCCGGGCGAGGCCCAGGCCCTGCACGAGCAGCGGCGACCGGCGCCACCGCGGATCCTGCGCGCGGCACCCAAGCGACCGAAGTTACTCGTTGTAGATGATGATCCGGCGATCCGCGCCTACGTAGCCATGGCCCTGGTCGACACGGTCGAGGTGGACTCCGTGGCCACCGCGGGCGAGGCCCTGACGGCGGTGGAGACCGGGACCTACCAGGCGATCATCGTCGACCAGGGGCTGCCCGACTCGCTCGGCGTCGAACTGATCGGCCTGCTCAGCGACGACAAGCGCACGGCCGGCATTCCGGTCATGTTGCTCACCGGCTTCGACGATGCGACGCTGGCGGAGTCGGCGCGAGCGGCCGGCGCATGCGACGTGCTGCACAAGCCGGTCGAACCCCTCGTCCTCGAGGAGCGTGTGCTCAGCATGATCACCGGCATCGCCGAGGCCGAGGAGAGCTCGGCCTGACCGCCGCCCGCTCCACCTACCATGGTCCTATGCCCCCCACCGTAGAATCCGTGACCGCGGCGCTGGCCGGGGTCAACGATCCGGAGATCCACAAGCCGATCACTGAGCTCGGCATGGTGAAGCTGGTCGAGGTCGGGGCGGGCGGAGCGGTCCAGGTGACGGTCAGTCTCACCGTCGCCGGATGCCCTATGCGGGAGAGAATCACCAGCGATGTAACCGCGGCGGTCTCGGCGGTGCCGGGCGTCGCAACCGTGAACGTCACCCTCGATGTCATGTCCGATGAGCAGCGAGGTCAGCTTCGGACCAACCTGCGCGGCGGCCAAACCGCCCGGGAGATCCCGTTCGCCCAGCCCGGATCGCTGACCCGGGTCTACGCGATTGCCAGCGGCAAGGGTGGGGTCGGCAAGTCCTCGGTGACGGTCAACCTGGCCGTTGCGATGGCCCGGGACGGGCTCTCGGTCGGCGTCGTCGACGCCGACATCTACGGCCATTCGGTGCCGCGGATGCTCGGCATCGACAGCCGACCGACCATGGTCGACCGAATGATCCTTCCGCCCGAGGCGCATGGGGTGCGGGTTATCTCGATCGGCATGTTCATCGAGGGCAACAGCCCGATCGCCTGGCGCGGCCCGATGTTGCACCGGGCTCTCGAGCAGTTCCTCAGCGATGTCTACTGGGGCGATCTCGACGTGCTGCTACTCGACCTTCCGCCGGGGACCGGGGACATCGCGATCTCGGTTGCCCAACTGGTGCCGACCGCGGAGATCGTGGTGGTCACGACACCACAACTAGCCGCCCGCGAAGTGGCCGAGCGGGCGGGGGCCATCTCCACCCAGACCTGCCAGCAGATCGCCGGCGTGGTCGAGAATATGGCGGGACTGGCCTGCCCGCATTGCGCTCGTCATGTGGACGTCTTCGGCAGCGGCGGCGGCGCCGAGGTGGCCGCCGCGCTCGGCCGGATCAGCGGGACATCCGTCCCGCTGCTCGGCTCGATCCCGATCGACATCCGGCTCCGAGAAGGCGGCGACACCGGCCGACCGATCGTCCTCGACGCGCCAGATGCCCCCGCCTCACTCGCGCTCGTGGCGATCGCCGACCGGCTCAGCCACCGGGCCCTCGGCTTGGTCGGCCGTCCGCTCGGCCTGACCCCTGCCTGACCCCTGCCTGACCCCTGCCCGACCCCTGCCTGACCCGCGGGCCCGGAGCGGACACCGCACACGGCCCCCGGGCGGGAGGGCAACCCGAGCGTTACGTGGCGTCGGGGGCGATAACCGACGCGCAGATGGCGGCGGTCAGCCAGGTCCTCAGGCCCCACGGCTTCCACTGGGAGTGGAACCACACGGTGCGCCCAGGACTCACATCTATGTAGCTAACTCGCCTAGGTTATTTCCTGGCGAGCCCCAGGGTCGTTAGGCTGCCCGTGAACGGCGTTGTCCGCAGCTACCGCACCGGCCGTGCATGCCTCCTCACCGAGGACGCTTGCGAGCCCCACGGTGGGAATGCCGGCAAGTCCCAGGCCGAAACTCCTGAGCTGTACCGCAAGTTGGTGATGTTGCGCAGCAGTTCAAACGCTGAACAATCATGACGCGGGGGTTCGGTTCGCAAACGAATGTCCCGAGTCAGTGCTTACGTAAAGCCGGCTGTAGTTAGCACCACCCACTGCCCATAAGTCGGTGGATGACGAGGCAATCAATAACTTGAAGCTGCTGTTTTGTGGCAATGCCGAGCTAAAGGTCGTGGTTTGCCAAGTTGCACCGCCATTACTCGTGGCGGCAGTTTGACCCGCTGCTGGACTTACTTCGAACCAGCTGGTGAGGGTAGCTACAGCCCTATTCCTTGGGACAAAGGGGCGGGCACGAGACTCCAGGTGTTCCCGGCATCAGCCGTTCGAAGGAACCCATTGCAGCTTGGCATCGCCACCGGAAACACGGCACTGGATCCGGTGAGGATCGGATCTCCCTGCGGCCCTACATACGCCTCGGATCGACATCCCGCATTCGTGACGGAGGATGGCGTCCACGATGCACCGTCATCTGCGGTTGTCCACAACCAGTTCCCTGACGCCCCTGGGGCAAGGCGCCTTTGCGTTCGAACCAACCTGAGCCGCTTCCGTTCAGGAATACTTGACCGCATGGGGCAGGGAGAGGAGAGACGTGCCAGGTCGATCCGCCATCGTTTGTGATGAGCAGGTGGCCGGTACCGAGATCGCAACCAGTGGTGGCGCTGTCCAGCACGGCCCAACCACGTGTCGCGTCCAGGAGACGAACCTGCTCCAGCACTGGCAGGTAGATCGAGAATTCAGTCGTCGGCAGTGCTGAGCTAGTCCAGGTTTGGCCGCCGTCGGTGGTGCGGAGTACCTCCACATCACCAGATTGGCCTCCGGTGTCGAAACCCAGCCACAAATTGTTGCGATCAAGGAAGAAGCCAGGGGCCGCCTGCCAAGTCTTCCCCGGCGGCAAGCGTGTCTCGAGAGATTGCACAGATACGTCTGTTTGCCAGGTCTGACCTTCATCGTCGGTGAACTTCAGCACAGGCGGGGTCCCCACGGTGAGCCAGGCCGACTTCGCTCCGACAACGGCGAGGCCCCCCACGTCTAAACCTGGAGGGACGGGCGCCTGCGTCGGGGTCACTCGGCCCGAAGGCGAAGGGGAGATCGACGGTGTCCCGCTGGCGCGGAAGCCGGCCACCGCATGCCCGCAGCCGGTCAGGGCGAGGAGGCAAACCGCACTCGCAACGGCGGAGCCACGTTGACGGCGATTCATGCGATCTCCCGAACCATTAGGACAAGCAGTTTGCGTCCTCCGATGGATCGGATCTGCTCCCTTCACGCGAGTCGGAGGAATCACCGATCTGACATAGCCAGGTCGGGCCATTCGCGCAGTCAACATGGACGTATAACGTTCCGCCAAAGTTGGGCATATCGGTGAACCGATCCGCCGCAATACACTGCGCCATCAAGTACCATAAGGACCGACCTTGCATCGGTCAAAAGGACTCGTTTGACTCATCGAGAAATGCGCGCGTAGAGCGCGCCTCCCTGGCTCCGGGCCCGGTTGCCGGTAGGCCCCGATCATGGGACCGACGATGAGCCAACGACAGGCCGTAACGAGGACGATCGCGACCGGTATAAGGGCGTTACGTGGCGTCGGGGTCGAACGGCGGGCGATCGCCGGGACCGAGGTCGAGCGGGCGGGGCGGGGCGGGACCCGACCCGGCGACCTCCGAGACCGGGGACTGGGCAACGACCTCGTCGTCGCCGAATAGGTGCTTCTCGACGAAACGCCGCGGATGCAGGTCGGCGAGATTCAGATTAGTGAACTCCGGCCCCAACTCCTCCTTGAGCTCGGAGGAAGCACTCTGAGCGAGTTCCCGCAACCGGCGCAGTAAGCGTCCGGCGTCGGCGGCAAGTTTCGGCAGCCGCTCCGGCCCGAGCACGACGAGCGCGACAACGAGCAGCACGAGGAGCTTGTCGATGCCGAGGTTGCCGAACACCGCGCCTCAGCCCGCGTCGCTGCCAAGCGTGACCGTGGTCGTGCGCACCTGACCATGGCGCAGGTAGGTGATGGTGTGCTTGCTGCCGATCTGCTGCACCCGGGTGAAGGCGACCAGGGTGTCGGCGCTCGTGATCGGCTGGTTGTCGAAGCCGATAACCAGGTCCCCGGCCTGGAGGCCGGCCCGAGCCGCCGGGCTCCCCGGCTGGACCGAACACACCAGTGCACCGTTGCGGTTGGCCGGCAGGGCCGCCCCGCTGTTTGGGCACTGGCTGCCGCTGTAGACCGAGACGCCCATCAGCGGGTGGACCGCGTGTCCGGTCCGGATGAGCTGTTCGGCGATCGTGCGCGCGTAGTTCATCGGGATCGCGAAGCCGAGCCCGATCGACCCCGACTGCTGGGCTTGCGCGAACGGGCTCCCCGAGGCGCCGAGGGTGGCGATTGCCGTGTTGATGCCGATGACCTGGCCGGAGCTGTTGACCAGGGCCCCGCCGGAGTTCCCGGGATTGATCGGCGCATCGGTCTGGATGGCATCCAGCGCGCTGGCGACGGCGGTCGTGGACTCCGGGTTCGGGAGCACCGGCCGGTCGAGCGCGCTGACGATGCCGGTGGTCACGGTTCCGGCCAGCCCGAGCGGGGCGCCGATGGCTATGACCGGGTCGCCGACCCGCAACGCCGCGGAGTTGCCGAGAACCGCGGCCGGCAGCGCCGACCCGGCGGAGATCTTCACCACCGCCAGGTCGGATTTCTGGTCACGGCCGACGATCGTTCCGGGGATTTCGAGGGTCGGCTGGTTCTCCAAAGTCACTGCGATCGTGCCGCCTCCCCCGGCGGCTGCCTCAACAACGTGGTTGTTCGTCAGGATGTAGCCGGTCCGGGTGAGGATGACCCCGGAACCGGTGTCGCTCACCGTGCTCGACTGCACCTGAATGGAGACGACGCTCGGCAGCACAGCGGCCGCCACTGCCGCGACCGAACCGCTCGGTCGGCTGGTCGTGGTGACCGGCGGAGCACCAAGGCTGGTCGAGGAACTGGTCCCGCCCTGGGCGGATGAGCCATCCGCGGCGCCGATCGCGCCCCCGATCGCGCCCCCGATCAATGCGGCGACGAGGGCCACGCTGCCGACCACCCAGGCTCGGGTCCGCCCGCCAGGGGCCGGTGCCTCGCCGAAGCGGTGTTGCAGCGTGTCGACCCCGAACCCGCCGCCGACCACCGGGATCGAGCCCTCCGGGCCGCCCACCTGGGGGGACCACCAGGGCGCCGGCGGCGGACCTGAGCCGAGCCCTCCGTCAGTCATCGTTCCGGCTGTCCTTCCTGCCCTCGGCATGTCGTCGTCCCAGACATGTTCCCTCGGATCCCTGCCGACCGCCGCATGCGGGGCACCGAGTGGCGGGTGGATGGCCTAACGCATCGGCCCGGCAGGCGCCGGATAGGAAACCGTGGTGATCCCGAACATCGGCTCGGGAAGCTCCATCAGCGGGTTGGTGGTCAACGAGACCTGCTCGTTGATCTGGTGGATGACCGGTCGGGCCGGGACGGCGGTGCCCCCGGTCGGGGCCGCGGCGAGGAACCCGACCGCGCCCAGCACCGCCCCGCCGGCAGCGCCGGCCACGGTGAGCCGCAGCGCGCCGCGGGGCTGCCGAACCGGGCGGCGCCCCACCCGGGCCGGGCGTCGAGCCGACCGGGATCCGCGCCGCAGGACCCGCCGACCCGGCGGAGCCGCGGCGCAGCTGGCGAAGGAACCGATCCGGGCCGCCAACTCGGCCGGCGGAACCGGGTCGACCAGGCGGGCCAGCCTCGCCTTCAGTCGTCGTTGCGACTCGACTTCCGCACGGCACTCGAGGCAGCCGGCCAGATGCGCGAGCGCCCGGTCCCGGGCGTCGTGCCCTAGCTCCCCGTCTACGAGGGCGGCCGCCAGGTCACCGAGGTGTCCCCTGGTCACACCGCGGGTCACCCCGACCGCCGACCGCCGACCGGCGCCCGGTCGGCGAGCGCATCCCGCAGCTGGGCTCGCCCGCGGTGGATCCGGCTGCGGACGGTGCCGAGCTTCACCCCGAGCGTCTCGGCGATCTCCTCGTAGGACAGGCCCTCGATGTCACAGAGCACGACCGCGGCTCGGAAGTCCGCCGGCAGCGCATCCAGCGCGGCCTGAACGTCGCCGTCGAAGAGCCGGTCGTCGATGATCCGCTCCGGGGGCAACTCCGGGCCGACCAGTCGCTCGGTGTCCTCGGGCAGCCCTTCGAATCGGATCCGGGCCCGCCGGCGGACGAGGTCGAGGAACAAGTTTGTGGTGATCCGGTGCAGCCAGCCTTCGAACGTGCCGGGGGTGTAGCTGTCCAGCGAGCGGAAGACCCGGACGAACGTCTCCTGGGTCAGGTCCTCGGCGTCCGGACGGTTTCCAGCCAGCCGGAAGGCCAGCCGGTATACCCGCGCCCCGTGATCGCGGACCACGTCGTCCCAGGACGGCCGGGCGTAGGGAACGGCCGCCGAGTGAACGGTCACCCGGTCACCTCCCACCCGCAGCATCGTCATGGTGGACATCATCGTCGCCTGTCGTCCTCCTGTACGCGAGCCGACCCGCGTCCGGTTCAACGCCGCGGTCCCCGAAGCCGTTCCCGTTACGCTGCGTATACGCACATGGAGGTGGGCAGCTGAGCGCCGAGGCGAGTCGGGATTACGCCGAGCGGTACCTGGCAGAGGACGAGCCGCTGGTCTCCGCCCGGATGCGTGCCGCCGAGGTCGGCGCGGTGCCGGTGAGCCCGGGCGTCGGGGCCGCCCTCCGCTTCCTGGCTGCGGTCGTCTCGGCACACGCCGTGGTCGAGGTCGGCACCGGGTGCGGGGTGTCCGGACTTTGGCTGTTCCGGGGGATGGTCGGCGATGGTGTGCTCACGAGCATCGACGTCGAGGCCGAGCACCAGCAGCTGGCCCGGCAGGCCTACGCCGAGGCCGGAATTGCCCCGAACCGGGCCCGCTTGATCACCGGGCGGGCACTCGAAGTGCTCCCTCGGCTCACTGATTCGGCATACGACCTGGTTTTCTGCGACGCGGCGAAATCCGAGTACCCCGACTACCTCGGCGAGGCGATCCGACTTTTGCGTCCCGGCGGCATCGTCGCCTTCGACAACGCGCTCTGGCACGACCGGGTCGCCGACCCGGCAGCCCGCGACCCCGAGACGACCGCGGTCCGCGAACTCGGCCGGACGGTCCGCGATCACCCGGGGCTGGTCCCGACCCTGTTCCCGTGCGGCGACGGGCTGCTCGCGGCGGTCAAGCCCTAACTCACGTTTTCATTTTTCCCAACGACGATGACGCCGCCAACGCTGCGGTGCAGTCCTCGGGCCCTGTCCTCGGCGGGATCCACTCCGAGCCGGACGCCCGGCGGCACCCGGACGTTCTTGTCGAGGATCGCCCGGCGCACCACCGCACCCTCGCCGATCTCGACGTTGTGCAGCAGCACGCTGTCCTCGACCAGCGCTCGGGAGTGCACCCGGACCCCCGGAGAGAGAACCGAGCCGCGGACCTGGCCGCCGGAGATGATCACGCCGTTGCTCACGATCGAGTCGAAGGCGGCCCCGGTCCGATCCGGCTCCTGGTGGACGAATTTGGCCGGCGGCAACGGCGGGACGCTGGTGAGGATCGGCCAACTCCGGTTGTAGAGGTTGAAGATCGGGTGCACCGAAATGAGGTCCATGTGGGCCTCGTGGTAGCTGTCCAGCGTTCCGACGTCGCGCCAGTAGCCCCGGTCACGGGTCGTGGCGCCGGGCACGATGTTGTTCGCGAAGTCGTAAACATGGGCCAGCCCGCGGGCAACGAGCATCGGGATGATGTTTCCCCCCATGTCGTGCACGGAGCCCTCGTCGTAGGCGTCCTCCTTCACGGCATCGAGCAGGACCGTCGTGGAGAACACGTAGTTGCCCATCGAGACGTAGGAGGTATCCGGCTCGTCCGGCAGGCCGGGGGGCACAGCCGGCTTTTCGAGGAATGCCTCGATCCGGCCGTCTGCCCGGGCGGCCACCACGCCGAACTGCGTCGCCGTCGCCCGCGGGACGCGGATCGCGGCCACCGTGACGCCGGCCCCCGACGCGATGTGCTGGGCCAGCATCTGGCTCGGGTCCATCCGGTAGACGTGGTCGGCACCGAAAACGACGATGTACTCCGGCCGCTCGTCATAAACCAGGTTGAGACTCTGGTAGATCGCGTCCGCCGAGCCGGAGAACCAGCGCGGGCCGAGGCGTTGCTGGGCAGGCACCGGGGTCACGTAATTGCCGAGCAGGGTGGACATCCGCCAGGTGGTGGTGATGTGGCGGTCCAGCGAGTGCGACTTGTACTGGGTGAGCACGACGACCTGGCGATGGCCGCCGTTGACGAGATTGGACAGCACGAAGTCGATCAGGCGGTAGATCCCGCCGAACGGCACGGCGGGCTTCGCCCGGTCGGCGGTCAGCGGCCACAGCCGCTTGCCCTCGCCGCCGGCGAGAACGATCCCGAGCGTGCGGGGTTCGGCCACCCGGGCACACTAGTGCGATGCGCGTAGGTCTGCTTACGCGAGAGTTCCCCCCGGATGTGTACGGGGGGGCTGGGGTGCACGTCGAGCACCTCGCCGCTGAACTCGCGCGGCTCGTCGACGTGGTCGTGCACTGCATGGGCGGCCCCCGCCCGGGTGCGATCGCCCATCAGCCGTGGACCGAGCTTGCCGGGGCCAACCCGACCCTGGGGGTGCTCTCCACCGACCTGGCGATGGCCGCGGCCGCCGGCGATCGGGATCTCGTGCACTCGCACACCTGGTACGCGAGCATCGCCGGTCACCTGGCCGGTCTCCTGCACGGAATCCCGCACGTCGTGACCGCACACTCGCTGGAACCGCTGCGGCCCTGGAAAGCCGAACAGCTCGGCGGCGGGTACGCGATCTCGGGCTGGTGCGAGCGAACCGCCATCGAGGCCGCCGACGCGGTTATCGCCGTGTCCGAGGCGATGCGCACGGACGTGCTGCGGTGCTACCCGGGCGTGCCCCCGTCCCGTGTGAGCGTCGTGCACAACGGGATCGACACGGTGCGGTTCGCTCCCGACCCGGGATCGGGGGCGCTCGACCGGCTCGGCATAGATCGGGACCGCCCGTATCTCCTGTTCGTCGGGCGGATCACCAGGCAGAAAGGCCTCACGCACCTGCTCGACGCCGCCGAGCTGATCCGGGCGAACGCGCAACTCGTGCTCTGCGCCGCCGCGCCGGACACCCCCGAGCTCGGCGCGCACGTCGACCAGCGGGTCCGCGACCTCGCCTCAGCTGGACGTTCGGTGCTGCTGGTCGCCGAGCCGGTGCCCCGCGGCGATCTGGTGCAGTTGCTGAGTCACGCCCGCGCCTTCGTCTGCCCGTCGATCTACGAACCGTTGGGGATCGTCAACCTCGAGGCGATGGCCTGCGCGACGCCGGTCGTCGCCGGACGGGTGGGCGGCATTCCCGAGGTGGTCGCCGACGGGACCACCGGGATCCTGGTCGAGGTCGACCAGGATCCCGACGGCACTCCCCGCGATCCGGCCCGGTTCGCGGCCGACCTGGCGGCCGCGCTCGACACCCTGCTCGACGATCCCGAGCTGGCGGACCGGCTGGGCCGGGCGGGGCGCGAGCGGGCCATCGGCGAATTCAGCTGGGCCCGGGCCGCCCAGCGGACACTCGAGGTGTATCTACAGGTTCTCGCTTGACAACAGAAGGCCCCGGGACCGGTTCCCCGGCCCGGGGCCTTCTCCCGATCCTGGGTCAGCCGGCGACGCTCTTCAGCGCGTCCCCGAGCGCGTTGGCCTCGTCGGCCGAGAGCTCGACGACGAGTCGGCCACCACCTTCGAGCGGGACGCGCATGACGATGCCCCGACCCTCCTTGGTGACCTCCAGCGGACCGTCACCCGTCCGCGGCTTCATGGCCGCCATACGTGCTCCTCTCGTGCGTCCACGGACCCTGCCGGCAATGACCGAACGGGCCCGGCATCGCCATCGGCCATGATTATCCCCGGCCCGGGGTGACCGAGTCACGGCGACGGGGTCAGGAGGCGGCGGTGAACGCTCGTTCCGCCGTGTTCGACCTGTTCGGCGATCACCTCCGGGAGCGCGGCGGATATGCACCGGTGGCCTCGATCGTCCGGCTCCTGCGCCCGCTCGACGTCGCGGCCCCGGCGGTCCGCACGGCCATCTCGCGAATGGTCCGGCAGGGTTGGCTGGAACCTCGGAGCACCCCGGCCGGGCCGGGCTACGCCGCCACCGACCGGGCGCGGAAGCGGCTGGACGCGGCCTCGGCCCGGATCTACCGCACCACCACCCGGAGCTGGGATGGCTGCTGGCACCTGGTGAGCACCGCGCGACCGGCCAGCCGGTCGGCTCGGGACCGGATACGGGTCGGACTGCGCTTCCTCGGCTACGCCGAACTCGAGCCGCAAGTGTGGATCTCCGCGTACCCGTCACCGGAGGTCGCCGGACTGCTCGCCGGCGAGCACGTTCGCGGCGAATGCTTCACCGCCCGCTACCTGGGTCAGGACCCGGCCCTTGTCGCCCGCGGGTGGAACCTCGCGGAGTTGCACCGGGCCTACCACCAGTGGCTGGCCGACGCCACGCGGATCGTCGTGGCGGTGGGGGCGGCACCCACGGAGGAGGCGGCCTTCGCGGCCCGCAGTCGGCTGGTCCACGAGTGGCGCAAGTTCCTGTTCCGTGATCCGGCTCTACCGCGTGTACTGCTGCCGGAGAACTGGGCCGGCGATACCGCCGCCACCTACTTCGACGCGGAGTCCAGCCGCCTGCTGCCCGCCGCCGCCCGCTACGTCGACAGCTGCCTGGAGGCGAATCGTGAGTGACGAAGTCCTTTTCGAGCTGTCCGGCGGGGTGGCGACGATCACGTTGAACCGGCCGGACGCGATGAACGCCTTGAGCGTAGGCATGAAGGAGCAGCTGATCGACGCGATCGGGCGGTCTCGGGACGACGGCGAGGTCCGGGCGCTCGTCCTGACCGGGGCGGGGCGGGGCTTCTGCGCGGGACAGGACCTCCGCGAGCACGCCGACACCCTGCGCGACGGCGGCGGCAGCACCCTGGACACGGTGCGGGCGCACTACAACCCGATCATCCTCGGACTCACCGCCATGCCGAAACCGGTCGTCGCCGCGGTGAACGGGATGGCGGCCGGGGCCGGTGCCGCGCTGGCGCTCGCCTGCGACTTCCGAATCGCGGCGGAAACCGCTGGATTCCTCATGGCCTTTGCCAAGGTCGGGCTGGGCGGTGACTCCGGCGCCACCTGGACGCTGCCTCGACTCGTCGGCCGGGCTGCCGCCACCGAGCTGCTCATGCTTGCCGAACCAGTCGGGGCGGCCCGGGCACTCGAGCTGGGTCTGGTCAACGAGATCGTTCCGCGCGCGGCGCTCGCCGAGCGGAGCCATCTGCTCGCGAGTTTGCTCGCGGCCGGTCCGACCGTGGCCTACGGGGCGATCAAGGATGCACTGGCTTTCGCCGCCGACCATTCACTGGCCGAGTCCCTCGAACGCGAGGCCGATCTTCAGGCCATGTGCGGCATGACCGAGGACCACCGGGCATCGACCCTGGCGTTTCTCGAGAAAACACCGGTGACCTTCGTCGGCCGCTAGCCACGTCGGCGCCAGCAGCCAACCAGATGGTCGTTGACCATCCCGGTGGCCTGCATCAGGGCGTAGGCGGTGGTCGGTCCGACGAACCGGAAACCGCGGGTGCGCAGGTCCCGAGCCATCGCCGTCGAGGCGGCTGAGGTCGCGGGAACCTCCGCCCCGCTGCGGGGCGCCCGCCTCGGGCGCCCCGGGGCGAACGCCCAGAGGTGGTTGGCCAGCCCGCCCGGCAGTTCCCCTGCGGCACGGGCGTTGGCCACCGCCGCCTCGATCTTCGCCCGGTTGCGGATGATCCCGGGGTCCAGCAGCAACCGGTCGACGTCACCGGGCGTGAACGTCGCCACCTTCGCGATGGAGAACCCGTTGAACGCCGCCCGGAACGCTGGCCGCTTGCGTAACACGATCAGCCAGGACAGCCCGGACTGGAAGGCCTCCAGGGTGAGCCGCTCGAAGATCGGATCATCGGTGCGCACCGGACGCCCCCACTCGTCGTCGTGGTAGGCCATGTACTCGGGCGCGCCGACCGACCAGGCGCACCGTCGGTGGCCGTCAGACCCGGTTACCAGGCCGCCCACCCGTTCAGGCCGTTGGCTCGGGCGTCCCACCGAGCGCCGAGCTGGGGCCGGTCGACGCCGGATCGGCCGGGGGCTGGTCGGCCCCCGAGTTGAGCCATGCCGGCCGCGCCCGTTCGGCTTCGAACCGCGCCAGCGTTGCCGCGACCGCGTCCAGCGCACGGTCGACGTCCTCCATCCGGTAGCCGCGCACAGCGATCGGGAATCGCAGCCGGCCGACCTCGTCGGAGCGCAGCGGGCGACCTTCGGGCAGGCCCGTGTCCGGCCGGTCGGGCTCCGGCTGGGACATCGCTTCACCGCGACCGGCGGCGAGTACCGCGGTCGCGGCGATCAACGCGACCGCGACAAGGACTTCGAGAGCGAGGACCACCGGGTCTCCCTGCGACATCGACCGGGTGATGGTGTCACGCTGGGCGGACCGGTGAGCGGTTGGAGGGTCATGGCGTTGCGTCTCGGTGGCCGGGTCTTCGACGACCGGGCCTTACTCGTCATGGCCGTCATCAACCGCACTCCCGACTCGTTCTACGACCGGGGGGCTACCTACGCGCTGGACGCGGCACTGGCCGCCGTGGAGCGGGCGGTGGCCGAAGGCGCGGATCTCGTGGACATCGGCGGGGTCAAGGCCGGCCCCGGCGACGCGGTCGACGTCGAGGAGGAGGTGAACCGGGTCGTCGATCTGGTTGGCGCGGTCCGGCTGAGCCATCCGGCGCTGCCGATCAGCGTGGACACCTGGCGAGCTCCCGTCGCCGAGGCCGCCGCGGCGGCGGGGGCCGACCTCATCAACGACGCCTGGGGGGGATTCGACCCGGACCTAGCCATCGTCGCCGCCCGGTCGGGTCTCGGCCTGGTCTGCACCCACGCCGGCGGCCTGCCCCCGCGGACCCGCCCGCACCGGGTGGCCTATCCGGATGTGATGGCCGACATCGTGGCGGTCACCGGCCGGCTGGCGACCGCCGCGATCCATGCAGGGGTACGTGCCGACGGGATCCTTGTCGACCCGGGGCACGACTTCGGCAAGAACACCTGGCACTCCCTCGAGGCGACCCGCCGCCTCGACGAGTTGGTGGCGGGCGGCTGGCCCGTCCTCGTCTCGGTGTCGAACAAGGATTTCGTCGGCGAAACCCTCGACCTTCCGGTGCCTGAACGACTCACCGGAACCCTCGCCGTGACCGCCCTGTGCGCCTGGCTCGGGGCTCGGGTCTTCCGGGCGCACAACGTCCGGGAGACCCGGGAGACCCTCGACATGGTCGCAAGCGTGCGCGGCGACCGGCCCCCGGCGGTGACCAGGCGCGGTCTCGCATAGCGGATTTACCTGGCCCGAACCTTGCGACAACCGGGACACCACGAGGGTCGGCGACAGTCATTTCCGACGGGCCGGTCGGCCCGGGAATGTTTCGAGAAAGGATCCTCCGATGTCCAGAGTTCATGGATTGGCCAAGGCCGGGGCGTGGGCTGCGGTCGCCGTCCTCGGCGCCGGGCTCGCGGGGGGGATCGCCTACGCCGGGTCAGCCGGTGGGACTTCCCCGTCCGCGCCATCCCCCCGCCCGCACCCCGGCCGGTCCGCAGCCGGGCTGCGCGGCCTGGCCGGCCGCACCGTGTGGGGTCAGTTCGTCGTTCGCCGCAAGGGCGGCTTCGCCACCGTCGATGTCCAGCGCGGCAAGGTGAGCGCAACCGTGACAACCGGCACGGAGTCGATCAGCGTGACCAGCGCCGACGGGCACGCGGCCACCTACGCCGTGACCGCGACCACCAAGATCCGGGAGCACGGCAAGGCGGTACCGCTGAGCTCTGTGGCCACCGGCGATCGGGTCCTCGTGTTCGCCGTCGAACAGTCCAACGGCGGCTTCCTCGCCATGCGGATTGTCGACGCCGGGCCGCCGACAGCCACCGGGTCGGGCGCCACCGGATCGGGCGCCACCGGCGCCTGACCGACCGCCCGGCTCACGGCTCGGCTTCGAGTACCTCCGCCGAGCTCGGCGGACCCGGCAACTCGGGGGGCGCGCCCAGCGCGTCGAACGCGGCCTGGACGCTGTCCGTCCATCGGACGGCGTCCAGGCTCCGTGCGCGGACGAACCCGCCAGCCAGCAGGCGGTCGACCTGAGCCCGGAGCGGCTCGAAGACGCCGTCCGGGTCGAGGACCACGATCGGCTTGTCATGCATGTCGAGGGTCCGGGCCACCCACACCTCGAGGAGTTCCTCGAGGGTGCCGAGGCCCCCGGGCAACGCGAGGAAGGCGTCGGCTCGGCGGTCCATCTCCCCCTTGCGGTGGCGCATGTCGTCGGCGACCACCAGCTCGTCGCAGTCCGTGTCGGCCACCTCGAGGTTGAGCAGTGCGCGCGGGATCACCCCGACGGTCCGGGCACCCCCCGCCCGCGCGGCCCGAGCCACCGCACCCATGCACGACACGCTGCCGCCCCCGCTGACCAGGGAATGACCCCGCCGCGCCAGCTCCTGGCCGACCTCCGTCGCCAATGCGACGTACCGGTCCGCGACGAGGTCACTGGAGGCGCAGAACACGCAGATGGCCGGCATCAGGCCGAGGGAGCCCCGGCTTCGTTCCCCTGGCGGCGGTCGTCCCGCCGCTCCGCCTCGCTGGCCGCGATGATCGCGACTGCCTCGTCGACGTCGTCGGTTACCCGCACCAGGTCAAGGTCGGGACCGGCGATCCGCCCGGACCCGGCGACCGTCGATCGCAGCCAGTCGAGCAGTCCTTGCCAGTAGGCGGAGCCGTAGAGGATTACGGGGAACGAGGTGACCTTGCCGGTCTGGACGAGCGTCAGCGACTCGAACAGCTCGTCCAACGTTCCGAATCCGCCGGGGAGAACGACGAACGCCTGCGCGTACTTGACGAACATCGTCTTGCGGGCGAAGAAGTACCGGAAGTGCAGTCCGATGTCCACCCAGGCGTTCAGCCGCTGCTCGAACGGCAGCTCTATGCCGAGGCCGACGGATACCCCCCCGGCCTCGCTGGCGCCCTTGTTCAGAGCCTCCATGATGCCCGGGCCGCCGCCGGTGATCACCCCGTAGCCGGCCCGGGCGAGCGCCCCGCCGAGTGCTTCCCCGGCGACGTACTCCGGGGCGCCCCGCTCGGTACGGGCGGAGCCGAAGACGCTCACGGCCCGCGGCAGTTCGGCGAGCAGCCCGAACCCCTCCACGAATTCCGACTGAATCCGCAACACCCGCCACGGGTCGGTGTGCACCCAGTCCGAGCGGCCACGGGTGTCGAGCAGCCGTTGATCGGTCGTCGTCGTCTGCACCTGACCGCGCCGGAAGACGATCGGCCCGCGATGCTTTTCCGGCGGTTCGGCGCTGTCGGCCGGATCGCTCGCGCGGGCTGCGCTCGATGCGGTCGCCGCCGCCTCGCGGGACGCCTGACCCTCGACCTGCCGCCCGGCGGGAACCGCGTCCGGGTCGCCCGGCTGGGTCGGGCGCTGCGCGCTCATGCGGGCGACGCTACCCGCGGCTGGAAAGGTAGCCGCGCAGGATCCGCTCGCACTCGCCGATTCGGAACGTGTCCACGTATTCGTCCCGAGTATGCGCCACGTTGGGGTCGCCTGGCCCGTAGTTGAGTGCCGGAACGCCGAGCGTCGTGAACCGGGCGACGTCGGTCCAGCCGAGCTTGGCCACCGCCTCGTCCCCTACGGTTCGGACGAATTCGCTCGCCGCCGGGGCCGAAAGCCCGGGGAGCGCCCCGGGCGCCGAGTCGGTGAGCACGCACTCGAACGGGGCGAGCACCTGCTGGACATGCGCGAGCGCGGCGGCCTCGTCCCGGTCCGGTGCGAACCGGTAGTTCACCATCACCGTGCAGCGGTCCGGCACCACATTGCCGGAAACTCCGCCTTCGATGCGGACCGCGGACAGCCCCTCCCGGTAGGTGCATCCGTCGATCACCACCTGCCGCGCCTGATATCCGGCCAGCCGTTCGAGGACCTGGCCGGCGTTGTGGATCGCGTTGTCGCCGAGCCAGTTCCGCGCGCTGTGTGCGCGGCGCCCGGGCACGACGACCAGGACCCGCAGGGTGCCCTGGCAACCTGCCTCGACCCGGTTCGCGGTCGGCTCCATGAGCAGCGCGAGGTCCGCGGCCAACCACTCCCGGTGGGTGCGCCCGAGCCGGCCGAGGCCGTTCCGCGCGGCGTCGGTCTCCTCGTTGTCGTAGAAGAGGTAGGTCACGTCACGGACCGGTTCGCTCACGGCCGCCGCGAGCCTGAGCATGACCGCGATCCCGGCTTTCATGTCCGAGCTCCCGCAGCCGTAGAGCCGATCGCCGTCCCGGCGCGCCGGCAGGTTGTCCGCAGGCGGCACCGTGTCGAGATGGCCGGCCAGGATGATCCGCTCCGTCCGGTTCAGCGTGGTGCGCGCGACGACGGCGTCACCGTCCCGGTCGACGCTCAGGTGCTCGACCTGTCGGAGCGCGTGTTCGATCGCGTCGGCGAGGCGGCCTTCCGAGCCGCTGGGCGACGGCATGTCCACGAGCGCCGCGGTCAGGGCGTCGCCCGGCGCGTTGAGCATGAGCTTCGAGGTCGACATGCTCAGGTCGCGATTCCGTGCTCCCGCAGCACCTGGTTGAGCTGCGCCTTGCTGTGCCGCTGGCCTTCCTCGAGCCGCTTGATCACGAGCACGCACGGCAATCCGAAGGTGCCGCCGGCAAACTCACGCATCCGGGAAGCGCTGACCGCCACCGACCACGGCGGGACGTACCCGCGGGAGATCTCGGTTCCGGTCTCGGCATCGATGACCGGGATCGACGGGTTGAGAATCACCCCAGCCGCCACGACGGCGCCAGGGCCTACCCGGGCGCCGTCGGTGATCATCGCGCGGCTCCCGATCATGGCGTCGTCCTCGATTACCACGGGGATCGCGTTCGGCGGCTCGAGCACGCCCCCGATCCCCACCCCGCCGGAAAGGTGCACCCGCTTCCCGATCTGTGCGCAGGAGCCGACGGTGGCCCAGGTGTCGACCATCGTCTCCTCGTCTACGTAGCCCCCCACGTTGACGTAGGACGGCATGAGCACCACACCCGGGGCGAGGTAGGCACCCCAGCGGACGATCGCACCCGGGACCACCCGCACCCCGGCCAGGCGGGTCTTCAGCGGTATCCGGTCCTGGTACCGGAAGCCACCGGCCACCGACTCGGTCATCGGCAGGATACGGAACGCCAGCAGGATGGCCCGTTTGGCCCGCTCGTCCACGACGACCTGGTCGGTCCGCGGATCCACCCAGGCCACCCGCGCCCGGCCTTCGTCGAGGTCGTCCAGGGCCGCCGTCACGGTGTCGATCGCCTCGCGGACGTCGGCGCCTAGCTCTTCTTGCCGCTCCCACAGCTCGTCGACTGCGGGGTCGAGCTCGGATCTGGTCATCGCGGAACCCTAGTCCCCGCCCAGCCGGTGCAGCCGCTCGACGGCAGCGTCGACCCGTTCATCGGTAGCGGTGAGGGCCACTCGGATGTGTTCGGCGCCGTCGGGCCCGTAGAAATCGCCGGGCGCGACGAGGATCCCCTGTTCGGCCAGGCGCGCGACGCTGCGCCAGCAGTCCTCCGCCCGGCTCGCCCACAGGTAGAGGCCGGCGGCGGAGTGTTCTATCTGGAAGCCGGCTGCGCCGAGCGCCGGGAGCAGCCTCGCCCGCCGCTCGCGGTAGCGGGCACGCTGGTCCGCGACGTGCGCGTCGTCATCGAGGACAGCGGCCATCGCGGCCTGTACCGGGGACGGAACCATGAACCCCAGGTGCTTGCGAACGCCGAGCAGCCCGGCGATCAGTCGGGGATCGCCGGCGACGAATCCGGCCCGGTACCCGGCGAGATTGGAGCGCTTGGACAGCGAGTGAACGGCCAGCAGATTCGCCAGCGAGCCGGAACAGACCTCGGCGGCGAGGACGGAGACCGGTTCCGCATCCCAGCCAAATTCGAGATAGCACTCGTCGGAGGCGACTATCACCTCGCCGGCGCGGGCCCAGTCCACGACCGTCCGCAACCGCTCCGCGGACAGCACCTCGCCGGTCGGGTTGGCTGGCGAGTTCAGCCAGACGAGCGCGACGTCGGCCGGGTCGAGCGTGGTCACGTCGTCGGCTGCGTGCGGACGCAAGCCGGCCATTCGGGCACCGATGTCGTAGGTGGGATAGGCGAGCCGAGGGAAGACGACGGTGGTGGCCGACCGGCGCCCGGCCACCCGGAGTTGGGACGGCAGGCCCGCTACGAGCTCCTTGGATCCGACCGTCGGCAGCACTGCCTCGGCCGGGACAAGGGCCCCGGCCCGTCGATGAAGCCACCCGGCGGCGGCCCTGCGCAGCTCGACCGAGCCGGCGGTTGCCGGATAGCCGGGTGCCTCCGAAGCCGCGGCGAGGGCCTGGCGGGCGACGTCGGGGGTGGGATCGACCGGGGTGCCGACCGAGAGGTCGACCAGCCCGCCGGGATGACGGGCGGCGATGGCCGCGTACGGCGCGAGCCGATCCCACGGGAAGTCCGGTAGTCGGACTCGCTCCGGGTCGGCCGGACGGGGCGGTGCGGTCAGTGTCCCTCGCCCTGCGGGGGCAACACCGCCACGATCGGATGATCCCGGTCGATCTTGCCAACCTTCGACGCGCCACCGGGCGACCCGAGGTCCTCGAAGAACTCGACGTTCGCCTTGTAGTACTCCTTCCACTGCTCGGGCGTGTCATCCTCGTAGAAGATCGCCTCAACCGGGCAGACCGGTTCGCAAGCCCCGCAGTCGACACATTCGTCGGGGTGGATGTACAGCATCCGAGCACCCTCGTAGATGCAGTCGACGGGGCACTCCTCGATACAGGCCTTGTCGAGCACATCGACGCAGGGCTCGGCGATGACGTAGGTCACGGCCCTTGTTCCTCCTCGGCGCGGGGGCGAGCGGCTCCTAGTATCGCGGTCAGGGATGGCCGGGTTGCCGGAGGGTGGCCGCCCCGATCCGGAAGGAGGGCGCCCCGACGTGCCGCGCCCGCTGCCACACCGGATCGATCTGAGCCCCGCCGACGTGGGGAACCGGGTCACGGTGCGCCGGATGCTCCCGACCGGCCGGCTCGGTGATGTCGTCGGCGAGCTGGTGTCCTGGCGCGAGGGCCGGCTCACCATCCGACGCCGGGATGGATCGCTCGCCGAGGTCGAGTGGTCGGATCTCGTCGCCGGCCGACCGGTCCGGGCGATCAGACCGCGCCCGTAGGCCGGCCGCTGTGCTGCGGACCACCGTGATTGCGGGTTGCTCCGGCGTGTGAATGCCTTGAATTGCAGCTGGATCTCGGCGATTCGGACTCCGAGGCCAGACGGGTCGTGCCAGCTTCGTGCCAGATGGGCAACCGACAGCGGCGGGACCTTGGCATGATCCTTTGGCTATGTCCGAGCTTGTGTTCGTCGTCGAAGACGCCCCGAGGGGGCTATCTGGCCCGCGCCCTCGGAGAATCGATCCTGAACGAGGCAGACGACCTCGACGGACTGCGGGCGACGGTGCGTGATGCGGTGCTGTGCCACTTCGACGAGGAAGGCCGGAAGAGCAAGATCCGCCTAACGGCGGAGGTCTCTGCGGATTCGGGGGAATCTCGGGCCGCCTAAGCGGTCTCCCTGCCCGTCGCCTTGGCAGGCCGTGCCACAGGCAGGCTCACTGATATGTGGTATCTGTTCTCTTGGAGCGCGATGAATGCATCCACCCATACTGCTCGCCGCCGGGCTTGAGCACGCTCGACCAACCCTCGGAGAGGGGCGAAATCCTTTTCGGAGAGATAGCCTAGGGGCGCATCCCCTGCGCGCACCGACAGCCTAATCGCCCCACCATCGGAATGCTCTAGACATAGCCATGTGCAGACGACAATCTGGTCGCTGTCATCGTCTTTAATGGCGTTATAGACGGAGGCCACCATGCTTTCATATTCTCCGACCCCATCCAGCGATGCGCCGTACTGCCCTCCACCCGTCACATAGCCCCAGGCGGGGGCCTAAGCCAATCAGGCCCCTCTGACTGTCTAAGAATCCGTCGAATTTCTCTGATGGCAGAAAAAGCGCTGATGCCTCGCCTCAAGGTACCGGTAGCTCCCTGCCCACGGGAGATTTCTCTCGTCATATGATTTAGAGCGCGCGCGGATAGGCGGCGGCTAGTCGGTCCAGCGCTTGGCCCATGCGACGAGCTTGACGGTCAGGATGAGCGTGATGGCCAGGGCCAGCTGACCGAGGCGTTGGGCGGGGTAGCGGTCGGTG
>Ga0307374_10000250_pt1 | contig 101636 bp, 96 predicted proteins | sample OX3MG_FD_202532 | JGI IMG/M metagenome (GOLD analysis project Ga0307374, IMG submission 202532) | Soil microbial communities from Risofladan, Vaasa, Finland - OX-3 | ecosystem: Environmental > Terrestrial > Soil > Coastal area > Acid sulfate soil | place: Finland: Risofladan, Vaasa | collected...
GGCCCCTGGCGGGGTTTGGGGCAGTGCCCCAACCTTACTTTGCTACATCGGTCAATGGTTCGGGGGCCGGGTATAACTCACCCCGCAGCACCAATCCCGCGAAGCGGGTTCGTGCTTGGGTTGACAGGCGCCGAACGCCAGCCCTGGACCGATGCACAAGCGGCCTGAAATTCCGAGCCGACCGCCAGCCCTCGGTTCAATTCGCCGCGGCTTGCGCCGGCACCTGAATCTCGCCCAGATAAGCCTCGCGGATCATCGGATTCTGCCGCAGCTCCGCCGCGGTGCCGGACAGCACCACCTGTCCGGTCTGCAAGACGTACGCCCGATGCGCGATCGACAGCGCCATGTTCGCATTCTGCTCCACCATGAAGATCGTCGTCCCCTGACGATTGATCTCCTGGATGATGTCGAACACCTGCTCTACGTAGATGGGCGCCAGGCCCATCGACGGCTCGTCCATGCACAACAGCCGAGGCCGCGCCATCAACGCCCGCCCCATCGCCACCATCTGTTGCTCGCCGCCCGACAGCGTGCCGGCGATCTGGCCGCGCCGCTCCTTCACGCGCGGGAACAGCGCATAGACGCGCTCCAGGTCCTGGTCGAACTCCGCGCCGCGCTTGCGCAGATAGGCGCCCATCTCCAGGTTCTCGAACACCGTCATGCGCGGGAACAGCCGGCGTGCCTCCAGCACCGGGGCGATGCCGCGGCGCACGCGCTCGGCGGTCGGCAGCCGTTCGATCGCCGTGCCTTGATAGATAACCTGGCCGCGCGTTGGATGCACCACGCCCATGATCGTCTTCATGGTGGTGGACTTGCCGGAGGCGTTGCCGCCGAGCAGGGCGATGATCTCGCCCTCGTCGATGGCGTAATTGACGTCCTTCAGTACGTGCAGGTCGCCGTAGTGGGTATCGACGTGCCTGAACTCAAGCAGCATGGTGGAGCCTCGATATTCCCTCTCTCGCACTGGCGGGAGAGGGTAGGGTGACGCATGCGGCATGTTGCGCCCTTGCCCGGCGCCGCGCGCCGGCCTCTCCCACTCCGTGGGCGAGGTCGTTAAGCAAGTCCCGCCGCCGCAGCCTGTGCATTGCGGCCGAGATAGGCGCGCAGCACCTGCTCGTCGCGACGGACTTCCGCCGGCGTGCCGTGCGCGATCACGTCACCATGGTCCAGCACATACACCGTATCCGCCAGCGTCGTGACCACATCCAGCTTGTGTTCGATCAGCAGCACCGTCAGCCCCAATCCGTTCAGGCTCTTGATCTGCTCTGCCAACTCCAGAGTCTCGGCCGGGTTCATGCCGGCCGTCGGCTCATCCAGCAGCAGGATGCGCGGACGCGACGCCAGCGCGCGGGCAATCTCGATGCGGCGGCGGTTCGCATAGGACAGGCCGCTGACCACCTGGCCGGCACGCGGCGTCAGACGGTTGCCGAAGATCGCGAAAATCTCCATCGCCCATACCCGTGCCGCGGCTTCTTCCGCGTGCGTCGAGGGAGGTCGAAAGATCGCCTTGAACACGCCCGTGGTCAGTCGCGCATGCTGCCCGATCAGCGCGTTCTCCATCACCGTCAGATTGGGAAACAGCCGCAGGTTCTGGAAGGTGCGCGCGATCCCCTTCGCCAGGATCGCATGCGGCGGCAGGTGCATGATCTCCTCGCCGTGGAAGCGAATGGAACCGGATTCCGCCGGCACCAGCCCGGTGATGACGTTGAACAGCGTGGACTTGCCGGACCCGTTCGGCCCGATCACCGCCACCACGCCGCCATTCGGTACCGCGATGTCCACCGCGTTCAGTGCAGTCAGCCCGCCGAAGCGCACGGTCACTCCCTTGACCTCCAGCGCCATCGCACCGGTGCGAACGTCGCCGCCCAGACCCTGCAATTCAAGCCCGGTGAAACCGCCGCGCCGCACTTCCGCGTGCTGCTGATCGAACGTGAGCGTCACCTGCGGCCGGGTCGCCGGGATCAATCCGTCACGACGGAACAGCATCATGCCGACCAGGATGAAACCGAAGATCAGTTCGATCGACGGCACCAGGTCGATGCGTTGCAGCCAGGCATTGCCGACCAACTGGCCCAGCGCGTTCAGCCAACCCGTCAGATCCTCCAGCCACCACGACTGCAGCAACTGGAGAATAAACGCGCCCAGCACCACGCCCCACACGCTGCCGATGCCGCCGAACACGATCATCACGAGGATCATGACGGACACCGGAAAGCCGAACATTTCCGGTGTCGCGGTCTGCAGCTTTGCCACATAGAACACGCCGGTCATGCCGCCGAACGCGGCGCCGATGGCGAACGCCAGCAGCTTGAACCGCGTGCGGTCCACGCCCATGGCGGCGGCGCCGATCTCATCCTCGCGGATCGCCATCCAGGCGCGGCCGATGCGCGAATCGCGCAATCGGGTGGAGACGAAGACCAGCAACGCCACCATGCAGATGGCGACATAGTAATACGGCGTGGCGGAGACCCCGAAGCTCCAGCCGAACAGCTGCGGCGCCGAGACCCCATTCAGCCCCGCGGCACCGTTGGTCAGGTCCGACCAGTTGCGCACCACGATCGGCACGATCTCGCCGAAGCCCAGCGTGACGATCGCCAGGTAGTCGCCCCGCAGCCGCAGCGTCGGCGCACCGAACATCACGCCCCAGAATGCCGCGAATCCCGCCGACAGCGGCAGTGCCAGCCAGAACGACAGGGTGAAGCGCACCACGCTGCCGTTGCCGGTTTCGGCTGCCATCTTCGCCACCAGGCCGAACCAGCGGAACGGCTCCCAGAACTCGCTCCATGGCGGTTGCAACTGGAACGAACTCAGGACGCCATAGGTATAGGCGCCGATCGCGAAGAACGCAGCGTAGCCGAGATCGAGCAATCCGGCGAAGCCGACGACGATGTTCAGCCCGAGCGCCAGCGTGGCATAGGCCGCGGCGTTCGCCATGCTGTCGATGTCGGCGTCGTTGTTGTGCAGCAGCGGGAACAGCAGGGCCGCGACGATCAGCAGCACCAGCCCGAGCTGCCGCCGACGCGGCTCCGGAATCCAGGCGATGGGCCGTGCCAGCGCTGCGAGGGCGTTGCTCATGCGCTGGCGCCCTTCACGACTTGTTCGGCGCCACTCGCCCGAACAGCCCGGATGGCTTGAAGACCAGCACCAGCACGAGGATCGAGAAGATGATCACATCGGTCCAGGCGCCGGCGATCTGTCCGCCCAGCGCCTCGATCAGTCCGATGATCAGGCCGCCCACCATTGCTCCCGGCACGTTGCCGATGCCGCCCAGTACCGCGGCGGTGAACGCGCGCAACCCGGCGGTGAAACCGATGATGAAGCTGGTGAAGTTATAGTACAGGCCGAAGATCAGCCCGCCCGCGCCGGCCAGCGCGGAGCCGAGGAAGAAGGCCATGACCACGACCTTGTCCACTTCCACGCCCATCATGCGTGCCGCTTCCGGGTCTTGCGCCGTCGCACGCATCGCCTTGCCGAGCCGGCTTTTCTGCACGAACAGATACAGTCCTACCATCAGCACCAGCGCCACGGCCCAGATCAGCAGCACGCGGAGATCCAGCACGGCGCCGGCGATATGGAACCGCACCGTCGGCAGCGGGTTCGGATAGTTCCGCGTTTCCGCCCCGCATCCCAGCAGAATGATGTTGAACAGGATGTACGACACGCCGATCGTGGTGATCATCGCCGCCGGCCCCTTTACGTTGCGCAGGGGCCGCAGGCACAACCGCTCGATCGCTACGCCGATCAGGCCGGAGGCGACCATGGTGACGGCGAACGTCACCAGCAGCACCAGGACCAGCGGCAACCCGGTCAGGATCACGTCCTGACCGGTCAGCCCAAACATCTGCAGCACCTCCAGGGCGATGAAGGAGCCGACCATGAAGACGTTGAAATGCGAGAAGTTGATGAGTTCCAGAATGCCATAGACCAGGGTGAATCCGAGCGCGAGCAACGCGTACATCGCGCCCAGGCTCAACCCGTTGATCGTCTGCTGCAGCAGCAGAGCGGTCAGCGTCATCGTCGCGGGCCCGGCCCGACGGGTCAGGCCTGCGGCGCCACGTCGATGTAGTGGTACTGCGCCGTGACGTCGTCCAGCTTGCCGTTCTTGTCCTGCCGGATCTGGAACACGCTGACCGTGCGGTCCGCCAAATCGCCGTTGGCGTCGAACGACACGGTGCCCTGGATGGTCGGCACCTTGGCGGTCTGGATCGCCGCGCGTACCGCGTCGCGGGTCACCGGCTTGCCGCTGGCGGCAACGCGTTTCACCGCGTCGATGATCACCAGCGCCGCGTCATAGGCGGTGATCGAGTAGTCCACCGGCGCCCTGCCGAAGCGGCCGGTAAACGCCTTGACGAACTCGATAGCCTTGGCGTCCCCCCCGGTCAGATGCGGCGAGGCGATCGTGGCGTACCAGCCCTCGGCGGCGGGAAAGCCGGTGCCGCTGAGGAACGAAGCGCCATAGACGCCGTCGCCGCCCGCCTTGATGACGGTCGGCATGATGTCGTACGCCTGCTTGGCCAGCTTGACGCCGGCCTGGTCCACGCCGCCGTAATAGATCGCCTGCGGTCCGAGCGCCTTGATCTTGGTCAGGATCGCAGTGTAATCGGACGCTTTCGGGTCCAGCCGATCGCGGCCGAGCACCTTCATGCCCTTCTTCACCGCCTGCCCCTGGAACGCGTCCGCCAGGCCCACGCCGTAGGCGCCGCTGTCGTCCAGGATATAGACCGACTTCACCTTCAGGTTCTCGGCCATGAAATTGGCCATGTTCGGACCCTGGTAGGCGTCCGTGGTCACCGTGCGGAAATAGATCGGCTTGCCGGCCGGCCGGAATTGCGCGGCGAACTTGGGATTGGTGATGTCGGGGTTGGTGGAGCTGGGGGTGATGGTCGCCAGGCCGCCTTCGCTCAGGATTGGCGCCATCGCCTTGCCGACGCCGCTCATCTGCGGGCCGATCGCCGCGACCACCTGCTTGTCGGACACCATCTTGCGGGCGTTCGTGGCGCCCTGCGCCGGGTCGTACTGGCCGGCGGTCGCGGTGCCGTCGTCCAGCGTCATCAGCTCGAAAGTGTAGCCCGGGACGGCGTTGCCCTGGTTGGCGCCGTCGAACGCCATGACGATGCCGTCCTTGACCAGAGTCGCATCCTCGGCGTCCGCGCCGGTGAGCGACAGGTCAACACCGACCTTGACGACCTTGTCGGCGGCCCAGCCCGGTTTGCTGCCGAGGGCGAAAGCGGACGTGAACGCTGTTCCGGCGACCAGGCGAGCGGCTGCGCGACGTGTTATCATTCCCATGAACTCCCTGTTTTTTCAATCCCCGACCGGCGGGCGCGACCGGTGTCAAGATGACACAGCGGAGATTTGAACAGACCGAGCCACCGAGGCAAGCGGGATTTATCGGACCGCCCGCTTTTGGCCCGATTTGGTTGCGCCTTACCCGGAAGCCCGGCGCCGGAACCGCAGATCCAGCCCCCGCGCCGCCCAGCCGGCCTCGATGGCGTCCAGGTCGATGAAGCCCGAGGGGTCGGCCTTGCGCGGCGCCAGTGCCAGGCCGGGCGCGCGCTCCCGCCGCCAGATTTCCAACAGCCGGCACAGTTCGGCCAGCGGCTGGACGTGGTCGTCCACGCGCAGGTCGAGATCGGCGAAATCTTCCGTGGTGACCAGCTTCATCGCCGCCGACTGCCGGCCTCGACGGTCGCCCCCGGCTGCCTCGCCCGCCTTCATGGCGGCCATCAGGCGTTCCGGCACCGGCAGGTCTGCGGTGGCCTGCCAGGCGACGAGCGTGGCGGCCACGGTCGGTCCGCCCACCAACATGTTGCCGGCGACACTGACGCCCGGCGCGGCGACACTGCCGCACCATTCGACGCAGTTTCCTCCCGTCCATGCAGCGGCGTGGCCGTGCCGGTCCACCGCGTGCACCTGGCGGATGCCGCGTCCCTCGTCGCCGGCCAGCGCGGACTCGATCGCCGCGGCGGGCGGCAGGCCGCGCGCCAACGCATCAAGGATGGCGGGTGCGAGATAGCGGTTGGTGAAGGACTGGGTGGAGACGGCACCGACCCCCGCGCGCACGAACGGGCAGGACGCACCGACGGCGAACGCCTTGGTGGCGACGGCCACCGCGAAGGCGCCGGTGGCGGGGTCATGCGCGACGATGGACCAGGTCATGCGAACGCAGCGTAGGCGCCGGATATGACGGAGTCACGACGCCGGCAATAGGTGATCGCACCTGTGCTCGGGTCGCTGAACGCGGCGTGCCTGACATGACCGGTCACGAGATCGGCGCGCCGCAGACTTTGGTGTGGCCGGCCGCCTGCCGCGGCGACCGAACCATCATCGCGGCCTGATTGAACGGCGCCGGCAGAGGTCCGGCATAACCGTTGCGGCGCAGCACCTCCTGCGCCGCCGGTTGGCCGTTCCGCGCTGCCTGCAGCAGCCATACGCCGCCCTGCCCGGTGTCGCGCTCGGCCTCGGGTCCCCACAGGTAGGAGCGGGCAAGATTGTACATGGCGTTGGTATGCCCCAGCGCCGCGGATTGCCGCCACAGGCTGCGCGCCTCCGCCTCGTCGCGCGGCAGCTCGCGCCCGTCGTCCAGCATGAGCGCGAGGTTGTTCATGGCCCGCGGGTTGCCGTATTCGACGGCACGGCAATACCAGTTGATCGCGCGGCCGATGTCCTTCGCGATCCCGGTGCCGAACTGGTATTTGTAGCCAAGCGCGCTCATGCCCTCGCTGTCGCCTTGCTCGGCGGACAGTGCGTAAAGGTGGAACGCCTCATGCTGATCGGTGCCGACGCCCTGGCCGCGCGCATAGAGATAGCCGAGGTTGACCTGCGCTTCCGCGTCGCCCCGATCGGCCTCACCCTGCAACAGGCGATAGGCGGTCGCGATGTCGCCTTCATTATAGGCCCGCATGCCAGCCAGGGTCTGCGCCGATTGCGCAGTTGCCAACGTGGCCCATGAGACGAACACGCAGAACAGCAGAGGCGCATGCGGCCTCACGTCTGCGTCGTCTCCAGCCCGAGATAGATCCGTTGCACGTCGCGATCGTCGGCGAGGTCGGCGGCCTTGCCCTCCAGCACCGTCCGTCCGGTCTGCAGCACATAAGCATAATCCGCCACTTCCAGCGCCAGCTCCACCGCCTGCTCTGCCAGCAACAGCGTCAGGCCCTCGTCGCGCAGGCGCTGCAACGTGTCGTACATTGCGTCCACCACCGCCGGTGCCAGCCCGAGGCTGGGCTCGTCCAGCATCAGCAGCTTCGGATCGCTCATCAGCGCACGGCCGGCGGCAAGCATCTGCCGCTCGCCGCCCGACAAGGTGCCGGCGCGCTGGCGGCGACGCTCGGCCAGGCGGGGGAACAGCGTGAACACGCGCTCCAGCAGTTCCGCCACGCGCCGCTTGTCCCGCAACACCGTCGCGCCGAGCCGCAAATTCTGCTCCACCGTCTGCTGCACGAACAGGCGCCAGCCTTCGGGAGACAAGGCCAGCCCGCTGCCGACGATCGCGTAGGCCGGCCGGCCGGTCACGTCGGTGCCCTGCCACGTGACGTGCCCGGACGCCGGCGGCACCAGGCCGGCGATCGCATTCAGCGTGGTCGTCTTGCCCGCGCCGTTGGAGCCGAGCAATGCCACGATCGAGCCGGCGGCGACCTCCAGCGACACGTCGGCGATGCCGACGAGATCGCCGTAGCGGACCGCAAGATTGCGGACGGAGAGAAGCGGTTCGGGCATCGGGTGCTGTCGTCGTTGCGAGGGGCGCGGCGATGACCGCCCCATAGGCGTTAAATCAGCGCATTGCCACCCTGGCCGGCGACAAACCCTGGCTACGCGCAGGCTCCGCCGTCGGCGTCATGCAAGCCTTGACGGTGGCAATCGAGTCAGAACGGCGTAGGCATCCGGCCTCGATGTTGGTGAAACAGTCGATGTCATCGCCGAATTATCCGCGCCAGAAATGCGCAAGGTCTTTTGCGTCCGCGCAGCCCGTCGGGCGTCTCGCCGCGAACGGCAACTCAGCACCCAATCTCTATGCGACTCCGGAAGTTTGCAACATGCCCGTCAGCGAATCCCTGCCATGCGGTCAGCAAGACGGGCTAGCTGCCTGCCTCCTGATGCAGCGCCTGGGTGAATGCGGTGAGCGCCTGTTGCACATCTGCGGCGTCGTGCGCCAGGGACATGTACATCTTCGACTCGCCCTTCAGCACGCCGCTCTCGCGCAGGCGCCGGTTGAAGCGGCGCATCATTTCGGTGTCGGCGCGCAGCGTGGCGCGATAGTCGGCGATGTCGCCGGTGGCGAAGCATACGTCGAACAGCGGCGGCTCGCCGATCACCTGGCCCGGCAGGCCGGTTTCGCGCAGCAAACCCGACAGCGCGTCCATCAGCCTTCGCCCGGTGGCGAACACCTGTTGGTACACGCCAGGGCGTTGCAGCACCGCCAGTGTCGCCAGACCCGCCACCGCGGCCACGGGATTGCCGGACAGCGTGCCGATCTGCGGCAGGAACCGGTCGTCGCCGGCCCGCGCGCGGTCGAACAACGCCATGATGTCGGCGCGCCCGGTGATCGCCGCCAGCGGGAACCCGCCGCCGATGATCTTGCCCAGGGTGCACAGATCCGGGACCACGCCGTAATACTCCTGCGCTCCGCCATAGGCGAAACGAAACCCGGTGACGATCTCGTCGAAGATCAGCAGCACGCCGGCATCCTGGGTTGCCTTGCGCAGCGCCTGGAGGAAGCCTGGCTTCGGCGGCAGCAGGCGCTGGAACGGCTCGACGATCACGGCCGCCAATTCGTTGCGGTGCTCGTGGATCAGGCTGGCGGCCATCTCGGCGTCGTTGAACGGCGCGATGAGCATGTCGTCGCGGACGCTGCGCGGAATGCCGGGCGAATCCGGCACCGCCTGGGGGAAATTGCCCGGCCGCTTCGGCGCCCAGCTCATCAGGCTGTGGTCGCCCATCCCGTGGAAGCCGCCCTCGAATTTCATGATCTTGTCGCGGCCGCGGAACGCCCGCGCCACGCGCATGGCGAACGCGTCGGCCTCGGTGCCCGAGGAAACGAAGCGGACCTGTTCGGCGCAGGCCACCGCATCGACCAGTTCGGCGGCGAGGCGGATGCCGTATTCGTTGTTGGCGAAGAAGGTGAAGCCGCGGCCGAGCTGTTCGCGTACCGCTTCCACCACCTCCGGATGGCCGTGGCCGGCGAACATCGGCCCGGAGCCGAGCAATAGATCGACGTAGGTGTGGCCTTCGATGTCGGTGATGCGGCCGGCGTGGCCCTCGCGGATGACGATGTCGCCGGCGAGGTTGCCGAAACTGCCGGCGGGCAGCACGCGGCGTGCGGTTTCCATCACCGTCGGCACTGGCGCGTCCATCATGCGTTCTCCGTCTGGCTGCGACGGCGGATTTTTCGCCCGTCGGCGCGGCCGGCGCAAGTCACCGGACTTGATAGCGCCGCGGGATCAGCAGATTTGCCAGGCCGGTCAGTCCGAGCGTGGTGCCCATCAGGATGAAGGCGATGGCGCCGGCAAACGGCCAGTTGTTGTCGCTGCTGAACGCCCAGTACAGCAGCGGCGCCATCATCTGGAAGCGCGGCCCGCCCAGCAGCACAGGCGTGGCGAACGCGTTCATGCACAGGATGAAGCACAGCACGGCCGCGATCGTCACGCCCGGCAGCGCCAGCGGAAACACGATGCGCCAGAACGCGCGCGACGGCGCGGCGCCCATCGATGCGGCGGCTTCCTCCAGCCGCGGGTCGATGCCCTCGAACACGCTTTGCAGCGTCAGCACGGTGAACGGCAGGATGATGGCGACGATGCCGGCGATCACCGCGGTTTCCGAATACATCAGGTTCACGGTCCCGGCGTGCAGCAGATCGCGCGACAGGATATCCAGCATGCCGCCGCGCGCGAACAGGATCATCCAGCCGGCGGTGCGCGTGGTGGAGCCGATGAACAGCGGCAGCACCGTCAGCACCACCAGCGCGGATTTCCAACGGCTGGCGCTGCGCGCCAGGCGCCAGGCCATGGGCAATCCCAAAGCCAGGCACGTCACGGTCACGATGACCGAGACGCGGATCGTGGTGACCAGCACGTTCCAATAGAACGGATCGTCGAAGAAGCGCAGGTAGTTCGCCGGCGTGACCGCGGCGACCATCAACTGGGTCGGGTCGTAGCGGTTGAGGCTGTCGCGCGCCAGGAAACCCAGCGGCACGACCAGCATCAACAGCATCATCAGGCTGGCGGGGCCGAGCAGCGCCAGTGCCGCGCCGGCCTCGCGACGGTCAGGCATGCTGGATGTTCTTCAACCACCAGTCATTCAGGTCCGGCATCGCCTTGGACAGCACCGGATAATCTGGCGGCACCAGTTTCGGTGCGGGCCTGGGAAATGCCAGTTGCTGTCCCACCTTGCCGGACAGCGGCGCGTTGTTCACCGTCGGCAGGTAGCCCATATGCGCGGCAAATCCCTGCTGCGCCGACGGCTCCAGCAGGGCGTTCATGTATTTGTATGCGGCGTCCTTGTCCGGGGCGTTCTTCGGCAGGACCATGCCGGAGACGTAGAGAATGGCGCCTTCCTTCGGGAATGCGCCCTTCACCGGGAAGCCGGCGTTCTGCCACATGAAAGTGCGCGCCAGCCAGATCACGCCGACGTCGATCTCACCTGACTTGAATGCCGGGGCCAGCGCGTCCGTCTCGGCATACAGGCGCAGCCCGTTGGCATTCAGCTTCAACATGAACGCCTTGGCCTTGTCGAAATCCGTTGTGGTCCCGCTTTCCAGCAGGCTCGCGGCCATGATCACCCATTGCGCCACCGTGCTGACCATGCCGATCTTGCCGTGCCATTTCGAATCGAGCAGATCGCCGAGGCTTTGCGGTGGATCCTTGACGCGGTCGGGGTTGTACACAAGGACCTGCGCGCTGTAGATCTGCGGCACGAACGCGGGCATGCGGAGATTCGGATCCACGTGCTTCAGGTTGGGCACCTGCTTTTCGTCGAGATCCTCGACCAGGCCGGCACCGGTGACGCGATAGCCGTTCAGCGCGCCGACGCAGGCGATGTCGTCGGTGCCACGCGGCAGCCGCTTCTGCGCGTAGAGTTTGGACACGCGAGGGTTCTCGTCGCCGATGTCCTGGATGACGTTGACGCCTTCCGGTTTCAAAATCGGGTCGTCGATGTTTTCCCGCAGCAGCCGTGCATAGTCGCCGCCCCAGGTGCCGACAATGCATTGCTCCGCCGCCTGCGAGCGTCGCGAGAGGATCGCCGGTGCGGCCAGCAATGCCGTGCCGGCAAGCAGGGTCCGGCGCGGCAGAATCAGGTCAGGCATCGTTGGTCTCCTTCAAAGTGATTGACGCCGCCAGGGCATTTCCGTCGGCATCGAACAGGCGTTCCTCATCCGGCTCCCAGGCGAGCGCCACGCGCGCGCCGGGCGCGTGGCGGCGCACGGCGTCGCGTCCCAGGGCCGGACCGCGGGTGAGTACCGTGGTATCCGGGCCGAGCCGCACGACGTGTTCCACCACGGAACCGAGCCACGTGCACAGCGCGACCTCGCCTTCCGCGCGCGCACGGCCGGCCGGCGCGCCTATCTGCACGCTGTCCGGCCGTACCGCCAGTGTCGCATCGCCGCTGCCGGCATAGCGACCCCCCAATGTCAGCACGGTTCCGTCCGGCAACACCAGGCGGCGGCCGGCATCCAGTCGTCCAGCGAGCATATTGCTGCCGCCGATGAAGCGCGCGACGAAGGGATTGGCGGGCCGCGCGTGGATCGCTTCCGGTGCGCCGATCTGCTGCACGCGGCCTTCGTGCATCACCACCAGGCGGTCGGCCATCGCCATTGCCTCGGTCTGGTCGTGCGTGACCATGATCGTGGTGATGCCGCCGCTGCGTTGCAGGATGCGAATCTCGCGCGCCATTTCCTGACGCAGCGCGGCATCGAGATTCGACAGCGGCTCGTCGAGCAACAGCAGGCGCGGATGGATGGCCAAAGCGCGTGCGAGTGCGACACGTTGCTGCTGGCCGCCGGAGAGCTCGCGCGGCAGGCGGGCGGCAAGGGTTTCCAATTTCACAAGGCGCAGCATTTCGGCAATTCGTGCCGCGGTCGCGGCGGCGGCCATGCGCCGCATCTCCAGGCCGAAGGCGACATTGCGCGCGACGGTCAAATGCGGAAACAGCGCGTAGCTCTGGAACACGATGCCCATCTCGCGCCGATGCGGCGGCAGCGCGGCGATGCTGCGCCCGTCCAGGCGGATATCTCCCCGGGTTGGAGTCACGAAGCCGGCGATCAGGCGGAGCGTCGTGGTCTTGCCGCAGCCGGACGGGCCGAGCAAGACGATCAGTTCGCCCGGCTCCACCTCCAGCGTAACGTCGCACACCGCGGCCTGCGCACCGAAATGCTTTGTCAGGCCTTGCAGCGCCAGGGAAGCGGAGCGGTTCATTGCGCCACCCGGCTGAGGCGCATGAAGCGGTCGAGCAACAGCAGCAACGCGGCGATGCCGACGGTCTGCGCGACGGCGACGGCCGAGACCAGCGGATCGATGTGGTATTCGAGATATTCCAGCACGGCGATCGGCAGCGTGGTAACGCCGGGGCTGGTGAGGAACAGCGCCACCTCCAGATTTTCGAACGAGATGACGAAGGCGAACAGCGCGCCGGCGATGATTCCCGGGCGCATCGCCGGCAAGGTAACGCGCCAGATCACGGTAAGCGGGCCGGCGCCGAGGCTGGCGGCGGCTTCCTCGGCGCTGCGTTCATGGTTGGTCAGGCTGGCGAGGCAGAGCCGCACCACCCAGGGTGTGGCGATCATCACGTGCGCCAGGACGAGCCCGGCCAGCGACCCAGTGATCATCGAGCCAAACTGTTCGTCGATCGTCACCAGCAGCACGTAGATCGCCAGGCCGAGGGCAATGCCCGGCACGGTCAACGGCGCCAGCAACAACGTGGATACCGCGCCGCGACCGCGGAAGCGATGCCGCGACAGGCCGATGCCGGCGGGGACGCCGAGCAGCAGGCTGCCGCAGACGGCGGCGGCGGCGAGTTCGAGGCTGGTGAGGATGGGCTGGGCGAAATTGGGAAGGATCGCGGCGTACCAGGACAGCGTGTAGCCGCGCGGCGGAAACAGGATCAGCTTCTCGTTGAACACGCTGAGATAGAGCGTCAGCAGCAGCGGCACGGCGATCAGCGCGACGCCGGCCCACAGCAGCAGGCTGATGCCCGCGCGTTCCAGCCATGCGACGCCGCGACCGGGAGCGTGTTCCGGCAACGGCGGCGCGGTTTGCGCCAACCCAGGTGTCATGCGTTGCTCCAGCCTGGAAGTCTCCCGGGCGAAGCTTCGGCGGGGGATGCGGGGGGAGTCAACGTGACATTCCCTCTCCGCGAAGCGGGAGACGGCGTGGGCGGCTGCGGCGGGATCGGGTTGCGAATCGGGCATCGGCGGCGGGCCCTGCGACGCCAGTGTGGCGTAACAGGACCCCAGCTTGCCGGAGGGCGTGCGGAACCGCTGGCCGCACTTATGTCCGGTCGAAATCGGCCCGGCTTGCAGCAGGCCATCGACAGCGACCTCGGCTGCCGCGCCACGCGCCCCGCGATTCATCAGGCCCTGATGGGCGCTGCAGGCGTAGCCGAGCAATGCCAGCGGACCGGGTTCGGCGATGACCGCTGGCGGTACCTGACCTGACCATGCGGCCTTGACGTCCAATACCCGGCCTTGTCCCCACCGCCACCCTGCCCCAGGATCGCTCCCAACAACCCCTGGGAGGGTCCCATGCCCGAGTTCGACCTCGTCATCCGCAACGGCACCGTCATCGACGGCACCGGCCGCGCGCCGATCGACGCCGACATCGCCATCACCGGCAACCGCATCGCCCGGATCGGAGGGAAAATAACCGGCGCCGGGGCGGAAGAAATCGACGCCACGGGAAAACTCGTCACTCCCGGCTTCGTGGACATCCACACGCATTACGACGCGCAGGCGGTATGGGACAGCCACATGGCGCCGTCGTCCTGGCATGGCGTCACCACCGCGGTGATCGGCAATTGCGGCGTCGGCTTCGCCCCCTGCAAGCCCGCCGACCGCGAGAAGCTGATCGAGCTGATGGAAGGCGTCGAGGACATCCCCGGCGCGGTGATGCACGAGGGCCTGCAATGGGAGTGGGAATCCTTCCCGGACTACCTCAACGCGCTGGAACGCCGGCCGCGCGACATCGACATCTGCGCGCTGCTGCCGCACGCCGCGGTGCGCGTGTTCGTCATGGGCGAGCGCGCCATCGCGCTGGAGAACGCCAACCAGGGCGACATCGCCGCAATGCGCGAGATCGCGCGGCAGGCGATGCAAGCCGGCGCCTTCGGGTTCTCCACGTCACGCAGCCTCAGCCACAAGACGCTGAAGGGCGATTTCACGCCGACGCTGCGCGCGCAGGAAGACGAGCTGACCGGCATCGCCATGGGCCTGCGCGACGCCGGCTCCGGCATGCTGGAGATCGTGTCGGAATGGGCACCCGATCACCATGCGGAGTTCGCCATGCTGCGCCGCGTGGCGGAAGCCAGCGGCCGGCCGACGGTGTTCACCCTGACGCAGCGCCACAAGCGCCCCGAGGTGTGGCGTGACCTGCTGCGCTATGCCGCCGACGCGGCGCGCGACGGGCTGTCCATTCGTCCGGTGGTGGCGCCGCGCGCCATCGGCGTATTGCTCGGGCTGACCGGGAGCCAGAACCCGTTCTCCGGCACGCCGACCTACCAGGCGATGGCGCACCTGCATCTGGCGGAACGCGTGCGCCGGATGCGCGATCCCGCGGTGCGGGCGCGGATCCTGGCGGAGGATCCGGCCAAAGGCAGCACGTTCCCGCTGTTCCACCGCCTGGAATTTTCGCAGATGTTCCGTTTCGGCAACCCGCCGGACTACGCACCGGCGCGAGGGGATAACCTGGAAGCGATCGCCGCGCGCGAGGGCCGCTCGCCGCAGGACGTGGCCTACGACGCGCTGCTGGAGGACGACGGCAACGCGTTCATCTACACGCCGCTCGGCAACTACGCCTATTACGACTTCACGGTCAGCGAAACGACGCTGGACGACCGCAACTGCATCATGGGGCTGGGCGACGGCGGCGCGCACGTCGCGTTCATTCTTGATGCCGGCTATCAGACCTGGCTGCTGGATTACTGGGGCAAGCAGCGCAAGAGGTGGGACGTTCCCGAGCTGGTGCGCCGACTCACCTCCGACACCGCGCACGCCGCAGGGCTGCATGACCGCGGCGTGCTGGCGGTCGGCAAGAAGGCCGATGTCAACGTGATCGACTTCGACCGGCTGGGTTGCGGCGGGCCGTACGTGGTCAGCGACCTGCCGGCCGGCGGCAAGCGGCTGCTGCAGAAGGTGCACGGCTACGAGGCGACGGTGGTCTCGGGCGCGATCACGTTCCGCGAGGGCGAGGCGGTCGGGACCTTGCCGGGGCGGCTGGTGCGCGGGCCGCAGGCGGTCCTGGCGGCGTAGCGGGGCGGGATAGCAAGTGGGAGGGAGGCGCGGGGCGGAAAAGCGCAACGCATCCTCCGGCTTCCCCGGCCGGGATGCAACGGCTACGGCCGAGAATCACCACCCCGGCCCCTCGCGTGCGGATAGGGCGGATTAAGTGCGGCGGGACGTGACTCCGGTCATTCCCGCGCAAGCGGGGACCTGTGCGACATGAGACCGTCCAGAACCTGGGGGAGTCTGCCGGCCGGTACTCCCGGAGACTGATCGGGCGGAGCGAAGGAAGAGCCGCATAATCAGGACCGCGCGACGACTTACCGGCTTTGTTTACCCCCCAGGTTTTGGACGGTCTCGCCACGGGGCGCTGCCGGTGGCGCGCACGATCTGGTGCATGCGCAGCGGTGTGGTCATCGCTGCGGCTTGGTGCAGTGTCACCAGTTCGGCGGCGTGGCGCCGGCGGCGGCATGTGCGATCTGGCGGCCCGGCCTGTTACGATAACGGAATGGGACGGTCTTGAGGGCTTTTGGCCCCAATTCGAAACGCCACGATTGTTGCGGAGGAGGCGAAGGGTGAGGGCGTCGATCGCCAGGCTACACGGGTGTATCGGCAAATTTCACGCGGGTCTGTCGGAAAATCTTACACCTTCGTCACAAGCGCCCTTCTGCTCCTTCACAAGACCTTGATATCCCCAACGCATTGTAATTGGCACGATTCCTGCGTTGGTTATTTGGCCGGGATCCAGTTGTCATTCGGGGCTGTCGCTCAAAGCTGAGACGCCGGAATGCGAAACTCAAACGGACGAGGTTCATGATGCGCGTCTCAAATTTGCTCCTGGCTGCCCCTGCGATGTTGCTGTTGGCCGTGCTGCAGGCGAACGCCGCCAAGATCACCGACAATGTCACCTTCAGCGAGTCATTCACCAACGCCTCGGACTACGGAGGCGGCACACAGGCATCCGGCTATAGCGGCGGCGCAACGCCGGTGAATTCGGTAACCGGCTCCTTCACCATCACATTTGATCCGACGCAGACCTATCAGAACGACACGGCCGACATCACAAATACCGTGTTGACCGGTGTTACATCCGATTCGGCGTTTTCCTTCGATTATTCTCCGACCAGCTACGTCGAGGGTGGCACCCCGTTCGCCGCCGATGAACTTGTCGTCGGCGGTTCGGCTTCCGGTGCGTGTTGTATTCTTTTATCTGATCCCCTTCCCAACGACTTTTATCTCCAGATAGCCGATTTTACGTCGAGTCCCGCTTTCGTGCAGTTTGGATATTCTCAGACCGCCCCGAATGTCTATTTTTACACGACTTCCGCCGCTGTCGGTTCGGTTACGGTCACCCCCCACGTGACCCCGCCATCGGTACCGGAACCCACTTCGCTCGTGCTCCTTGGCACGGCCCTGCTCGGCTTCGGTGCGATGCGTCGTCGCCGGGTGTAAAGAACTCCGACACATGCCTTGGCTCCGACACGACATTTGTCGTGTCGGCAGTCGGGTTGCAGCCATCACCGACGAAACCGTCCAGAACCTGGGGGGGCTGCCGGCCGGTACTCCCGGAGACTGATCGGGCGGAGCGAAGGAAGAGCGGCATAATCAGGGCCGCGACGACTTACCGGCTTTGTTCTCCCCCCAGGTTTTGGACGGTCTCGTGCGACATGGGTTCCAGCTTGCGCGCGAATGACGATGTCGCGGGCACTCACCGCCGCCCATAGTGCCGATTCGCGCGTAAGTGAGCATTGAGGACGGTGCCGGCATGACGCATGCTTCCGGCGCGGCGCAAAACCGGCTGCGCCACCATTGGGGAGGACGCGCATGGTCGCCGAAGAGGCCTGGAACTTCCGGCTGCTGGGGCACGATCCCAGCGCCGCCTGGGGTGGCGGCAGCCTGGTCGAGGTCCGCAATCGCCATGCCTATGTCGGCGCGGTCGGCGGCTCCTCGTTCACCGGCGCCGAGGGCTTCACGGTCCACGACGTGAGCGACCCGCGCAAGCCGCACAAGGTGTTCGAGTTCCGAGCGCCGCCGGGCGTCCACATGCACAAGCTGCGCTACGTCGATGGCGATATCCTGTATGTCAACTCCGAGCGCCTGGCGGGTGAACGCGGTGGCGGGGCGCGCACCGGGTTTTATATCTTCGACATCAGCCGGCCGGCCGAGCCGCGCGAGGTCGGATTTTTCGATACCCCCGGCAGCGGGCCGCACCGGTTCGGTGTGGACAATGCACGCAAGCTCGCCTTCCTGCCCAACGATGCGGAAGGGTGGAACAAGCGGGTGATTTGGACGCTGGACATAAGCGAGCCGCTGAAGCCCGAGATCATCAGCATCTGGGGTCTGCCGTGGCAGAAGGCCGAGGGCCAGGGTCCTTCCAACGATCCGCATCCGGCGGAGACGGCCTGCACCCTGCACGGACCGCCGATGATTCGCGGCAACCGGATGTACGCGGCGTTCTGGGGCGGCGGTGTCGCGGTGATCGACTGCGGCAACCTGTCCGACATGAAGCTGATCGGTCACGTGAAGTGGTCGCCGCCTTTCGTCGGCTCGACGCACACCGCGTGGCCGATCGGCGACCGCCCGTATCTTGTCGTCACCGATGAGGCGCGGGCGAAGCAGAACTACTGGGACAGCCAGTTCATGTGGATCCTGGACATCCGCGACGAAGCGAACCCGTTGCCGGTTGCCACCTGGTTTCCCGATCGCGACAAGTATTTCCGTCGCGGCGGCCGGTTCGGGGCGCACAACATCCTGGAGCACATCCCGGCCGATGGGCGGTTCGCGAACACCGTCTTCATCACCTACTTCAACGCCGGGCTCCGCGCCGTCGATGTGAGCGATCCGCTGCGCCCGACCGAGGTCGGCTGCTACGTGCCCGCCTGCCCGGCCGGCCAGACGGCGATTCAGTCGAACGACGTGGGCGTCGATGAGTTCGGCAACCTGTATCTGATCGATCGCTGGGGGGCCGGCATGCACATCCTCGAATACACGCGCTGAGCGATGTGCGAGAGGTGTGACGCGCCGCCTTTGGCGGCACTGCGGCCGGGCGCGGCGCTGATCGCGCGCGCCCGGGCGATCGAGGCCGGACTGCCCGGGGAACGCGTGACGGAGGCGGCGTTCGCGGTGTTTTTCGGCGCGCGCGGCGGCGCGATCCCGTGGCCGCAATACCAGCGGCTGCTGCGCTGTCGCGATGCCGCCGCGGCAAACCTGCCGCGCGGGCCGCTTCGCTGCGAGGCGGGGTAGTGGTCCCTCGACGTTGATTCAGCACGCCAGACCGGTCGGGATATCAGTGATGTCAGCGAACCGGAGGCGGGGAGACTGCTGGACCGTTGCCGGCGGCAGGAACGACGTGGGCAAGCCGCGTCCCGTCGTCAGCGCAAAGGACGCCAGCTTCGACACGACGGACCCGATCGCCGCCTGCGCCTTCACGACGGATGAGACCGGCGCACCGCCGTGCCGCCTGACGGTGGAGGCGAACGAACGCAATGGGCTGGGCGCAGCGTGCCGCCTGACGGCGGACTCGGCAACCCAGTGGGATGGTATTGTGGGATGGTATATCCCGACTCCCCGAGAACCCGAAGAACCCCCTGGCCCGGCGGGCGAACGCGCTGGTGACCCGCTAGTTCCTGGACAACGCCAGATACCATCACGCGAAGCTGGTGCAGGCATGGCTGCTGCGCCCGGGTTGCCGGATCAAGCTCCACTGCATCCCGACCTACAGTGCGCACCCTTGGCCCGCTTCGCGGCCCAAGCCAATCGAACGGCTGTGGGGGCTGATGCACAGGCACATCACCCACGACAAGTGCCACGAGACCTTCAGGGGCTTCCGCGACGCAATCCTGACGTTCCTGCGCGAGGAGGTGGCCAGGAACTGGCGGCTTTACTGCGATGAGGGAACGGACAACTTCCGCATCATCTCGCCCAAGGATTCTCGGATTCTGACGTGAACCGGGTATATCTCGCATCATTCAATGCTAAATTCATTGCCTCGCGACCCGCCCGCGACAGGACCTTGGTATCTTCGCGCCTTTATGGTGAATCTTACGCCCCCGCTCGCCACCCAGGAGGACCCCGCCCATGGGCACCGTCAATGCCACCATCGCCTCCCCCCGCCTCCTGCTGGTCGGCGGCGGCACGGTGCGCCTGCTCGCCGAGGTGCTGGGGAAATTCGGCCTTTCCCGTCCGCTGGTGGTCTCCGACCCGATCATGGTCTCCACCGGCCTGATCCAGCGCGTGCTGGAGCCGCTCGCCCAGGCCGGCATCGCCGCGAGAGTGTTCTCCGACACCGTTTCCGACCCGACCGACACGGTGATCGAGGCCGGCGTCGCCGCGCTTCGGGCGGGCGAAAATTTCGACTGCCTGATCGGTTTCGGCGGCGGCTCGCCGATCGACACCGCCAAGGCGATGGCGATCCTTGCCGCGGACACGTCCCCCGGGGGCGGCAAGATGCGCGACTACAAGGCACCAGTCGCCGCCGACCAGGGGGCGCTGCCGATCATCGCCATCCCCACCACCGCCGGCACCGGCAGCGAGTGCACACGCTTCACCGTCATCACCGACACCGAACGTGACGAGAAGATGCTGATCGCCGGCCTCGGCGCGCTGCCGCTGGCGGCGATCGTGGATTACGAGCTGACCTACACGGTTCCACCGCGCACCACCGCGGATACCGGCGTGGACAGCCTGACCCACGCTCTGGAAGCGTACGTCTCCCGGCGTGCCAACCCGTTTTCCGACGCGCTCGCGCTGTCGGCGATGGAGCTGATCGGCAGGCACATCCGCGCCGCCTATGCCGAGCCGCGCAACGCGGTGGCGCGTGAGGGCATGATGCTTGGCGCGACCCAGGCGGGACTGGCGTTCTCCAACAGCTCGGTGGCGCTGGTGCATGGCATGTCGCGGCCGATCGGCGCGCATTTCCACGTGCCGCACGGGCTGTCCAACGCGATGCTGCTGCCCGCGGTCACCCGCTATTCGGTGGCGGGCGCCGAGGCGCGGTATGGCGAAGCCGCGCGCCGCGCCGGCTTCGCCATGGCGACCGATTCGGACGGCGTGGCGGCGGCGAAGCTGGTCACGGGATTGGCAGCGCTGAACAAGGAGTTATCGGTGCCGACGCCCGCCGATTACGGGATCAGGGAGGCTGACTGGAACGGCAAGATGGCGCTGATGGCGGAGCAGGCGCTGGCATCGGGCAGCCCGGGCAACAATCCGCGCGTGCCGCAGGTCGCGGAGATCGTCGCGCTGTATCGCGAAGTGTGGACCGGTGCGCCGGCCAATGCCTGACCCCAGCCTCGGCGATCCCCCCGACGGGGACCACACCGGGGCGGATCGGCATTTCGCCACCGCGGTGCTCGCGCAGGTTGGAAAGGCCGCACCCGATAATATAACGAACCCAGAGCACCGCCTGCCACTCGCGCACCGTCCAAAGTTGCGCGCCAGACCCACGGCCGGGTAACCTTACCCGCGAGTAGGGAGGAACCGACCATGGACCTGCGCTTCACCCCGGAGGAAACCACCTTCCGCGAGGAAGTCCGTGCCTTCATCCGCGACAACCTGCCGACCGACATTCGCGACCGCATGCGGCTCGGCCACGGCCCGCGCAAGGAAGACACCGTGCGCTGGCAGCGCATTCTCAACCACAAGGGATGGGCCGGCCTGTCCTGGCCGACGGAATGGGGCGGGCCGGGCTGGACCGCCATCCAGAAGATGATCTTCCTGGAGGAGAACCAGGTCGCGCCGGCGCCGGAGCTCTCGTCGTTCAACATCACCATGATCGGCCCGGTGCTGATCCAGTTCGGCACGGACGAACAGAAGCGCCGTTTTCTCCCCCGCGCCGCCAATCTGGATGATTGGTGGTGCCAGGGGTTTTCGGAACCGGGTGCCGGATCGGACCTCGCCTCGTTGAAGACCTCGGCGAAGCGCGACGGCGACACCTATGTGGTGAACGGCCAGAAGATCTGGACCTCCACCGCGCATCATGCCGACTGGTGCTTCCTGCTGGTTCGCACCAACCCGAATGCGGCGAAGCGGCAGGAGGGCATCTCCTTCCTGCTGGTGGACATGAAGACCCCGGGCATCACCGTTCGGCCGATCATCTCGATCGACGGCAGCCATCACCTGAACGAGGTGTTCTTCGACGATGTGAAGGTGCCGGTGAGCATGCGCGTGTTCGAAGAGAACAAGGGCTGGGACGTGGCGAAGTTCCTGCTGGGCAACGAACGCACCGGCATTGCCCGGCTGGGCAAGTCGAAGGAGCGGGTGAAGGCGGCGAAAGCGATGGCGCACGAGGTCAACGCCAACGGCCGCCCGTTGATCCAGGACGCGGCATTCCGCCAGCGCGTCGCACAGTTGGAAATCGACATGCAGGCGCTGGAGATCACCCAGTACCGCGTCGTTTCGGCATACGACAAGGCAAAGGGCAGCGGGCGACCGGATCCGCTGTCCTCGGTGCTGAAGGTGAAGGGCACCGAACTGCTGCAAGCGACCACCGAACTGGCGATGGACGTCGCCGGACCGCTGTCGATGCCGGTCTGGGCCGAGGAACTCGAAGCGATGAACGAGCCGGACGACATGCTGGAAGCCGCCAGCGCGTCCACCGGCAGTTACTTGTTCTTGCGCGCCGCGTCGATCTATGGCGGCACGAACGAAATCCAGAAGAACATTCTCACCAAAGCCGTGTTGGGGCTCTGATGGATTTCGACCTCTCCGACGAGCAGCGGCTGCTGCAGGATACCATCACCCGGCTGCTGGGCGACCGCTATGCGTTCGAACAGCGCAAGGGTTATTTGCAGGCCCCGGAGGGCTTTTCTCCCGCGCTGTGGTCGCAATACGCCGAGCTCGGTTTGCTCGGCCTGCCGTTCGCCGAGGAGTACGGCGGGTTCGGCGGCGGCGCGCAGGAGATCATGCTGGTGATGCAGGCGTTCGGCCGCGCGCTGATCCTGGAGCCGTATCTCGCGACAGTGGTGCTCGGCGGCACCGCGTTGCGGGTTGCCGGCAGCGATGCGCAGCGGACGGAAATCCTGCCGGCGATCGCCGAAGGGCGCATGAAGCTCGCCTTCGCGCATTCCGAGCGGCAGGCGCGCTACGACCTGACCGACGTGGTCACCACGGCGAAGCGCAACGGCGGCGGCTGGGTGCTGGACGGGGCGAAATCGGTGGTGGTTCACGGCGATGCCGCGGACCGGCTGGTACTCAGCGCGCGGACGTCCGGCGATCGTTATGATTCCGCCGGCATCACACTGTTCCTGGTCGATACGACCGCTTCCGGGGTGGCGCGCCGCGGCTACGCCACGCGCGACGAGCAGCGTGCTGCCGATGTCGCGTTGTCGAACGTGACGGTCGCCGATGCCGACGTGCTGGGCGAGGTGGGCGCGGGGCTGCCGATCGTGCGGCGCGTGGTGGAAGCCGGCATTGCCGCCACCGCCGCCGAAGCGGTCGGCGCGATGGAAGCGATGCACGCCATGACGCTGGAATACAGCAAGACCCGGGAGCAATTCGGCAAGCCGATCGGCAGCTATCAGGTGGTGCAGCATCGGTTGGCGGACATGTTCATGACGATGGAACAGGGCCGCAGCATGGCGATGCTGGCGACGATGATGGTGGACCATCCGGAGGCCGCCGAACGGGCCCGAAAAATCGCCATGGCGAAGGTCGGGGTCGGGCAGGCGGGGCGCTACGTTTCGCAGAGTGCGATCCAGATGCATGGCGGCATCGGCATGACGGAGGAATACGCCGTCGGGCACTATTTCCGCCGCTGCATGGCGATCGAGCGGCTGTTCGGCGATCCGGCGCATTACCTGGACAAGTTGGCGGAGGACGTGGCGTAACTGTCATGCCTCGCCGGCGGAGCGGGAGAGGCGTGCGTCAGATATGTTCCGCCAGGGTATTGTCCACGCAGGATTCGAACGGGATGGCGTGTTGCAGCGCGCCACCCGACAGCATGGCCGCCTGTAGCCGGTCGAACCCCTCGCGGCGCAGCACCGGGTCCGGCGCATAGAGACCCAGCGCGCGATAACGCTCGATCGCCGCGGCGAAGATCGGCGGCGGCACGTCGGGGAAGAATGCCGCGAGCATGCGCGCCACCTCCGTGCCCGGCGCCACCGCCATCCAGCCCAGAGCGCGGCGCATGCCGCGCACCATGGCGGCGAATTCGTCACGCCGCGCCGCCAGCACGGCCCGGCGGGCAACCAGCGTGGTATAGGCCGTCAAGCCGCGCGATGCCGCCGCGTACCAGATATGGCCGGCCCCCTCCGCCACCAATTCCTCGACATAAGGCTGGAACAACTGCGCCGCGTCCAGCGTGCCGGCGCGCAGTGCCGCCGCATTCGCCGCCATGCCCGGGCCGCTGACGCGGTTCAGCGCGGCCGGATCGATCCCGGCGCGGCGCAGGTCGTCCTGCAGGCAGAGCCACGGCGTGGGCACCTCGACGACCGACGCGAACCGCACCCCGGCAAGGTCGCCCAAGCGGAAATCGGCACGCGGCGCGCGACCGACGACGAAGAACGGATCGCGCGCCACAACGTCACAAAAGCACACGACGTCCGAGTCGGGATCCGCCGCGCGGGTCAGCAACACGCGCAACGGCCCGCCCCACATCGCATCCACCTTGCCGGCCAGCAGATCGGCCGCGGTGCCGGCCGGATCGGGTGACGGCCGCAACGTCACCGCGACGCCCTCGGCCTGATAGGCGCCGATGGCAAACGCGGCATAGAACGGCGCGTAGAACAGCGCCCGGAAATTCTCCGACAGCGTCAGCATGTCCGCGTTTCCCTCCGGCGCCCGAATGCCTACCATGCGCCCTGCCGGACCGCGGCAAAAGGAGGGAAACGCATGCGCATCGTGCTGATCGGCGTGTCGCACTGGCATACGCCGTTCTATCTTGACCCCGCGCTGGGGCAATCGGACGTAACGATTGTCGGCGTCAGCGATCCCGATCCGGCGCGCGCCGCGCCGGTGGCGGCGAAAGCCGGGTGTGCCGCCTTCATCGACTATCGCGAGATGTGCGCCACGCTGCGGCCGGACTTCGCCTTCGCGCTCGGCCGCCACTGCGACATGGCGGAGGAGGCGCGGTTCCTGATCGCGCAGAAGATACCCTTCGCCATGGAAAAGCCCTGCGGCATCAACAGTGCCGAAGTGCACGACATTGCCGCGCGCGCCGCCCAGGCCGGCCTGTTCGTTGCGGTGCCCTTCGTGCTGCGTTATTGTCCGCTGATCGACACGATCCGCGACGTCGCCGCCGGCGAGGCGCTGCAATACATCATGTTCAAGTTCGTCGGCGGCATGGTGGACCGCTACCACCAGCAGCGCGTCCCCTGGATGCTCGACCGCTCGACCTCCGGCGGCGGTCCCCTGCTCAATCTTGGCGTGCACCACTTGGATCTTTGCCGTGTGCTGCTGAACAACGCGGAACTGAAAGTGGTGGGCGCGGCGATGTCGAACCACACCGCGCACCTGACGATCGAGGACCACGCCGCGGTGCTGCTGCGCGGCGGCGGCGCGACCTGCATGGTGGAGACCGGATACCTTTACCCCGCGCCGAACTCGGTGTTCGACATGCACTACAGCATCCGCACGGAAGGCCACTATTTCGCCGCGCGCGACAACCAAACGCTGGAAATCGTCGGCAACGACCGCCGGCGCGAGACCCGGCAGATGCCGCTCACCAACGTGTTCTTCTATCCGCACTTCGTGCGCGACACGCTGCGCCGGGTGCAGGCCGGCGAAAACCCCATCGCGGACCTCGGCGACATGGCCGCGGCGATGGACCTGGTGCAGGCCGCGTATGAGGCGGGGTAGCCGCCGCGGTTCCGCCGGCAGCCCCTGGCGCAACGCGACGATTGCCCCCATCTTCTGCGCAATCCGAAGGAGGATCAGGCCATGGACGACATGACGCAACAGGCTTCGGCATGCGGCCCGGACGGCTGCGAGGTGCCGGCAAGCACGGCGGCAGACATGCGCACCGAGGCGTCGGCGGGAACCCGCATCGACATCGTTTCCGACGCGATCTGCCCGTGGTGCTATGTCGGCAAGCGCCAGCTCGAACGCGCCCTGGCAATGCTGGCGCGGGACGGCCTGCATTTCTCGGTGCACTGGAATCCGTTCCAACTCAATCCCGACATGCCGAAGGAAGGCCGCGACCGCGCCGCCTATCGGGCCTGGAAATTCGGCAGCACCGAGCGGATGCGTGAGGCGGACGCGCGCGTTGCGCAGGCCGCGGCGAATGTCGGGCTGCCGTTCCGCCAGGACCTGATGCTGCGCACGCCGAACACCATCGACGCGCACCGGCTGATCTGGTTCGCCGGCCAGAACGGAGTGCAGGACGCGGCGATGGAGGCGGTGTTCGAGGCGTATTTCATCCAGGGCCGCGACATCGGCGACGCCGCCGTGCTGGCCGACTGCGCCGCGCGCGCCGGGCTGGATCGCGACGCGGTGGCGGCATTCCTCGCCGGCGACGTTGCGGCGCAGGAGATGCGCGCGGCCGACCAGGCGGCACGCGAGGCGGGCGTGAACGGCGTGCCGTCGTTCTTCCTCGACGGCTACGGGCTTTTCTCTGGTGCGATGCCAGCCGAGACGATGGCCGACGCGCTGCGCAAGGGCCGGGCGGTGCTGCGGCAGCGTGCGGCGGCATAGCGGCGCACGGAGAAAGTCCTTCCGATCGGCGGGCCGGCGCGGCAAGGTCCGGTCGCGGCGGGTCGTGCCGGCATGAATTTATTGCCATCTTGATGCGACGCTTCACGCCAACGCCGCCTGCTGTATAGTCCGGCCCCTGATCGGGAGGGCAAAGCATGTCGAAGCATCCGGAGACGCTGGCACTGCATGCGGGATGGCGGCGCGATTCCGCGACCAACGCGGTGGCGGTGCCGATCTACCAGACCACGTCGTACCAGTTCGACAGCACCGAGCATGCCGCCAACCTGTTCGGCCTGCGCGAGCTGGGCAACATCTACACGCGCATCATGAACCCGACGAACGATGCGTTCGAGAAGCGCCTCGCCGCGGTCGAAGGTGGCGTGGCCGCGCTGGCAGTGGCATCGGGCCAGGCCGCCTCCGCCTACACGGTGCTGAACCTGGCGCGGGCCGGCGACAATATCGTCAGCTCCACCGACCTGTATGGCGGCACCTGGAATCTGTTCGGCAACACGTTGAAGGACCTGGGCATCGAGACACGCTTCGTCGATCCCGCCGATCCGGAAGCGTTCGCGCGCGCCACCGACGACCGCACCCGCGCCTATTACGCCGAGACACTGCCGAACCCGAAGCTGATCCCGTTCCCCATCGCGGAAGTCGCGGCAATTGGGAGAAAATTCGGCATCCCGCTGATCATGGACAACACGGCGGCGCCGATCCTGGTGAGGCCGTTCGAGCATGGCGCCGCGGTGGTGATGTATTCGACGACGAAGTACATCGGCGGCCACGGCACCTCGATCGGCGGCGCCGTGATCGACGGCGGCAATTTCGACTGGGAGGCGTTTCCCGGGCGCCAGCCGCTGCTGAACACACCGGATCCCAGCTACCACGGCGCGGTGTGGGCGCAGGCCGCCAAGCCGCTTGGCCCGATCGCGTACATATTGCGCATGCGGGTGGTGCTGCTGCGCGACCTGGGCGCGGCGGTCGCGCCGTTGAATGCGTTCCTGTTCCTGCAAGGGTTGGAGACGCTGCCGCTGCGCATGCGCGAACACAGCCGGAACGCCCTGGCGGTGGCGCAATTCCTGTCCGGGCGGGCGGATGTCGCGCGGGTGATCCATCCGGCCTTCCACAAGGGCACCGGCGCCGAACGCACCGCGAAATACATGCCGCACGGGCAGGGTGGGCTGGTCGGCCTGGAACTGGCAGGCGGCGCGGCGGCGGGCCAGCGCTTCATCGACGCGCTGCAGATGTTCTACCATGTGGCGAATATCGGCGACGCGCGCAGCCTGGCGATCCATCCGGCCAGCACGACCCACTCGCAACTATCGGTGGAGGAGCAGTTGGCGACGGGCGTGACGCCGGGCTATGTGCGGCTGTCGGTGGGGATCGAGCATATCGACGACATCCTTGCCGACCTGACGCAGGCGCTGGATGCGGCGAGCGGCGCCGGCGTGAAGCAGGCGGCGGAATAGACGGCGGGGTTCGCCACGACGCATCCGAAATTCGCGGCGTCGTGGCGATGCCTGCTTCCGGTGGATCATGCCGAACGACGCATCGCGCATTGCCCTGGTAACCGGCGGCGCGCGCGGCATCGGCGCCGCGATCGCCGCCCGGCTCGCGCGCGACGGTTTTCTCTCCGTCGTTGCTGATGTCGATCCTTCCGGGACGGCGCCGCGCGGCGGACGCTACGTGCAGTGCGACGTATCCGACGCGGCTTCGGTGCGCTCGGCGATCGACAGCGTGCGCACGGTGGAAGGCCGGCTCGACGCGCTGGTGTGCAACGCCGGCATCAACATCCGCAAGCCGATCGCGGCGCTGTCGCTGGCCGAATGGTCGCGTGTGATCGGCACCAACCTCACCAGCACGTTTTTGCTGGTCCGTGCGGCCGAGACGTTGCTGCGCGCGGCGAAGGGCGCGGTGGCGACCATCGCCTCGTCGCGGGCCCGCATGTCGGAGTCGGACACCGAGGCCTATGCCGCTTCCAAGGGCGGGCTGGTGGCGTTGACCCACGCGCTGGCGATCAGCCTGGGGCCGGACGTGCGGGTGAACTGCATCAGTCCCGGGTGGATCTTTACCAAGGGCGACCCGCCGCGGCCGGAAGACCATGCGTTCCATCCGGCCGGACGTGTCGGCACGCCGGAGGACGTCGCGGCGCTTGCGGCTTTCCTGGTCGGACCGGAGAGCGGCTTCATCACCGGTGCCGAGTTTGTGATCGACGGAGGCGTGACGCGGAAGATGATCTATCCGGAGTGACGCGCGCGCCGTGCCATCCGCCCCGGGCTGGCGGCCGGTTCCGCGCCGCGGGCGGGCCGGCCGGTTGGCCCAAAACTATCGATCGATTGACATAAAATTTCGATTGATATAGGCGACCCGGCATGTGCCACCCCACCGCCATGCCTGAAGCCAGCCGCGCCCGTCCGGGCGGCCAGCAGCGTGGCGACGATACCCGCCTGCGCATCCTGCAGACCGCGCTGCGGGTCTTCGCCAGCGAGGGCTACGAGGGCGCCAGTACCCGCGTCCTGGCGCACCGCGCCAACGTGAAGCTTCCCGCTTTGCAATATTATTTCGGCAACAAGGAAGGCTTGTATCGCGCGGTCATCGATCACATCAGCGCGACCGTGGAACAGCGGATCGCGCCGGTGACAGAGCAGATCCGTGCGAGACTGGTCGAGGGCGAGATATCGCGCGCACAGGTGCTCGAGCTGCTTTGCCGCATGCTCGATGCCTTCGTTGCCCTGGTCACGGACCAGACCAGCCCGGACTGGGAGTCCCGAGCCCTGTTCTTCGCACGCGCCGAAATCGAGCCGCAGGCCGCGCTTGACACGTTGCACCGGCGGGTGACGCGGCAGATCGTCGAGCCGTGTGCCGTGTTGATCGGACAGCTAACCGGCCAACCGCCCGATGCCGAGCAAACGCTGCTGCGCACGGTCGCCGTGATCGGACAGGTGACGGTGTTCTGCAACCGCAAGGCGCACCAGGCGCTGGGGTGGCAGCAACTCGACGACACGCGCATCCATGCCATTCAGGCGCTGGTGCGTGAGCACACCCGGGCCATCTTCCGCGTTGTCAAAGGTGCCATACGGTGACGCCGATCTCCCGAACCGCTTGCCGCATCGCCCTGCCCATCCTGCTGCTGTCGGGCTGCGCGGTTGGTCCCGACTTCCACCCTCCCGCCGCGCCAAAGCATGCCGGCTACACCAAGGAGCCGCTGCAACCCCAGACCGCGGCGACAGCGTTGCCCGGGGGCGCGGCGCAACGCTTCGTGCCCGGCGGCACGCTGTCCGGTGCGTGGTGGACCTTGTTCCGGTCGCGTCCGCTCAACCACCTGATCGACCAGGCGTTGCGCGCGAACCCCGATCTGCAGGCCGCACAGGCGGCGCTGCGCGAAGCCAACGAGAACGTCTATGCCGGGCAGGGCGCCTTTTTCCCCAGGCTCGGTGCCAACGCCCAGGTCGAGCGCGAGCGGCTGTCCGGCGCCGCGTTCGGCCAGCCCCACCTGAACGAAACCCTCACCCTTACGACCGCCGCATTGAACGTCTCCTATGCACCCGATGTGTTCGGTGGCGTCCGCCGCCAGGTGGAATCGCTCGCGGCACAGGCGGAGTATCAGCGCTTCCAGCTTGAAGCGACCTATCTCACGCTGACGTCGAATCTGGTGGTCGCCGCGGTGCAGGAGGCTTCGCTGCGCGGCCAGATCGCGGCCACGCGCGACATCATCCGGTTGGAAACCGGCCAGCTCAAGGTGGTGGGGCGCCAGTTCGAACTCGGCGGCGCGGCGAAATCCGACGTGCTGTCGCAGCAGGCCACATTGAGCGCGACCGAGGCCACGCTGCCGTCGCTGGAAAAGCAGTTGGCGCAGACCCGCGACCAGCTCACCGCATTGCTCGGCCGGTTTCCCAACCAGCAGCCGGCGGCCCGCTTCGACCTCGCCAGCCTGCGGCTCCCGACGGAACTGCCGCTGAGCCTGCCCTCGCAACTGGTGGCACAGCGGCCGGACATCCGCGCCGCCCGGGCGACCCTGCACACTGCCAGCGCCAATGTCGGCGTCGCCATCGCCAACCAACTGCCGCAGTTCAGCATCACCGGCCAGTACGGCAGCGAGACGCTGGGCCTCAGCAACCTGTTCACGCCCGCCACCGCGGTGTGGAGCATCGCCGGCGGCGTCGCGCAGACCTTGTTCGACGGCGGCGCGCTGCTGCACAAGAAGCGCGCCGCCGTCGCGGCCTTCGACCAGGCGGCGGCACTGTACCGCAGCACGGTCGTCAAGGCGTTCCAGAACGTCGCCGACGCGCTGCGGGCGTTGCAGGCGGATGCCGCGGCGCTGCGCGCCCAGGCCGAGGCGGAGCAAACCGCCGGCGCCAGCCTTGACCTGGCACGCAGCCAGTTCAGGTTCGGCGCGATCACCTATCTCACGCTGGCCGACGCCGAGCGCACCTATCAGCAAGCCCATATCGGTCTGGTCCAGGCGCAGGCCAGCCGCTATGCGGACACTGCCGCGCTGTTCCAGGCGCTCGGCGGCGGCTGGTGGCACCGCCACGACGTGGCGCCGGACGCCATCGGCCCGCCCGACCGCGTCGGGTTCTCGATCTCAGCCACGCAACACTGACGGAGCCGGTCGCCATGACCAAACGCATGATCATCATGCTGATCGCGGTCGCCGTCGTGCTGGGCGGCGTGTTCGGCTTCCAGATGTTCAAGGCGCGCATCATCAAGCACGTGATGGCGTCGCTGGCCAATCCGCCGCAGACCGTGTCCACGGTCACCGTGGGCTACCAGGAGTGGCAGCCGAAGGTTGCCGCCGTCGGCACGTTGCGGGCGGTGAACGGCGCCGCGTTGTCGCTGCAGCTTGCCGGCATTGTCAGCGAGATCGACTTCAAATCCGGCGACGACGTGCAGGCCGGGCAGGTGCTGCTGCGGCTGCGCAGCGACGACGACGTCGCCAAGCTGCACGCGCTGCAGGCGACCGCGCAGCTTGCGCAGGTCACCTTTGATCGCGACCGCAGGCAATTGCAGGTGCAGGCGATCAGCCGGGCGACGCTGGACAGCGATGCCGCCACGCTGAAGAACACCCAGGCCCAGGTCGCGGAACAGCAGGCGGTGGTGGACCAGAAGATCCTGCGCGCGCCGTTCGCCGGGCATCTGGGGATTCGCGCCGTCGATCTTGGGCAGTACCTGGCGGCTGGGACGCAGGTGGTGACGCTGCAGGCGCTCGATCCGCTGTATGTCGATTTCTACCTGCCGCAGCAGGCGCTGGCCGATATCACGGTCGGCCAGACCGTCGCGGTGCAGGTCGCTCCCTGGTCCGGCACGAATTTCGCCGGCAAGGTCACCGCGGTCGATCCGCAGGTCGATCCCACGTCGCGCAACGTGCAGATCCGCGCGACGGTGCACAATCCCGGGCACCGGCTGCTGCCCGGCATGTTCGCCACGCTGGACATCAACACCGGCATGCAACAGCGCCATATCACCGTGCCGCAGACCGCCATCGCGTACAATCCCTATGGCGACACCGTCTATGTGGTGCTCGACAAGGGCAAGGACGCGCAGGGCAAGCCACAACTGGTCGCCCAGCAGACCTTCGTGACGACCGGCGACACGCGTGGCGACCAGATTGCCATCCTCAAGGGCATCAAGGCGGGGGATGTCATTGTCTCGGCGGGCCAGATCAAGCTGCACAACGACTCGCCGGTGGTGGTCAACAACACGGTGCAGCCGCTCGACAATCCGCACCCGACCGTAGCCGACCAGTAGCGGGGCAGCGCCATGAAATTCACCGACATCTTCATCCGGCGGCCGGTGCTCGCCACCGTCGTCAGCCTGATGATCCTGGTGCTGGGGCTGCGTGCGGTCGGCTCCCTGCCGGTGCTGCAATATCCGCGCACCGAGAACGCGGTGGTCACGGTGACCACCATCCTGTACGGCGCCGAGCCGGCCGTGGTCGCGGGATTCATCACCACGCCGCTGGAGAATGCGATCGCGCAGGCAAACGGCATCGACTACATGACGTCGAACAGCCAATCCGGTGTCAGCACGATTACAGTGAATCTGCGGCTGAACTACGATCCCGACAAGGCACTGACCGAGATCAACACGAAGATCAGCTCGGTGCTGAACCAGTTGCCCGCCGGATCGCAGCAGCCGATCCTGTCGGTGACGATCGGCCAGACGATCGACGCCATGTATATCGGGTTTTACAGCGACGTTCTGCAGCCGAACCAGGTCACCGATTATTTGGTGCGTGCGGTGCAGCCGAAGTTGCAAGCCGTGCCGGGCGTGCAGACGGCCGAGCTGCTGGGGGCCAAGAATTTCGCGCTCCGGGCGTGGCTCGATCCGACGCGGCTGGCGGCATACGGCCTGACCGCGACCGACGTGGCGAAGGCGCTCGCCAACAACAATTTCATCTCCGGTCTCGGCACGACGAAGGGGCAGATGGTGCAGATCAACCTTGCCGCCTCTACCGACCTGCACACCCTGGCGCAGTTCAGGAATCTGCAGATCAAGCAGGTCAACGGCGCCCTCATCCGGCTGAAGGACGTGGCGAACGTCTCGCTTGGCTTCGACGACTATGACTCGCAGGTCAGTTTCGACGGCAAACGTGCGGTGTATTTCGGCATCCAGGTGGCGCCCGGCGCCAATCTGCTGGACGTCATCAAGGGCGTGCGCGACGCATTTCCCGGTATCCAGGCGCAGTTGCCGCACGGCATGACCGGAACGATCGTGTACGACTCCACCGCGTTCGTGGACAGCTCCATCAGCGAGGTCGTGACGACCCTGATAGAGGCCGTGCTGATCGTCACGCTGGTGGTGTTCGCGTTCCTCGGCTCGCCGCGCTCGGTGCTGATCCCGATCATCGCCATTCCGCTGTCGCTGATCGGCACCTTCACCGTGATGCTGATGTTCGGCTTCTCTATCAACCTGCTGACCCTGCTCGCCCTGGTGCTGGCGATCGGTCTGGTGGTGGACGACGCCATCATCGTGGTGGAAAACGTCAATCGCCATCTGGAGGATGGGATGCATCCCATCCCGGCCGCCATCCAGGCGGCGCGCGAGCTCGGCGGCCCGATCGTCGCGATGACCGTGGTGCTGATCGCGGTTTATGTGCCGATCGGGTTCCAGGGCGGCCTGACCGGTGCGCTGTTCACCGAATTCGCTTTCACCCTGGTGGGCGCGGTCACGGTTTCCGCCGTCATCGCGCTGACATTGTCGCCGATGCTGTGCTCGCGCTTCCTGCCGCCGCACACCGCCGACCGCAGCGGGTGGGAGGCGCGGTTGGTGGATGTCATCGACCGGCGCTTCAATTGGCTGCATCGTCGCTATGAGCGGGGACTGCACAACAGCCTCGGGTTTCGTCCGGTCACGCTGGTGTTCGCCGCGATCGTGCTGGGCAGCATCTACTTCCTCTATACCAGCGCCACGAGCGAGCTGGCGCCGCAGGAGGACGAGGGCGTCGTGATCGCGGTCTCGACCCCGGCCCCCAACGCCACCCTGCAGCAGCGGCTGATGTACGATGCCCAGATCGACAAGGCATTCACGCGATTTCCGGAAACCGACCACGTGTTCCAGCTTGACGTGCCGGGACAGAACATCTCCGGCATGGTGCTGAAGCCGTGGGACCAGCGCACGCGCACCACCAACCAGTTGCAGCCGCAGATCCAGCAGGCGCTCAACCGGATCGCCGGCTTGCGCACGGTTGCGTTCCAGCCGCCGTCGCTGCCCGGTTCCAACGGCCTGCCCATTCAGTTTGTTATTGGAACGACACAGCCATTCGACGCGCTCAACACCGTCGCACAGCAATTCCTGCAAGCCGCCATCAAGAGTGGACTGTTCATTTTCCTCAACAGCGACCTGCGCATCGACCAGCCGCAATCGACGGTGGAGATCGACCGTGATAAGGCGGCTCTGCTTGGCCTGAACATGAGCGACATCGGTGCCGCGCTCGGTTCCATGCTCGGCGGCGGCTATGTCAACTATTTCAGCCTGGACGGGCGGTCCTACAAGGTGATCCCGCAGGTGCAGCAACGCTTCCGGCTGAACACCAGCCAGTTGCTGAACTACTACATCCGGACCGCCGACGGCGCTTCGGTGCCGCTTTCGACGGTGGCGCACATCGTCACCAGCACGGTGCCGGAATCGCTCAACCATTTCCAGCAGCTCAACGCGGCAACTATCGAGGGCGTGCCCGCGCCCGGCGTTGCACTGGGCACCACGGTTGACTACCTGACGAAGCTGGCGAAGGCGACGCTGCCGCAGGGTTATTCGATCGATTATGGCGGCCTGTCGCGGCAATACGTCCAGGAGTCGGCCGGGTTCGTGGCGACGTTCGGCTTCGCTCTCATCATCGTTTTCCTGTCGCTCGCCGCATTGTTCGAGAGCTTTCGCGACCCGCTGATCATCCTTGTCTCCGTGCCGATGTCGATCGCCGGAGCCCTGCTTTTCGTCAGCACCGGCATCGGCGGCGCCACACTCAACATCTACACCGAGGTGGGGCTGGTCACCCTGATGGGCCTGATCAGCAAGCACGGCATCCTGATCGTGGAATTCGCCAACGAGCTGCAGAAACAAGGCAGGACCAAGCGCGAGGCGGTGGAGCAGGCGGCGGGGATCCGGCTGCGTCCGATCCTGATGACCACGGCAGCCATGGTGCTCGGCGTCATTCCGCTGCTGACCGCGAGCGGCGCCGGTGCCGTCTCCCGTTTCGACATGGGGCTGGTGATCGCCAGCGGCCTCGCGGTCGGCACGCTCTTCACGCTGTTCGTCGTTCCGGCGGTGTACATGCTGCTTGCCGCGGACCACCATTTGCGGGCCGCGGTGATCGACGAGCCGTCGGCCCGGCCGACGGACACCGCCGCCGCCGGCCCTTCCGTGGTATAGGGTGGTCTAACGATCTGTCGGGTGGGCACGCCGCGGCGCACGCCGCGGCACGGGGCATTCAGCTTTCACTTGTTCATCTGAAGGCGATCATGCCCGTGCCGTATTGCAATTGACCCGGCAGGCAAACAGCCGAACTCGTCAGACGAAGAATGCGGAAGCATTACCGGCAACTTACGACGGCGTCCGACCGCGCGACACCTGGACCGAGCGGTGCCTGGCATCTCCGGACAACCCGGTGGCGAACGCCCGGAAGGTGCCGGGCAAACGTTCCGGGTCGCACGAAGATGTCGGTCGCGGATCGGCTGAAGCGGGGGCTGCGATGCCCCCGTCGCCTAGTGTGCGATCGCCTCCAGTTCAAGGTTATTGGTGCGCGGCCCATACCCCGCGACCGCGACGATCACCACCGCCATCGACGCGGCGATGAACAGAAACGGTCCCGGCACCCCGAATTCGCGCAGCATGTAGGCCATCATGAATCCGCTGAATATCCCGGAGAGCCGGCTCCAGGAATAGACGAAGCCGACCGCACGGGCGCGGATCCGCGTCGGATAGAGCTCGGACTGGTAACTGTGCAACGAGTATGCCAGCCACGATCCCAGCATCGACAGCATGGTCCCGAGCCCGATCAGCGCGCCGGGCCCGGTCTGAACCGAGAACAGCACGCCGAACACCGCGATGAAGAAACAGGAGAGGCAAACCTGCCACTTCCGTTCGATCCGGTCAGCAAACAGAATATTGATGAACGGAAAGGCCATGGCAGCGAAATTGATGATGAACGTGTACTGGAGGCTCTGGGTAACGTGGATGCCCTTGGCGATCAGCAGGGTTGGAATCCAGCCGAACACGCCATAGAAGCCGACCGTCTGGAAGAAGTTGAACACCATCAGCATGAAGGTGCGAGTGCGGTATTGCGGGCTGAACACCTCGGCGAGTTGTCCCGTCCTTGGGTCCTGCGCCGCCGGCTGGCCCGGTGGCGGCAACGGGCGCCCGAATTCGGCCTCCACCCGGGCTTCGATCGCTGCCATCACCCGCTCGGCCTCGTCGAGCCGGCCTTGCTGAGCAAGCCAGCGGGGCGTCTCGGGCAGGCTGAGCCGGATCAACCAAACCAGAACCGCACTGATCGAGCCGAACCATACCACCCAACGCCATCCGTCGAAGCCAAGCGGCGCAATCGGCGTAAGTTGCCAGGAGAGGAAGTAGATGACCGGGCCGCTGCTGGCGCTCATGCCCAGCAAAAGGGCAAACGCCTTGCCGCGCGAGGCTTTGGGGACCAGTTCGGAGATATACGCGTCGATGGTAACGAGCTCGACCCCGAGACCGATGGCGCTGATGAAGCGCCAGATGTTCACCGCGTCCGCGGTGTTCTGGAGGCCGAGAATAAAGCTGGCGATACCGTACCAGAGTAACGAGAAGGCGAAGATGGAGCGTCGGCCGAACCGGTCCGCCACATGCGAAAAAGCGATCGTGCCGACGAACAGGCCGGCGAACAGTGAGGCGATGAAGCTCGCCAGCCCGGTCATGCCGAAGAAGCTCACCGTGGTCGGGGTGAAAATCTTGGCCTGGAACAGGCCTGGAGCCGCCGCGCCGATGAGCGCCAGTGCGTAGGTGTCGAAGAAGCCCCCCAGGGCCACCAGAAACACCAAAGTCCATATGTGGCGGGTCATCGGCAATCGATCCAGACGCGCGGTGATGCGCTCCGCCGGCGTGCCGGCGGGTGTCGTCGCAGTCATTGGTTCCGTTCCTCCTCTGATCGGCGCTTTGGGTGCGCCTTATGCCTGGGATCTCCTGCGTTACCTGGCACGATGCGGCCAGGTCCGCAGCTTCAGGGCAGCAACCGTGCCCGCGGCCTCCCCCCAGGCGGAAAGATACCGCTGCCAAACTGACCGCCAGCAGCCTCCGTGGCAAGCACGCGACCGCCGCACCCAAGGCAATCGAGCGGATGGTCGGAGAGACCACGCCGCAATTTCATTCGGGCATCATGACCACGCCGCGTGCATTCCGTGCCGGTTCGGTGCCGTCCGAGGTCGTTACGCGGCGCATGTCGCGCGGGAACCGCTCATCGAACGGCAGGCCGCGATGCATTGAGCGGCGGTTGTCCCACAGCACCAGGTCGCCCACCCGCCATTCGTGCCGATACGTCAGGCCGGCACGCGTCGCCTGCTCGATCAGTTCCATCAGCAGGAGGCGGCCGTCCGCGACCTCCATTCCGACGATGTGCGACGCGTGCGATGCGATGTAGATCGATTTCCGCCCCGTGCGCGGATGCGCGTTGACCAGCTTCTGTAGTACGGGCGGAAGCGCCGCGCGTTCTTCCGGCGCGAAATCGGTGAAGCCGAGCAGCGCGCGCGAGTGCATCAGGCTGTGTTCCGCCTGCATTCCCTCCAGCATCGCCTGGCGTTGTGGGATCAGGGATTCGTAGGCAGCGCAGGTATCGGCAAACTCCGTCTCGCCGCCGCCGAGCGGGCCGGCCGGCGGCACCGCATGTGCGTACAGCAGGGAGAACCCGCCGCGCGGTAACCGGAACGAACTGTCGGTGTGCCACAACCGGTTGCCGAGATTGACCATTCGGTGCCGCGCCGAACCGGTCTGCGGCTGGCCGGTGACGGCGTCGAGGTTGGAGACGTCCGCCATCTCCGGCTTCTCCAGCCGCAGCCTGACCTTGCTGCTGTAGGAGAACACATAGCGTTCCGGTTGGCCGAAATTCTCGGTGAAGGCGATCTGCTGCGCGTCGGTCAGCGTCTGGCCGCGGAAGATCAGGATCGCATGCGCGTCGCTGGCGTCCCATAGCGCCACCATGTTTCCCGGCGTCATGGGACGGGAGATGTCGATGCCGCCGATCTCGGCCACAAAGCCGGGGCGGATGGTTGTCATGCGGAAATCCATCGTTGCCTCCTGAACGGTCGCTGGTGCGCACCGCCAACTGTCGGACCCCAATATGATCGCTGGATGGCACCGATCGGCGCGCCATGGCGGGTCATCATGTTGTTTTCGGCTTCCGCGGCGGCGGCGGCAGCAATGCTCATAGGCCGGGCCTCGGTAACCGCCTCTTTCCCATGACGCCTGGCCGCCATCACTTAAAGCTGAAGTCCAGGTTGAGCGCCGGAGGTATGCTCAGGACGACCGTGAAGCCGGACACCCGGAAGTACGGATTGTTCTTATACGAATTGCGGAAGTCGACGGCAGCCTTCGTCATCGCCTTATACAGGTCTCCGGCTATAGCATTGCCTGAACTCGATCCTCCCTGAACCGGTACGGCGGCCCGGCTTCGATTCGTACCGTCTGTCGCAGGCAAAGACTCTTTATACTGGTTCAGGATGTCGATCCAAAGCGGATTCGCGGCAGTCATGTGGATCCAGTCGGCAAGCTTTGTATCAATCGGCGTAGTCGGCTTCGCATCGGCATCTGCTATCCATCCGGTCTTGCCTTCGGCCGATGCGACCGCGTAAAAACCTTGAGCTTTGTCGAGCACACTTAATTCGGTGCCTTTCTTGGCGGTAAACTCAACCGACGACGAACGGGCTGCCCCAGCCAAGACAGGCGCGGTTCGTGTCACTTGAATCCTGGGAAGCGTCGCGTTGGCGGCGAGCTGCTTGGCTTGCGCGATCTCGGCAACCTGCTGCGCGGCTTGAATCTTCTTTTGGAGACTCGCCAGGTCGGCAGCGAGCTGGTCCACCGCCTGCCGCGGGATTTCAACCTGGGTCATCGGCGGGCTGCCAGCCGTTGATTGCTGAGCGGCAGCTGCGTACGGACTTGCTGCGAGAACTGCACCCAGGCATGCAAGCATACAAACGCGACGAATCATTGCTCTCTCCTGATCCACGAAGATCGACACCAAGACATGCGCGGCCGGCAACGCCAACAAGAGAAGGGATACACTTACGACAGCCCGAGCAGCGTGTGCAACACGCAGGCCGTGTGCACCCGGGGTAATCGGGTGAAGAAGAGCATGACAAACCGATCAAGTGCCGAATCCATGCCGGTCCTCCGATTCGCAGGGCGAGGACAGCCGTGGAAGGCACGACGACAGACTGTGCGGCATTCGACGAGACACTGGCTTTTCTGAATCATTTCAAGAATCCGAAAGACCCTTGCCAGCTTGGTCATGGGCTGCCGGCGCGAGATCGTGCAGAAGATCGTTGACAAGAAGGCCGATTGCGTCCTGGCGTTGAAGGGCAATCAAGGCTCGCTGCGCGAGGGTGTCGAAGTCTTCGTGGCCGAGCAGAAGGCCAAGGATTTCACCGATACCAAGATCAGCCGGGACCAGGCCGAGCCGTTCAAGCCGCCCCCCCCGGGATAGTTCCACCTCAACCACCTCGGCCGCGAGATCGGCGAGGATGCGGGTGCAGCACGGCGCGGCAATGCAATGGCCGATCTCCGGCATCTTCTGGCCGGCCGGCGGCCCGGTCGGTTCGGGAATCGCGCTCATGCCGCCGCCCATTCCTGCGTTCGTGATGAAAATGTTTGGATGCACCACATGGCAACACGAACTGGTTAACCTTATTTTAAGCTTTCCAACCCATATTGGTCACACGGCGCCGGTGGTTCACTGGTGTCCTGTTTCCTCCCCGATGTCGCGCCCCGAATGGGATGCGCGACCCCCTTGGGGGCGGCGCGGTTCGTCCGCGCCGCCCCGATTTTTTTGGATTTGGTCCATCGGCCGGCCCGGCACCCGCAGCGGCCCGACGATTACGGGCCGGCACCGCGAATGCCAGCGTCTCTTAATCCAGCGTCTCGCGGTAGCACAGCACCGCGACCACGCCCATCGCCAGCGCGAACAGCGCCATCGGCCAAAGATTCGGCATGATCTCGGAGAACCCGTTGCCCTTGAGCAAGACGCCGCGGCAGATGCGCAGGATATGGGTCAGCGGCAGCAGCTCGCCGATGCCGCGCGCCCAGGCCGGCATGCCCTGGAACGGGAACATGAAGCCCGACAGCATCATCGACGGCAGCAGCGAGAACTGCGCCAGTTGCTGCGCCTGTTGCTGGGTCCGCGCGATGGTCGAAAACGTGATCCCCAGCGCCAGGTTTCCGGCGATGAACACGCCCAGCGCCACCAGCAGCACCAGCAGCGAGCCGCGCATCGGCACCTGGAACGCCAGCGCCGACACCCCCAGGATCAGCAGCACCTGCACATAGCCCAGCCCGATATACGGCACGATCTTGCCCAGCATCACCTCGATCGGGCGCACCGGCATCGCCAGCAGGTTCTCCATGGTCCCCGCCTCGCGCTCGCGGGTGATCGACATCGTCGTGATCACCAGTGTTGACATCATCAGGATCGTGCCGATCAGTCCCGGAACGATATTCAGCGCGGTGATCTGTTCCGGGTTGTAGCGCGCATGCACTACCACGTTGAACGGCGGCTGCGCCGGCGTTGTCCGCATGTTGGGCGGCAAATCGCGGGCCAATACGTTGGCGTTCAGCGCCGCGACCGCCGCGGTGGCGTTGCCGATCGCCACCGGATCGGTGGCATCGGCATCCAGCAGCACCGACGGGTGCTCGCCCCGGTCCACCGAACGTGCGAAGTCCGGCGGGATTTCCAGCACGAACAACACGTCGCCATCGGCCAACGCCGCGTTGGCCTGCCGCTCGGTGGTGAACGTCCGGATGTCGAAATAGCCGGTGTTTTGCAGCGCTGTGGTCAGCGTGCGCTCATAGGGCGAGTGGTCCGCCGACAGCACGCCGGTCGGCAGGTCGTGCGGGTTGGTATTGATCGCAAAACCGAACAGAAACAGTTGCAGCAGCGGCAGCATGACGACCAGCCCGATGGTCAGCGGATCGCGCCGCATCTGCAGCCATTCCTTGCGCAGCATGGCGATAAAGCGGGCGAGGGAGAATCCCGTCATGGCAGCCGCCCCATCACCCCGCCTCCTGCTCGGTCAGCAGGTGGATGAACACGTCGTCCAGCCGCGGTGGTACCTCCTGCCAGGCCAGCGCCGGCTCCGGCAGAGAATCGATCGCCGCGCGCAGCGCCCCACGGTCCTTGCCGGCGACACGCAGCGCGTCGCCGAAGACCGCGGCGGTCTCCACCCCCGCCGAATGGCGCAGCCCGCGCGCCGTCGCCTCGATGCGGGGGCCGGTGGCCTGGAACACCGTGAGGCCCGCCTCACGCACCACCTCCGCCGCCGTGCCCTGCACGACAAGCCGTCCGCCGGCGAGATACACCACGCGTTTGCAGCGTTCGGCTTCGTCCATGTAGTGGGTGGACACCAGCACGGTCATCCCGTCGGACGACATCTCGTGGATCAGGTCCCAGAACTCGCGACGGGCCCGCGCATCCACGCCGGCGGTCGGCTCGTCCAGCAGCAGCAGGCGGGGCCGGTGCAGCACGCAGGCGGCGAGCGCCAAACGCTGCTTCCAGCCGCCCGACAGTTCGCGTGCCAACTGCCCGGCGCGCGGTACCATTTCCATCCGTTGCAGCACCTCGGCCACGGCGCGGTCGCGGTCGGGCAATTGATACAGCCGGGCGACAAACTCCAGGTTCTCCGCCACCGTCAGGTCGTCGTAGAAGCTGAAGCGCTGCGTCATGTAGCCGATCTGCTGGCGGATGCGCATCGGCTCGCGCAGCAGGTCGAAGCCGAGGCAGGTGCCGCCGCCGGCATCCGGGCGCAGCAGGCCGCACAGCATGCGGATGGTGGTCGTCTTGCCGCTGCCGTTGCCGCCCAGGAAGCCGCAGATCTCGCCCTCCGGCACCTGCATGGACAGGCCATCCACCACCTTTACCGCGCCGAAACTCTTGGCCAGGCCGTGCACGTCGATCGCCAGCACGGTCATGGCGCCACCCGCACGCCGACCGGCTGGCCCGGTTTCAGCGTCGCCGCCTGGGTCGGATTGGGACGGGCCTCGACCAGATAGACCAGCTTTTCCCGTGCCGCCTCGCTGTAGATCACCGGCGGGGTGTATTCCGGCTGCGGCGCGATGAAAGAGATGCGGGCAGTCAGGTTGGCGGCACAACTGTCGCAGCCGATCGCCACGCGCTCGCCGGCATGGATGGTGGCCAGGGCGGTTTCCGGCACGAAGAACCGGACAAGGATGTTGCCCGGCGGCAGCAGTTCCACCACCGGAGTACCGGCTTCCGCCACCTCACCCGGCAACGCGTAGGTGTCGGCGACGAGCGCCGCGGCTGGCGCGGTGACGTGGCGCTGCGCCAGCCGCCACTCCGCCTGCGCCAGGGCTGCGCGCTGCTGGGCGACCACCGCGCGCTGCGCCGCGATCTCGTATTGCCGGCCGGTGGACGCCTGGATCTGCGCCAGTTTCGCCTCGGACGCCTTCACGTGGGCGACGGCGGAGTCCAGGTCGGCCTGCTGCTGATCGACGGTCTGCCGGGTGGCGGCGCCGCTGCGCAGCAATTGCCGGTTGCGGCCCAGGTCCTTGGCGATGCGATCCCTGGTGGCGCGCATGTCGGCGAGGTCGGCCTGCGCCTGGACGATCTCGGTTTCCCGGCCGGCCTTTTCCAGGTTGGTCAGCCGGTCTTGCGCCTCGGCCAGCGTGGCAGCGGCCTGGTCGCGCGCGGCCCGGTCGTCGGCATCGTCCTGCGCGAACAGCGGCGCCCCGGCCGCGACCTGCGCGCCGCGATGCACCGCGAGGCTCACCAATTGCCCGCCCAGCGTGGGGCCGACGCGCAGATAGTCGGCATCGACGTAGCCCTGCCAGCCGGGCGCCGGCGCGTGGTGGTTTTGCCACCAGAGGCCGCCGCCCAGTGCCAGGGCGGCAAGCACCGCCCCGACGATCAGCAGCCGCTTCATGGGCGCGGGTCCGCGGCCAGGCCGCGCAGCAGGACGTCGAGATGCGTCGCGACCACCGTGCGGGCGTTGAACTGGATCTCGGTGTGGCGGCCCAGCGAGTGCTTCCACAGCAACAGCAGCAGCAGCGGTGCCGAGAACAGCGGCAGCGCGCTGTCGAGATCAACGGGACGAAATTCTCCCCGTTCGACGCCGCGGGCCAGTACGCCGCGGATCAGCGCCATGCCCTTGAGCACGACCTCCTCGGCGTAGAACCGGGCGATGGCGGGAAAATTGCCGGACTCGGCGACGACCAGCTTGGGGATGGCGGTCAGGTCGGTGTCCAGCAAGAGCAGAAAACGCTCGGCGATGGCGCGCAGGATGTCGGCGGCGGGGCGGCCGGGGTCTTCCAGCAGGGCGGCGGCGGCTTCCAGGTTGGGCAGCACCGCCTGGCGGACCACGGCGCGGAACAGGTCCTCCTTGGTCGGGAAGTAGAGGTAGATCGTGCCTTTGCCGATTCCGGCGGCGGCGGCGACGTCCTCCAGCTTGGTGGCGGCGAAGCCACGGTCGGCGAACAGGCGCAGGGCGGCCTCGACGATCTCGCCGGGTCGGGCTTCCTTGCGGCGGGCACGGCGCCGGGGTGGGGTCGGGGTGTCAGTGGCCATGGACATAACTTACCGGTTGGCCGGTCAGTATTCAAGTGGGCGCCGCCAAACCAGTGGCGGTCGCCGGGGCCGTGGGGCGGCCCGGTCCGGGGATGCGCAAAGGCGGATTTCGCTTGATGAAGGGCCGGCGGTGCGGGCGCGGCTTTGCAACCGGCGGGACGCGCGGAGTTGCACCGCCGGTTCACCGGCGTGTATCACGAACCGGTCGGGGCCGACAGGTGCGGGGATGCACGGCTCGTCGGAACCGGTGCACGCGCCGCCGGAAAAGTCCTGGCCACAGGCACCAACCACCCATTGCTCAATCCGGTGTCGCGGCATGTCGAACACGTCGAGACGCCGGCCGGGGCCGTCGAGCCGACACAGGGAGGATTGCGATGGAACCGACCGTTGGCAGCGGGAAGTACACCTACAGGGTGCACGAGGATTGGGCGCGACCGCCCGCGGGCGTGGACATGAAGCCGGCCGCGGTGGCGGTGGGACCGCAGGATCGGGTGTACTGCTTCAATCGGGTCGCCGAGCACCCCGTTGTGGTGTTCGACCGGGATGGCAATTTTCTGTCGTCCTGGGGCGCGGGGCTGTTCCGGTTTCCGCACGCGATCCGTTTCGATGCACAAGGTTTCGCCTGGCTGACCGACGAGCATCATCAGCAGTTCATGAAATTCACCGCCGACGGCCAGTTGCTGCGGACCATCGGCGTCAAGGGACACCGCTCCGATACCGGCGTGCCGGACGACGATTTCAGCTCGATGGCGTGGAAGCAGGTGACGCATGGCGGCAGGCCGTTCAACCTGCCGACGGACATCGCTTTCGCGGCGGACGGCACGATGTTCATGAGCGACGGCTACGGCAATGCGCGGGTGCATAAATTCTCGGCGGACGGCGAGTATCTGTTCTCGTGGGGCGAGCCGGGCAAAGCGCCGGGACAGTTCAACCTGCCGCATGGCGTGTGGGTCGATCGGCGGGGCCGGCTGCTGGTCGCCGATCGCGAGAACGATCGTGTGCAGGTCTTCGATCTGGACGGTCGGTTGCTCGAGATCTGGCCGACCGGGCTGATCGGTCCCGCGTTCTTCTACGTCGATGCCGACGACGTGGTGTATATCCCCGAGCACAACGGTGGCATGGTCAGCGTTCTGACGCTCGATGGCGAGCGGCTGGCGCGTTGGGGCGATCCGATCCATCGGTCGGTCCACGGAATCTGGGGCGATTCGCGTGGCGATATCTACGTCGTGCAGCCGGGCGCGTGGGGCCGCGTACGGCGGGTCGTGAAGTTCGAGCGGTTGTAATCGGTTGGCCGCCGGGACGCGTGGTTGTCCCGGCGCGATCTGCCGATGCCGGCGGCGAACCATGGCGCGAACTGCCGCGCCGCTTCTCCCGGACGACATTGCTCCGCCTGATCGCCGGCGCCTACTGCTGCCCGTCATTGATTGTGCGGTCGATCTCTGAACCGCTCGCTCCGGCAACGCCGGCAGCGCCTGTGGAAACCGCCCGATCTGCCCGGGCCACTCCACCGGGCCGCCGCACGAACCGATCCACCGGGCCACTTCACCGGACCAATCCGCCAGGCCGCCGCACGGACCGATCCACCAGGCCAATCCACCGGGCGAGCCTCGCCACATCCCTGGCGCGTGTGCGTATCTCTGACATATCCAGTTATTCCCATTGACACACACCCCCCGCCATGCTACACGCCCTGCGCACGACGCAACCCGCCACGAAAGACCGCTCCGTATCCCTCCCGCCATGATGCACGATCCACTCACCACTCCGGCCGACGCCTGTGCCCCCGATGCGGATCGGGCCGCCTCGGACGCGCCCGCGCGCCTGCCCGAGTGGGTCGCCCATCTCCTCGCGCTGGTCATCCGCTTCATGCTCGAGCGCATGCTCGCCACATGCTCGGGCCGCTCCCGGCTGCCATCCTGGTGGCACGACCGGCCGGACCTGCCGCCGGCCTCGGCGCAGGCCCTGGCCGCATCGACCCGCGGCCCGTTCGGCAACGCCATCGCCTGGATGTGCCAGCGCCGCGGCATCGGGCCGGGCCACCCGGACTGGCCGTACCTGGCCCGCACCATCGTGGCGTTTGGCGGCAGCGTGAAGGGCTTCCGCGCCGGCGCCAGGCCGTGCGGGCTGCAATGGTGGGAAAACCCCGCCATCTTGCCGGGGATAATCGGAGAGACCACGCCGGCTCCGGCAGCCGCGGCAATGGCCTTGCTGCTGTCGCCGCAGACGGCTGCCGCCGCTCCCTCGCCGGTACCGAAGAACATCGTGCGTTCGGAAGCCGAGCCTGCACGGCCGCCTGTGTTCCGCCGGCAGGTCCTTGCCCGTACCGCCACAGGTCCGCCGCCCGGGCCGCCCGCGATCCGGGCGCACCATGTCTGTTATGCCTGAACGACCGGGGCCAGAGCATGGCTGGCCCCGCCGCACTGATTCGTGCCGACCGCAAATCCCCGTTGGCAGAGCCTGACACGGCAGTCCGATCGACCGCTCCGGCTGGTCCCCGCATTTTGAGTGACCCAGGGCAATAGTGTTCCGCGCGCGGGGGGTTGAGGCCAATGCTCCACCCGCGCAGACTCGCGGCGGCCGAGGCGCGGGAGAGCACAGCGATGACCAACCGGATCGAATTCAGCATTGCCGACCGCCGCCTCTTCGCGGACGGCCAGGCGTTCGGCGAGGCCGGTCCGTATGAGCGTCTGTCGGGCCGCGTGCATGTCGCGGTCGATCCGCTTGCGGCGGCGCAGCGCGACGTGGTCGATCTGGACAAGGCTGCGCGCGACTCTCGGGGTCTGGTGCATTGCGAGGCCGACTGCATGATCCTCAAGCCGGTCGATCTCGCGCGCGGCAACCGGCGCCTGTTCTACGACTACGGCAATCGCGGCCACAAGCGGGCGCTGCAATTCTTCAACGACGCGCAGCACAGCAACGATCCACTGGCGGCGGCGCATGCCGGCAACGGCTTCTTCATGCGGCGCGGCTACTGCGTGGTGTGGGTGGCATGGGAAGGCGACATGCTGCCCGGCGACGGCCGGATGGTGCTCGACGTTCCGGTCGCGCGCAACGGCGATGGATCGCCGATCACCGGCACCGTGCGGGTCGAGTACATGGTGGACGCGCCGGGTCGCACCAGCTTCCCGCTCAGCGGCCGCGTCGCCGCGCATAGTTTCCCCACGGTGTCGCTCGACCCGTTCCAGGCGAAGCTGACGAAGCGCCGCTACCCGTACGATCCGCCGATCGACATTCCGCCCGGCCAGTGGAGCTTTGCCCGCGTGGAAGCCGGCTCCGGCGGCGAGACCGGCACGCCGGAGCGCGCGGTGATTGCGTCCGCCACCGACATTTTTCTGCCCGCCGGTTTCCAGCCGGGCTGGATCTACGAATTGCTCTACACCGCGCAGCATCCGAAGGTGATGGGCCTCGGCCATGTCGTGGTGCGCGATGCCATCAGCTTCCTGAAATACGATCCCGGCGATGCCAACCCGCTGCGCGGGGTGGAGAAGGCGTATGGCTGGGGACGCTCGCAGACCGGGCGTTGCCTGCGCGACTTCGTGTATCGCGGATTCAACGCCGACGCGCAGGGGCGGCGGGTGTTCGACGGCGTGCTGCCGCACGTCGCCGGCGCGGGACGCAAATGGCTGAACCATCGTTTCGCCAGCCCGATCGTTTCCGGTGGGCAGCAATACGAGGACCATTTCAACATCGCCGACAGTTTCCCATTTTCCTATGCGTGGTCGCGCGACCACCTGACCGGGCGCGAGGACGCCATCCTGAAACGTCCCGACACCGATCCGCTGGTGATGCACACGCAGACCTCGACGGAATACTGGGTGCGGCGCGGTTCGCTGGCGCACACCGACACGCAAGGCAACGACCTGCCGCAGCCGGATGCGGTGCGGGTCTATCTGTGGGCCAGTTCGCAACATTTCGCCGATCCGCAGCCGAAGCTTCCCGCCCGCGGCATCGGCCAGAATTTCCCCAACGTGGTGTCCACCTCGATGCTGTTCCGCGCCCTGCTGGATGCGATGGACCGCTGGGCGACGGACGGCACGCCGCCCCCCGCCAGCCGCATCCCCACGCGCGCCGACGGCACGCTGGTGGACATCGCCGCGTGGCGCGGCTGTTTCCCGGCGATCCCCGGAGTCGCCACGCCGCTTGCACCAAACCCTCTGCCGCTGCTGGATTTCGGACCGGATGCCGAACGCGGCATGTTGCGGGAGCCGCCGACGCTGGTGCCTGGCGGCAATACGCCGGGCGCGCCGGGCAAGACCTACACCGTGCTGGTGCCGGCCGTCGATCGCGATGGCAACGACATTCCCGGCGTGCGCGCGCCGATGGTCGCGGCGCCGCTTGGAACCTACACCGGCTGGAATTTGCGCGCCCGCGGCTTCGGCCATGGCATGCAGCTTCGTTTCGATGGGAGCTACGTTCCGTTTGCGGAGACACCAGCCGAACGCGAGGCCACCGGCGATCCGAGGCCATCGATCATCGAGCGCTATCCGGACAAGGCGACGTATGTCGCGGCGATCGTCGCGGCGGCGCGCGAACTGGTGGCGCAGGGCCTGATGCTGGACGAAGACGTGGAGCGTTGCGCCGCCGCCGCGGCAAACTGGGGCCGGCCGCCGCATGTCGCGACGTTGGAGTGACACGACGAGCACGTCGGCGGTGACGAGCGTGCACTCTTGCCATCCAGCTACCGTCCGGGCGTGTTGCGCGTCGAACGCGATATCGGCGGGGCGACCGGGGAGGCTCTGGCGGCCTTGGGCCATCGCGTGGAATGGTGGCCGGAGCGCAGATACGCCGCGGGATCGGTGACCACGATCCCGTCGGACCTGCGCAGTGGCATGAAATGAGCCGGCGCCGATCCGCGGCGTTCGACCTATGCGATCGGATGGTGAGCGACACATGATGGATCCTCTGAAGCCTGCCGCGCGGCTGGACTACGAAGCCAGCATCGACCGGCCCAAGCTGGCACTGCCGGGGGGAAAACGCGTCGCCGTGTACATCGTGGTGAACGTGGAGCACTGGGAGATCGAGCGCGCCATGCCGCGCCAGGTGCTGACCGCGCCGCAGGGGGCTGCCGTGCTGCCCGACCTGCCGAACTGGGCATGGCACGAATACGGCATGCGAGTCGGCTTCTGGCGGTTGAAGGCGGCGCTGGATGCGCACGGCATCGCGCCGTCGATGACGATCAACGGCACGGTGCCGGCGGCGTATCCACGGGTCGCTGCGGCCGCGCGCGAGGCGGGTTGGGAGTTCATGGGCCATGGCTGGCGGCAGATGGCAACGCACCTGGTCGAGGACCAGCGTGCGATGATCCGCGCCACGATCGACGCGTTGCGCGAGGCCGGCGGGCACGACGTGGTCGGCTGGCTGGCGCCCGGCCTGACCGAGACGCTCGGCTCGCCCGACCTGCTGGCGGAGGCAGGGATTCGTTACTGCGCCGACTGGGTGGTGGACGACCTCCCGTGCACCCTGCGCACCGCTCACGGGCCACTGCTCACCATGCCATACAGCGTCGAGCTGAACGACATTCCGATGATGATGATCCAGCACCACCCGGGTCGCGAAATGTTCGACCGCACGGTGGCGCAGTTCGACCGGCTGTATGCCGAGGCGGAGACCCAGGGCGCCAAGGTGATGGGGCTGGCGGTGCATCCCTATATCAGCGGCGTACCGCACCGCATCGGCTGGTTCGAACAAGCACTGGCGCATATGGCGAAGCGGGACGGGACGGTGTTCTGGCAGGGGCGGCAGGTCATGGAGTGGTATCTGCGGGCGACGCAGGGTTAGCTCGCCGATCCGTACCTGTCCCGTTCGGATATGCGTGTTGTCAGCTCCGGTGCCATGCGTCCGTTGCCGTCGGCCAACGGGGGGATCGTCTCGCACGGCGCGCGTGCGCGGCCGGTCTTGGTCAGCACGGGCAGGGCATCCTTGGCGTGCACGAAGCTTTGAACGGGCGCCGGCGGGACCGGTGCCGCCCGGGCAACGCCGTCGCGGTCACCGGCGCGGGCAACCCGCCCAGCTTGCCCTTCTCCGTCGATGCCGGCCTGGCCGGTGACGGCAGCCCCGGCCGCGCCGTATCCCGGGGCGTCACGGCCCCGTCGCAATTCGCTTCCATCCGCAACCGGTTCCCGCCTAGGCTGCTGCATTGCAGCAGGAGCTGGAGATGGCGCAGACCGCCGGGACGCAAACCCAGACCCAGACCCAATCGTCCGATGCCCCGGGTCTGCTCCAGGGCTACGATCCGGACGCCTTCTTCTGCGAGATGCTGCGCAACGGCCAGCCGCCGCATCCCGGCCTCGAACTGCTGCGGTCCCGCCTGGCACAGTTCCCCATCGACACCCTGCGCCGCCGCGCGGTGGACGCCGAGCGCGACCTGCTGGAGCGCGGCATCACCTTCACGGTCTATTCCGACGCCACCGCGATCGACCGAATCCTGCCGTTCGATCTCATCCCTCGCGTGATCACCGCGGCGGAGTGGCAGCAGATCGAAACCGGCGTCATCCAGCGGGTGCGGGCCCTGAACCTGTTTTTGCACGACATTTACCACGGCCAGAAGATCCTGGCGGACGGCGTGGTGCCGCGCGCACTGGTGCTCGGCAACGCCGGGTTCTGCGCCACCATGGTCGGCTTCGACGTGCCGTTCGGCACCTATGTCCATGTCTGCGGCACCGATATCGTGCGCGACGAAACCGGCCGCTTCATGGTGCTGGAGGACAACGCCCGCACCCCGTCCGGCGTCGCCTACGTGGTGGAGAACCGCCACATGACGCAGCGCGTGCTGTCCGACGTGATGGCCGGCCTGAAGGTGCGCGGCGTGGACGAGTACGGCCTGCACCTGCACCGCGCGCTGTGCGAGATCGCGCCGCCAGGCGTGTCCGACCCGCAGGTGGTCCTGCTGTCGCCCGGCATCTTCAACTCCGCCTATTTCGAGCATGTCTTCCTGGCGCGCGAAATGGGCGTGCCGCTGGTGGAGGGCCGGGACCTGGTGGTGGAGAACCACCGCGTGTTCATGCACACCACCGCCGGCCTCGCGCCGGTACATTCGATCTATCGCCGGCTGAACGACGACTTCCTCGACCCCGACGTGTTCCGTCCGGACAGCGCGCTGGGCGTGCGCGGCGTGATCGAGGCCTGGCGCCGCGGCAACGTGGCGATCGCCAACGCCGTCGGCACCGGCGTGGCGGACGACAAGGCGGTGTACGCCTACATGCCGCGCATCATCCGCTACTACCTGGCCGAGGACGCCATTCTTCCCAATGTGGACACCCGCATCTGCGCCGAGGCGGACGCGCTGGCCTATACGCTGGAACACCTGGCCGAACTGGTGGTGAAGCCGGTCGCCGAATCCGGCGGCTACGGCATCCTGATCGGCCCGCACGCCACGCGCGCGCAGCTCGCGGAGTTCCGCGCCCGGCTGATCGCGGACCCCACCAACTACATCAGCCAGCCGACGCTGAAACTGTCGGTCTCGCCGACGCTGACCGACAGCGGCGTTGCGCCGCGTCACGTCGATCTGCGTCCCTTCGCGGTGACCGGGCGCGACACCTGGGTGCTGCCCGGCGGCCTTACCCGGGTCGCGCTGCGCCAGGGCACGCTGGTGGTGAATTCGTCGCAGGGTGGCGGCTCGAAGGACACCTGGGTGCTGGCATGAGCGAAACGCTTCCCGTTACCGGAACCATGCACCTCATCGCGCGGCACGCCGCCAGCGCCGTCTGGCTCGCCCGTTACATCGAGCGCATCGAGAACCTGGCCCGCTTGCTCGACGTGACCAAGACGTTCTCCGACGACGACGGCAACTGGCTGACCATCCTGCGCATCAACGGCGACGCGGTCGGATTTCACAAGCGCTATCCGGACGTCAGCCAGGCCAATGTCGCGCGGTTCTATCTGCTGGATGCCGACAATTCCAGCTCGGTGCAGGCGGCGATCGCCGCGGCGAAGGAGAACGCGCGCACGCTGCGGGCCCTGATCTCCACCGAGATGTGGCTGCAGATCAACGTCTTCCATGGCCGCATCCGCACGTTGAGCGGTGGCGACCTGACGCCGGACCGGCTGTCCGCAGTGTGCGCCATGCTGAAGGACGGCGCCCAGGCGCATGTGGGGATCAGCGAGGGCACGTTCTATCGCGACCAGTGCTGGCACTTCACGATGATCGGCCGCTATCTGGAACGCGCCGACCAGACCACGCGCCTGCTCGACACGCGGTTCAACGCGCTGGCGCCGCGGGCCGATGCGAACGATCCGGATATCGACGCGGGGAAGTGGCATGCGCTGCTGCGCGCCGCCGGCGGCTACCACGCCTATCGGCGCGAACACCCGCACGGCTATCGCCCCGCCGAGGTCGCCGGTTTCCTGCTGGCCAACACCGCCTTCCCGCGCGCGGTCGCGCTGAACCTGGCGCAGATCGACTGGCACCTGACGCAGCTTCGCCTGCGCTATCACCTGCGCGGCGGCGCGCGTGCGCTGGAGCGCGTGGACAATCTGTGCGGCATCCTGACGCATGAGGGGGTCGCCGATCTGGTGGCGCGCGGCCTGTCGCCGTTCCTGGACTGGATGCAACGCGAGATCGGCGCTCTGCATGGCGACGTGATCGACGGCCTGTGCGGGGGGTAAGGGACGCGGATGCCTGTTCCCCCGGGGCTTGAGCCGCGAACTGGGCCGAGGCAGGCGGAGAGGGACGACCTGCAGCGGTATGGGTCGGTTCAAGTGGATGCAAAGGGCCGGATGCGGCTGCTTATGACAGCGGTCACCGCTATCGCCGCTTTGGGTGGGAGCGGACGTTCTGCGGTGTCGTTTCGGCGCTTGCCTACCGATCCCGAGCAGATGCGCACACGGCTGGGTGCTTCGTCTGAAATGCCCAGAAACGGTATATTGCGCGAATCTGGTATGGTGCGGTATAAGGTCCCGTCAGCCTTGCCACTACGATGACGAAACCCAGGCAGGTGTAGCGAGGCATTGCTCGCACCGGCAGTGGGCAGGTGGGATGAGTGTCATGTACAGGCTGGCGCAGACTCGGTCGGGAGATTCGGCATGCGGAAGCTTTTGACATCTGACCAGTTTGTGGCAGGCATCGTCGCCACGCTTGCCCTCAAGAAGCGTACTCACTTCCGCCTCTCGGACACCGAACTCGACCGTAGATTTCAGGACGCCTACGAGGAACTCGTAAGCGCAGAGAAGCGATACGACGTCCAACTTAACTTCTCGTTCTATGTCGACCCGTTCCATGGGGACTCCGTGTGCCTTCGCGATACACTCCACGCCGCGAAGGAGAAAGAGCTGATCGCTTACAATAATCCGACCTTGCGGACGTTCGATGTGAAGCTCAACGAGGCCAGAGCTGAAAGCTATCTCACACGCAATCCCCTTCCGCGCGATTTTTTCGCCAGCTTGGTAGACCGCCATTTCCCCCCAGACTGAACCGCAGTTGGCTGCAAACCGGTTCGATCTGGCGAGCTTTAAAGGGCTCGCAGAGTCGTTTGCGCATGACCATTTGGATGATTACGTTGACGCGATAAAACAGCAAAGTCGTACTTTCTCACGCAAAGAGGTGAACGACCCACTCTGGGGCACAATCGGTCTGACAGGACCCGAGGTGGCCCTAATTGACAGCCCGCTGATACAACGTCTGCGTTTCATTCGGCAGCTGGGAGTCGTCCATTGGGTTTATCCCGGCGCGGTCCACACGAGGTTCGAACACACTCTCGGCGTCCTCAAGCAGGTCCAATATCTTTCTACGGCCATCAACACACTTGGTGCACAGCAAGGATACCTGCAACTCATAGATTCCAGCAAGATCCAGTTGCTGCGCTTCGCTGCTATACTGCACGACATCGGCCATCCGGCGTTCTCGCACGTGTCCGAGCTGTCTATTGCGAACCTTCCAGCTCTCTCCTCGATACCTACCGAGTTCGCAAGGTTGCACAAGGCTGAAGAAAGGCACTTATCAGAAATATTCGCCTACTACGTCACACGTTCGCCAGCGATGCGACGGCTAGTAGAGACGTTGCTCGACCAGGATGCCGGGTTCATCCAGCTCAACACGAACCGAGCGCTGAATGTCGATGAGATCGTCGATAAACTGGCGCGAGCGATCATCGGCCAAAACATCGATGATCAGCTACCGCTCCTCCATGAGATCATCTCAGGTCCCTTCGACGCCGACAAACTTGACTACTTCGTGCGCGATTCCCATTGCGCGGGGACGCCGTCGCTCCTTGACATTTCCCGGCTTATTCAGAAAATCGCTATCCGTGAAATGGACGCTGCTGAACTTCCGAAGGGGGTCGCAGGGCAGGTAAAGCATAGACCTAAGTACATCCTGTTCGGCATAAAATGGTCTGGCATTTCGGTTCTAGACGAACTCCATCTATCTCGTGTCCTACTTTATGCCAAAATCTATCGTCACCCAAAAGTTGCGGCGGTAGAACAGATGCTCCGTGCGGCGATTATGACTATTGCCTCCGTTGTGGACCCGAAGAAAGTACTCAATTTGCTCTACCACCACAACGACGACGAGCTTTTAGGAGTCTCTGTCAAGAGTCTTGCCGCGTTGCTCGATCTCGATGTGGACTGCTTGGACGAGGGTCAAAAAGAGCGACTCTCGACCGCGACGGCCATTCTCACCAAAATACGGCTGCGCAATCTTTCCGTGAAGGCGTTTCAGTTGCAGAGGAATTACCCCGCTGATCCGCTTGCTCAGGACGAGACTCAAAAGCACGGCCTCGTGGCATTTCGGGAGATCATCGAACAACGGGACGACCGAGAGGCGTTCCGCGCCGAACTCCTCGGCGAGATCGAGCACATTATCGACACCCTTAATGTCCCGCGGCGTTCACGAGTGGAACTCGAGGGCTCGATCATGATCCATCCCATCGGTCAGACCCCTGGAGGCACCCAAATCGGTCGGGCTTACCTTCTGCCGCCATCGGGAAGTCCGATCGAGTTTCGCGAGTACCTAGTGAACCGAACAGCGTGGGCTGATGGTTACCTTTCGGACCAGCCCGCAGGTTATGTTTTCTCTGACAGCGCCATCGCAGACTACGCATATATCGCCATTGAGCGACTGCTCCGGATAAAATTCGAGGTACGTCTACCAACATCTGCATTCGACGCCAGCAAGCGATTCGAAGGCGCAATACAAGATCTGAAGCGGCGCCTGAACAATGCCGGCTACTATCGCGGATCTCCATTCGATATTCGTCCGACCCCTGATCGGCTGAATATGGCTGACGTCGTGCGGACGATTGCCGACTTCACTCCTAAGCTAGAGCGGTATCAGAAGCCAGCACTACCGGCCGAACCGCAGGTCATGACACCCCCGACAGTGTTGTGTCGCGAATGGCTTCGTCAGTTGGACGACGATGCCCATGTCGAGTGTGGCCTACAGCTTCTCGCAGGGTTCCGCATGATCGATCGCCAGGACACCGTAAGAGCATTGCGCACTTTTATCGAGACTCATGACGACTTTCGCGGAGGTGTAGTGGTGCCATTCGGCAGCGCGCGCGATAGTTCAGCTATCCAAACGTATTTTTCCGGCGACCTGCAGGGATCACACATATCAGCATGCATGGCCCTGAGCGAAGCTACCCGACAGTCCAACGGCAAGCCCATCATATTCGTCGACGACTTTATTGGCTCGGGTGGTCAGAGTCGGGACGTATTGGCAGCTGGTTTCGGACGCGACGAACTTCGTGCCGATCTCGGCGAGAATAGAGACCTGTTCGATGGCGATATCCAGCAGTTTCTGAAGCAAGCGAAAGTGGCGTTTGTATTCACAGCTGCGTGGGACAGCGGCATCACAGAGATTAATGCAACCGCTGCAAAACTCGGGCTAAATGCGTGCGTCTATCGCCTGCTCGGCGAAGATGAAATCCCGTTCGCAACCTCCAACTTCTTCGACAGCCTTCCCGAACACCAAGTGCAAGCGTTTTTGACGAGATGCTCCGAAATCGGGCGTTCCCTGATCGAGAGCAGAGCTACCCCCAGACGTGATGAGACCAAGGAGCAGCGCCAGCAAAAGGTCGCAAGTCGTGCGCTGGGTTATGGCAACCGTGCCATGCTTTTAGCATCACCCTTCAACGTGCCGACGCAGACGATGACTATGTTCTGGGCAGACGGCATAGTCGATGGCGCGACCTGGCGTCCGCTCATGCCCAGGCGGAAAAAGGTCTGAACCGACCATCTCGAAAGCAGCCATGTCTGGAAGAAGGTGTTCTGACGCTGGCTTCCCGCACGGTCGCTTCGGCGATCTCGGGCGCCAATACCTTCGCGAGCGCGCGCGACGATAGTCCGCTATGGGTCCACTCCAGCGGTAGCCGCTGCTGGCCCCGCTAGCGCCGCAATGGGTCGATCCCGGCCGCAGCGCCAAGGCCAACGCCAACCGCTCGCCCGAGTGAATGGCGCAGCCAGGCCTGTCGCCCACGGTGCCGGGACCGCCGGAATGGCCTCCCGCCCGACTGCCCGCCATGACGCGAACGGTTCCCACTTGACTCTAACATCGTCCGTAAGCTACATTAACGGCGTGAACCACACCGCGACCATCGCTGCCGGACTTGCCACCCCGCCCGATCCCGCAAGGGACCGCAACAGCCAGCCCGTGCCCGCGCGCATCGCGGAAATCCTCGACATCACCGGCATTCTCTCCGCCTACGGCCGCCACCTCGCCGACACCATCGAGCATCGTGCCGTCTGGCGCGGCTTCGCCACCATCGCGCAGTTCTTCGGCACCGCGGTCATCGCGGTCATCCTGCCGCAGCTCCGGCGCGGCATCATGCGCGCCGTCGCGCTGCAGCGCGTCTTGCTCGCACGCCGCCGCGACCTGGCGATCCTCGCACCGCGCGTGCATGCCCCGCGCGCCGCGGCACCGCCCGCGCCGCCGCTCCCGGAACCGCCCCCGGAATCGCCCGGGGCATCGGCCGCCGAACCGCCGCCGGCGGCAGCGCCGTCGGCGCAACAGCCCGCACGGCCGGTCCGCCGCGGCCTCCCGCAGGGACTGCTCTCGCTCGATACAATGCCCAGCATGGAGGACATCGAAGCCGAGGTCCGCCGCCGCCCGGTCGGCCAGACCATCGCCGATATCTGCCGCGATCTCGGCATCGCGCCGGCACTGTGCGAGGGCGGCTTCTGGAACCGCTTGTTCGACGCGATCCGCTGCTATCGCGGCAACCTCGGCAATGTCGTGCTGGACATGCGCCGGCGGGAGAAGTTGCTCGAACAGGAGCAAGACAGGCATCGCACTCTGGGAGTGCCGGAGCAATCCCGGGAGGGTGTGCGCCGCGTGCTGGGGTTCTTCATCGGCGAGCCACTGGTTGATCCGTATCGGCCGGTGCCGGAATCGGCCGCGCCGGCGGCGATGGCCGGGCCATGTGCCCCTGTGGCCGTCGCCGCGACCGGGCCGCCCTGAACGCAAGGCGAGGACCCATCCACGCGCGACCAACGGAGCCAGGGCATGCCTGGCCCCGATGGTCCGATTCGTCCCGCCGCCGCGAAGCCGCGGTGGGAACCTGTGCACCAAAAGCGACAGCACCATCGTCTCGCGCCTGCCCTTGCGGCATGCACCGGCTGCTCCTGTCCCATCCATGCCTCGGCGAGCCGCCAACCGCACCGCCCGCGCGGCACCAACCCGTCCATCGGCGCCGCACCCATGCGCATGGCGGGCGCGGTTTTGTCTCAGCAGAAACGAACTGAGACGCAAGTGAGACTCGCCGTCACATCGACGGACCACGCCGCCGTCCGGCGCCGCACCGCGCCTCGCGTCGCCGGCGCGCGCATCTGTCTCACAGGAAACGAACTGAGACGTCCGTGAGACTCGCCGCCGCGCTCCAGGCCAGGACGCGGCGGCGACCTCCGTCACCCACCGCTCCACAGCCCGCGGCGACGCCCGCGCGCTGGAGCGCGTGGATAATTTGAACGCCACGCTGACGCACGCGGGAGTCGCCGACCTGGTGGCCTGTCGCCGTTCCTCGACTGGATGCAACGCGAGATCGGCGCCCTGCATGGCGACGTGATCAACGGTCTGTGCGGTGGCTGACCACTCGTTGCACGGCCCGTCATAGGTGCAATGCTGAATGGTCACACAGCTCCCGACACCCCCACCACGTCTGCCATGCGCATCATCGCGCGGCACTCCTACCAGTTGAACCCATGATACTCGTCGCGGACCCGTGCTTGTCTGGCGGCATCCGTATATCTATTGTTTATCTGGCCATCCGGAGCGACAACCATGTCCATCACGCTGCACCGCTGGGGCAACAGCGTCGGCCTGCGGATTCCCAAACCGATGCTGGAACAGCTCGGCCTCGCCTGGTGATTGAACCGCACCGGCCAAAGCGTCTCACGCTGCAAGACGTGCTCAAAGGGTTCACCCCGGACGGCCAGCCGGGTGAAGTTGACTGGGGCCCGCCGGTTGGAACGGAGGTTTGGTAGTGCCAGGAGCGCCCTACCACCCTGATCGCGGCGATCTGGCCTGGATCGATTTCGAGCCGCGGGCAGGACGCGAACAGGCGAAAAACCGGCCCGCGCTGATCCTGACCAACCGGGAATTCAACCTCACCACGGGCCTGCTGATCGCGTGCCCGATCACGCGGACCGACCGGCCCTTCGGCTCTCGCCTGCGGCTGGCCGGCAGCGAAACCGCCGGCTTCGTGATGGTGGAGCAAGTCAAGAGCGTCGATTGGCGCGTTCGAGGCGCCGCATTCATCGAAACCGCGCCGCCAGCGGTTTTGCATGACGTCAGGCTTGTGATCGGCGCGATGCTCGAATTCTGACGCCAAACGGAGCCACCGTATCGCCACTCTTATGACCGCAATCACCCCGCGCCAACGGCGTTCCGCAAATCCTGCACCACCTTGTCCGCCGTCCGCTTGCGCCAGCGCACCCGGCGGCTGATCGGTTCGTTCTCAATTTCGGGGAAAACCTTCGCCGTCACGAACACCGGCCCGGGACCGCGCAGAATGCCCGGCAACTCGCGCGCGAACGCGTCCAGCTCGGTGAAGGCGAACGCCCGAGGATACCCCGCCCCGCGCGCCAGCACGTCATACGCGACGTGCTTCGCGTTCGGCACCGGCTGGCCCCCGGTGGTCGCATACACCTCGTTATCCAGCACGAAATGATAGAAATTCGCCGGCGCCTGCTCCGCGATCGTCGCCAGCATGCCGAGGCTCATCAGGATGTCGCCTTCGGAATCCAGCAGCACCACGCGGCGGTCCGGCTGCGCCAGCGCGACGCCCAGGCCGAACCCCGCGTGCCCGCCCATCGCCGGATCGCCGAGCGGCAGGTCGAACGCGGTGTCGCTGAGCGGCGCCCAGTAGCGGCCGCTGCGCCCAGGGATAACGATCGCGTTGCCACGGTGCTCGGCAAACACCCGCACCACATCTGCCATGTGCATCATCGCGCTGCCCTCCCTACCGGTTGAAGCCGTGATACTCGTCGCCGACCAGCACCACGACCGGCTTTTTCGTTCTCTCGGCCGTTGCGAACGCCACCGAGATGCGATCGGCGTCGCCATCGCCCTCCACCAGGTAGAAGGGGATGTCGAACGCCATCAGGAAGCGCTCGGTATAGGTGGCGGCGGTGTCGCTGTTGACGCCGTGCCGCGTGTAGCCGCGATAGCCGACCATCAGCACCACCGGCACCTGCAACCCCATCAGCCAGCCGCGGATCGAATCGCCGGATTCCATCATGCCGGTGTTCTGGATCAGGATCATCGGCTTGCGCCCCCCGGCATGCAGCCCGGCGGCGATGGAGCACGCGTGGCCCTCCCGCGTCACGCCGACCATGCGCAGGTCGGGGTCGGCCTGCATGAGGAGGAAAAGCCAATTGGTCTCGCTGTCGGGCAGCCAGACGATGTCGGTGACGCCGTTCTGCTTCATCTGCCGCATCACCGTTTCCGGGTTCAGCGCCGCGGCTTCCGTGTGGCTCATGCCTTCCCCTCCGATTTGTCGGCCGACGATGCAGCAGCTAGCATCATCCGGCAAATGCAAGACAAGGGAGGCCCCAGGCCATGGCGAATACCTTCAAGGTCGGCGAGTTGACGATCCACCGCATCGTCGAGATGGAGTGCGCCTTCACCCCCGCGCTGGAGTTCCTGCCGGAACTGAAGCCCGAGGTGCTGGAGGAGAACCGTTCCTGGCTGACCCCCGGTGCGATGGATGCCGGCGGCAACCTGGTGCTGTGCTTCCAGTCCTACATCGTGCAGACGCCGCGCCACACCATCCTGGTGGATAGCTGCATCGGCAACGACAAGGACCGCGTCGCGCGACCGCTGTGGCACCAGAAGAAGGACGACGCCTGGATGCGCGGGCTGGCCGGGCTGGGCCTGACGGTGAATGACATCGACATCGTCATGTGCACCCATCTGCACGTCGATCACGTCGGCTGGAACACCCGGCTGGAGAACGGCCGCTGGGTGCCGACCTTCCCCAAGGCGCGCTACCTGTTCTCCAAGACCGAACTGGATTTCTGGCTGGCGGAGAATGCCAGGACCGAGCTGCCGCCGATCGTGGACAGCGTGATCCCGATCGTCGAGGCGAAGATGTGTGACCTGGTCACCAGCGACCATGCGCTGGACGACCTGGTGTCGCTGATCCCCACGCCGGGCCACACCATCGACCACTATGCGGTGCAACTGGGGCGCGGCGGCAAGGACGCGGTGATCACCGGCGACCTGATCCATACGCCGCTGCAGGCGCGCTATCCCGAGCTGGCGATGCGGGTGGACTACAATCCGGCGCAGGGCGCCGCGACGCGCCGGAAATTCCTGGAGACCTACTGCGACACCAGCACGCTGTGCTGCTTCGCGCATTTCCCCTCGCCGTCGCGCGGCCACATCAAGCGCTGGGGCAATGGATTCAAGTGCGACTACGTGGCGAGCTGACCGGCGGGAAAACAGGAGACGAACGCAATGGCCTTCTACGAACTGCGCCAATACAAGGTGCTGCCCGGCAAGCTGGACGAATGGGTGCGCATCATGGAGGAGGAGATCATCCCCTTCCAGGTGTCCCAGGGCATGGTGATCTGCGGCAGCTTCCGCGGCGAGACCGACGAGTCCGTCTATGTCTGGATCCGCCGCTTCGAAAGCGAGGCGCAGCGCGCAGCACTATACAAGGCGGTCTATGAAAGCGACTACTGGAAGACGAAGATCGCGCCACGCGTGCCGGACTGTCTGGACCGGCCGCACAACGTCGTGACGCGGATCGTGCCGACGCCGCGCTCGCCGGTGCAGTAGCGCGGCGACCTCGTCCGCGACGCGGCGGGCGAGGGATTTTGTCGCGAATCGCCGACTCGCTTGCATCCGCCGCGAATTCGCGTCACAGTGGCGGCCAGTTGCAACAACATGAAAGGAGGTGATCCAGTGTCTCATTGCTCCGTGAGGTCTTTTGCCCTGACCTGGATCGCCGGCGCGAACGCGACGGCGTAGCGTTATCCGGTCCGGCGACGGATCGTCACAGCAATGCGAAGGCTCCGGTGGCAACACCGGGGCCTTCGGCATGTTTGGGCGGGATATGGCCGGCATTCCCGGGCTCACATCGCGCGCGGACTGCCTCGCAACGGAGACCCCTGCAACATGCCGATACAAACTGGGAACAAGCGCGACACGTAACCGCGCAAGGCTTCGGGCCGCAGGAATCAGGAGGTCCGAGAGATGATCCGGCGGCTCGCTTCCCTGTCGATGCTTGCACTCTGCCTGGTGGCGCTTTCCGTCTGCGTCGTCGTCCCGGCCGGGCCGGGCTGGCGCGGGTCCGCGTGGGTGCCCGCCCATTACAACGGCTGGCATTGGGTGCCCGGGCACTGGGCCTGAACGTTTTGCGCGGAACGTCCGCCTGACGGTTTGGCGGCCGGAGCATGCTTCGCTATAACGCCCGGCCATCGGCGAGGCGCGAGGCATTGCCGGCGGCAATGCGCGCGATATGCCGCGGCGGGAAGCGATCCAGATGGCGATCCGGCATAAGGCGATCGGCCCGTTGCATATCCGGCAGAACCTCCGGTCGGCCGGCGACGACCTGCCGTCGCCGAACCCGCCGCTGGTGCAACGATGACCGTCACCCGCTGTGCCTGGGCCGCGGGCGCTGACGCCGCCATGCAGCATTACCACGACACCGAATGGGGCGTGCCGCAGCACGACGACCTCGCGCTGTTCGAGTTGCTGACGCTGGAAGGCGCGCAGGCCGGCCTGTCCTGGCGCACCGTCCTGGCACGGCGGCAGGCGTATCGCGACGCGTTCCACGATTTCAACTTCGGCCGCATCGCGCGGATGAGCGACGAAGAACTGGAAACGGTCCTCACCACGTCGGGCGTGATCCGCAACCGGCGGAAGGTGTTTTCGGTGCGCACCAACGCGCTGGCGGCGTTCGGCGCCCTCGCCGTGCATGGCAGCCTCGACAAATACCTGTGGTCGTTCGTCGGCGGCACGCCGATCGTCAATCGTTGGACGGACGCCCGCCAGGTTCCCGCCACCACGCCACGCTCCGACCGCATGAGCGAGGTGCTCCGCGAGGACGGCTTCACCTTCGTTGGCTCGACCATCTGCTATGCCTTCATGCAGGCCAGCGGTATGGTGAACGATCACTTGATTGCCTGCTTCCGCCACGCGGCGGGAAAATGAGGAGTCCGCAACATGCAGAACGCCGAAGAGATCTGGTCGCTGGTGGACGCCAGGCAGGAGCCGTTCATTGAACTCTCCGATCGGGTCTGGGGCATGCCGGAGCTGTGCTACGGCGAATTCCGTTCGTGCGCCGAACACACCGCGATGCTGGAACGGCAAGGCTTCCGGGTCACCAGGAACGTCGCCGGCATCCCCACGGCGGTGCTGGGCGAGGCCGGCGAGGGCGGGCCGGTGATCGCCATCCTCGGCGAGTACGACGCGCTGCCCGGCCTGTCGCAGGAAGCCGGGGTCGCCGAGCCTCGCCCGCTCCCCGGCGACGGCTACGGCCATGGCTGCGGCCACAATCTGCTCGGTTCGGCGGCGCTGCTGGCGGCGACCGCGGTGAAGGACTACCTCGCGGCGCGGGGCATCAAGGGGCGGGTGCGCTACTATGGCTGCCCCGCGGAAGAAGGTGGCGCCGCGAAGGGATTCATGGCGCGGGCCGGCGCGTTTTCCGACGTTGACGTGGCGATCACCTGGCACCCGTCGGCGTTCGCCGGGGTCACCGAGCCCGTGTCGCTCGCCAACACGCGCATCGACTTCGCCTTCACCGGCCGCGCGTCGCACGCCGCCGCGGCGCCGCATCTGGGCCGCAGCGCACTTGACGCGGTGGAGCTGATGAATGTCGGCGTGAACTACATGCGCGAGCACATGCCGTCCGACGCGCGCATCCACTACGCGGTCCTGGATGCCGGCGGCATCGCCCCCAACGTCGTGCAGGCGCACGCCAAGGTGCGGTATCTGATTCGCGCCCGCAACCTGCCGGAGCTGAACCGGCTGATCGAGCGCGTGCGCAAGGTCGCCGCCGGCGCCGCGCTGATGACCGAGACCAGCGTGCAAACCCAGGTCATCAGCGCGGTCTCCAACCTGCTGGGCAACACACCGCTGGAGAAGGCAATGCATGACAGTCTTCAGCGCCTCGGCCCGCCGCCGTTCGACGCGGCGGATCGCGACTTCGCCCGCGAGATCCAGGCGACGCTGAGCGAGGAGGACATAGAATCCGCGTTCCGCCGCGCCGGCGTGCCGGTGAACGACGCGCCGCTGTGCGACGCGGTCGTGCCGCTGGACGCGAAGACCGCGCCGATGATGGGATCGACCGACGTGGGCGACGTGAGCTGGGTGGTGCCGACGGTGCAGGCGCGCGGCGCCACCTATGCGATCGGCACGCCGGGTCATTCCTGGCAACTCACGGCGCAGGGCAAGATGCCGGCGGCGCACAAGGGCATGGTGCATGTCGCGAAGGTGATGGCCGGCACCGCGGTGGACGTGATCCAGGACGAGGTGCTGCTGGCACGCGCCAAGGCAGACCACCAGGCGCGGGTCGGCCGCACGCCCTATGTGTGTCCGCTACCGGCCGATATCGAGCCGCCGATCAAGATGTCAGCGTAACAGGCCGGTCCGGCGAGGCGCCGCCGCCGGCCGCGCAGCGCGGCGGCGAGCGCCCAGGTCAGGCCAAACACAGGGCGACCGGCGGCAGGCCGGCGAAGCGCGGCGGGGCAAGCTGGTTGCGGGGTCAGCGCTTCACCCCCGCGGCGATCACCGCGGCGATCGGCAGGGCCAGCCCGTGCGCGTCACGCCAGGCGGCGGCGTTCGCGTCGATGTCGGCGACGATGGCGCGCAGGGCAGCGGGCGACTGGGCGTCGATCAGCGCGGCCATCCGCGCGGTGCCGGCGCGCAAGGCCGCCACCAGGCTTGCCGCGTCGCGATGGCGCCAGACGCGGCGCTCGAGCTGTGCCTGCAGCGACATAAACCCGGCGTCGCGCAGGGCATCCAGGATCTGCCGCACCGAGCCGAAGCCGCCCCCCGGCGGCGGCGCGCCCGACGCGGCGGCGTCGCCATGCCGGCGCACCGCGTCGAACAGCAGCCGCCAGGCGATGTTCTGGGCCGGCTCCGCCCAGAAGCTGACGGCGATCCGGCCGCCGGTGGCCAGCGCGCGATGCGCCTCGGCCAGCGCCAAAGGCGGGCGCGGCACGTGGTGCACACCGAAATTCGCCACCGCCGCGTCGAAGGCTGCGTCGGCGCAGGGCAGCGCCTCGGCGTCACCCTGAAGGAACACGATCGCCGGATGATCCCCCCGCGCCACCGCCAGCATGGCGGCGGAAAAATCCACGCCGGCGGCAATCGCGCCGCGGCTGGCGGCCTCGGCCGTGGCCACGCCGGAGCCGCACGCGATGTCCAGCACGCGGGTGCCGGCGCGAACCGACGCGGCGTCCAGCAGCGCCTCGACGAACTGGCTGGTGGCGGTGGCGAACGAGGCGGCGAAGACGGGTGCGGCGCGCTCCCATCTGGCATGCTCGAAGGCACGGACGGCTTCGGGGTCGAATGCGAGGCTCATGGTGTTCCGGTCTCCCCGAGCGCCTTGTGGCGCGCCCGGCTGGAGATGGACAGCAGCATGGAGGCAAACAACGCCAAAGTGGTCGCGGCCTGGGCGATGCCGAAGGCGCGGGCATAGGCGGCGCGACTGGTCTCGCCGTCCAGCACGGTGAAGAACAGGCTGCCGACTGCCGCCACGCTGACCGCCCCACCGATCTGCAACGCCGAATTGACCACCGCGGCGGCGACCCCTGCCTGGCGCGGCGGCACGTCGCCGAGCGCGGCGTTGTACAGCCGCGGCAGGGCGATGCCCTGGCCGAAGCCGGCGACCAGCACGGCCAGGAACACCAGCCAGGCGCCCGCGCCGTACCAGATGGCCAGACCGGTGGCGGCATAGCCGGCCACCTGAATGGCCATGCCGGCCGGCAGCAGCGCGTTGCCGAATCGCGTGACCAGCGGCGCGCTGACCAGCGGGCCGATGAACAACCCGGCGCCATAGGGCAGGATGGCGAGGCCGGTGTGCAGCGGATCGGTGCCGTTGCCCTCCTGCTGGTACAGGCTGAACGTCACGTAGAACGCGGTGGTGAAGAAGAACAACGTGCCGACCAGCACGCCGCGGCGGAAGCTGCGGATCGCCAGCAGGTTCGGGTCGAGCAGCGGCATACCGCCACGCGCCGCGAGCCGCGCCTCGAAACGCAGGAACAGCGCGATCAGCGGCGGCACGGCGGCCAGCATGACGAAGGTCCAGAGCGGCCAGCCCTGCTGGCGGCCCTCGGACAGCGGCAGCACGAGGCAGGCCAAGGCGAGGGAGAGCAGGGCGGCGCCGGCGGTGTCGATGCGGACGCGCTGTGACGCGCTGGTTTCCGGTACCACCAGCCAGGCGGCGAGCAGCACGGCCAGCCCGACCGGGACCTTGAGCAGGAAGACGGCGCGCCAGCCGAGGCCGAGCGGGCTCCATTCGACCAGCGCGCCGCCGAGGAACTGGCCACACACCGCAGCCACCCCCATCATGATACCATAACTGCTCAGGGCGCGGGCGAGGTCGCGCTCGGTCGGGAACAGGGTGCGGATCGGCCCGAGCACCTGCGGCACCAGCACCGCGGCGGCGACGCCTTGCAGCATGCGGCCGGCGACCAGGGTGAGCGGCGAGGCGGCGATGCCGCACAGCAGGTTGGTGGCGGTGAAGCCGGCCATGCCGAGCAGGAAGAGGCGGCGGCGGCCGTACAGGTCGCCCAGCCGGCCGCCGATGATCAGGAAGACGGCGTAGCACGCGGCGTAGCCGGAGATGACGAGCTGCAACTCGGCCGGGGTGGCGCCGAGCGTGGTCTGGATCGACGGCAGGCTGACGTTGACGATGAAGAAATCGACCGGCGGCATGAAGCCTCCGGCGAGCAATACGATGAAGGCGATCCATCGCCCGGCGGGGGAGAGGGTGGCGCTGGTTGACGTGGCGGACACGATTTTTCCTTGTGGTCCAGGGGGTGCGGCCACGGCTTCTGTCACTGCGAGCCGAAGGCGAAGCAGTCGCCTGCGATGTTGGGCATTCGTGCCGAGCTTGCTGTGCTTCCCCGCGTCTGGCAACTCGATCCGGCCGGGACGGGTTATGGTTTCACGTTGGCGGCTGGAATGAGCGCCGGCGTCATGGCCGGGGGTCTTCGGGCTGGTTCTGGTGCGTGAGTTTTGGTCGCGCGGCCAGCGGCGTGCCGCACGGCCGACCGGAATCGTTCGGCTGGCGCCATGCGCTTGTTGCGCGCGTTCTGGTCTATGGGCTTTTGGCTGCGCCGCTGAGCGGGCCGGCGCAGGGGTCGGGGCGCGGTTCGCCCCACATGCGACGCTTTTTGGTGCATAGGGGTCTTGCCGCCGGCTGCGCGACGGCGCCCGCCGGTGCCTGGTTCGGCGCAGCCTGAGCCGGCGGAATTGGTGCGGGGTTCTGGCTGCCCTGCCGTCAGCGCGCCGAACGGCGCGGACGGACCGGCGCGATTTGCTCGCCTGGCCTGCCGGGCCAGCGCGATGGCCTGCTTCGATGGTGCAAGGGAGACGGCCTCGGCACGCTGCATGGCGCGGTCCGCGGCCGCGGTGATGCCGCCGGTCGGATAGGGCGGCATCCGCAGTTCCGGCGGATTTTGCTGGAAACGTGCCGCGAGGTCCGGCGGCAGCCGGTCGAGGTGGTGCAGCGCGTCGCGATACACCCGGGCGCGGTGGGCGAAACGCAGGACGCGACGGTTGAAGGCCCGCCACTTGGCGTCGGTGCGGCCGTGGATGGTGCGGGCGGCGGCGATGCGGGCGCGGCCCTCGGTGGTGCGCGGGCCGGTGCTGCGTCCGCCATGCATGCGGCAGCGAAGTTTTCCCCGGATCGCCGGGGCGCGGCAGGGGCAGCCGGCACGGGTGCGGGCGCCGCAGCGCGGGGCGAGGGCGAGGCTGGGGTTGCCGCGGTGTTTGGTGGTCGGTGGGCGCGCGTCGGCCTGGACCGCTGGCGGGGTGGTCGGGACGGCGGTGGCAGGTTGCAGCGAGGAAGACATGCGCATGATCCTGAGGGCTGGTTCTGGTAATTATAATAACGTATGTTAATATGGAAGGCAAAACCGAAGGCGGCCCGGCACGCGTGCCGGCCTGGCAGGCTTGGTGGATGTGGTCGCCGGGCAACGACGAGCGCGAAACGTTCCTCGGCGAACCCGGGACCGGCGGAGCCAATCAGGCGAGGCTGACCGTTCGGCTGTCGCGGCAAACTGGTTGGATTGGCTGCGGATGGACGCAAGCGAGGAATTTCAACCGCAGATGCACACGCGCAGCCTTTGGCCGCAACAAACACAGGTACGGCGTTCCGCTCTACCTGCTGCGTAAGCTGGTTTGTGCGAGCAATACCAGGTCGGCTGGAGGGGAACGCGGTACCCAATGTTTGGTTGCGGCCAAAGGCTGCGCTGTGAAGGCGATCTGCGCGGTCTCCGTGGCGTCGCTCCGCTCCTGACAAGGAACGAACTCGGCCTCCCTTGCGGGAGGGGGGTTGGGGGGAGCGGGCCGGCCGGAGGCTCGCACCGACCGCCCCCCAAGGGAGGCGGAGCGTGCCCGCCACACGCGACCTGCGCGGTTGCATTCAGGGCCGGTCGGTGGCCGCCGGCCGGAGGTCAACTCGCATGACAGGCGGCGCGTTACCGCGGCAGCGGCGGTTGCTCCACGATCCGCAGATAGGGCTTCAGCTCCTTCCAGCCGGCGGGGAAGCGCTTCTTCGCCTCCTCATTGGAGAGCGAAGGGACGATGATCACCGGCTTTCCGTCAGTCCAATTCACCGGCGTGGCCACCTTGTGTGCGTCGGTGAGCTGGAGGCTGTCGATCACCCGCAGCACCTCGTCGAAGTTGCGGCCGGTGCTGGGCGGATAGGTCAGCATCAATCGCACCTTCTTGTTCGGATCGACGATGAACACGGTGCGCACCGTGATCGACGGGTCGGCTTCCGGATGCACCATGCCGTACAGGTCCGACACCTTTCGGTCGGCGTCGGCGAGCACCGGGAAATTCAGTGCCTGGCCCTGGGTTTCCTCGATGTCCTTGGCCCAGCCGGCGTGGTTGCTGCCGGAATCGACGGACAGGCCGATCGGCTTGACGTGGCGCTTGTCCCACTCCGGCTTCAGGCGGGCGACCTCCGCCAGTTCGGTGGTGCAGACCGGGGTGTAGTCCTTCGGGTGGCTGAACAGCACGCCCCAGGAATCGCCGAGCCATCGGTGGAAGCTGATCCTGCCCTCGGTGCTGTCCTGCGTGAAATCGGGTGCTGTCTGGCCGAGCTGTATTGCCATTTTATTCTCCGTTTCCTGGCTGTCTTCCGCGGGCAGGCGCCTGCCAGGAACAAAGATAGGCGAAATTTCTTCGAAAACCAGCGGCGCGGCGCGGAAGGGGCGTTTGGCCGAGGTTACGGGCGCTACAGCTCGGTCGCCTCGAGCGCCGCCACATCAAGCAAACGCTCGATCACTTCCGGCTCCTGGGCGCCGGCGATGGCGTGGCGGCCGGCGATGACGAAACAGGGGACGCCGTTGATACCCAGCCGGTGGGCGCGCAAATTGTCGGCATGCACCGAGTCCGCCTCGGCGTCGCCGGCGAGGAAGCGGCGCACCGTGACCGGGTCCAGCCCGCAGGCCTGGGCGATGCCGAGCAGCACGGCGTGGTCGCCGATGTCGCGGCCGTCGGTGAAATGGGCGGAAAACAGCGCCTCCACCATCTCGTCGGCGCGGCCGAAGCGGCTGGCGTGCCGCACCAGGCGGTGGGCATCGACCGAGGACGGGGTGCGGCGGATGCGCTCGAACCGGAACGGCACGCCCTCGGCCCGGCCGATATCGGCGATCGAGGCGTAGAGCCGGCGCGCCCGGTCCTCGCCGCCGAACTTGCGCACCACGTAGTCCGGGCGGGCCATGCCGAGGCGCGGCATGTCGGGATTGAGCAGAAAGGGGCGCCAGGTGAGATCGAACAGCAGGTCGGGGCGGCGGCGCAGGGTGCGCATCAGGCGGCGGGCGCCCAGGAAGCACCAGGGACAGACGAGATCATAGACGATCTCGATGCCGAGCCTGGCCTTCGGTGGGGCGAGGATGTTCACCGGCCGATCCTGCGCCGTAATGGCGGCGCTGTCACGGGGTTATCATGTGGGTTCGGGGCGGGGTTATCGGCGGGGGGACGGTGGCGGACTCCAGGGTGCCGCCGTGCGCCGGCGCATTACTGACGCCATACTGTTCGATCAGGCTGCCGGCTTTTGCCCCGCGCGTCCTGCGCGCCGCGAGAACCTGGCTGCCGCGGAACCGCGACCACGCTGCCGAGGCCTGGGCGGCCTGCCACTTATGATCGCCCCAGCCGCGCCGGAACCCCGGATCGCCCGCTTCGCCGCGCGGCCGCCGTTCGTGCTGCGCATCACCTGACAGGACGGCAGCCGCGACCTGTCGCCCTTGATCACCGGCCGCCCTGGGCCGCCGCGTTGCGCGACCCCGCCGTCTTCCGCACGGTGCAATTTCAGGACGACGGCTGGCGGATCGTCGGGCCGGGCACCGAGGTCGTACTCAGCGCCCACGGCCTGTGGGACGATGCGCACGCGCCGGTCCTCCGCCGCGGAATTCATGTCGGCGGCGAACTTCACGGCGCGGCTGCGGGAGTGTGGCCGGTCCTTCGCTTAGGCGGCTGAGGCGCTGGGCATCGGCAAATGCATGCTGACATACTACGCGGCCTGAACGCACGATATTCCCAGGACCGCCTGGCTCGCCTGCATACATTTGGCGGTGGAGCAATCGCGCCGGCAGGGCAGGGAAGACCGCGCGGAACCCAGGGCGGCCCGGGTTCCGGTGTCGCAAGACGCAGCCCCGCGGAGGCACAACCGGACGCGCGATTCGCCCAGCGTATCATCCAGGATGGTGGCCCGCCGATTGGCGAGGCCGCCCAGGTCGGAAGTTTGGTCGGCGCCCGAGGTGACCACCACGTAGGTCGAAAACCGGCCATCGGCGGACCGCTCCCCGTTGATCGCCTCGACATTGCCCGGGAGAGAGAAACCGGAGGCGTGCTGCGAGGTGCCGATGCGGTCTCCAGCACGAGTCGGCCGAACACGTCCTCATAGACCAGGTAACCGGCGTAGCGGACGACACTCTCGATGATCTGGTAAGGCGTCTCGCCCAGCTTCACCTGAAACGACGGGATCGCGATGCCAAGGTCGGAGACGGCCGACCTGACCGTGATGCCGTACGCCTTGCAGAGCTTGGCCGCACCATCGAGGGCGTTCGCGCCGTTGATCTGGCCGCCGCTTATACCTGGGTCGTTCAGCAGATCGGCCGAGCAATCGGCCAGGTTGCGGGTGATGCCGCGGCCCGAGAAGGTGACTTGGTGGTTGCGCGCGTCGATCGGGATGGAGTGGCGGTCGATCTTCCCGGTGACGACGAGGTCCGACCCGATATATACTCTGGCCGCGTGAGAACCCGAAAAACTGGACTGACCGGACTCCAGTGTTTTCGCCATTCCAGTCGATTCGGGTTTTCGGGTTCTCGCGCGGCCAGAGTATAGATCAGGCACGACTGCCCCGGCCGCGTTCCCGCTAGCGCCGCCCCTTGGAGGAACTCGGCGCTCGCGGTCAGCGACCAGTTGTCCGGCATCGACTCGCACGACCGGCTGATGGTCACGTTCTGCCAGCCGACGAAGCGGTTGGAGCCGACCTGGATGGTTACGTCATCCGGGCCGGACCCGAGAGAAACTGCCGTGGTTTATCGCTCCGCCGAGTCAGGGGTGCCGGCGCCGCGGCCTTCCCGGCCGCCGGGGTGGCGGCTCCAGGACGGTCGCGGTCCTGGCCATCACGGTCTGAGGCGCGATGTCGGCGTCGCTGGTTGCAGCGCCAGCTACGACGGGGTTGGGTGGAGTCGGGCTGTAGCCGCTTTTGAGCCTGCTGCCCCCGGTTTGGATGGAAAGCGGGCGTTCCTGGTTGGCTTAGTCAAAGGTCCCATGCCACAAGCGGTCACTCACCGCGGGTCCCGCGATTGCTGAACCCTATCTCACTAGAGTTGGGGCCGCTGAGGGGGAGACTCGGCCGGCCCCATGGCGGGGTGCTCCGACACATCTTCCCTGTGCATGCGGGAGCGTCTAAGTGTCTGACACCGCGTCCATTTTGGGCCGCCAAAGATTGCTCTTCCGCTTTGTGTCGGATGCCCATATCTTTAGCTCATGTCCCAGGAACCGAAATACACCAAGACGATCCTTTGCCTCGCAAATTCGCGCAGGCCTCGCGGGAGGTGTGTCGCGGGGAAGGAGGTTTCAGGCAACAAATTTGGCGCCTGGATAAGGCCGGTCAACGCGCAGAACGACAATGCCATCTCAGAATCGGACATGCAATTCGAAAATGGCATCGCCGCCGATGTGCTGGATGTTCTAACCATTCCAATGGTTCTGCCGAGCCCAAAGGGGCATCAAACGGAGAACCATCTGATCGCGCCGGACTACTACTGGACAAAACAATCGCGTGCAACCTGGCGACAGGTCGTCGAGGCGACCGACGCGGTTAGCGGGACGCTCTGGCCGAACGGCGACTCGAGCTATCACGGGCAAAATGATAAGGTTTCCGAAGCGTTGGCTGCGAGTCTCGATCACTCGCTTGTGCTGATTGAGCCGGCTACCCTTGCCCTCATTGTCGGACCGGAGTCCTTGTACGGCGGGGGAAGCCGTAGGAGGATCCGTGCGTCCTTCACCTTCAAAAACGCTCACTATAATTTTGTAGTGACTGATCCATGGATTGAGGCGCAATATTTTGCGGGGGCCGATGGTGACTTCCAGATCGGAAATGCTAGGATTTGCGTTAGCCTTTCCGAGATAATCAATGGGTCCGCTATAAAACTTGTTGCGACGGTAATCGCGCCCGATAGAGCGGTCGAAGAATGACGGATATTGTCTACACCATAGGTCACTCAACCCACTCGATTGAGCGGTTCATTGAGTTGCTCAAATCAGCTTCGATCACCGCTGTGAGCGACGTGCGTTCGCGGCCCTATAGCCGAATGAACCCGCAGTTCAACCGTGAGCCCTTGAGAAAAGCCCTTCGCGCCGAAGACGTAAAGTACGTCTTCCTCGGAAAGGAGTTAGGTGCGCGCTCGGAGGACCGAAGCTGCTATCGCAATGGGCAAGTCCACTACGACCTGCTGGCTAAGACGGAACTATTCAGAGAAGGCACCGAACGTGTGAAGGAAGGTGCACGGTCATTCCGCATCGCACTCATGTGTGCCGAGAAGGAGCCTCTTGAGTGCCACCGCACGATCCTTGTTGCCCGCAGGTTAGTCGAGCAAGGTCTGAAGGTGAAGCACATCCTCGCGGATGGCAGCACAGAGGATCATGAGCAAACGATCGAACGGCTTGTGCAACGTCTCCGCGTGCCGGGAAGCGATATGTTCCGCTCGCCCCAAGAGGTTGTAGCCGAAGCCTACGCTCGCCAGGGTAGTGAGATTGCCTTTCATGAACACGCACCGGCGGCGGATCAACTTGCCGGAGCCGCAGAATGAAGCTGTTTACCATTGGCTTCACGAAGACGTCGGCGGAAGGCTTTTTTTCGAGACTATCCAGGGCTCACGTCGAGAAGTTGATCGACGTGCGGCTGAACAACGTCTCCCAGTTGGCTGGATTCGCGAAGAAGGATGACCTCCGCTATTTTGCTGAGACAATCTGCGGTATCGGTTACGAGCACCTCCCCGAGCTCGCACCTACCCAGGACATTCTTGACGACTACAAGAAGTCAAAAGGTGCCTGGTCGATCTATACCCAGAAGTTTCTCGATCTTATGGCACGACGTAAGATCGAGAATATCGATCGCTCTCGCCTGGATGGCGGATGCCTGCTTTGCAGCGAGGATAAGCCACATCACTGCCACCGCCGACTCGTTGCCGAATACTTAAGGGACAAATGGGGTGACGTAGAGATCGAGCACCTATAGGTTCCGAATGCGACTAAGGCTTGCCCGTTCGATGCGTATCGCCCGAAATCCCGGCACCGGTGGCTCGATCGTGCCCCTAGCCGCGCGACTTTCGACGAGATCCGCGCGCGGTCACCGGCTTTTTGGTTGGAGTCGGCTTTCGCTCGGCCACCTCCAGGCCCATCACCACCAGTTCGCGGAGAGCGGCGGACTCGCTGTCAAGGCGACGTTCGAAGCGATAGTCGGTGACGCGCTTCCACAGCTCGTCGTCGAGGCCGACTTGTCTGCGGTTCGGTGCGATTGCTGGTCTGCCCATGTACGTCGCCTAGCACGGGCAATCTGTGTTTGCAAGTAATTTACTTGTAGCATATCCATTGCATTTATGCAATAATAAGTTACTGAGCAACGGGACGCGCCTCAATGACGAGGTCCGCGGAAATCGCCTTCTCCGCCAGCGAAAACAGGTTCACCAGCGAGGCCGTCGAATACCGGTTCGAGGCCTGGGGCGACACTCCGGTCGGCCAACTCTTCGCCTCGATTCGCACCAAGCTGCGCCGCAGGAAGGCCGGCCGCACCCGCCTCTCCGACCCGGAGATCGGCGAGCTGGTCTGGCTGCTCGACAACGTGATCCACCACGACGATCCGGCCGACACGCTCCGCGCCTTCAAGCGGACGCTCGGCAAGCTGCCGCTCCGCCGTGCTGACCGAGGACGCCCCGGTCAGGTGACGGTGTAGGGTCCAGTGACAAGCAACCCGATCACTGCGCCACCCGCGTTCAATGCCTCGATCCACAAATAGGAATTGCCGGCCGTCGCGATCTCGTCCGGATACCCGCCCCACAGGTTGCCGCTGTCGTTCGACGCGTTGATCCAGCCAGTGGCCGGCGGCACGGTGGGCGAACTGCCGAAAGCCTCCCGCATGCCGGCTGGCGTCGGCGTCGCGGTGACATTGACGCCCGGGCCATAGCGGGGGGCATACGGCCCGCCTGCGGTCCACGCCGGGTTGCCCCGAGGCGGCGATGCGTTACATCGCGATCCGCGTATCCATCCGTACGGTGTCATAGTCCGCATGCAGGCCGGTTTCGTCCTTGTCGATCAGACCGGCGTTGACCAGCGCTTCGACGTCCTCGTGCACACGCCGGTAATCGCGGGCGAGCGCGAATGCGAGGGCACGGATGCTGCGTGGCGGGTAACGGTGCACATGGCGCAGTAGTTCAAGCCGGCGCGGCGTCATGATCCTGGCGAACGAGTCGAACGAGTCGAACCCGACGTGCCGCTCGGCATTGGCTTCGCTCAGCGCGCCGCGTTCCGCGCGATGCCATGCGTCAACCACCCGCTTCGACAGGGCGGCGTAATCGTCGCCGACGTGGACCTGCAGCTCCTTGCCCATCACAGGTTTCCTCTTGCACGCTCGATATCCGCCCCGAAGTCGGCCATCAGGCGCTCGATCGACACGAAGGCATAGGCTTCTTCACGCCCGCCGTAGTGCCGATGATCGCCCTTGCCACGCTCATTGTCGTAGCCGACGAGGCGCTCGCCCGCGCGACCGAAGAACAGCGAGTACTTGAACGAATGCGACGATCCCAGCACCGGATCAGGAACCCGCCAGACTTTGACGGTCACAATGAACCCGCCCGAAACGCTTAGCCGGTAGTCCAGGATCGGCGAGGCTTTCGGCATCCCTGACCTGCACGACCGAATGGCAAACCCATTCCACCGTCGGAGCTCCCGATTAGCCGGACCGGACTATGCCGTCAAGGAACATATGCCATAGGAGGACATCAGCCCTCTTGCCTTCCATGCGCGCATCCGCCATATCCCCGGCCGCCGGGCCGCCGCAAGCGGCCCGGTAATTCACACGCGGGGCGCCTTTCCCGGCCAGGCACCTGAGTCGTCCGCGACTCACCTGCCCTGGGCTCCGGGTTCCGGTGTCGCAAGACGCAGCCCCGCGGAGGCACAACCGGACGCGCGAAAGGACCCGCCCCCATGGCGATGCCCGAATTCACCCTGCGCCAGCTTCTCGAAGCCGGCGTGCATTTCGGCCACCACACCCGCCGCTGGAACCCCCGCATGGGGCCATACATCTACGGCATCCGCAACCAGGTCCACATCATCGACCTGCAGCAGACCGTGCCATTGCTCGACCGCGCGCTGCGCGCGGTGCGCGACACCACCGCCGCCGGCGGGCGCGTGCTGCTGGTCGGCACCAAGCGCGCCGCCGCCGAATACGTGGCGGAAGCCGCCAAGCGCTGCGGCCAATACTACGTCAACCACCGCTGGCTCGGCGGCACGCTGACCAACTGGAAGACCATCACCGGCTCGATCAAGCGGCTGCGCCAGATCGAGGAGATGCTGGCCGGCGACACCGGCGGCCTGACCAAGAAAGAGGTGCTGGAAATCACCCGCGACCGCGACAAGCTGGAGCGCGCGCTGGGCGGTATCAAGGAGATGGGCGGCCTGCCGGACATCCTGTTCATTATCGATACCAACAAGGAGAAGCTGGCGGTCGAGGAGGCCAACAAGCTGCACATCCCGGTGGTGGCGATCCTCGACAGCAACTCCGACCCGACCGGCGTCACCTTCCCGGTGCCGGGGAACGACGATGCGATCCGCGCGATCACGCTGTACTGCGACCTGGTGTCCGGCGCGGTGCTGGACGGGATCAGCGCCGAGATGCAAGCCTCGGGCGCGGATATCGGCGGCGCGGAGAACCTGCCTCCGGAATCCATGCCGGAGGTCGAGGCTCCGGCCGAAGCGCACGCCTGACAGGAGGGAGCACACCATGCCGGAGATCACGGCTGCCCTGGTGAAGGACCTGCGCGAGAAGACCGGCGCGGGCATGATGGACTGCAAGAAGGCGCTGACCGAGACCGGCGGCGACGTGGAGGCCGCGGTCGATTGGCTGCGCAAGAAGGGGCTGGCGGCGGCGGCCAAGCGTTCCGGCCGGGTTGCCGCCGAGGGATTGATCGGCGTCGCTTCCGCCCCGCAACGCGCCGCGATGGTCGAAGTGAACGCCGAGACCGATTTTGTCGCGCGCAACGTGAGCTTCCAGGCTTTCGTCGAGGCGACGGCGAACCTGGTGCTGAGTGTCGGCGACGACATCGAGGCGCTGAAGGCCGCGCAATACCCCGGCAGCACCGTGACCGTGGCGGAGCATTTGACGCAACTCGTCGCCACGATCGGCGAGAACATCACCCTGCGCCGCGCGAAGCTGCTGAGCGTGACGGACGGGGCGGTGGCGACTTACGTGCACGCGGCGCTGCGGCCGGGCCTGGGCAAGATCGGCGTGCTGGTCGCGGTGCAGGCGCCCGGCGAGTTGGAGGTGCTGGAGGTGCTCGGCCGGCAGATGGGCATGCACATCGCCGCCAGCCGTCCGATGGCGCTGGACACCTCCAGCGTCGATCCGGCGGCGCTGGAGCGCGAGAAGGCGATCCTGGTGGAGCAAGCGCGCCAGTCCGGCCGGCCGGACGCCATCATCGAGAAGATGGTCGAGGGCCGCATCCGCAAGTTCTACGAGGAAGTCGTGCTGCTGGAGCAAGTCTGGGTGCATGACGGTGAGACCCGGGTGAGGGCGGTCCTGCAGAAGGCCGGCGTGACGCTGGCCGGGTTCGAGCGGTTCCAGTTGGGCGAGGGCATCGACAAACCGCAGGGACCGGATTTCGCCTCGGAAGTGGCGGCGACGGCGGGGGTGTAGCGCATCGGCCGCGCGCTGCGGTTGCGCGACGAAGCGCGCGCGTGGATTCGAGGACGTGTTTGTGTGATGGCGTCTCCGCGCGGGTTTCCGTGCGGCGGCGTGCTTGCCGCCGCTGCTGTCCGGTCAATCTGCAACGACCTATCTGAAGCACGTTATCCCACAAAGATTTTCCGCGAAAAACGAGTGGTGCCGATTTGATCGCGATGCGGCAGTTCTGGCGCGAATCCCGTGGAGCGCCGCTATGAACTCCGGCAAAGCACGGTTCGCCCAATTGATGGACTGCCTGCCCTGGAGCACTTCCACCCGCGTCGTTGATCGCCATCGCGGGGGCTGCCCTTGGCAAATGCTGTTTCGCGCAAGGTTGGCTCAGGCGGCTTGACGGAACACGGGCCGTCGAGGAGACCCCGGCGGGCCGGCGTGGGTTCGCCGATGCGTTCGATCCGCTTGTCGAAAAATGATCTGATTGCTCATTGACCTGTCCGATCAGCCAAATTGCGGTTACACAAATCGCCAGGCGATTTCGTGATGTCGTTGTCCGTTTGCTTGTGCGGGCCAGCTAGACGCCGCTCAGCGACAGTGATCTCCTCCGTGCCGCCGAGGTTTGCCTTAAATATCGAGACACTACTATCCTGAGCGCCGTTAGCGAAAATCAGGCTACGGCAGTACCCACATGGACCAGAAGTCCGCGGCTGCTCAACCTTGCCGGAGAAGTGTTCGTGCGGGCAGCCGTGCAAGCTGCCAACGCCATCGGCATCCCGCATGTGCGCTCTGTCGAGCAGCCCCGGTTCATCCGAGATTTCCAGATGGCTTCAGAAGCGGCGAAGAGATTTCTCATCGAAGCACTGGCATTGAGGCCATGTTCGGAGGCCGCAACGACCACCCGACGCGCATCGGCTGTAATGCAACACTTGAACATTCAGGCAGCCGCCAACGACGACGTCGCTGACGGCCAGCCGAACATTTAGTCACCCCAGCTTGCGGAACTTGTGCAGCGAACGCAGGTTGTCTGGCCGCGGCTGGCCCGGCCAAGTCTGCGGCCAGTTGGTCCACGACACCTCGCCCACGTACAGATCGCCGCGCGAATCCACCGTCAGCCCGTGCGGTGCCAGGAACTCGGTCGGCCCGATGCCCGGTCCCATGCCGCCCAGCCGCGCGACGCGTTTGCCGGTGTTGTCCACGATCGTCACGCGGGGACCGAGGTTCGGCACGTTGCGGCTCACCGGCTGCACCGCGCCCAACTCGCCGATATAGCAGATCGGGCATTTTCCCGGCGGCATGAACAAGCCGCACGGACGATGCAGGTTGTTCCATTGCGTCTCGTAACGGCCGTTGCCGTCGAACACCTGGACGCGGTGGTTCTCGCGATCCGCCACATACACCCAGCCGTCGCCGTCGCAGGTGATGTTGTGCGCGATATTGAACTCGCCCGGATCGGTGCCGGGACCGCCCCACGACATCAGCAGTTTTCCCGCCGGCGAGTATTTGTGCACGCGGGAATTGCCGTACCCGTCCGACACGTAGATATCGCCCTGCGGCGACATCGCGGTATGGGTGCAGCGGTGGAATGGCTCGCCGCTCATGTACGGTGCCGGCTTGCCGGGAATGCCGAGCGTCAGCAGCACCTTGCCCTCGAGCGTGCACTGGCGGACGCTGTGGTCGCCGTCGTCGGTGAGCCAGATCGTGTCGTCCGGCGCCATGAACACGCCGTGCGCGCGGGGGAAAATGCCCTCGCCCCAGGAGCGCAGGAAATTGCCGTCGCGATCGAACACGATCATCGGGTGCTCGCCGCGGTTGAACACATAGACGTTGTCGCTGCGATCGACGCCGACCGAGCCGATCTCCTTGAACGACCAGCCTTGCGGCAGTTTCGCCCAGTTCTCGACCGGTTCGTAGGTGTATTCGCCGCTGCCCACTGTTGCCATGGCGTTTTCTCCCCCTTCACATCCAGCGCAGCTTGTCACAAAGCCGGCGGCGGGGAAACCTTGGCGGCGCCCTGGTTCGCCGGCCGCCTTGACGTGTGCGGCGCAGGGAACAGGATGGGACCAACCAGATGTGGAGGAAACGGCAATGGCGGATGTGCGGATCATGGCGACCGGTCTCGGCTTCCCCGAGGGACCGGTGGCGATGCAGGACGGTTCGGTGATCCTGACCGAGATACGCAACCGGCGCGTGTCTCGCGTCGCGGCGGACGGCACGGTGACCATGTTGTCGGACACCGGCGGCGGTCCGAACGGATTGGCGATCGGCCCGGACGGCGCGCTGTACGGCTGCAACAATGGCGGTAGCCGTTACGTGGCAGGCTCGTCGATGGGCCAGGGGCCGCTGGAAGGTTACGCCGGCGGCTGGATCGAGCGGATCGATGCGACGACCGGCGACACGCGCAGGCTGTACACGGAGGTCGGCGGCAACCGCCTGTCCGCACCGAACGATCTGGTGTTCGACGAACATGGCGGGTTCTATTTCACCGACCTTGGCAAGCGTTACGCACGGCAGCGCGATCACGGCGGGCTGTACTACGCGCTGCCGGACGGCTCCAAGGTGATGGAACTGGCCTATCCGATCCTCAGCCCGAACGGTTGCGGCCTGTCACCGGATAACCGGACGGTCTATGTCGCCGATACCGAGAACGCGCGGCTGTGGGCGTTCGACATCGTTTCGCCGGGCGTGGTGAAGCGGGACACCAGCCACGCCGCGCATGGCGGGCGGCTGGCGGGCAGCATCGCCGGCCACGCGCGGTTCGACAGCCTGGCGGTGACGGCCAGCGGCAATATCTGCGTCGCCACCCTGGGCACCGGCCACATCACCGTGTTCTCGCCGCAGGGCGAGGTGCTGCAGCAAGTGAAGATGCCCGATACGTATCCCACCAATATCTGCTTCGGCGGAGCGGATTTGCGGACTGCCTATATCACGTTGTCGGATACCGGCCGGCTCGGCGCGATGCCGTGGCCGGAGCCGGGGCTGAAGCTGCATTGCACATAGGGGCTGTTGCTTCCCTGGTTACGCAACGCCAGGCGGTACCCGTCGCCTGACCTCCTGCTCATGTTGGCGTTACGGATCTTGCGGCTGCGTGGGGTCGCTCTCAAATACCCCACTCCCAGCCATTGCAAGGAGCGACCGGCATGAGCGACAGGTTGGCAGGCACGGCGCCCGAGACAGGTGGCCGCGTGCAGCAGAATGCCGGCGAGGCTGCCGGCGACGCCAAGCTGCAGGCCGAGGGCCTGTGCAACCAGGCCGCCGGCACGGCGCAGCAACTATGGGGCCAGGCGCAAGAGGCGACCGGCCAGGTCAGCGGTGCGATCCGCGCGCAACCCCTGGTCGCGGCGGCCGTCGCGCTCGGGCTCGGCTACATCCTCGGCCGGCTGACCACCTGACCCACGGACAATTGCTCCGGCGCGAGAGCACGCCGCTGATGCGGCCGGCGCGCGCCCACCGCCGCGATCCGGTCAGGATGCCGCGCGCCGCCGGGTCCGCGGCATTGGGGGAGATCGAAGCATGCCGGCAGCCATCCTGAAGTCGCGCATCAGCGAGGGTGCGTCCGATCCGCGCGGCGCGCATTGGGACGGGCTCGGGGTCAACTTTTCGCTGTTCTCGGCCAATGCCGCCAAGGTGGAGTTGTGCCTGTTCGACGATTCCGGCCAGACGGAGCTGGAACGCATCGAACTGCCGGAGTACACCAACGAGATCTGGCACGGCTATCTGCCCGATGCGCGGCCAGGCACCATCTACGGCTACCGCGTGCATGGGCCGTACGATCCGGAACACGGCCATCGCTTCAACCCCAACAAGCTGGTGCTCGATCCCTACGCCAAGGCGTATGTCGGCGCCCTGCGTTGGGACCACGCCTGCTTCGGCTATACGGTCGGCGCGAAGGGCGATGACCTGACTTTCGACCGGCGCGACAGCGCGCCATTCGTGCCGAAATGCCGGGTCATCGATCCAGCCTTCACCTGGGGGCGGGAACGCTCGCCGCGGGTGCCGTGGGACCGCACGGTCATCTACGAAACCCATGTCCGCGGCTTTACCAAACGGCACCCGGCGGTGCCGGAGAAGCTGCGCGGCACATTCTCCGGCCTGGGCCGCAAGGAGGTCGTGGACTACCTCGGCGCGCTCGGCGTCACCGCGGTGGAACTGCTGCCGATCCACGCCTTCGTCAATGACAGCCATCTGCTGGACCGCAACCTCACCAACTACTGGGGCTACAACACGATCGGCTTCTTCGCGCCGGACCCACGTTATTCCGCCGTTCCCGCCTTCGTGTTTTCCGAGTTCAAGGAGATGATCGCGCGGCTGCACGACGCCGGCATCGAGGTGATCCTGGACGTGGTGTACAACCACACGGCGGAAGGCAACGAGCGCGGGCCGACGCTGTCGTTTCGCGGCATCGACAATGCCTCCTACTATCGGCTGATGCCGGACCAGAAGCGCTACTACGTCAACGATACCGGCACCGGCAATACGCTCAACCTGTCCCATTCGCGCGTGCTGCAGATGGTGACCGACAGCCTGCGCTACTGGGTCCTGGATATGCACGTCGATGGGTTCCGGTTCGACCTCGGCACGATTCTGGCCCGCGCGTCCGATGGGTTCGACGCCGGTCACGGGTTCCTCGACTCCTGCGTGCAGGACCCGGTGCTGTCGCAGGTGAAGCTGATCGCCGAGCCCTGGGACATCGGTCCGGGCGGCTACCAGGTTGGCGAATTTCCTCCGGGCTGGGCCGAGTGGAACGACAAGTTCCGCGATACCGTGCGCGGCTTCTGGAAGGGCGACGAGGGCAAGCTCGCCGGCCTGGCGACGCGGCTCGCCGCCTCGGCCGATTGCTTCAACAAGCGCGGGCGCAAGTCCTGGGCCAGCGTGAACTTCATCACCGCGCATGATGGGTTCACCCTGCACGATCTGGTTTCCTACAACGACAAGCACAACGAAGCGAACGGCGAAGACAACCGCGACGGAAACTCCGACAACCTGTCCTGGAACCACGGGGTGGAGGGACCGACGGACGATGCCGGGATCAACGCGCTACGCGACCGGCAGAAGCGCAACCTGCTGGCGACGCTGCTGCTGGCGCAAGGCACGCCGATGCTGCTGGCCGGCGACGAGTTTGGCCGCACCCAGGGAGGCAACAACAACGCCTATTGCCAGGATGACGAGATAAGCTGGGTCAACTGGGATGTCGCCGAGGGCGGCCTGGAGCTGGCGGAATTCGCCCGCAAGCTGATCTCGCTGCGCAAGTCGTTTCCTATCCTGCGCCGCTCGCGCTTCCTCACCGAGGAGTACAATGCCGAGCTCGACGTGAAGGACGTGCGCTGGCTGACGCCCAGCGCGGCCGACATCGAAGACTGGCACGACGGCAATGCGCGCTGCTTCGGCATGCTGATCGATGGCCGCGCGCAGGCCACCGGCATCAAGCGGCCGGCGATGGACGCAACCGCCCTGCTGGTTTTGAACGCCCATCACGACGTGGTGAATTTTCGCCTCCCGGACGTGGTCGGCGGCACTGTCTGGCGCTGTCTGGTGGACACCAACGCACCGGAGGTCGAAGGCCAGAAGCAGTTCCGGTCGGGCGACAATTACGCCGTGACCGGGCGCTCGTTCCTGCTGCTGGTGCTGGAGCCGGAGGCGGAACGTTCCATCGGCCTGCGCCGTGCGCTCGCGGCCTTCCGGCAGATGGCGGAGCAACCGATCCCGGTGGCCAATCCCGAAACCGAGATAGCTGCGGCGCTGGAGACGGAGCAGGCGCCCGGCTGATCGGCTGGGGAGGGAGCTTCGCTCTTTATATCCGGGCTTGACGGAGCGGAGCGAGTGGCGCCGCAAGCGCGACCAACTTGTCGAGCGCCATCGGGTCGGCGAGGCACGCGAGCCGCTCGGCCGGCGTCATTCCCGCGATGGCCTCGTCCGGCGATTCCGCGACATCGAGCCTGGCGCGTCCGACCGCCGACGCAACGTCGATCGTGTCGGGACGCACCGGCACTGGTCGTGGCAGCATGCGCCGGTGCGCGGAAAGCAGCACAGAATCGCTGAGCAGGCGCGCTATGCCCCACGCGGCGCCTGGCGTGGCCGGCATGTCCCGCGCCAGGCGGTTGGCGCGCGCCAGTATGTCGGGCGGGTGGGTTTCCTCGGGCGTGCACAGCAGGCCAAGGCGCCGCGCTGCCATTCCGGCGCCGCGGCGCGCGGTGAGTGCGGCCAGCGGAATCGCCAGCGCCAAGCCCAGAACCACCGGCATCATCCACAACGCGAGCGACGACGATACCGCCCAGGCGATGCCGCCCAATGCCAGGCCGAGCAGGGTGTGCCAGCGATACTGCGCCGCGGTAACGCGAAACGGGACGCTGCCGTCGTCGCGCCGCTGCGCGTTCCACCCGGAATCGCGGCCGAACAGAATGGTAGCGACATGCAATGATTGGGTCAGCATCACCACCGGTGCCATCAGCCCGGCCAGCACGGTTTCAACCACCAGGCTCACCAGCAGCCGAGGCGTGCCGCCACAGCCGCGACGATCGGCGCGTTGCAACGCAATCGCGGCGAGAAGTTTGGGGATGAGCAGCAATGCCATGGTGCCGACGAACATCCACATGGCGCGCACCGGGTCGATCACCGGCCATTGTGGAAACAGCGAGCGCCCCGCCGGAAAATAGTTCGGCGGCACGAAGCGCGCCTGGACGGCAATAAGGATCCCGCACAACAGGAACAGCAGCCAGAGTGGCGCCGTGACATAGGAACCGATGCCGGTGAGCAGATGCAGGCGGCTGGTCCATGTCAGGCCGCGCGTTGGAAGCACGGCGGCGTGCTGCAGATTGCCCTGGCACCAGCGGCGGTCACGGATCGCCAGATCGGTGAGGGAAGGCGGGCATTCCTCGTAGCTGCCCGACAGCGCGGGCACCATGTGGATCGCCCAGCCGGCGCGGCGCAGCAACGCGGCCTCGATGAAATCGTGGCTCATGATCAGGCCGCCGAACGGCTTGCGGCCGCGCAGTTCCGGCAGCCCGGCAGCCTCGGCGAAGGCGCGCGTGCGGATCAGTGCGTTGTGACCCCAGTAATTGCCCTCGGCGCCGTGCCACCAGGCGATGCCGTGCGCGATCATCGGTCCATAGACGCGGCCGGCGAATTGCTGCAGGCGTGCGAACAGCGTGCTGCCTCCGGTCACCACCGGCAGCGTCTGAATCAGTCCGACCCCGGGGTACTGCTCCATTGCATTCACAAGTTGGATGAGCGTGGCGGCGGCCATCACGCTGTCTGCGTCCAGGATCAGGAACTGCGCGTAGGCGGCGCCGAAACGGGTGACCCAGTCGGCGATGTTGCCGGACTTGCGCGCGGTGTTGCGCTGGCGGTGACGGTAGAATATGCGGTCGCCGCCGTCGGTGCGCACGCGCAATGTGAGGAACGCAGCCTCCTCCTCGATCCACAGGTCTGGGTCGGCGGTGTCGCTGAGCATGAAGATGTCGAAGGTTTCCCCGGCCGGTCCGGCGGCCCGCAACGACTCCCAGATGGCCTGCAATCCCGCTGTCACCCGCCGCGGCGATTCGTTATAAGTTGGCATCAGCAGCGCGGTGCGCGTCGCCGGCACGGTGATGGCGTGCGCCAGCAGACGCCTGCCGCCGCCCGTCAACAGCGCGAAGAATCCGGCCAGGGCACTGGTGAACGACAGCGCGATCCAGGCGAACAGCGCCACGAACAGCGCCAGCATGACGATCGCCAGCACGGTCGGCCCGTTCACGGCCAGCACGCGATACATCTCGTGGGTGGCCGCAACGGTCATCGCCACGGCGCTGCCGATCACCAGCGTGCGCCGCAATGCGATCAACCGCGGCTCCGTTGCGGGCCGGCCGCGGCGCACGGGGGCGGAGCGCAGCGACTGGGTTGGCATCGCCAGCGGCGCCTCGTCCGGCAGCGCGCGAAACGGTGCGGCGTTTGTCAGGATGGTGTCCAACGGGCGATCCATGTCTCGGTCAGCGGCTTGTCGCCGTCCATCAGCCGGGCGTGCAGCTCGACCACGTTCTGTTTCTGGGTGTCGAGTTCGATGCTGACACGCCAGCCGCCAAGATCCGGATTGCGTTCGGCGACGGCGTTCACGATCTTGCCCTTATCGGTGCCGACATCCAGGCTGGGCGGCGCAACGGCTTTCCACGCGTCGAGCGCGGCGCCGGCGAAGTCGATCACAAACTGCCGGTTGTCGCCGTTCCACGATTTGCCGCTGCGGGTTTGCACCACATGCGCGAACGGTCCGGGTTCGGGCTCGGACCAGCACCAGTGCAGCCGGTAGGCGAGCCTGAACTCGCTTTTCGCCTTCAACGGAATCCGTGGCCGCCAGAACGCGACGATGTTGTCGTTGACTTCCTTGTCGGACGGAATCTCCACCAGTTCGACGATCCCCTGTCCCCAGTCGCCGCGCGGCTCTACCCAGAGCGACGGACGCTTCTGGTAAAGCGCTTCCAGATCCTGGTAGTCGGTGAATTTCCTGGCGCGTTGCATCAGGCCGAAGCCGCGCGGGCCGGTGTCGGAAAACGCGCTGATCTGCAAATCGTGCGGGTTGTCGAGCGGGCGCCAGATGCGCTGGTCGTGGCCGGTGCGCAGCGCCAGCCCGCCGGAATCATGCACCGCCGCGCGCCAGTCGTCCGTGCTGCCGCGGTCGTTCGGGCCGAAGAAGAACATGCTGGTCAGCGGCGCCAGGCCGGCCTGCGGGATATCGACGCGTGGGTAGAGTCTGGCCTCGGCATCGAACACCGTTTCCTGGCCAGGGCGGATGACAAATCGAAACGCACCGGCGACGCTTTGGCTGTCGAGCAGGGCGTGGATGGTGATGGAATCGGCCCCAGGGGCGGGGCGTTCCAGCCAGAAGCTGCGAAACAGCGGGAACTCCTCGCCGGAGCTGTCGGCGGTCTTGATCGCCAGGCCGCGTGCCGACAAGCCGTAACCCTGGCCGCGCGCCACCGCACGGAAATAGCTGGCGCCGAGGAAGGCGCAGACCTCATCGAAATAATCGACCCTGTTCAGCGGAAATTGCAGGCGGAACCCGGCAAAGCCGAGATCCGCAGTGGGCGGCTTCAGCTTGTCCCAGGTGAACAGGCCGGCGCTGTAAGGCACCGGCGTGGCGTGACCGTCGGCGACCTGGAAGATATCCACGCGATCCTTGTAGAGATATCCGCGATGGAATAACTCCGCGGTGAAATTGGTGCCCTGGCCGCGCCAGAGCGCCCGGTCCGGCTTGAAGCGGATGGTCTGATAGGCGGAGTACTTAAGGTTGGTCAGCTCGGCCGGCAGCGTAGCGTCGGGCGGCTTGAATGGCTGAGCCGCGCATTGCCGCGCCATCGCCGGAACCGTGTCATTGTCAAACGCCATGGGCGCGGGCGCGTCATCGGCGACGGCGCGGTGGCCGAGCGCCAACAGCAGCGGCACTGACGCACTGGTCCCCAACAGTTCGCGACGAAGCACCAGCGTCTCCTGACATCCGTGAGGCTGCGAGCATGCCGCACGATCACGGCAAGATCGTGCCGGCAATGGGGCGGTCACTGTCACGTGCGGTAGCAAAATCGGGAGAACGTCCATCCGCTCTTGATCGGGCGCACAACCGGCAAGACCGGGTCTGCGTTGTTGACTAGGCTCTACCGATGCTGCCTAGGTCGATGCACATCGCGGCGATCATGTCGCCCGCACAAGTCGGAGCCTTGACGTGGTCGCACTCCTGGCGGGCTGGATCGTCGCGGCGATCTCGGCTGGTGGCTATGCCGGCGTCGCCCTGCTGATGGCGATCGAGAGCGCCTGCATCCCGATTCCATCGGAAATCATCATGCCGTTTGCCGGCTATCTGGTTTCGACCGGGCGCTTCAACCTGTGGTGGGCGGCGCTGGCGGGTGCGGTCGGCAGCAATCTCGGCTCGACCGTCGCCTATTACGTCGGCGCGATCGGCGGACGCCGCTTCGTGGACCGCTGGGGCTCGTGGATATTGCTCGACCTGCGCGACCTGGATCGGGCCGAGCGGTTTTTCCTCCGGTTCGGCAGGCCGGCGGTGCTGATCGGGCGCGTTCTGCCGGTGGTGCGGACGTTCATCGCGCTGCCCGCAGGCGTCGCGCGGATGCCGCAGGTGCCGTTTCAGATCTACACCTTCCTGGGTTCCTTTGTCTGGTGTCTGGTGCTCGCCTATGTCGGCCAGCAGCTCGGCGCGCGCTGGAACAGCGACCTCCGGCTGGGCGCCGCGCTGCATCGGGCGGACGCGGCGATCGTCGTCCTGGTGCTCGCGGGACTCGGCTGGTTCGTTTGGCACCGCTTGCGGCGCCGCTAGCGCAAATTCGGCGACCGGACCGCGATGGCGGAGCGCCGCCATCGGGGCACGGCGGTCTGGCCACTGCCGGACGGCAGCCCTATCGTTGTCCCGCGCCACCCATCAAGGATCCCGGATGCGCCGAACCGCCACTGTCGCCCTCATGCTGACGCTCGCCATGACCGGTCCGCTCGCAGCGCAGGCAGCGGAGCCGCCGCCGCATGCGTGGCTGTTCGGCGCCTGGATCGGTGGCATGTTTCCCCCGCCGGTGACGCTCAGCGCGCGCGAGTGCCTGGCGCAGCCGATGGTGATCTTCACGCGCGACGTGGTGATGCGCGCGGTGATGACCAGTCCCGCCTATGTGCAGCGGCTGATCGACACGGCGCGCGCCACGGCGAACGGTTTCCAGGTGCGGCTGCTGCCGCCGCGATCGGCCGCCGATTCGGGCTTCGGCTGCCCCAATCCGGACGTGCTGCCGGTGCAACGGCGCGGCGACAATGAGATCGCCTTTCCCGGCTGCACCGATTTTCCCTTTCCGCTGATCCGCTGCGCCACGCGCTGACGCGCCGCGCGGCCACTACCGAGGAGATGTCCCGCCAATGACCCGAACCGTCGCCCGCCTGCTGGCCGAAAGCCTGGAAGCGCATGACGTGGACCAGATCTTTTGCGTCCCCGGCGAGAGCTATGTGGGCTTCACCAGCGCCATCCTGCAGCGCAACACCATCCGCATGGTGGTGTGCCGGCACGAGGGCGGCGCGGGCTACATGGCGGTGGCCGACGGCCGGCTGCGCAACCGCGCCGGCTGCTGCATCGTGTCGCGCGGCCCCGGCCTGTCCAATGCGATGGTGTCGCTGCACTCGGCCTATCACGACGCGACGCCGATGGTGATGCTGGTGGGCCAGGTGGAGCGCAAGGATTTCGGCCGACTGGCGTTGCAGGAACAGAATTATTCGCGGTTGCTGTCCGACGTCACCAAGCTGGTGATCGAGGTGAACGAGCCGGAACAGGCGTCCGAAGCGATCGCGCGCGCCTTCCATGTGGCGGAGAGCGGCACGCCCGGGCCGGTGGCGGTCATTCTCCCGGAGGACATCTTTGACGAAACCACCGATGTGGAGCCGGACCTGCCGCGGCCGCGGGTTCTGGCGGGGCCGCGCGCCGCCGATCTCGACCGGTTGGCGGATCTGCTGACGAAGGCGGAACGGCCGCTGATCCTGGTGGGCGGCGCGCTGCTGGCCGACGCGCTGTATGATGACGCGGTGTACGGCGATCTTGTCCGGGTTGCCGAGGAATGGATGCTGCCGATCTGCCCGACGCATCGTCGCCCGACGCTGTTCGACGCGCGGCACCCGAACTATGGCGGCTATATGGGAATCCGTGTGCCTCGCGAACTTATCGCGGAGATGAAACGCGCTGACCTGATGGTCGCGCTGGGCGAGCGGCTGACCGATACGGTGAGCCAGTCGTACAGTTTTCCCTCGGCACCGCAGCCGCAACTGCCGCTGGTGCATGTCTGGCCGGATGCCAACGAGGTCGGGCGCGTGTTCCGCCCCGATCTGGGCATCGCCGCGGACCCGCACGAGGTGCTGCGGGCGCTGCTGGCGCGTGGAGCCCCGGCGGGTGCGGCGAAGCGCAAGGGCTGGGTGGACGGGCTGCACGCGATCCACCGCAAGCTGCTGGAAAAGACCTGGGAGCCGACCACCGACGGCGTGAATTTTGCCGCCATTGTCTGCGAAGTTGACAAGCACCTGGCACTCGACGCGACGGTAACGTCGGATGCCGGCAATTTCGGCTCGTTCATCCATCGCTATATCGGCTTCAAGCCGGGCCAGGTGTTCCTGTCGTCGATCGTCGGCGCGATGGGCTCCGGCATGCCGATGGCGGTCGCCGCGACGCTGCGCCGGCCGGGCACGCAGGTGGTGGCGTTCATGGGCGACGGCGGTGCGCTGATGATGGGCAACGAGATCGCCACCGCCTGCCAATACGGCGGCAATCCGATCATGGTGATTTCCGACAACCAGATGTACGGCACGATCGGCATGCACAGCTACGTGCGCTATCCGGACCGGCCGTTCATGGACGGCACAAGGCTGACCAACCCGGATTTCGCCGCCTGGGCACGGTCGTTCGGCGCCGAGGGAATCACCATCCGCGAGGAGAACGAAGTGGCCGGCGGCATCGCACGGGCCTTCGCGGTGAAGACCAAACCCGTGGTGGTGCACTGCCTGACCTCGGCAATCCAGATGAGCGCGTGGCGGCGGTATCAGGGGGAGCGGTTGCCGTAACGGCAGAGCGGGGCTTGCCCCGATGCGCATCGCCCTGATCCACGCGCTGAGCCACTCGGTGCCGGCGATCGTCGCCGCCTTCGGCCGCGAATGGCCCGAAGCCACGCTCGCCAACCTGCTCGACGACTCGCTGTCCGCCGACCTGGCGCGCGACGGCGCGCTGACGCCGGCGATGACCGAGCGTTTCCTGGCGCTGTCCCGCTATGCCAAACATTGCGGGGCCGACGGTATCCTGTTCACCTGCTCCGCGTTCGGTCCGTGCATCGAAGCCTGCGTTCACGATCTCGCGCCGCTGCCGGTGCTGAAACCGAACGAGGCCATGATCGAGGAGGCGGTGGCGCTCGCCGGGCCATCGGCGCGCATCGGCCTGCTGGCGACGTTCGCGCCGACGCTGGTGTCCATGCCGGCGGAATTCGCCGCCGTCGCGCCGCTGGTGACGGTGGTGCCGTGCCTGGCCGCGGCAGCCTTGCCGGCGTTGGACCGCGGCGACCCGGCCGCGCATGATCGCGCCGCGGCCGAGGCGGCGGCTGCTTTGCGGGATTGCGACGTGGTGGTGCTCGGCCAGTTCAGCCTGGCGCGGGCCGCGCCGCTGGTCGCCGTGGCCACCGGCAAGACGGTGCTCACCACGCCGGATTCCGCGGTGCGTAAATTGCGACGCCTGTTGATCCCGTCAGCAAAGGCAGCGTGACATGACCCTGGACGAATTTTGCGCCACCGTGGCCGAGCCCACCCCGCCCGAAGGCCTCAGCGACGCGCTGCAAACTTTGTGGTGGGATGCCAAGGGCGACTGGAACCGCGCACATCATTGCGTGCAACAGGATCGCGAGCGCAGCGGATCGAGCGTGCACGCCTACCTGCATCGCAAGGAGGGCGACATGAGCAATGCCGCCGGCTGGTACAGCCGCGCCGGCCGCGTGCCGCCGACCGGCAGCCTGGAGACCGAGTGGCGGTCGCTGGCCAAGGAACTGCTGGGCGACGTATAGCCGGCCCCCCTGTCGTTGCCAGGCGCGCAAGCAACTGATGCCAACCGCCCGAAAGGTTGACTCGTCAGGAGGCCAGCCGAGCGACCGCCATGTCATTGCCAGCGACCGCAATGACAGGCTCCCCGGTGCCCACGGACGTACGTCAGCCTTTCGGGCGGTTGGTGTGACTCCCCCCCTCCCTTGTGGGACGGGCCGTTTCCTGTTTACCGATGCCGACGCGATCCGCTCGCGGTACATCGTTACGTTCCGGGATGGACGTTGGGGGATCCCGGGGCGATCGAGATTGGCGGCGTAGCGGGATGGCGGTCGCGCGCATGACAGGGCATGATCGCCCGGAACAGGAGCTTGACCGGGAGGACGGATGATGGACGCCGATGCCAAGAAGACGACGCTGCGGATGATCCCTTACGGAATCTACGTGCTGACCGCCGATGACGGCAAGGGCAATATCGGTGCGGCGACGGTGAACTGGGTGACGCAGGCCTCGTTTGCGCCGCCGCTGGTCGTGGTGGGGGTGAAGGCGGATTCCGGTGCGCACACCGTGGTGAAGGGCACCGGAAAATTCGCGCTGAACATGCTGGGGAAGGACCAGAGGGGGCTGGCGTTCACCTTCTTCAAGCCGGCAAAACTGGAAGACGGCAAGCTGTCCGGCCAGTCGTTCCACCTTGGCGCCAACGGCACGCCGATCCTGGATGCGGCTATCGGCGCGGTCGAATGCCAGGTGAAGACGATCGTCGAACTGGGCGACCACCACATCGTGGTGGGCGAGGTGACCGAGGCGCATCTGCCGAAGCCGCTGGACGGCCGGCCGGACGCGGCGATCCTGGAGATGAAGGATCTCGGCGACAACGTGTACTACGGGGGCTGACCACAAAACCTCGCCCGCGCAGCGGCAGAGGGAGGCAGGGAGCCAATCATGATCAGCAAATTTGCCACGGTTTATCCCGGTCACGTCGATATGCCCGATCGTGGCCAGGATGCGACGCCGGCGAACGAGCGGCGGTTTTCCAACGACCAGCTTGCCGGGGTGTTCGCCAAGACGGAAGCGGTCGCCAAGGTGATGGACGAGACCGGCTGGGACACGCTGTGGCTGGCCGAGCACCATTTCCAGTACGAGGGCTACGAGGTGTTGCCGAACCTGCTGATGGCGGCGGTGCATCTCTGCCACCTCACGCACAACCTGAAGATCGGCTGCGGCTTCAACATCGCGCCGATGTGGCATCCGCTGCGGCTCGCCGAGGACTATGCCTGCGCCGACATCATGACCAAGGGCCGCACGGTGTTCGGCGTCGGCCGCGGCTACCACTCACGCGAAGTGGAAACGTTCGGCGCGCCGATCCTCGACCAGGAGGCCAACCGGGAATTGTTCGAAGAGCAGGTGGAGATCATTTTTAAGGCGTTCGAGAATGAACGGTTTTCGCATCGCGGCCGGCACTACACGCTGCCGCCGGAGGTGCCGTATCGCGGCTACACGCTGAAGGAGCTGACGCTGGTGCCGCGGCCGATCCGCCGCCCGGTGGAATGTTGGCAGCCGGTGGTCAGCGCCAGCGCGCGCGGGCTGGATTTCATGGTGAAGCACGGCATCAAGGGCGCGGTCGGCGGCGGCGCGGCGACGATGCAGGCCGGGCCGATCACCGCTTACCAGGACGCGGCGCACCGCGCCGGCAAGGACCTGAAGCTCGGCGAAAACCTGATGATCGGGATCTTCGTGCATCTGGCGGATACGCAGGCGAAGGGGTTGCAAGAGATCACGCCGCTCTATGAAGAACATGCCAAGATGTTCGCGCCGCTCGGCTTCCTGCCTGGCGTGACGAAGGAGCAAATCGCGGCCATCGGGCAGCGGGGCGGCTGGTATGCGGCGGGCGTGCCGACAGTAGAGCACTACATGAAGATGGGCGCCTGGTTCACCGGCCCGCCGGAGGAACTGGTAGCCTATCTGCGTGACCTGGAGTCGCGCTATCCGGGCCTGGAGCACATCAACCTGTCCACCCCGATCGGCACGCCGCTCGCGATCATGCAAGAGCAGTTCAGGTGGATTTCGGAGGCGGTGATGCCGGCATTCTTGCGGAGGGGGGGGTCCAGATGATGCGGTTGCTTTTCATGGCAACCACGATCCTGCGTTGCGGCCACGCCGATTCCTTCAGCGTCAGGCGGACTTTCACGTGGCCTGGACCGCGGAACAGGGTCCGGCCGAAGCGCTTCACGTAGAAGCGCAGTTGCGATACCGAGCCGTCCGCCGTCACCCAACCCCAGTTGACCACCAGCTTGCGGGCCGGCGTGGTGGCTGCTGGCGAGAGCGAGTCGCGGTCCATCGGTTTATCGATGGACCGGTTGCTGCGGACCGGGCGCGCGACCAGGAACGGCCATCGGACAGCGACGGCGCGAACATAGAAGTTCGGGTTGGCGCTTTCGCCGATCACCGCGGCCAGGTGCCAGCCGTCGGTCGAGACCTCCGACACGATCACGGCAAACCGCGGGACGGCCGGCATCAGCCGGCTTGCTTCGCCGGGATCGGTCTGGTCGATGCCCTCGCTGTCGTCCTCGGGATCGGGGCGGAACAGGATGGCCATCAGTGGCTGCGCAGCTCTTCGCCGGCCAGCCGCTCGCACAGTTTGGCCATTTCGGTGTGATCGGCGTCCGGGCCGAACATGGTCTGTGCCGCCAGCACCAATTCCTTGCACAAGGCGCCCACCGGCGTGGGCGTGCCGGTCTCGCGGCCGACCTGTAACGCGATCGAAACGTCCTTTGCCAGCAGGCCCATGGTGAATCCCGCATCGAACGAGCGCGACAGCACGAACTGCTTGAACTTCTTCTGCGTCGAGTTGTTCATGCCGGTCGCCGCATTCAGCACGTCCACCATGACGGCAGGGTCAAGACCGAAGCGCTGGCCGATCAACAACGCCTCGATCCCGATGAGAAAGCCGCCGGTGGAGACAAGGTTGTTCAGCGCCTTCATCGCCTGGCCGGAACCCACCGCGCCGGTGCGCAGCACGGAGGTGCCCATCGCCGACAACACCGGCATGACGCGGTCGATTACCGCCGCGTCGCCACCCACCATGATGGCGAGCTGCCCGGTCTTCGCGCGCGGCACGCCGCCGGAGACGGGTGCGTCGATCAGGCAGCCGCCGAGCGCATGCACGCGTTCGGCGAGTTCCTGCGTCGCCGACGGCACGCCGGAACTCATTTCGATCACTACGGCGCCGGGGCGCATGCCGGCCAGCACATTGTCGTCGCCGTTCGCCAGCACTTGGGCGACGATGGCGCTGGTCGGCAGCATGGTCACCACCACGTCGGAGTCCGCGGCGAGTTGGCGCAGCGTATCCGGTGCGTCGCCGCCGATCTGCTGCACGAAATTGTTGGCGACCTCGCGCCGGGAGTCGTTCACGCGCACGTTGAAACCGGCGCGCACCAGGCAGGCCGCCATCGGCCAACCCATATTGCCGACGCCGACAAATCCGACGCTGGGTTTTTCAGTCATGGCGCTCAACCCTTCGCGCTATCGACGTCCTTGAACACTTCGGTCGCGATGCGGAACGCCTCCAGGCAGGCGGGAATGCCGCAATAGGCGCCGATCTGCAGCAGGATTTCCTTGATTTCCTCCCGCGTCACGCCGTTGTTGAGCGCGGCCCGCAGGTGCAGGCGAAACTCGGCGCCGCGGTTCAAGGCGGCCAGCATGGTCAGGTTGATCATGCTGCGGGTCTTGCGCGGCAGGCCGGGGCGGGTCCAGATCATGCCCCAGGCGACCTCGGTGGTCATCTGCTGGAACGCCGCGTTGAAGTCGTCGGCGCGCGCGATCGAGCCATCGACATAGTCGGCGCCGAGCACCTCCCGCCGCACGTTCAGCCCCTGCTTGAACAGATCGCTCTGGTATTCCGGGCGGTTCGGAATCTCCGGCATGGCGCGTCTCCGTGTTGTCGCGAATGCGGCGGACCGTAGAGATTGCCCGCGCGCGCGGCAAGCGGCCGGCCGCCGACGTTGCCCGGACTGGCAAGCGCGGCGGCAACGACATCGCGCGCCGTTGTCAGCCGTCCGGGACGGGCCGGCGCCACGGCACAGGCGGGGTTCAGCGTCCGCGGAACACCAGCTTGCGGCGTTCCTTGTGCGCGCGGATGCCTTCCGGCATGTCCTCGCTCGCGCGCACCCGCGCCCAGGACCTGGCTGACCGCGACCATGCGCTCGACCGGCCCGCCCGGCAGCACCTCGGCGGCGAGCCGCTTCAGCGCGGCCATCACCAGCGGCGCGGACTCCGGCATCTGCTCTGCCATGGCCAGTGCCTCCGCCTCGTGCGTGCCGTTCGGCACCACCCGGTTGACGAAGCCGACCTCATAGGCGCGCTGCGCGGAAACCTTGCTGCCCAACAGCATCATTTCCATCGCCAGCTTGTGCGGCATGCGCGCGGCCAGCGAGCTGATCATGCCGACCGTGGTGCCCAGCTTCGCCTCGGGATAATAGAAGATCGTGTTTTCCGCGGCGGCCATCAGGTCGCACATCATCACCAGCACGATGCCGCCGCCGACGCACCGGCCGGAGGTGGCGGCGTTCGGGCCACGCTAACACAGCGGCTTCGCCATCTGCACGATGCCGCTGATATAGACGTCATCCCAGTCTTCCTCGGCGTACCCTGCCTTGGCGTAGAAGCCCACGGCATCCGGCGTGGCGTACAGAACGGTCCTGGAGCAACCATGCCGGCGTGCGAAGTCCTCGGCGAGCCGCACCAGGACGCGGCCGCAGCCCTTGCTCTGCGAGGCGGGCTCGATCGCGACCAGGCGCAGTCCGGCTTGTCCGTTCCCGGCGATGTCGATGCGAATGGTGCCGATCGGCTGGTCGGCCGCGCACAGCAGCAGCGCATGGTGGCCGGGTGCGTGGTCGTCCGGGTGCTCGATGGCGTATTTGCGCGATTCCAGCAGCACGTCCCGGTGGATGCGGTGATAGACCTCCCAATCTTCCGGCGAAGCCGGCGGGCGCAGGCAATACGGGCCGTGATGCGCGTCTGGCATGGTGGCCGGGAGTTTGCGCGGACGGCTCGCTGGCCTCAAGTGCCGCGGTCCCCAGGGGAATCGCTCGAAAAAGTCAGGCCGTGCCTTGCAGGACGGCGTGGAGGTAGTCTGGGTCCCATCCCGCCAGTTTGCGGCGGACCTTGAGGCTCTTGCCTGGTTTGGTCGCACGCAGCAGGTTCATCACCATATGCCGGACTGTTGCCATGTTGTGTGGGCCGTGTCCGGTACGCAGACGCGAGAGATCCTCATGAAAGACGACATCCAGCACCCAATGCAGCCGGTTCTCGATATGCCAGTGGCAGCGCACCGCGTTGGCGAACAGCAGGGCCAGCAGGAACGCGGACGAGATGTAATACCGGCGTTCGCATGAAGTTTGGCCGTTGCGCTCGACCCTGTTCTCGACCATGGCGATGGTCTTGATGCCTGGGAAGCGGTTGTCGCCGGCGAGCCAGTCGACCTTATGGCTGACGACATGGCGGCGGGTCTCGATGCGGCCATGGTCGCCGTCGATGGTCTCGGCGGTCTCGAGTTCGCTGGCCGGGGCGTCTTCGAAGTAGCGTTTGATGTCGTCGTGCAAGGTGGGCTGGTTGTCCTTGACGGCGAGGAGATAGTCGGCGCCCCGGTCGAGGATGGCGGCGGCGATCCTGGTCTGGCAGCCCATGGCGTCGATGGTGACCAGCGCGCCCTTCAGCTCCAGACGCTCGAGCAGCAACGGGATGGCGGTGATCTCGTTGGATTTGACGGCGGTGGCTTCCTGGCCGAGGACGAGGCGCTGGCGCGACGCCCATGCGGAGACCATGTGCAGCGGCTGGCGTCCTTTGGACCTGGCATGGGTGCGGCGGGAGGTCTTGCCGTCGACGGCGACGATGTCCGGGTCATTGTCGCGCAGACCGTTGACCCAGGCGACGAAGCATTCCGAGAACAGCTTGGGGCTCAGGGCGTTGATCAGGTCGTTCAGCGCATCGTGGCTGGGGATGCCGTTCTTGAAGGGCAGGAAGCGGCGGAGGAAATCCATGTGGGTCTCGCTCCAGTGCCTGATCTCGACGAAGTCGTCGGCGCCCACAAAGGTGGCAGATAGGACCAGCAGCAGGATTTCCGGGAGCGGGTAGAGCACCTTGACGAGTTGCCTTGGGTCCTTGAGTTTCACGAAGCGGTCGAGCAGGGAGGTGGTTGCGGGCGGGTGGTCCACGGGCGGCCTCCGAATCGGGACAGGCCACCCAGGAATCACGTTTTGTTCTGGCGGGGAATCCCCCGCTCGCTGCCGACCCTTAAACCACTCACGTCAAGGGCTTTTTCAAGCGATTGCCCTGCCGCGGGCCACCGGCGGTCTTGCCATCTTGCGCCGGCCGTGGTCCAAGCCGCTGGATCATGCACGGCCCGCGAACCATGCTCGATTCCCTGCCTGATCCCGCCGGCACCCCGGAGCTCGCCGCCGAGCGCGTGCTGATCCTGGATTTCGGCAGCCAGGTCACCCAACTCATTGCCCGCCGGCTGCGCGAATCCGGCGTGTATTGCGAGATCTGGCCGTTCAACGCGGACCCGCCGCGCATCGCCGCGTGGCGTCCGCGCGGCATCATCCTGTCCGGCGGTCCGGCTTCGACGCACGCGGCCGCCGCGCCGCTGGCTCCGGCGGCGGTGTTCGATCTGGGGGTGCCGATCCTCGGCATCTGTTATGGGGAGCAATTGCTGTGCCAGCAACTCGGTGGCGAGGTGCAGCCGTCCGACCATCGCGAATTCGGCCGCGCCTTCGTCGATGTCACCGGCGACTGCGCATTGTTCCGCGACGTTTGGCAGCAGGGCGCGCGCGAGCAGGTGTGGATGAGTCACGGGGACCGGGTGACGAAGCTGCCGCCGGGGTTCCGCGTGGTGGGCGTGTCGGAGGGCGCGCCGTTCGCGGCGATCGCCGACGACGCGCGGCATTATTACGGCGTGCAGTTCCATCCCGAGGTGGTGCACACGCCGCACGGCGCGGCGCTGCTGCGCAACTTCACGCACGGCGTGCTGGGCCTGTCAGGCACCTGGACCATGGCCGGGTTCCGCGCCACCGAAATCGCCCGCATCCGCGCGCAGGTGGGGCAGGGGAGGGTGATCTGCGGCCTGTCCGGCGGCGTCGATTCGTCGGTTGCCGCGGTGCTGATTCACGAGGCGGTCGGCGACCAGCTCACCTGCATCTTCGTCGATCACGGCCTGCTGCGGCAAAGCGAGGCGGAGGAGGTGGTGGCGACGTTCCGCGACCGGTTCAACATCCGCCTGGTGCACCGCAATGCGGCGGACCTTTTTATCGGCGCGCTGGGCGGCGTCACCGATCCGGAAGCCAAGCGCAAGACGATCGGCCGGCTGTTCATCGAGGTTTTCGAGGAAGAATCGGCGAAACTGGGCGGCGCCGATTTCCTGGCGCAGGGCACGCTGTATCCTGACGTGATCGAAAGCGTCAGCTTTACCGGCGGCCCGTCGGTGACGATCAAGTCGCACCACAATGTCGGTGGTTTGCCGGACCGGATGCGGCTGCGGCTGATCGAGCCGCTGCGCGAACTGTTCAAGGACGAGGTGCGCGCACTGGGCCGCGAACTGGGGGTACCGGAGAGCATCGTCGGCCGCCATCCGTTCCCCGGCCCTGGCCTGGCAATCCGCATCCCCGGCGCGATCACCCGCGACAGGCTCGCCCTGTTGCGCAGGGCGGACGCGATCTTCCTGGAGGAGATCCGCGCCGCCGGCCTGTATGACGCGATCTGGCAGGCTTTCGCCGTGCTGCTGCCGGTGCGCACGGTCGGCGTGATGGGCGACATGCGCACCTACGACCATGCCTGCGCGTTGCGCGCGGTGACGTCCACCGATGGCATGACCGCCGACGTGTATCCGTTCGATGCCGGGTTCCTGGCCCGCGTTGCCGGCCGTATCGTCAACGAGGTGCGCGGGATCAACCGCGTGACCTACGACATCACCAGCAAGCCGCCCGGCACAATCGAGTGGGAGTGAGGGGTGCGGGATACCCTGGAGGGTTCTGGAGGGGAATAGCGTAGGAAAAATAGAGGGTTATCGGCGGTCTTGTTGATGATCTACACCCCATCGTCAATTTGATGGCGGATTTCGATAAGTCGCTGATTTTCAACTGGTTGCCTCTCCCTCAAGCATATCGAAGTCGAAGCGCTTGACGGCATTCTTGACGGCATTTGTGATGGGCACTCGTCGGATTTTGAGGAAGACCGTCAGGCAGAATCCGGCACGTGACGGTCTTTCTATCGAGGAGTGCAGGCGTCGCGGAGCAATCTGCTAACTGGCTGACGGTGGCAGGTATAGAGTTCCGGCCTCGACGTCCGCCCCAAGGGCCGCAACATTCTGGCAGGCCCACTCGGCCAGCTCTCCACCGTTCGACAGACCGGTCAGGTAATAGTACGTCGCGGCTGTATCGAAATAGCCCTTGGCTCGTTCGACTTCGCCTCTTTGTAGGCAGGTGTTAGCGGCGGCGAAAATCCGCGCATAAACGACGCCCAGTTCGTCGCGTCTCCGCATTGAAGCTCGCAACCGGACGGCACCTGGCGCGCTGCCACCGACCGCGGTGGTCGATTGTGGCTGGCTGGCAGACCCCTATCAATGCTGGCCTTCGGCCCCCGCCTGCGGCGGCTGGCGGCATTGACAGGGGTCTGCCAGCCAGCGCTCGTTGCCACCATCGATTCGACGGCAAGTTTTGTGCCGGCTTTTGGGCCGCCGCCGTTTATGCGCGGATTCTCGCCGCCGCTGACAGCAGGTGAACGCCGAGATTTCCGCAAGTTCGCCACTGAGGGCAAGATCGCCTACAGCCATGCCGGCATATTGGCTAAGCATGAATGAACTTGGATCGTCATCGGCTCGCTCAGCTTTACCAAGATAAGCCTTGTAGCACCTGCGGCGAGCACCGATGAACGTCGCGACCGCCTCATCATACCGCAGCCCGCCCACTTTCGGTGCCATGTCGGCTTCGGCCAGCAGTTTTTGCACAAGCGCGTTATCCGGAGCGCGGCTTGAACGCAGAACATGGGAAAGCTGGCTGTACCAAAGTTGTCCATCGTTCCGGAATCGCGCGGCGGCGGTGAGTGCATCCAGAATTTCCGGGCGCGCCGCGCGATTGCGGATGTGATTGTCCAGCGCAAGCACAAGCCGCCGGAACCTGAACGTGGCCTCGGGCTCTTTGTAGTCGCCTGTTATCAGGTCATTCAGCAAGTGGCCGCAAAGGCGGGAGTCCATGTTGGCCGCCATGCCCATACGAATCACTTCTAGTACCTTCGGCGGAATCGCGCCGCCCCGAGCGAGGTGCATGCTCTCGAACGACATGTCCTCGTCGAGAACATCGAGCGCTCGAAGCAGCTTTTGCATATCGCCCACATAGACGAACGTATTCGGCCGGCAGAGAATCCGTCGCTTCGACGGAATCTGAAGGTCGCTCTCGTTCCTCACGCACCACAGCTGCGCGCCGTCAATTTCAAGGTTTCTGTAGAGACTCGGTTCATATCCAGAATGTCCGAGAAACAGCATCGGATGGGACATAAACGTCAGATGCATGGTCAGTTGTTGCTGCTCTCGGATGTAAGAGCAGACAACGTCCCTCGTCTCGAACGAGCCATGCGGATGGTAGATTGAGACGACCATTTTGCCGACGGTCGTTTTCTCGAAATTGTGGCCGATCAGCGCGGAGAATCCCTTCACGCGAAACGCCTTCTCCAACATTGTGTCCCAATTCGTCGTGACGCAAAGCGAAATGCCGGAAAGACCGGTCTCGTAATAGCGCACGACAGCTTCATGCAAGGCGTTCGGCGCGGCCGTCCGGTTATGTTCGGCGAAGAAGTCGAGCAACGATTCAGAAAGGTCGTAATGCAGCAACTCGAACTCATCGAGCAGGCGTTCAAGCGGCCACTTGCCGATCAGTGAGTCGATCAAGCCCGCGCGGGCCGGTTCGGGCACGCTGTCTCCCGGTGGAAATATCAATTCCAGCAACGAGCGTGTCAGGACGTAGCCGGACGGAAATGCCGATGGCTCTGGCACAGAGAATATTGAACCCACCCAGAGAGCGGGCCGGTTTCGCTTAATCCATGCAACTGCTTGTTCAAGCGTTAATATTTCGGGCCGCGCGGAACGGGCGATGCAAAGATCCGGCTTGCGGGTTAGAATCCACCCGCCGGGTTGAGACTTCAGCGTCATTGAACGTCGTCCAGGGGCAGAGCCATCCCTGCAAAGTCTTGCACGATAGCCGGTATAGTGCCGACTGAGGAGCTAGCGATGACGGAAGACCAGAAGGATAGCCCGGCCCTACCGAAGCCCGAGATTAGCAGATACGCCTTCGCGATGTTCGACGTCCTTGGGTTTTCTCGCTGGGTCAAAACCGCCGGGCTCCAAGCAGTTCTGGATTCCTATCACACGCTGATCGAACGTGTTGTCATCAGGTCGGTTGAAAAGGGCGGCCTTAGTGCCGTGCAGATGCCCGAGGGCTCGATATTCGCGGTGATCGGCTCGCCTCGATTCGCCTATTTCAGCGACACGATCCTGCTGTGGTGTCCGCTTGTACCGCCGCTCGCGGCCGACTTTGTGGAGCGGTGCGCCGACTTGATTTGCGAAGCGCTTGCGATGGGCGTGCCGTTGAGAGGCGCGTTGACACTCGGAGATGCGGTTCTCGATGAGAAGTCTCATTTTTTCATAGGAGAGCCGATCATTGAGGCTGCGAACCTCGAAAAAGGGCAGAACTGGCTCGGGCTTACCTTCGGAAACTCCGCTATCTGGTCCCCGTTTCTTGCTCAACTCCACGGGACCAGCATAATTGAATATCTTCCCCCGATGAAGGAAGGCTATAAGAAGTATTGCTCCCCGATTGTTATCGATTGGCCGCGCCGTTGGCGAAATCGCCATGGCCGCTGCTCGTCTGAGACGCTGCGGGAGTTGAATAGAGATCCCGCGTTCTCTTCGTATTGGGATAATGCCATCGAATTCGCGCAATACTCGCTAAAGAAACACGACTGGCATCTTTGTCCCGATGAAGTCCCCTCCGACGCGCTCCTACGTCTGGTGCCGAGGTCTGAGGCAAAATTCTGATGGACGATGACTCCATCATTTCCGGGTCAACTCGAGAGCGGCTATGAGATCTGGCTCGATAATGTCTCCAGCGGAAGGGGTGAGGATTTCACGTACGTGCCCGGCGACCGCAATCTAACCGCGACCGCCTGCACGGTCGTCAAATAGCGCATTGAGCACCTCCACGATCCCCGCTGAAGACGACCGGCAGTTGGACGCTTCGCCGTCAGGCAGACAACGGTATGTGGCGGTCTTTTCATTGAGGGGTCCAGGAGTCATGGAATGCTGTCGAAGAGAAGACGAGGACGTCGGATATGCGATGACGAGGCTCCAGATTCTGTGTCAGGTGCGTTGCTGCTCCAGCCAAGATTCTACATTTTGAATTGCCGTTCCAAGTGCGACCTCAATACCATCACCGTTCGGAACATACCGCACTGGCTCCATCACCCACGGATACCTGCGAAGGTCCTGAAACATTGAATTCGCAGTATCTCCGGTTGCGAGCAGCGGCTGAACGGGTAGTGACGGCAAGATTGGCACAATCCTCATCAGCTCATGGGGAACGCTACGAGGGCTGGAAATATCAGCAAGAACAAATCTTGCGAGGTGAGCTTAGCTCGACTTTGCGCAATTCACGCGGCGAGGCAGAGAGTCTGGACGAGTCGGTTCAGTAGTTCGGCGGGAATTTCCACGGTTTCCCCGGATTTCCGCGACATGGAAAAATCCGGCGGGCACCAA